>Ga0126384_10002291_pt1 | contig 11618 bp, 4 predicted proteins | sample PanSoiMetPlot_36_FD_92543 | JGI IMG/M metagenome (GOLD analysis project Ga0126384, IMG submission 92543) | Tropical forest soil microbial communities from Panama - MetaG Plot_36 | ecosystem: Environmental > Terrestrial > Soil > Tropical forest > Bulk soil | place: Panama | collected 2016-02-17 | reverse complement strand
TCGCCTATAATGGATCTTAGATGAGGCAAAAGTGTACAAGCTCGCTTGGAGGTTGGGATTCGCTGGAAGCTAGGAGCCAGAAAAGCTAGTGGCTGGTTAGAATGTTTCGGCGTTGTTTCGGCGTTCTGTTTCGGCGTTTTTTGCGAAATCGTCAATAAAGACGCGGGTTGTTTCGGCGTTTCGGCGTTTGACCCCTTTTTTTTCGAAATCGTTAAACTGGGTTCCCCGAGGCGTCCGGTGGGCTTGGCCTGGGGTATGGCGAACAGCATTGCGACACCATCAGTCCTTCGTTTACTTCCTGGTAAAACAGTTTGAGGTTGCAACGCTGCCACTCTGCGTCCTCTGCGCTGGCGGCGTTGGTATTGGTTTTGGTTTTTTAGCGCCAACAGCCAAAGAGCCGTTTTCTCTCGTTTGCTTGACGGAGACTCTGTAGACGGCAGGCGCGAGCGAGGCAATCGTCAGCGGAGCTTGCCACGATTTTGTGGTTCGTCCCTCCACCGTGATCACCGCTCCGTCAGGTTCGGCCAGGTGGACAGCATATCGATATTTTCCATTTCAGCACTGAATAGTAGATCTGTACGAGACTTGTTGCCCCAGGGGCTGTGCAACGACGCCAAAGCGTCAGCAGCTAAGTTGTTGATTTGCAAGCATGGAAATTATTTTAGCCGTGATATCGCATTTGTTGTCAATTTGAGATGTTCCATTATGGTATATATATGTCCAAATTGGGACTGACAATTTTTTGATGCGTTATTGACTTTAGGGCAACAATTACTTAAGATATAAGCCTTTTTCTTAATGACTGCGTTTCATCTCTGCGACAAAGAGTGAATGCAGGATGATATTTCGAGTAAGCACCGGAGGGCCAGCTTTGGAACGTCCTGCCGTGAAAGAATCGTGGCTTCTAACAAACAAGGTTCATGTGTCATGCATTACAATCTGCTCCCCCGCGAAGAGGCTCGAGCCACGGATTATGATGTCCGCGAACAAATGGCCGGGCTTGGTTCCAATTTACCCCGTATTCTTGGAAAGCTGTTCCAGGCTTTTTTAACCTGGATCACCGGTAAGCCCCATCGTGGGCAGACTCCTTTTATTCGGTTAAATTCCGTCCATCATTTTTGGCTTACATTGCTATGTCTGTTTTTGGGAGTCTCCATCAGTGTGTTTGCCATTCGCAGAGGGCATTTTTATCTTCTATTGTTGCTTCCATCTTTAGCACTAACAGTCAGCGCACAACGAAAGCTCTTTTTGAGCATTGTGCATGGCACGCTGCATGGAACCTTTGTTCGATCGGTCCGGATCAGCCGCATCGTGGCAGACACAATTACGCTCCTGATCTTTTCTCCTCCTTATAGTTACCTCTATACCGCGCATGTCGGTAAACACCACGGCAAAGCTTTTTGCACTCTCGAAGATCCCGATGCACAGGCACTTTACGCCTTCGGCATGCGGCCTGGCATGAAAAGAGACAATCTTTGGAAGTGCTTTCTGAGGACCATGTTTTCACCGCGGTTTCATGCCACATTCTTGTGGCTGAGGATCCAAACCAACTTCCGCATTTCCTCACCCATGAGATTGATCGCAGTTCTTGTTGTTGGCGCACTGACTGTTCTGTTGTTGCATCGGTACCATGCTTGGTTTGCCTTCGCGATCGCATGGCTAATCCCCAATATCGTGGGTTTTCAGATTGCTGCACTCGTCAACTTCGCCGGCGAACATCGATGGTATAGCGAACCTGGGAAAGGCAGTGATCGACTTCGCTGGTATCTGCAGAGGACGCACGGGCGGTTTGTTGGTTCAAGACTGCCTGATCGCTATCTGTCCGGCTGGCAACGATACTTAGCATGGCTGCGTTGGTGGTTTGTACTCCTCTTCTGGCACCTGCCTCTTCGCCTCATGATCATCCCCGCGGATATGCCTGCACATGACCATCACCATGCGAATGTAAAGGGAGATTGGGCCAATGCCATCTATGACCGGCAGCGAGCGCTGGAGGCCGGTGCACCCTATACCGAAACCTGGGGGGTCTTCAAGGCTATTGATTTGTTTTTTGACGAGCTTGCACAACTTCCTCCTATTAATAAACCGTCACTGCAACACGCCACTATCGCTCTGATGGACATGTGAATTGAAGTCAGGAGTCTGCCATGAAAACATCATCACGCCTCGATTGCATCATCATTGGCTACCACGATCTTCCATTTGGGGATTACGCCGAATCGCAGAAAAAAATGGAGGGATTTTCCGGAGCATATCGCGATATCAAACACAACTCAGTGCGCCTGCACGGCGAGCGTATCACGTACATGCAGCTCCTTAACGACGCAGTCATCGGAGCTACTGGCATAAACCCGCAGCTAAATGCGTTTGAAGTACCGAGCCTGGGGGTAACCTATCTTGTCAGCTATCTGCGGCACCGAGGGTTCAACGTTGATTTTGTGAGTTTCTTCAATTATCACAAGCAGGCGCTGTCTGAGATGCTGGCCGAATCTCCGTTGGCTGTTGCCATTACTACGACGTATTATGTTGACGCTTTACCTTTGATACCTATCGTTGAGTATATTCGTGCCCATTGCCCATCTACTAAGATCATCGTAGGCGGTCCCCATATCTACAACGTTTGCAGCCAGTATACGATGACAGGGCAACCTGATATCAAAGCGCAGAACTATTTGTTGCGGACGATTGGAGCCGACATTTATATATTCGATTCGCAGGGAGAGCATACATTGAGCCTGACACTTGCGGCCCTGCGAGAAGGAAGAGAGAGAGATCTAGATCATATTCCCAATCTTATCTACACGCTGGATCAGAGGACATTGATCCGAACGTCTCGAGTTCCTGAGCAAAATCATCTTGACGATGATGCGGTTGATTGGAGCTTGCTCAGGGATGAGTCGCTGATTTTTTCATTTCCTGTATTTCTTCGAGCATCGCGCAGCTGCCCATTCTCCTGCGCCTTCTGTAACTTTCCGTCAATGGCCGGCAAGCACGTGACCTCCGGTCTTGAGAGTATGGAAAGGCAGTTTCGGTTCCTGCACGAGCAAGGGATCAAGCACATCCTTTTCATCGATGATACTTTTAATGTCCCTCTGCCGCGCTTTAAGGACCTTCTGCGTTTGATGATCCGGAATCGGTATAACTTTGATTGGATCTCATTTTTCCGTTGCTCGAATGCCGATGACGAAACTTTTGATCTGATGAAACAGAGTGGTTGCATGTCAGTTTTTCTCGGCATCGAGTCCGGGGCTCAGGAACTTCTGAACAATATGAACAAGTTCGCGGACATCAAGAAGTACAAAGCTGGTATTCGAGGGCTGAATGAACGTGGAATCGCAACTTACGCTTCGTTCATTATCGGGTTTCCAGGTGAGACACGTGATACCGTGCAGCGCACGGTGGAGTTCATCGAAGAAACCAAGCCTGTCTTGTTTAATGTTCAAATGTATTTCCATGACACTCGAACTCCAATTCACAAACAGGCAGCGCGCTACTCGATAACCGGCGCAGGATACTGTTGGAAACATGCCACCATGGATTGGCAGGAAGCTGCTGATTGGACCGATTATAGTTTTGCAACAGTGAGGAACTCTGTACCTACAACAATCTATGGATTCAGCATTTGGGTTCTGCCCTATCTCGTTTCACGCGGATTTACATTTGAGCAAGTCAGACAATTTCTTGTGATCGCGAGGGAAATGTTGGTGGAAAGCCTTGATGATCGCAATAACACCTTCGATGACCAGAAAACACGTCTGACGTCTCTCCTTCGAGATATTCCACTGGTTGGCGCGCGGCCCCACATAGAGTCCCCCAATGAAGCGTTGGCGGCAGGTTGGTAAGAATGACATTAAGGACCGAGATGACATCTTTTGTGCACGAGCTGATATTGGCGCGAGGTCAGGCGATGGGAAGCGCTGTCGCCATGATCGAAGAGGAAGAACGAACAACGTGGGCGCAGGTGATCACGCGTACGAATATTCTGGCACAACAATTGAGGGAAGTCGGAGTTGTTCCTGAAACGGTCGTTGGGGTTTGTTGTGAACGTGCAACTCAAATGATTGTCTGCATGATCGCAGTCATGAGAGCTGGGGGTGTTTATCTGCCCTTGGATCCCGTTTATCCCAGGGATCGCCTCCATTTCATGGCGAAAGATTCCGGAGCTAAATTTATTTTGGTCGATAGAGTGACAGAGAGCTTGTTCAGCGGATTTCCTGGCCCGAATCTGCTCAGGTTCTTCGAACCCGAGGAACAAACTGTCCGGCATTCAAGTGACGCACCCTTACTCTCCCCCGCCAACATTGCCTACATCATCTACACTTCTGGTTCTACAGGTTTGCCAAAAGGCGTTGCTATACCACATTCGGCATTGCTCAATCTTGCACGCGCCCAGGAACTTCTTTTTGCCTTGACATCGGCAGACGTTGTCCTCCAATTTGCATCGTTTGGGTTTGATGCATCGCTCTGGGAAATAATGATGGCAATGACCGCGGGATCAACGCTCGTTCTGGGCCCTCGGACGACGATGGTTCCCGGTCCGAAGTTGCATGAGCTGATACGAAAACATCATGTTACGGTTGGCACATTTTCACCATCGATTTTGGCAATGTTGACGAGTGAGATTGACTCTCTGGAAACCATCATTGTAGGTGGCGAGACGTGTGGAGCGGACCTGGTGGATCGTTGGGCCACTGGGCGCCGCTTCTTTAACGCATATGGTCCAACAGAAGCCACAATTTGTGCCACTGCGTTCCAGTGTGTCGCAAAAACTCCAGTCAGCATAGGCCGGCCGCTTCCAAATATTCGCGTCCACATTCTTGACGCCCACTTCGAGCCGGTTCCTTTGGGACAAACGGGACAGATCTGCATTGGCGGGGTCGGCGTAAGTCGAGGATATTTGAATCGTTCGGATCTGACCGCTGGATGTTTCATCCCGGATCCCTGGAGCGACATTCCTGGACAACGCTTATATTGCACGGGAGATCTGGGTTACTACTTATCGGACGGATGCCTGCAGTTCGCGGGCCGATTGGATCATCAACTCAAGGTGCGAGGAGTGCGAATTGAACCCGGTGAAATTGAAAACGCATTACGTGGAGTTGCCTGGGTGCGAAACGCCGTTATTATGAAAGGGAAGGCTGGTGAGCGTGAAACCGAGGTCTTGATTGCCTACGTTGCCACCGAGAACGCTTCTCCCAACAAAGACGTGCTACGCCAATTTTTACTTAAAACGCTACCCGAATCCATGATTCCGACAGATTTCATTTTCATGAAGGATCTGCCGCTTACCAAGCATGGGAAAATTGATCGAGAGGCCTTGTCTACGCTCCCAACTGTGCATCGGCCAGGTGACGGCTTCGATAGTAAACGGACTCGAACCGAAGAGACTATTTGTGAGATTTGGTCCAACGTTCTCGGTGTCGGCGAAATTTCTGCTAATTCAAATTTCTTTGATCTGGGCGGCCACTCCCTGCCTGCAAATCAGATCATAGCCCGGCTGCAAGAACTCTTCAATGTTGATATTGCACTACCACAAATCTTTCAAACACCTACCGTGGCTTCTCTCGGAAGCTGGATTGATAGGGAAAGACTGACTTCACTGAAAGACCATAGCGCTTCTCAGAAGCAGGTTGCGGCCGGAACTAAAAGAAGCACGACAAAGACTACGCCGTCAGTGCTCGTTGAGTTCCATGCGGAAGGCTCTAAGCCGCCTCTTTTCCTTGTACATCCTGGAGGAGGCGATGTATTTTGCTATGTTGAGTTAGCAAAGCATCTGGGCGTCGACCAACCCGTCTACTGCTTTCGTTGTGTTGACGAAGACAATCAGACGGATGCCTCGATTCCGGCAATGGCCCGCCAATACATCGAAGTGCTCCGTGAACTTGACCGAAATGGGCCCCTCCTTCTGGGGGGATGGTCTCTAGGTGGAGTGATTGCTTTTGAAATCGCTTGCCAGCTGCAACAAAAGGGAGAAAATACGGACCTTCTTCTGTTATTGGACTCTGCCGTACCCGTACCATGTAATCAAATTGATGAGTCGGTGATTTTCTTTGAATTTATTCGGGACATTGAACGTATATATCAAACAGGTCCACTCACAAGTCTGGGTCTGGAAGATTTCAATAATCCGGAGAAGCTTCAACTCCTTCACGAAACGATCGAAACTGTAGGGATGTCACATCGCATCGGTGAGATTCATGATCTGGAAAAGGCCTTCAGACGATTTCGCATAAACTATGTTGCAGCTCATCGGTATCTGCCCCGCTCTTATGAGGGTACGATTGTTTTGCTGAGAGGCGCCGACCAAGACAACGTGGACTGTCATGATTCAAACCTGGGATGGAATTCCTTCACTCGCGCCAACATGAGCTGTCGCTCAGTGCCGGGGGATCATTACACGATGATGCAATCACCATTTGCGCAGACGTTGGCGGAAAGTATTACAGAATATCTGGCCCGATTCGAGCACGTGGCGGCTGCCGAACATGCATAGAACCATGTGCGATCCTGTGCTCACAAGCGGTTAAGAATTCATTCTTCTGAGTTGGAACCGCGTTGAAAGCAGGGCTACTGGCCTCAATCCTGTATCGAGTTCAACGGTGGTGGTGTCCAACCACGACGGTATGATCCTCTTTTCATTGACTCTGACTTTTTCAAATTAAATCGGGCTCCTCTAAGGTCTTCTAAACAATGCAGTTTTAAAATGGCACCCAAAAATAAAGAATTAAGCAGCCTTCTGCGAATGTTATAAAATATTTTCTGCTGCAGTACGCGTTATTTTCAAAATGAAAAAGACTAAGAGTACGCTCAAATTTTGTGATGGGGAGAATCTGACATGAGCGGCATTAGCCAGGACATTCGTTATGCAGTGCGATCGCTGCTGAAAGCACCAGGATTCGCTGCGGTGGCAGTGCTCACATTGGCACTCGGCATTGGGGCCAACACCGCAATCTTTACGGTCGTTAATGCTGTGTTCTTTCACCCGCTGGTCGTCGATCAACCCCGGCAGCTTGTTCAGATTTATACTGCTGACGAGCGCAACCGGAGCGGGGTTCGTAACTATCTTCCTGTCTCTCATCCCAATGGCGAGGATCTGCAGAATCAAGCGCAGTCGTTTTCTTCAATTGCCCTGTTTTCGCCGACCGGAATCAGCATCACAATTGCTGGAAGGCCTGAGCGCCTCACGGCAAATCTTGTGACCGGCAGTTTTTTTGATGTGCTGGGGATCAAAGCGGCTGTTGGGCGGACTTTTATTCTTGAGGAAGACAGTAAACCCGGCGCTGGCCCGGTTGTTGTGCTCAGCGATGGCATATGGAAACGTAAATTTGGCGGCGATACCAAGGTAATCAACCAAACCGTGTTGCTGAATGGACAGAGCTTCACCATTGTTGGAGTGACCCCGCCCGGTTTTCAAGGAACAACGGTATTGGGTGGCCCCGAACTCTGGATTCCTATGTCCATGCATGACCAGGTATTTTCTGGTTTCCAAAAGGCCTTTTTTAATGAACGCCGTTTTCTGGGATTTTCAATCGTGGCCAGACTGAAGAACGGCGTCGATATCGATCAGGCACGCGCGGAGTTGCGGACCATTGGATCAAATCTGGAGCGTCAATTCCCATTACCCAACAAAGGAAGATCCTTTACCGTTCTGCCTCTGCTCGAATCGAGCGTCGATCCCAATTTCCGGGGACTCTTTACACGGGCTGGCCAGTTGATGATGGCAGTAGTGGGGCTGGTGCTCCTCATAGCTTGCGCCAACATCGCCAACTTACTCTTGGTCCGGGCGTCCGGCAGACGCCGCGAGATTTCAATTCGGCTTGCGCTTGGTGCTTCGCGCTTTCACATCATCCGTCAATTGCTGACGGAAGCTATGGTGCTGGCCGGTTTGGGCAGCAGCCTCGGGCTGGGCTTAGCCTGGATGGGTCGGAATTTGCTGTGGAATTTTCGTCCACCTGCCCTGCAAGCATCGTATATGAATCTTGACTTGGACTATAAGGTTCTTTTATTTACGCTATTCGTTGCCTTAGCTGCCGGAGTGATTTGTGGTTTGGCCCCCGCAATGCAGTTCTCTCGTCCTGACCTGGTGGAAGATTTGAAAGAACGTGTTGGAGGGGACACGGTTCACCACCGGTTCAGCATGCGTCAAGTGTTCGTTGTAGTTCAGGTTGCCTTATCCCTGGTGGCGTTGACAGGGGCAGGTTTGTTTCTGGTAAGTTTGCACAACGTCCAGAAGGCCGATTTCGGATTCGATGCTCACAACCTGGAAATGCTTACTTTCGACTTGGGCTCCCTAAGGTACGATCCTTTCCGGATAACAGCATTTCATCGGCGCGTCTTAGAGAGTGCACAAGTCGTACCCGGAGTGCAGGCAGCAACACTCTCATCCAGCGTCCCATTTCTGAGCACGCCTTTTGGACGCACGGTGATTCCCGAAGGCCAGGAAGGCACCTCGACACGAAACGGCCTGCTCGTGCAACTCAGCTACGTGGATCAGGATTACCTTCAAACGATGAAAATCCCACTCTTGCAGGGAAGGAATTTTGACACCTCAACTCGCGAGGACAGCCATAAGGTAGCGATCATCAATGAATTGGCAGCTCGGCAATTCTGGCCAAATCAGGACCCCATCGGAAAGCGGTTCAAGTTTTTCGGGAGCGACCAGTGGATCGAGGTCATCGGCGTGGCCCGGGGATCAAAATACAACACCTTAGGTGAAGATCCCATTTCGTACCTGTACCTGCCGTTAATCCAGTACCCGACCGCGGAGGTGACACTCTTTTTCCGTGGCAGTACAGATCCTGCTGCAATGCTGACTGCAGTACGCAACCAGGTGCAGGCATTAGACCGCAATCTCCCGCTGACTAATGTTTGGAGTTACAGCGAAGTCATTTCACAGGGGTTGTGGGCCACTCGCTTTGCGGCGGGCCTGCTCTCCGTCTTCGCTTTCATTGCTGTTGTATTGTGTGCCGTCGGCATCCACGGCGTGGTTGGTTATTCGGTTGGCAAACGGTCGCGCGAGATCGGTATTCGCATGGCTCTGGGCGCGCAACCGAGCCAGGTGCTCTTAATGGTTCTCCAGCAAAGCGCCGTCACGCTGGCCATTGGCCTAGTTGCAGGAATTTCAGCTGCGATACTCTTGACACGATTGATCGTCAGTTTACTTTATGGGGTGGATTTGGGCACGTATGCGACGTTCATCGGAACGGCCGTGGCCCTGGCATTCATCGGGTTGCTGGCCAGCTACATCCCGGCACGTCGTGCCGCCCGAATTGATCCCTTGTCCGCGCTCCATTACGAATAGTATTGTTCCATTTTGCTAAGGCGGTGTTCTCACATATCTCAGCGCGGCGGAGTGAATCAGGACCCCGAAGCTTTTATAAGGACTGGGAATTCGCAAGCACCTGCATGCTGGCAACATGAGCGTTCAGTCGCTCAGCGAGAATCTGTACGTTCGGTCTTCGGAGAATGCTGTAATGATCGCCGGGAATCGTTTCGATTTGGATGCAAGATGCTATCCGGCTCCAACCTGCAGTGTTGTCGACATCGCCATCTAAATTTTCATCAGCGCGGAATAGCACCGCGCGTCCACCGTAGGGTTTTGGGACATGTTGGTGCATGGCCCTGAGATTTGTCTTATAAACTTTGAAAAGATTCATCCATTGTGAAAGCTGCACATCAAACGAGGCGTTAGTGGTCCGAGTCAAATGTTTAAGGAAATAATCTAACTGAGCCTCCACGTCGAGGCGCGAGAGCGAACTTTCCACCGGCGGTATTTGTTTGCCCAATACACCAAAAAAATCAGATACAAACTGCGTAACCAGCGACAAATTGTCATCCAGCAACTGCGACAGTCCTTCGTAGTCCTGAAATGGGAAGGTATCAATCATCACAACCAGATCTGTGGAAAGGCCTTTGAAGTGCAGTTGGCGAGCCATCTCCCAAGCCACCAGGCCCCCGAACGACCAGCCAGCCAGCAAGTATGGCCCATTGCCCTGGACTTTTTGCACGTATTCAATATAGTGAGCAGCCATTGTCTCCACGGTCTGTAACGGCTCACGTTTTCCATCCAGTCCTGGCGATTGCAGAGCATAAAACCGCTGCCCTGACGGTAAGCTGTGTGCCAGATCGAGATAGCAGAAAATGTTACCTCCGCCAGGATGAATACAGAACAAAGGTGTGGAGTGCCCGACAGGCTGGATCTCCACAAGGGGTGACTGCTCTGCTTGAGTCTGCCGGCGCAACGTGTAGGCCAGCTCTTCAATGGTCGGCGCCTGGAACAGCACAGAAACATTGATGTCTGTTCCCAGATATTTTCCAATTTCTGTCATGAGTCGAACGGCTAACAGAGAGTGGCCTCCAAGATCCTGGAAGAAATTATCAGTAACTCCAACCGGTTGAATCTTGAGCACGTCTTCGAAGATTTTGACCAGTGCCATTTCCAGCAGGTCACGGGGCGCAATAAATTTCTTTTGCGAGGCCCTGGGGCCGTCTGGCCTGGGCAGTGCCTTAGAATCCAATTTGCCATTAGGTGTGAGGGGCCATGAATCTAAGAAGATAAAATTCGAGGGCACCATGTAGTAAGGCACACGATCCAGCATGAATTGCCGCAGAGTTTCACTGGTGCAGGCACTGGCGTCCTTGTGAATTACATAGGCAATAAGACTTTTTTCTGCTCGAGTATTTTCGACCACCAGCACTATAGCTTCCTGAACACCCGGGTGCGAAGCCAGAACAGCCTCGATTTCTCCCAATTCCACGCGGAAGCCGCGGATCTTCACCTGATGATCGACGCGCCCTAGAAAGTTGACGTTGCCGTCTGCCACATAGTGGCCCAGGTCGCCTGTCTTGTAAAGGCGCGCGCCCGGGACTTGACCAAACGGATCAGGGACGAATTTTTCAGCCGTCAATTCCGGACGATTCAAGTATCCTCGTCCGACGCCAACACCTCCCACATAAATCTCGCCTGGTACTCCCACAGGCGTTGGCTGCAAATGCCGATCCAAAATATAGAGTCGGGTATTAATGATGGGACGCCCAATGTGCACTATTTCGCTCTGCGCGTCGCATTCCCAGAAGGTCGTCCAGTCAGTAGCTTCTGTGGGACCGTAACCGTTTAAGAAGCGGCGCCCGGTAGCCCAGCGCACCATCAGCTCATGGGGACAGGCCTCTCCGCCAACCATAACCGTTTGCAGAGTCGGACATTGCTCAGGCGTCAAAAACGCCAGCACAGACGGGGTCAGCGTCATGGTCGTGATGCTGTACTTGCAGATCATGCGCGTAAGCGGCGTTCCCGGCTGCAAATTCTCCCGAGTTGCCATGAAGAGGGTTGCTCCCGAGAGGAGAGCCATGACCATCTCATACAGAGAGGCATCAAAGCTGAACGAAAAGAACTGAAGAATGCGAAGATCAGAGTGGTTGTTGTAAACCTGGGCCTGCGACTCGCACATATTGCGAAAGCCACGGTGCAGCACCATCGCGGCTTTGGGCTTTCCGGTAGAACCGGAGGTGTAAATCACATATGCAAGATTCTCACCGCATACTACGTTGGCAGGATTGGCTTCGCTCTCCTGCGCAATCGCCGCCCACTCTCCGTCCACCTGTACCACCCGACCCGAATA
>Ga0126384_10002290_pt1 | contig 11619 bp, 10 predicted proteins | sample PanSoiMetPlot_36_FD_92543 | JGI IMG/M metagenome (GOLD analysis project Ga0126384, IMG submission 92543) | Tropical forest soil microbial communities from Panama - MetaG Plot_36 | ecosystem: Environmental > Terrestrial > Soil > Tropical forest > Bulk soil | place: Panama | collected 2016-02-17 | reverse complement strand
GGCCTCGAACCGCCGCGCTTCCAGCGCAGCAAAATCCCGGCGAGCCCCCCGAGTCGTCGGCATGCCCTAGCATCGCAGGGTACCCCATGAATCCCGTCACTCTATTTCGCAAGATTCATTAGCTCCTCTTTCCCGATCTCTCCGACCATCTGCAACTCGCCGCGGAGGTGCCGGACCATCCCATTCAGATGGAGGGCCAACGCCAGAGTGAACGGGTGGGAGGTAGCCCTCGCCTCCTCGAGTCCTCGCACGGCCGCCTCAGCGGCCTGATCACGATAGCCTTGCAGGGCGAGCGTCCAAGCCAGGAAGCAAACCGCAGCCACTCCGAGGTCTTGCCCGTACGCCAGGGTCTGAGCCGTCGAGTGCTCGGAACGGTAGCAGACGATCGCCCGCTCGAGGTGCCGCCGCGCCGCTTCCAGCTCGCCCTTGTAGAAGAAGGGCACGCCGCACGTGACATGAGCCGGGGTGGTGAGCCTCTCGTCAGCCTGTCGCTCGGCGGCGGCGAGCAGCTGGTTCGCCAGCTCCTGCGCCGTGGCGATGTCGCCGCGGGCGAGGTAGAAGCGCCACAGGCCGAAGAGCACGGGGAAGAGATGCGGCGACTCCCCATCTGCTGGCACAACTCACGAGCCCGGGCCAGCGTCGGTTCAAGCTCAGGCGAACCGTAACCTGCGCTCATCACCTGTGCCTGCCCAAGGGCGATGCGCAGCGCCAGCTCATGCGGGACTCGCGTTGGCGTGTCGGGCAGCTCGTTGAGGAGATCCAGACCCTTGCCGAGATGCGCAATCGCTTCCGCGCTCGCGGAACGCTGAATCGCGCTCTGCCCGGCAAGCTGCCAGCAGGCGATGGCGGGCTCGCGCAGCTTCGCGTGCGAGTAGTGCCAGGCCAGCAACTCGGGTCGTCGCTCGCGAACGTCTGGAGACAGTGTCTCGAGAGCCTCCGCCACTTTGGCGTGCAAGGGGCGTCGACGATCCTCCAGCACGCTCTGATAGGCCGCCTCATGTGTCAACGCATGCGTGAACGCATGTTCTTCGGTCGGGGTCACACGCGTCTGATGGAGGAATTCCGACGCCTCGAGGCGGGACAGCCGGGGGCGCAGTACCTCCTCGGGAAGGTCGGCCACTGTCTTCAATACCAGGACCGCGACTTTTCTGCCGACGACAGATGCCGTCTGGAGGAGGAGACGCTCCTCGTCCGGCAGACGGTCGATGCGGGCCACGAGAACTCCCTGGATCGTGTGGGGCACCATGACGTCGGACCGAAGATCGGGGTGGTCGGTCACCGCACGGGCGCGCTCTTCCAGGAAGAACGGAACACCCTCGGCATGCGACAGGATGACCTTTGCCAGATGCGGAGGCAGCTCGTCCTCGGGAATCACCGAATGGAGCACCGCCAGACTGTGGGCGCGCGTCAGACGATTCAGGCCGATCTGGGTGGCATACGACCGTTCGAGCCACTTCGGTCGATACCCGGGGCGGTATGTCGCGATCAGCATGATCGGGCAGCCGGCGAGGCTGTCCGCCAGCGAGGCGAGGGCATCTTCTCCCGTCTGGTCGATCCACTGCAGATCCTCGATGGCGAAGATGATCGGCCGTTCGCGGCTGGCGGCTATCGCGGTCTGGCGCAATGCCTCCATGGTGCGGACTTTGACCGCCTGTGGACTCAGCCCCTGCACGGCCTCGACGCCGCTCCGGCAACCGAGGAGATGGAGCAGGTAAGGTGCTGTCACCTCGCGCTCCACCCCGAGAGTCTCGACGATCGCATACACTTTCTGGGTGATCACGTCCGGGGCATCGGTGTCGAGGACGCCGAAGCTGTTGCGGACGATGTCGATGATGGGCAGATAGGGGATCGTGTTCCCATAGGACAGGCAACGGCCCTCGATGTACGCAGCTCGGCCGCGCTCGAGCCCCTGCCGGAACTCGTGAAGCAGGCGTGACTTGCCGACACCTGGGTCGCCCAGGATCCCCACAACCTGGCCACGCCCGTCCTCCGCCGTGGCCAGCAGATCGTTCAGCGTGGCCAGCTCGCGGTCCCGGGCCGACGAACGGGCTCAAGGTACGGCCGCCCACTTCAAAGCCACTCCGCTCGTGCCCGATCACCCGATAGGCCTGGCCCCCGAGCCCAGTCCCTGCTCCCATCGGGCTCAACTCGAAGCGGCGCTCTAGGAAGCGGGCCGTCTCGCCGTCTACCACGATGGTGTCTGGCTCCGCCTTCCCCACGAGCTCGTCAAGGATGCTCCACGCCCGACGCCGGTCGTTGGCGTCCATGCCGGTGACGTCGCTGACCCGAGCGATCAGGTACTGGCCGGTGTGGATGGCGAATCGCCCGGTGAGCAGGGGCGCGGACCCCTCTTCGGTGCGCTCGAGCGCCTTGAGCATGGCTGCCGCCGAGTTCGAGGCGCGCCGAGGCCCATCTTCGATCGGGTCGAACCCGAAGGCGGCCACGACACGATCCGGCGTCAGCTCTTCGATGCGCGCCCCGAAGCTCCTCGCTTTCGTGATGAGGTCCTGAAGGGCGGGAGCGAGCTGAAATGACGGCGTGTCCGAAGGACCGCTCAGGGCGGCTCCGAGGATCGTGATGAGGCGCCGCTCCCAGCGCACCGCCGACGCTCGGGGAGGCGCTATCGCCTCCGACAGGGTAGCGGAAGCCGTCGTCCCGTCGCCGGCCACCTCGCTGAGGGTCGAAGGAACTCCACCGCCAAAACCTTGATCCCGAGCTTTCGGATGCGGGAACGGAGCGTGTTCCGCGCAATCCCGAGAATGGCGGCCGTGTGCGTGATGTTGCCGCCGGTCTGCTCAAGCACCGCCTGGAGATGATCGCGCATCGCCTTGTCGAGCGGGGCAGCGGCGGGCCCCGGCACAGGCGAAGGTGCAGGGGCCACGGTCGGCGACAGGGCCTTCAGGTCGAGCGTGGCTGCGGTCACCTGCGGTGTGTCGGAGAGGAGGGCCACTCGCTCCATCAGGTTGCCAGTTCCCTGACATTGCCGGGCCATGGATACCTCAGGAGGCGGGCCTTGGCCTCACTCGTGAGGCTCTTCGGCGGCAGGGAAAAATCGGCCGACGCACGAGTCAAGTAATGCTCGGCGAGCATGATGACGTCGTCGCCCCGCTCCCTGAGCGGCGGTAGCACGAGCGTCAGGCCGGCCAGGCGTTGGTAGAGATCTTCCCGAAAGCGGCGTTCCAGTATGGCGGCCCGGAGTTCGACATTGCTCGCGCTGATGATCCAGACGTCGACGCGCTCGCTCCGGGTGCTACCGATCCGGCGGACAGATCCCTCCTCGATGGCCGTGAGCAGCTTGGCCTGCAGGGGCGCGGGGAGGAGGCCGACCTCGTCGAGGAACAGCACACCCCGGTGAGCGGTCTGAAAGAGGCCGGCCTTGGCCTGTTTGGCGTCGGTGAAAGCTCCCCGCTCGAAGCCAAAGAGCTCCGCCTCGAGCAGTCCCTCCGGGATGGCCGCGCAGTTGACGGCCACGAACGGGCCACCCGAGCGCGGGCCCGCGCGATGCAGCGCGGTGGCAAGGAGACCCTTGCCGGTTCCCGTCTCGCCTTGGATCAGTACGGGAGGGAGCCGGGACGATCCTCGAGTACGGCCCATGATCCGGTTGACCTGCGCGCGCAGGGCCTTGATCTACAGCCTTCGCTTCAGAAGAATTCTCGAGCGGCCCCTCGAGGCCGAGGATAAGATACCGGGCCGATGCAAGAGGTGCTTGGTGCGAGCCCGGTCATCAATACGCTGCCTGCGCATTGGCAGTTCTCCTACACGCGTCCGTGAACGAGTCGAAGGTCGCGTCCAGGAGGATCAATCGGATGACTTCGTTGCGGGCCCTCTCGTTGAGTTCTTGGAACCCGATCTGGCAGATGATCCTGTGGCCGAGGTCGCCCCAGGCCCCGACTGGGGACGCTGACCCGATGAGGGCAAAGGAAACCGCGAGACAGGCGAGGTGACGGACCGCCCTTGAGTACTCCAAGGCTCATCCCCCGACAGGAGCAGGGTCGTCTCCCGTGCGGGGACTCTAGTCCCAAGAGTTCAGGCGGTCAATCGGGTAGATGTCCTTACACCCAGCCCGACGGGACCGGTCACGCCTCGACTTTGCACACTTGAACTTCCCTCGTCTCTGCTAGACTCCCCGCGATTCGGGCAAGGAGGCAGTATGCTTCAACCCGGCACCCCTCGATCGCTCGCCCATTCGTGTCAGAGCCCGTTACCGCCGTCAGCCCACTCACATGCCCGACCCCGGGTCGAAAACCTCCTCTTTGGGCGGAGAAAAAATCGGGCGATTCCGGGAGACGGTCATTCGCAAACGGATCGTCAAGGGAACCCGCGGGAGGCCAGGACAGGTTAATGGATCGGCGTCCAAAATCCCCGAGGGATAAGGCGGAACCCAAGCGATCGCCCGCCCGGAAGAACGACGGCGCTCGGGTACGTGTGCTTCGAGGCTGTGCTGAGGCTGCGATGCCTCGACATGACCGCATGAGGACGGGCCTGGTCTCGAGGCGTAGAGCGATATGCCGGGGGTGGAGCGCGGGATGAGAAGTTTGAGCCGGCGCCAGGTTCTCGGCGGCGCAGTCGCGACGGCCGCCGCCGCGACGCTCGGTGCGCCGGCGGTCCACGCCCAGAAGGGGCACCGTACTCTGCGGTTCGTCGCGCAGGCCGACCTGCACATCGTGGATCCTGTCTGGACCACTGCCTACATCACGCGCAACCACGGATATCTCGTCTACGACACTCTCTTTGGCAGCGACGAGCGGTTGCAGATCAAGCCGCAGATGGTGGGAGCTCCCGCCGCCCGACTTCATCCCTAAGATCGAACAGAACCCGATGCTGCGGACATTCGTCTATGACCCGCTCGGGCAACAGGGTTGGCTCCGGCCGAATCACCTTCACCCGCCGTTCAACAACAGGAAAGCGCGTGAGGCGCTACTCCACGTGATGGACCAGGTGACATATCTTGCCTTGGCCATCGGACAGTCGAAGTACTACCGGACCTGTTATTCGGTCTTCGCCTGCGGCGGCTCGTACGCAGCACAGCGCGGAGCAGAGCCGATGATGAAACACGACCTCGGCCGGGCCAGGCAACTCGTAAAGGAGGCAGGTTACGATGGCCGTCCGATCGTCGTGATCCACGTCACCGATCAACCGCTCCTCAAAGGTGCGGGGCCCGTGACGCAGCGGCGGCTCGAGTCCATCGGCTTCAACGTTGACCTCAGGGCGATGGACTGGGCAACGGCCATCACCGTCCGAGCCCGCAGGGACCCCCCGACAAGGGAGGCTGGAACATCCATCACACCTTGTTCACGGGGGCTGACGTAATCAACCCCGCAGTCCACTTCGGCATTTCGGGCGCCGGGGCAGACGCCTGGTTCTGCTGGCCCGATATCCCGCAGATCGAGAAGCTCACCACCGATTGGGTGCGCGAGGCCGATCAGACGAAGCGCAAGCAGGTCGCCGAGGAGATTCAGAGGGTCGCCCTCACCGAGGTGGCCTACGGGCCGTGGGGCGAATGGTTCCAGCCGACGGCCTTCCGCAGGGAGCTTCAGGGGGTTCTCAAGTTCACCGCGCCGGTCTTCTGGAACGTGAAGATCACCTAGGGCGGCTGTGGCATCGGCTTCTGGGGCGGCCAGTGTCCGAGTCTGGCAGAGTACGTCACGGTGATGGGAGACGCCGGCGACCCCACGAGCCCCTTTGACGCTGAGCTGAAGAGCCAGTAACGCCGGAGAAAGACGCAGCTGAGCGTCGATCCTGAGGCGAGCGCAGGGTCGAGCGCTAGGGTGACGGCGAGGCCGACGCCGCGGGCGGCGCCTTCACCGATCACTTCACGATCAAGCGCCCCTTCATCCCGAGCTTGAAGTGACTCGGAAACGTGCAGACGAAGTCATACTCGCCCCGCTGCACCGGAGCCTCGAAGGTGACCTCGCCCGTGTTGCCCGATCTCACCAGGGGGATCTCGGCGATGACCTGATCCCTCATCGCTGGGGGAATGTCGCCCGTTTGCTCAGTCGCGTCCGCGGCCTTGTCCACGAAAGGTTTCGCCTCGGTTCCCTGCTTGAGCAGGACGAAGTTATGGCCCAGCGCCTTTATCTTCCCCACGGGCTTGAGGACGACTCGCAGCTTCTGACCAGGCTCTGCATCGATCACGGACGGTGTATAGCGCATGTTGTCGCCGATCTCCATCTCGATCACCTTCACCTCCGCGCCCTGCCCCTTCGCGGTAGCGATCGCGCACAGTAGGAGGGCGCTGGCGGCCGCGATAGAGGGCAGACAGCGGCGGGCCCGCCTTCTCCTGACCTCGATCACTTGTCTCATCGGCCATTCCCTCCCTTGAGGTTCTGGAGCCGTTCACAACTAGAAACACCGCGGGGGGCGCCTCGGTTGCCTGGCGGGCTGTCCTCGAGGCGCTCCTCGTGTCAATCGGCAGCGGACGGCGATGGATTCGAGGGTGGACCGACGTACCCTCTTGGCTGCATTTGACTCTCGTTGATTAGGGTGACACGCAAGTACTTAATTTCCTGGAGTGAACCCTTCCGATGTGAGATCTGTCACCCTAATACACGGGACTCATTAGCAGGCCAAGCGCGAGTCGGAGGCCCGGAAGCACCAGCGGCACATCCAGGTGAAGGAGGTCAAGTTCCGGCCCAAGATCGACGAGCACGACTTCCAGTTCAAGAAGCGCAACGTCGAGCGCTTCCTGAACGACGGCAACTGTGGCATCGGGCTCCTGGGTCGCCAACGTCCGAGTCTGGCAGATTACGTCACGATGAGGGGACCCACGGATCGGGCGCCCGCCGCCGGAGGGTGCTAGAGTTGGCTACGCTCTTGACCAACTTTGTTGCGAGGGATGTCGATCATGACCGAATCCGTCAGGCCGTTTCAAATTGCCGTCAGCGATGAGATCCTGCGTGATCTCAAGTCGCGACTGCGCAACACGCGATGGCCGGAGGCGGAGCTGGTCGACAACTGGAGCCAGGGCACGCCGCTGAAATGGATCCAGGAGATCTGCCGGTACTGGGCGGAGGCGTATGACTGGCGCCGCCGCGAAGCGCTGCTCAATCGCTTCGCGCAATACACCACGGCGATCGACGGGCTCGACATCCACTTCCTGCATGTCCGCTCGCCGCACCCAGCGGCGACGCCGCTGATCATCACACACGGCTGGCCCGGCTCGGTGGTCGAGTTCCACAAGGTGATCGAGCCGCTGACCAACCCGACGGCGCACGGCGGCGATGCGGCCGACGCGTTCCACGTCGTGTGTCCGTCCCTGCCCGGCTTCTCCGGCAAGCCCACAACCACCGGCTGGGGCGTCGATCGCATTGCCGCGGCCTGGGCCGTCCTGATGGATCGCCTCGGCTACGCCCGATATGGCGCGCAGGGCGGCGACTGGGGCTCGGCAGTGACCAGCGCGTTGGGTGCGCAGGACCCGACGCACTGCGCCGGCATCCACATCACGCTCGCCATGGGCAGCCGGTCCAAAGTCGAGGGTGAGCCGACCGCCGAGGAGGCCCGCGCGCTCAAGGGCATCAAGGACTACGCCGACTGGGATTCGGGCTACTCCAAGCAGCAATCGACCCGGCCGCAAACCGTCGGCTATGGGCTGACGGATTCGCCCGCCGGCCAGGCCGCCTGGATCCTCGAGAAGTTCTGGGCGTGGACGGACTGCAACGGACACCCGGAGAACATCCTCGGCCGCGACGAACTGCTCGACAACGTCATGCTGTACTGGGTGACGGCGACGGCCGCCTCATCGGCGCGGCTCTACTGGGAGAGTTTCGGGCCGGGTCGCCGCGCTGCGCTGAAGATCACCGTCCCCACCGGCGTGGCGGTGTATCCCAAGGAAATCGTCACGCCCGTGCGGCGCTGGATGGAGGACACCTACACCGACATCCGGCACTGGCGCGAGATGCCCAAGGGCGGCCACTTCGCTGCCTTCGAGCAACCGGCGTTGTTCGTCGAGGACGTGCGCGCGTACTTCAGGACGTTGCGCTGAGGCAGGCAACGCCGGTCATTAGTTGAACCAGGGCGCCATGTCGTGTCTCGAGCGTCGCAGTGGTCAGGATGACGTCCACGCGCCCACGAGGTCCTCCGCAAGGCCGGCGAGGCGCTCGGGCTGGTTAGAGGCAATGGCGAGTATGCATCGCTGATCGCCCACCACTGGGAGGCATTGGGCATGCGGTTCGAAGCCGCCCGCTGGAAGCGCCGCGCCGGCCTGAACGTCGCGAGCATCAAGATCGGCCAGCGACGCGCCTGGCGGCGATCGTGAGTCGCCGACCCCGGATCGGCATCGACACCGGGGGCACGTTCACGGACCTCGTGGCCATCGAGGAGGCCACCGGCGAGATTTTCATCACGAAAACGCTGTCGACACAGAGCGACCCGTCGATGGGCGTGCTGGATGGGATCCGCAAGATCCTGCGCCTCGTCGATCACGCCGCGCCGGCTCGAGCGGCTGCCCAGACCGTCGTGGCCGTGTCCCACGGGACCACGGTCGCCACCAACGCGCTCCTGCAGGAGCGGTTTCCCGGACTGGGACTCGTCACCACGCAGGGCTTCCGCCACGTCCTGGAGATCGCGCGTCAGGCCGTCCCGCGCGGGTACGGCAACTCCTACTTCTGGGTCAAGCCGGAGCGCATCGTGCCGCTGCACCTGGTCCGTGAAGTCCCGGAGCGTCTGAGTTTCTGCGGTGAAGTTCTGCGGCCGTTCGACGAGGAAGCCGCCGCCACGACGGCGCGCTGGTTCCGCGACCAGGGCATCGAGTCCATCGGTGTGAGCTTCATCCACGCCTACGCGAACCCTCAGCACGAGCGGCGCATGCGCGCGGTCCTCGAGCGTGAGCACCCCGGGGCGCACGTGTCGATCTCCTCCGAGGTGCTGCCCGAGTATCGCGAGTACGAGCGCACGGTGACGACGCTCGTGGACGCGTTCGTCAAGTCCCGCGTGGCCGCCTACGTCGGTGCGATCACGGTGCGCCTGGACGCCGAGCTCGGCCCCGGCGTGCCGTTCTACGTGATGAAGTCGAACGGTGGGGTGATCTCGGTGCGCGAGGTCGCCGCTCAGCCGATCACGACGATCCTGAGCGGGCCGGCCGCGGGTGCGCTCGGCGCGAGCCTCCTGGCCCGGGCCGCGGGGTTCGATCGCGTGCTGACCGCGGATGCCGGAGGCACCAGCACCGACGTCTGTCTCGTGGAGCACGGCGTGCCCGGCCTCACCACCGACGGGGCGGTGGGCCGCTTCCCGGTCAAGGTGCCCATGATCGACATCGTCACCGTGGGCGCCGGCGGCGGCAGCGTCGCGTGGATCGCGCCCGACGGCGGGCTCAAGGTGGGCCCGCGCAGCGCCGGCGCCGAGCCCGGCCCGCTCTGCTATGGACGCGGCGGCGCCGAGCCGACGACGACCGACGCGCACCTGCTGCTGGGGCGCATCCCGCCGCGGCTGCTCGGCGGCGAGATTCCGCTGAGCGTCGAGCGCGCGCGGGAGGGCATCGCCGCGCTCGCGTCGCGACTCGGCCTCGAGCCCGCTCGCGCCGCCGAGGGCATTCTCGAGATCGCCGCGTGGAACCAAGCCAACGCCATCCAGCAGGTGTCAGTCAAGCGCGGGCTCGATCCGCGCGATTACACGCTCGTCGCCTTCGGCGGCTCCGGGCCCTTGCTGGCCGGCCGGCTCGTCGATCTGCTGCGCCTCAAGGCCGCGCTGATCCCGCCCTCGCCGGGCAACGTGTCGGCCTTCGGGCTTCTGACGGTCGATCTGAAGAACGACTACGTGCAGACGTTCGTCCAGCGCCACGACCGGCTCGACTACGCGACCGTCAACGCGCACCTGGCGCGCTTGGAGACGCTGGCCCGCGCGGCGCTCAGCGCCGAGGGCTTCGCCGCCCACGAGATGCGCATCGAGCGCAGTGCCGATCTGCGCTATTTCGGCCAGGCCTGGGAGGTGGCGGTGGAGTTGCCCTCGGGCAAGCTCGACGAGGCGAGCGCGACTATGGCGGCGGAGCGATTCCACGACGCGCACCAGCAGCGTTACGGCTACAGCTATCGCCGAGCAGGCGAGCGCGGGACGACTGGCCGCCAGACGATCGAGTGGGTGAATCTGCGCGTCACCGGCATCGGACCGATCGCGCGGCCCAGGCTGCGCGAGCGGCCGCAGGGCGACGGGCGGCCAGCCCGCGCGCTCACCGGCACGCGGACGGTCATGTTCGCGGAGAAGCCCGTCGAGTGTCGGCTCTACGACCGCGCGCGCATCGAGCCGGGCGACGTGCTGGACGGGCCGGCGATCGTCGAGGAGTACGGCGCGACCACGGTCGTCTATCCCGGCCAGCGCATGCAGGCGGATCACCTCGGCAATCTGATCCTCACGCGTGGAGCCTCGTGAGATGGGACACGGCATGAAGACGGGGCCGCCGATCGATCCGATCGTCATCCAGATCGTCGAGGGCACGCTGGCCTCGGTGGAGGCCGAGGTCGAGGCCGCGATCGAGCGCACGTCGCGCTCGCCCATGATCCGCGAGGCGCGCGATTTCCGCGCCGGCATCCACGACCGCCGCTGCCGCAAGCTCACGGGCCGCTCGTACTCCGCGCTCGTCCAGCCCATCGTGCGCGACTTCCCGCTGGAGACAATGCGGCCCGGCGACGTCTTCTTTCACAACGACGTCTACGGCTCCGAGGGGGGAATCGGTCATCTACCCGACCTCTGCGTGACGGTGCCGGTGTTCGCCGACGGCCTCGTGGTCGCGTTCGTCCAGGCCTTCGGCCATCACGACGACATCGGCGGCGCCGTGCCCGGCTCGATGCCCTCGCACGCGACCAGCGCCTATCAGGAAGGCCTGATCGTCCCGCCGGTGCGGATCTACGCGGCCGGCGTCCCGAACGACGACCTCATCAAGGTGATGGTGCGAAACTCACGGCTGCCGGACAGCCTGCGCGGCGACCTCGACAGCGAGGTGGCGGCCTGCCGCATGGGCGCCGAGCGGCTCGGCGATCTGTTCCGGCGCTACGGCCGCGAGCAGATCGAGGCCTGCTTCGACGCGATTCTCGAGCGCACCACCGAGACCTTCCGGCGCGAGCTCCTGGCCAAGATCCCGGACGGCACCTACGTGTGGGAGGACTACGCCGAGCACGACGGCGTGGACCCGCCGCGCCTGCACACGCAGCGGATGACGCTCACCAAGCGCGACGACCGCCTGATCATCGACTTCACCGGCACCAGCCCGCAGGCGAAGGGACCGATCAATCACGCCGGCGACTACGCCGACGGCGTGTTTCTCAAGAAGTGGCTGGCGCCCATTCTGAGAAACCTCGCCGACGCGCCCGAACGCATGGCCGAGCTCGACGTCAACGAGGGCGTCGTGCCGTTGATCGAGCTCCGGTTCCCGCCGCCCGGGACCTTGCTCACGCCGGTGTTCCCAGCGCCGACCAACGCGCGGACCTTCGTCATCCTGCGCCAGCTCGGCATCCTTGCCGGTGTCATCGCCAAGGCCGTCGGCGGCCGCATGCCCGCGGACCAGGAGACGATCCGCTACACCGGGTTCCACGGTGTCGACGGCGACGGGCAGTTCTATCTCATGCGCGAGGTGCTCGGCGGCGGCTCGGGCGGGCGCTACTACGCCGACGGCTCCGACACCATCCACGTCGT
>Ga0126384_10002288_pt1 | contig 11622 bp, 14 predicted proteins | sample PanSoiMetPlot_36_FD_92543 | JGI IMG/M metagenome (GOLD analysis project Ga0126384, IMG submission 92543) | Tropical forest soil microbial communities from Panama - MetaG Plot_36 | ecosystem: Environmental > Terrestrial > Soil > Tropical forest > Bulk soil | place: Panama | collected 2016-02-17 | reverse complement strand
TCCGGTCTGGGCTCCGGTCAAAATATGGACCGACCGGCGAGGTCGGCGACAAAACTATAACGACTACGCAACCGTTCGCGAGGTGCTCGAACGTATTATGAGGGGTTATGACTGCACTGCAAAGTCGTGCTTGAAAACAGGCAACAGGAAAACGCCGATTTTGAGACCGTTATTTGGGATGCTAAGTAAAAGCTCCGCCAACCGTTCGATGCGCCATGGGCGCAGGCGAGAGGAGGGCCTTACGAGTTATCTAGTAACCGTCCATTTAACGTCGCAGCACGAGTCTTTTTTGCTTACCGTCGGAGGAAAAACCCTAACGGAGAAAACACAGTGTTTTGCTTTTGCCCTTGCCACCAGAAGGCCTACAGGCGTCTATCCCTCCACGAACTTTTTGAGAGCGGTCAGCATCATCTCCCAATTCTTTTCCGAATGCTCACGTGCTTGCTCGGTTGAGTTGTTGTCTTGCGCCAGCGAGACGTGCGTTTGATTCCCGTTATCCGTCAGTTCAATATTCACCGTGTGGTAGTTCTCTGGCTTGTCGGGCAAGCCGGAGAGCGGGCTGAAATGGGTATACTGAATTGCCCGCCGGGGTTCGAACTTGAGAATCACCCCTTTATCCTCGTACGATTTCCCCTGCCATTCCCCGCTCCACGTGATTGGGCTTCCCTCGCGCCAGTCAGTGGCAACATTCGTACCGAACATGTACTGATTGATGGCCGCAGGATTCACCAACGCATCCCACACCTTGTCGGTGGGAGCGTTGATAATGATGGAAGCATTGGCGATCAGAGCCTGGCTCATGTTGAACTCCTAACTCCCGGCACGCAAAAGAGCAGCCCGCTTTCTCCTAATTAAAGTTGATGCAGACAGGACTGGAAGGTGTCGGAATTAATTAGAAGAGCCGCCCAAGGGCTTGTTTCAATTTTGACGCATTATCACCGGTCCATCGGCAAAGGTCGTTATTTGGCGTGCATGTCGCAAAGAAATAGCGACGATGTTCTGCCTTACTAGAGATTTCCATCCGAGTGATTGCGGAAAGAAAAGCGAGTATCAGCATGCTTGGACCCCTCGCGAATTGACTTCCGGCTTACCCGTCACCTATTAGGACCAGCCGCTCGGGAGAGAGACTTCCTCCCGCGGCAGCTTGCATGCATCAGCGATTACAGAGCTCACCCGTTTGACGAGTTGTTTTTTCGCCTCGACCGGTAGGCCTGGCGGGACGACAAAAGTACAGATCGGACGCATCGGGCGAGCGAGTTCACCGCCGTGACCGTACATGAATCCGTGGTCTTGCGGTTCCTTGTAAGTTGTTCCCCGGCGGCGACCGCCTTGCGAACCATTTCGGTGACTTCATCTCAGCTCCCCGATGACAAACACAGCAGAACTTCCGTGGCCTTGGCTGCATCGCAAACTTGTTTTGGAGTGAAAGTCTTGAATTTGCTTTCGGTGAGAAATCCGTTAACTACTTCAGATCTCTCACCGGCAGATTGACGAAGATTTTCTGGGCCATATGCTCTCCTTTGGAAATTACTTGCGCCCTTCTCGATAAATAGGTCGAACGTGAAAGGGCCAAACGACACGACTCGTGAAATTCGGGTGTGTCCCGGGAGAGAAGATGCCGTTCCACCGCTTGACGGGTCTTGAATATACTGGCTGAGATTGTTAGATAGGACGCCAACACCAAGCAGGTATTGCTATGTTGATCCATCCAACCCCCGGAAGGCTTGTCTGGCCGGCTGCCATGATCGTGTGGGGGCCGGGATTTACCACCGCCGGTCATCGCCATCACTGTGTTCAGTTGGTAATGGCAATGAGCAGCACCCTGCTGATTCGCAGCGACTCTGAAGATCCATGGATGAGATGCAGTGCTGCATTAGTGCGACCAGATGCCGCTCACGAAGTCGATGCGCGGAACACCACTGTCCTGATCGGCTTTGTTGATTCCGAAAGCGAGTTGGGTGCAGCACTCAGTGAACGCATCAAAGGCGGCATCTCGTGTATTTCGGAGAGCCAAGTCACCCGCTGGCGCTTGGCCCTGGGAAGGATGCCTACTGAAGCACGCGCCGAGCGATGGGTTAGAACGGAACTACTTCGCCGACGCCGCCCCGTCAGAATCCACCCTGGCGTAAGTCTTGTGCTCAAGCACCTGCGCGAGAGACTTGGAATTTCCCATGATTTTTCGCTAAGGACTCTGGCTGCGATTTCTGGCCTGTCGCAGTCGCGTTTCATGCACGTTTTCACCGAGTCAACGGGAGTTGCTCTTCGGCCGTATATTCTTTGGCTCCGTCTGCAGCGAGCATGCTGCGACTTGATGGCGGGCGCCAGTGTAACCACAGCTGCTCACAATGCCGGGTTTTCCGACGCGGCGCACCTGACACGAACCTTTCGCCGAATGCTTGGAATGACACCTACCGACCTTGCCCTGCGCAAGCGCATGAGCCGTGGCGTGACGTTGGATCGAGTCGATTCTCATCGCGAACGAATCAACCCGACTCCCACAGTCAGGGTTGTCGCCGCGACCAGAACCGCGCCGGTGTAAAGGACAATGCGCAACGACCGCTGGTGCGCCACGGCAAAGAACCCGCCGGAAACCAGGATTGCTGCCGCGATTGCTCCCACTCGAACTGGCCAGACAAGTAAGCTGGGGATCGCCGCGTAGTCGACCGCGATTTGCAGGAGCATTGCAAGCAAAGTAAGAACTCCGGCATGGGCGTGACCTGCTCGGTAAAACGCCATCTGCATGGGTGAGAGATTCGCCGGTCCCGGTGACCCCATCACACGGTTGGTGACCACACCCAGTACGGTCAACCCACCGTAAACGATTGTGGGAACAAGGATCAGGCTGAGTCCAAACATCAGGCGTGTATCTGGCGACATGATCTCCCTCCGCCCAAAGGCCCTTCAGCGTAGCGTACAAAATGAAAATTAAAACCTAGTTTTTGAGACAGTCTTGAACATACTGGCTGATCATTATTTGCCTGCCTGATCCTAGCGCATGCTCATGCGCGGCGATTTGACTGGTAACGACTCTCTCAGCTGAGCAGGCTGGCTGTCGTCTAACGCTCTAATTTGATGACGCCCCCGTTCAAGAAGCCTTGAATCAGAACTAGTTGACAAGCCAAGTCCAGCCAACAAACAAGATCTGCATCGGAATGCGAAGCGGTCGCGTTGAACTAACCAGGACCAGCAGGACGATCACGGCAACTCCATGAAGACACCCTATAGGCGTGAAGTCGTGAACGATTTGGCTGCCCCGGATCCGGGCCAACGTTCAGGGACGCGAGGGACAAGCGGCCGCCAAGCGTCGGACGCCATCCCGTAATTCTTGGCTGTTCAGAGCAGCAAAACCGAGGCGCATATATGGGGCAGGGCGACCGTCAAAGGTAAAGGCCTTGGCCGTAACAATCGTCGCGCCGTGTTCTGCTGCGGCTGACGCCCATCTGTCAACGTTAAGATCGTCGTTGGCCTTCACCCAAAGGGCGATGCCGCCTGGAGGCACTTCGAAGGTCAAGCTATTCCCCAGATGTTCATTAAGCTCCCTGACAAGGGTATCGCGCCTAGCCCGGTATTCGCGCCGTACACGACGAATGTGCCGCTGGATCTCGCCCTCTTCGAGCAATTGGCTGACAGCATATTCGAGGACCTGATCGCCTTGCGTGTCGAGATGTGATCGATGCGCGGCGATTCGTTCAATTAGCGGAGTAGGAGCGGCGACATAACCGATCCGCAGAGCCGGGGCTAATACCTTCGAGAATGTGCCTACATACGCGACCACGCCAAAGCGGTCGGCGCTTGCCAACGGCAATACCGGTCGGCCATCGTAGTGAAACTCGTAATCGTAGTCGTCCTCGATGATGGCGATCCGATTTGCTCTGGCCAGGTCGAGCAGCTTCAAGCGACGTCCCGCGGACATGGTTACAGTCGTCGGGAATTGATGGTGCGGTGTGACGTAGACGGCGCGAATAGGATGTTGCCGCAGGATGCGATTGAGAGCATCTACCTGGATCCCGTCGCCATCGATCGGCACGCCGATCAGCTTGCCTCCCGCCTGTCGGAAGGCTTCCCAAGCTGAGCGATAACCGAGTTGTTCGACGGCCACGCAATCGCCGGGACGCAGCATGCTCTTGGCCAGCAGGGATAAGGCCATTTGACTACCACGGGTAATGCAGATATTCGATGGACCGGCTGCAAGCCCTCGCGTTGAGGCCAACATCTCGGCAACGGCTTGACGAAGCCGCGGGTGGCCTTCCGGCGGACCGTACGACAACAATGATTCAGAGTGAGTGTTCATGGCCCGTCGAATGGTCCTTGCCAAGACCTTAGCGGGTGCAAGGCGAACATCCGGCCTGCTGGGCGCGAACAGCAAACTACCTCGTGGAACTTCGAGTGGCAATTCGGGCTTGGGAGCCGCCTGGAGTTCGAAACCTGTCCTGTTCGCGAAAGAAGCCGGCGATTCTCGCGACATGAACCGTCGCGGCTTCGGATCGGGCAAGTCGGTCGAAACGAACGCTCCGCGACCACGTTGACTCACGATCCACCCCTCGGCAACAAGCTCGTCAAAAGCCGCTACTACCGTCTGTCGCTGCACGCCCAGGGCGCGGGCCAAGCTTCGCGTTCCCGGCAAACGATCGGAGGGGCGCAGGCGGCCACGCTGAATGTCGGCGGTCACGGCGCTGACGATTTGCTGAAACAAAGGAACGTCGTGTCTTTCGAGAGCGAAATTCACTTCCCATCGAGCCATAACTACTTTGTACTCCCATTAGAACCAACTGGACTAGTCATATTTTCATTTCTGGCCCTTCTCAACTATGCCGCCACAGTCGAACATTTCTCATGGCCAGCGATCGGTCAAAAATTGTGAAAGGATTCACTCGCTCGAAGAGAAACCTGCGGCTCCGGCTCGCCGAGGAGCTCAACTGCACGGTCGTTCCGAGTCCAACGAGAGTTCACCCACGAGTCAATCAAGCGCTCAGGTCGATTCCGGGCAGGCTTGAGAACTCGAGGGACGTTTCGCTCAAAACTTTGGCGGCTATTTCTGGCCTCTCGCGGTCGCGGTTCATGCATGTCTTCACTGAATCGGTAGGTCTTCCGTTACGGCGATACGTTCTTGGCCTTCGCCTGCAGCGGGCCTGCTCTGAGCTGAAGGCTGGCTCCACCGTAACGTCAGCTGCGTGTAGCGCCGGGTTCTCCGATGCAGCACACTTGACGAGAACGTTTCGCCGGATGCTGGGAATCACACCGACCAATCTCTTCTCCAACAGGCGTTCACCGTCCACCGATCGAACGATTCTCTGAATTCGAGGGCAAGAAGCGGATAGTCCGCAGCGCAACGACAAATTTATGGTCGCAATGTCACGCAAGAACGACCAGATGGAGAGAAGCGAGGCATGAAATCCATTGCGGCAACCCTGCTCATGATCGTCATGAGTGGAACTGTATTGACGACCAGTGGCCAGACGGCAGCACCTGCTTGGAGCCCTTCGATGCTGGAGACGATGCGACAGCTCAGATCGGCGGCGCTTCGCGACAACTACGGATATGAGCGACTGGCTCATCTTAGCGACAACATCGGTCCGCGACCTGTTGGCTCCCGGCAGGCGGCAGCAGCCGTCGATTATGTCGCCGACCAGTTGCGCACCCTTGGTTTCAATGTGCGTCTCGAAAAGGTCCGCGTGCCGCGGTGGATACGATGTGAGGACCATTGCGAACTCGTTAAGTATCCCGGGCAGGTGCCCGGGACGACCCAGAAGATCGTCGTCGCCGCACTCGGAGGCTTGGGCGTTGCGACTCCCCGCGACGGGATTACAGCGGAAGTTCTCATCGTAAGAAGTCTTGCTGAACTCACAGGCATACCGCGCGACGAGGTGGCCGGTAAGATCGTGCTCTTCAATGAGCATTTCGACCGTCGCATGGCGGACTCGGGCTTTGCCTTTGATACCTACGACCGGGCAGTCGAGCCTCGTAACGATGGTCGAAAAGCGGCGGCTACGATGGGCGCGATTGCAGTGTTAGTACGCTCGGTCGGCGGCGCAGAGTTCCGCCTTGTCCACGTCGGTGCGACCGACTACTTCAATGCCGCGAAGATACCGGCAGCCGCGATCACCGGTGAGGATGCCGATCTCATCGTCAGGCTGTCCTCGCAGGGACCGGTTCGACTCCACCTGGTATTGAGTTCAGACCTGCACGAAGAGATCGACTCCTATAACGTGATCGCGGACCTGAAAGGAAGTGAGCATCCCGAGCAGGTTGTCATTGTCTCGGGACACCTGGATTCGTGGGACCTCGGAACCGGCGCGCTTGATGACGGTGCCGGCGTTGCCATCGCGATGGCAACCGCTAACCTGGTCCGCGAGCAAAAGGTCCGACCAATTCGCACCATCCGAGTCGTGGCTTGGATGGGCGAGGAGCGAGGGCTTCTCGGTGCCCGGTCGTACGGGAAGGAGCATGCCGCCGAGATGGCAGCCCACTTCGCTGCGATCGAGTCTGATTCGGGCGCTGGACATGCGATGGGCATGTACGTTACCGGTGACCGAGCACTGTCCTCTCTCTTCGAGCCTGTCTCCAGGGTCTTAGAGGCATCGGGCGCAGGCATACTCCGTGAACTTAAAGATCCAGCTCCTGACTTGATCCCTCTCTACTTCCGCGGCGTCCCTGCCTTTTCCCCAATCCAGGACACGAGGAAGTACTTCGACTACCACCATACTGCCGCAGATACGCTCGATAAAATCAATCCGCAGGAACTGTGCGAGAACATCGCGGTCGTGTCGGTCCTCACCTATGCGCTTGCAACGATGAACCAGGACTTGCCGCGTCAGCAGCTGACCCTTCCGGAGTGGTTGAAGTGATGAGGCGCCGACTCATAATGCTTTGGCGGAGGTCATTGCGGGCAGCAAGCCTCGTCGTAATGTTGGTCGGCCCAGCTGTGGCCCAAATGACGTCGTCAGCGCCATCCAGCATCCAGCGCCAGTCGTTGAGCGATGCATGGTGGACTGGCCCGTTGCTGGCGAACTCCGCCAACACATTGCCTCGCGGCCATTTCCTCGTGGAGCCGTATATCTACGACGTGATCGGACCGCACGTCCACGCGTTCGGGTCACGTGCCTACCTGGAATATGGTTTGGCGGATCGATTCACCGTCGGGTTGATCCCGATCGTCGGGTACAACAAAGTCAGCAACGGCACCAGCAGCTCAGGGATTCAATTCGGCGACGTCAGCATGCTCGCTCAATATCGGCTTACGCAGTTTCATGAGCACAACTGGGTTCCGACAACCGCTATCCAGGTGCAACAGGCTTTTCCGACAGGAAAATATGACTGCCTTGGCACCCGTCCCAGCGACGGTCTTGGGGCGGGCTCGTACGTCACTACCGTAGCGCTCAATTCCCAAACCTACTTCTGGCTTCCGAACGGACGAATCCTGCGTATGCGACTCGATGTCTCCGGATCCTTTCCGAGCAATGCCGACGTGAAGGACGTAAGCGTGTACGGCACCCCGGAGGGTTTTCGTGGGCACGCCGAGCCAGGGAAGTCTTTGTTTATCGATGCAGCTTGGGAATACAGCATGACCCGAAACTGGGTACTGGCTCTTGATGCCATATACCAAAACTATTGGAACACAACCGTAATTGGGATCCAAGACGCGAAGAATGTGCGGCTTGACAGCGGCGCAAGCTGGTCTTACGGCTTCGCACCGGCGCTCGAATACAACCTGTCTCCCAATGTTGGTGTCATCTTCGGTGTCCGCGTGGTCGCGCCTGGACACAATGCCTCCGTCACCGTGGCTCCTGTGATGGCGATCAATTTCGTCCGCTAGAACAACTCAATAGCAAGAACGGGAGTGTCCACTCATCGCCAACTCACTAGAGTGGCATCACCATGTGAACCCCAACTATCTTTTCAACGAACTTCAGAATAAAGACTTTGATTGGCAACCGACAGATCGTTTGGCCGCCGAGGTCGTGCAACTTGGTGAAATATGCGATCTGGGCTGTAGCCCCGGTCACATCGCCCGCTACTACCGCAACCGGCCCGCAAATGAGGCCGATTTATTCGAACTTTTGCGCTAGCTAGTCTCGATCGTCCATCGGTCACATTCGTTCTTTGCGTTCCGTCATAGTGATGACGAACCAAACCCGGCCGATGTGACAAGCAGAGGGGTTGAACGGGCCCGGTCAAGTCCACAACCCTGAAGCTCGAAGTCGGTCGAGGGCATTCGGAGCATAACGGTCATGCAAGCACAAATGGAAAGCTCTGCCCTCATGCCCCGCGCTGAGGAGAGCACGTCTCTTTCCCCGATTGAAAAGCCCAAGGGGCTGAAGATGAAGCTGGTCTACGCCTTGACGCGCCGGCAATTCGGCAAGGTGATCACTCCACTCAAAGTTTTCAGCGCACGACTGCCGATTGCGTTTGGACAGTTCTATGGAATAGATCAACGCGTTGGATAAGAAACTGCTTTTGCCGCCCGAGACCGTGATGCTCATCCGTGAACAGGTGGCGCATACCAACGTCTGCCTCTTCTGCATTGATATCGGTCGATATTTCACGATTAAGCAATCGATGAATCAAGCCAAATTCGATGTACTCGAGCAATACCGGACGAACTCCCTTTTTTACCGATGCGGAACGTACGGCACTCGACTACGTCATTGAACTGACCAAGAATAAGAATAAGAGAGTTGAACCAGAAGCCTTTTCCCGCCTGGCTTCTTACTATTCTGACCGTCAGATATGTGAAATCATCTGGCTTGTAGCAAGCGAGCATTTTTACAACATGACGAACCTCGGGTTGAATATCCACTCCGATATGCTTTGCCATATCGGGAAAAGACCAAGCGGAGCGTTTTGAAAAGCGCCCAGATCGGTCTGGAAATTGCACCTTGTGCGCGAACGATGCTCAATGCTGTAGCAGTTCGGCGACGGGCATTGCTTGCCGTGTCGCCCCGCGAAATATCTGGGCATTGGGATTTCCAAGAAAGTACGGGTCTAGTGATGACGAACCAAACCCGGCCGATGTGACAAGCAGAGTGGTTGAACGGGCTCGCCAGGTGGGCGTAGAGGCTATCGTGTAAGAGCGTTTTATGGGTACACCTTGGGGTGCAATGTGGAGAGTGAGGACAATTAAGTCGTTCGGCCATCCAGGAGCTCTACACAGTAGGAATTGACCGTTACGGCTCCTTTATCGGTTTCTTCCGGTCTCAGCAAGCAACTCAAGCTTTGCCGCAGTGCTCAGACCTGCTTCGTCCAGGACTTCGAGTGCTCGACGCCGGTTGCGGTTTCGGCATGGTCACTTTCGCTTTGCTGGACGCGCTGCAGCAGAGGAACTTTGATTACCAACGCGTTGATGCATTCGACCTTACGCCCGCGATGTTAGCTCGGTTCCGGCAAACACTGGAGACCCACCGCATTCCTCGAGTCCAGCTTTGTCAAGCTGATGTGCTGGCTCTCGATACGCTGCCGCCTTCGTGGACTGACTACGATCTCATCGTTTCGGCTTCGATGCTTGAGTATTTACCAAGGCAGGAACTCCCGCGCGCATTGAGGCATTGCGCGCGCGACTAGCCCCCGGCGGCGACATTCTGATCGTAATCAGCAGAAAGGTTCCCGAAACAAAAGCTCTCATCCAATGGTGGTGGCACGCAGAACGCTACACTGGAAGGGAACTGCGAAGGATCTTCGAGCAAGCAGGGATCCAGGATCCCGAATTTCGGCGGTTCCCAGCGCGCTATTTCTGGTTAAACCGTGCGAACTATGTTGTCGGGACACGAAGATAACTTCTTGTGTATCGGATTTTAGGCGTAGCAGATGGATATTCCTAAAGCAGGTCTGATGCAGCGCGTTTTTGCGTGGACACTTGCTCATTTCAACGCGCGTTATGAGCGATTCGTGTCGAAGTACAAGCGACAACTGTTTGCGGAGGTTTGTGGAACGGTCCTTGAGATCGGACCTGGTACCGGAACAAATCTTCGGTACTTACCCGACGGGTTACGATGGATCGGCGTTGAAACCAATCCCTTCATGCTGTCCTACCTCAACGAAGAAGCAAATAGACTACGCATGCCGATCGATATCCGAATCGGCACGGCTGACACGCTGCCGGTTCCCGACAGTAGCGTGGATGTAGTGATTAGCACCCTGGTCTTGTGCTGCGTTCCGAGTCAGCGGCGCTGCCTTCGAGAGGTATTACGCGTTCTGAAACCGGGCGGGAAATTCGTGTTTATTGAGCACGTCGCAGCGCCGAGGGGGACCCGCTTGCGACGCATTCAGAATCTGGTAACACCTCTTTGGAAACGACTGGGCGATGGCTGCCACCCCAACCGCGAAACCCGGGTGGAGCTTGAACATGCTGGATTCGAGAAAATTACCTGCGAAACGATTAGGGCCCCAACACCGATCGTTAGTCCGCAGATTTTTGGCGCAGCGGTGAAAGCCGACTAACGGCGGGTGGGCCTGCCCTTCTGCTTTTCTTTCGGACTTCGGGAATCTAAAGCCGTCGCTGGTTTGCAAGTGGGCACACACGAAGAGCAATTTGACCCCGTTCATCTTGAAACGTGGTCGACACCGCCGCCTCGGTCGATCTCTCCCAAAAGAAACATTCGTAGAGTTCGGCGAGTCCGAGCTACTGGTGAACTGATCGAGGCAGCAGCAGACTCTTGCTGGTGAAATGGCGATTAACACCAGCGAATCAGGCGTTTGTCAAAGATAGCGTATGTAGGTCCAATCCCGATGCCCACTTCGCAGTTCGATAAGCCACCGACAAGGCAAGTAGAGAATCGCCATTGCCAGAAGCCACATGGTGTAAACGAAAACCAGACCATGTCCGTATCCTGGCGGCCGATGCGCAAAGTCCGCGATGTCTGTGCGCTGCCCGCATATCCCTTGTCCTGTTTGCCGAGGTTGGCAATGTGTGCAACCGTCGTCGAATCTCTCAGCTAGTTCGTTCAAGACCGATGATGACCGAGGGGATGACTATATGTGACAGCCCACTTGCGGTGTCAGTGCGACGCAGATAACGACCGACGGAATGCACTAAGGCCGCTTTCGTGTAAGAGCGAGAACAGGGGCGAAAATCAACGTATCCTCGCGTCACCTGCAGCCGTATTAGCAGACGAAAGGATATCAACAGGAGACACAAATCATCATGAAACAATCGAAACTCGTGTACTTAACCTTACTCGTGGGTATGTGGGCTGCCGCCGCTCAAGCGCAGACAGCCAAATACCCCCCAATCGAGCAATATCTGATGCCGCAGGCTGACGAAATTGCGTTGGCAAAGAGCGCTGCTCCTGCGAATATTTCAGATCGAGCCACTGTTAAAGTGCTCACGAAGTCGGGATTTGAAGTCGCACAGCAGGGAGACAACGGCAACATCTGCATGGTAATGCGTGGCTTCAGTGCTCCGACTTATTCCCCCGCGCCGTTCCGCAATCTCGTATACGACCCGACCGTTCTTGCACCCATCTGCTTTGTGCCTCCGGCTACTCAGACAGTCCTCCCCTATTACGAGCTGCGAACAAAACTGGCATTAAAGGGCAAGAGTCCAGATGAGATCGCCAAGGGTGTGGAAGCCGCTTATGCAAAGGGTGAACTTCCTAAGAGAGGCACGGTGAGCTTCGCATATATGTG
>Ga0126384_10002286_pt1 | contig 11630 bp, 12 predicted proteins | sample PanSoiMetPlot_36_FD_92543 | JGI IMG/M metagenome (GOLD analysis project Ga0126384, IMG submission 92543) | Tropical forest soil microbial communities from Panama - MetaG Plot_36 | ecosystem: Environmental > Terrestrial > Soil > Tropical forest > Bulk soil | place: Panama | collected 2016-02-17 | reverse complement strand
GTTACCGCCGCCTATCAGGCCTTCGGCAGGCTGGCTGCTACTCGCAGCAGGTCCTCCCTGGGCAGGCTCCCGGTGACCAACCAGCCCTGGTCGGGGCCGGCGGGCAGGACCAGCCAGCGTGTGCCAGTCGCCGTGCTCTCCACAAGGGCTGCAGGGGCGCCGGCGACTTCGATCACCTCCACTCTTGGCGCACCCTGCTCATCGTTCCAGCCGATGAGCACCGGCTCGTCCGCCGACATCGGCCTTGGTACCCAGGTGACAGTCCAGCCGGACGGCGCGACTGCAGCGACGCCGTCACCGGCCGGTGCCAGCCGGGCACCCTCCGGCAGCCAGGGCAGAGGACCACCCAAACCGGCCTGCGGTTCCATATCGATCCCACCCACGCTTGCCAGCCGGCGCTCCGCCACCGCGGAGGGACCCGTGCGGTAGATCCGAACCTCGACGCCACCGACCAGCACCGGATCGGACGGGTCCGGCGGAATAACGCCCTCCGCCCGGGCCAGCGCCTCGGCCAGAGGGCGCACGTCCCATTCGGCCCGCTCCTCGTCTGTGGTCGCCGGGTCGACCTCCACGAGCATCCGTTTGTCGCCCCACCTCCGGTACTGCGTCCCATACTTCTGGCGCTGGCCTCGGTGCACCAGCAGCCGGTCGAGCGCGGCCGCGGCCAGCCAGCGGCCCGGGCGGTGGCCGAGCTCTGCGGCCCGCAGCGCCAGCTCGCGCGCACGCTGATAGGACTGCTGTGACCCGCCGTGTTGAAAGACCATCGCGGCGTGGTAGTGGTCGGGGCCGCCGAGCACCTCACCAGCCGCCAGCAGCTCCAGCACTCGGCGCCGCCGGTCCCGATCGCGGGCCACCATCGCAAGCCCAATGCCTGACCGGCGATCCGCCTGGTCAGCCTCGAAGATCGTCCGGAGCTCGGCGTTCATCTGCCGGTCAGCCGGTGTCCGCGCCCGCGATGCCGCTTCTGCGCGGCCGCTGTCGCCCAGCGTGCAGCTTGGCCAGAAGCGGCGTCAGGTCTGCATGTCCAGTCTGCGCAGCGCCTCCAGCGTCCCGCGGCCGTGGTAGTGGACCAGGATCACACCGCCGCGGCCATAGATGCGATCGAGGATGTCCTGCGTGCTGGCCCCGGCCCAGTCGAAGGTGTCAACGTCCCACATGAAGATGTGGTAGCCCTGGGACGCGGCGATTCGCTCCACCCGGCCGCCCGGCCCGTCCCAGTCTCCGTAGGGCGGTCGGAGCAGGTCGCAGCCCGCGTGCACCCCGCCGCGGATCTCATTGGCGATCTGGGCGTCGCTGAGCTGCGTCAGGCGGGGGTGTGAGTATGTGTGATTGCAGACTTTGTGCCCCGCGGCCAGCATGGCCGGCACGAACCAGGGAAACTTTCGCTGGCACACGCCGGTCGGAAACATGATCGCGGTGAGGTGGCGCTGTGCCAGGACGTTGAGGATGTTCTGAAGCTCACCCCCCGTCGAGGCGCAGTCATCGATCGTGATGGTGATCGGCTTGATCGTCGTGAACTGCCACGACCAGACCGAGTGACCGACGACCGAGACCTGCACCGTATAGACGGTGTCGAATGCCAGCCGGTCAGGCTGGAATCGCAGGGTCTGGGAGTCGAGCCACTCCAGCCTGCCATCGACCTGCGGGTCGATGCTGAAGTGGCGCAGCACCATCAGGTTGAGCGCGCCATCGAAGTGGATCCGGATGTCGGTGCGCAGCGTCGCGTAAGGCGTGCTCGGCGACTGGAGTGCGGCCGTGAGCGGGATGGGCGGCGGCGCCGGCGCTTCTTCCGAGGACACGAGCACCCCTTCCCGCGGAGCAACGCTTGGCGCGATCAGCCGGTGCCCGCTTGTCCACCTCGCCGGGAACTGCACTGCAGTCGCACCACCGAACACCTGTCGAGCGCCGCCCGTGCCGACCTCCTCCGCACAGGAGCCCAACGCCAGGACGGCCACGACCGCCAGACCCAACCCCCGCAGCAGCGTCAACCGCTGCTGTCCGATCAAGCGCTCCTCCCAGCTCCTTCGCAGCGTGGTCCCGCCTCAGCGAATCAAAAGCTAGTGCTGGCGCTTACCATAGCTGGTCCCGGCTACGTGCGTCGATTTTCCGCACGCGTCGGTAACCGTCTCTTAGGATGCGCGTGGTGAACACTCAAACCCATCCCAGCGTCGACGTCGGCGAGGGCACAGTCCTGGAGCCTGGCGTCGTTGTGGGCGTCCCTCCCCGCGGGAAAGCATCGGGCGACCTCGTCACCAGGATCGGACCGGGCGGTTGGGTCCGCTCTGGCACGGTGGTCTACGCAGGCGCTGTGCTCGGCGCGCGGCTGAACACCGGCCATGGCGCTGTGATTCGCGAGGACAACGTCGTCGGCGACGACTGCAGCATCGGCACCCACGCCGTCCTCGAGCCAGGCAACCGGGTCGGCGACGGCAGCCGCATCCACTCCCGGTGCTTCCTTGAGAACGTCACTCTCGGCCGGCGGGTCTTCGTTGGCCCTGGGGTTGTCTTCACCGACGACCCGCACCCAGCCTGCCCCCGGTTCCGCGAGTGCGTCCTGGGCGCGACGGTAGAGGACGACGTCAGCATCGGCGGCAACGCCACCATTCTTCCCGGTGTCCGGATCGGCGCCGGTGCGCTGGTCGGGGCCGGCAGCGTGGTGACTCGGGACGTCCCGGCCGGCGCCGTGGTGGCGGGCAACCCGGCCCGGGTGGTGAAGCAGGTTGCTGAGCTGGTCTGTTTCAAGGGCTTCTTCGAGCGCCCCTACATCTGGCGCGAAGAGGCACGCACGTGAGCGACCTGCGGTTCGGCTTGGTGGGGCTGGGCCACTGGGGGCCGAACTACGTGCGCCTCCTGAGCGGGATCGTGCCCGGCGCCCGGCTTGTGGCCTGCGCAGAGCTGCGTGAGGAGCGCCGGCATCCGATGGCCAGGCTCCATCCAGGAGTTCGGTTTCATTCCGATCACTGCGGTCTTCTGGCGGCGGGCGGGTTGGATGCGGTGATCGTGGCCACCTCAGCCGTCAGTCACCTGCCGGTGGTCGAAGACTGCGTGAATGCGGGTCTGCCAGTGCTGGTCGAGAAGCCGCTGGCCCACACGGTCGACGCAGCCGAAGCGATGGTCAGGGCTGCGGAGGAGGCTCGCTGCACGCTGATGGTCGGCCACACCTTCCTCTTCAATCCGGCAGTCGACCGCATCAAGCTCGCGATCGACCAGGGAGAGCTGGGCCGCCCTCTGTACTTCGCATTCCGGCGCACTGGCCTCGGTCCCATCCGCCAGGACGTCAACGCGCTGTGGGACCTCGCCCCTCACGATCTCTCCATGCTCCGGCACTGGCTGGGCACGGACCCGGTGGAGGTCACAGCAAGGGGACAGTCCTACCTGCGGGACGACGTTGAGGACGTGGTCTTCCTGACCCTCCGCTACCCGGGCGGCGTCCTGGCCGGCATCCAGGTCAGCTGGCTCGACCCCGTCAAAGACCGCCGGGTAACCATCGTCGGTGACCGGCGGATGGTCGTATATGACGACGTTCACCCGACTGAGAAGCTGCGCGTGTACGACAAAGGCGCGAGCTACCAGCCTCGCGGGGGCGAGTTCTCGGAGTTCCTGGCGGCGGTCAGGGACGGCGACATCCTGATCCCGAAGCTGGAGAACAGCGAGCCGCTGCGTGAGGAGCTGGCGCACTTCGTGGAGTGCGTTCGCACCGGTGCTCGCCCCCGCTCTGACGGGCGTGACGGCCTTGCGATCGTCCGCATCCTTGAACGTGCCCAGGCGGATCTGGCCAGGCCATCCACGTCAGCAGCGGCGGCCGCCGTGTGAGCGCGTGCGACATCCCGCTGATCGACCTCCGGGCCCAGCACGCCACGATTGCGGCCGAAGTCGAACAGGCCGTGCACGAGGTAATGGAGCGCTGCGACTTCATCCTCGGACGTGACGTGGGTGCTTTCGAAGCCGAGTTCGCCGAGTACTGCGGGGTCGGCAGCGCGGTCGGAGTCGACTCCGGCCTGTCGGCGCTGGAGCTGGGCCTGCGGGCGCTGGGCGTCGGTCCAGGAGACGAGGTGATCACCCCGGCCAACTCTTTCATCGCGAGCTCGAGTGCGATCTCCTTCGCCGGCGCCACCCCGGTCTGGGTGGACTGCGACCCGGAGACGTACTGCATCGATGTGGATGTCGCCCGCCGCGCGATCACCGAACGGACCCGGGCGATCATGGCCGTCCATCTGTACGGGCACCCGGCCGACATGGACGGCGCGCAGGCTCTGGCTGCGGACCACGGGCTGAAGCTTGTCGAAGACGCCTGCCAGGCCCATGGGGCGCGCCTGAACGGCCGCCGTGCCGGGTCGCTCGGCGACTTCGCGGCCTTCAGCTTCTACCCGGCGAAGAACCTCGGCGCCTATGGCGACGCGGGCATGCTCACGACCAACGACGCTGAGCTGGCAGAGCGGGTTCGAATGATGCGCAACTACGGGCAGCGGCGCAAGTACGAGCACGTCACGATGGCCTGGAATCGGCGCCTGGACACGATCCAGGCGGCGGTGCTTCGGGTCAAGCTCCGCCATCTGGACACGTGGAACGAGGCACGCCGCCGGCACGCGGCGCTCTACAGCCGGCTGCTCGAGGGATGCGGCCTGTCGTTGCCGCAGACCAGGCCGGGGGTAGAGCACGTCTTCCATCAATACGTGGTGCAGGCGCCGGCGCGTGAGAAGCTGGTTGCCGAGCTGGCCGAGCGCGGCGTCGCCACGGGCCTGCACTACCCGGTGCCGATTCACCTCCAGGAGGCTTACCGTGGGCGGGGTATGCGCCGCGGCTCGTTCCCCGTGACCGAGCAGGCGGCCACCCGGCTCGTCTCCCTGCCGATGTACCCGGAGCTCCGCCCCGACCAGGTGGAGCGGGTGGCCGAGGAGATCAGATCCCTGGTCGCGCGATGAGTTTCTAGCGCACAGCCCGACGGAGGACCGGGCCCCCGAAGGCATTGAGCAGGGCCGAGATGATCGACAGGACCAGCCCCCCAAGGATCGCGGACAAGAAGTTATCGATCGACAGGCCCGAGAACAGCTTCGAAGCGATCACCAACAGCACCGCGTTGATGACCAGGGCAAAAAGGCCGAGCGTGAGGATTCGAAGCGGCAGGGCGGCGATCCGCATGATAGGGCCAAGGATCGCGTTGACGAGCCCAAATACGAGCGCCGCCAGCACGTAGGCGGGGACGCCGCCTTTGACCTGTATCCCAGGAACGACCTTGGTCGTGAGAAAGAACGCAATCGCGAGAAGTCCCCAGCTGACGAGCAAGCCCCACATTCAACTACCTCCCCTTTGGCCCGGAAGCCTAGCAGCTCAGCCGTGGCGCGTGTACCGCACCCGGCGCTTGGTCCGGTGGATGACGGCGTCCTTGCCGACGATACTGATCGTCCCGTCCGCCTCCAGCACACCCATGCTGACCTCGGATACGTTCGACAGACCGTGCTCGCGGATCGCCATGGCGGTCTCGTCCGCGTCGACGCCCTCGCGGCGCATCCGGTCGGACAGATAATGGCCGTCCTTGATGATCAGGGTCGGCTCGGGGCGAAAGAGCCTGTGGAATATGCGGAAGCGATCGAGCCGGCCGATCGCGAAGTTGAGCAGGATGAGCGTCGCGATGATCACGAGGCCGCCGGCGAGGGAGCTGTCGGGGCCCGTCATCGCAGGCTGCACGGCGTTTGCGACCAGCAGCACCAGCACCAGGTCGTAGAGCGTGAACTGCCCGACCTCCCGCTTACCGAAAAGGCGAAGGGCCCCCAGCAGCGCGGCGTAGATGACCACGGCACGGATAACGAGTTCCCAGGGAGGAACGCCAAAGTTGAGCATTGCACTCCTCGCTTGTCGAGCAGCGCTCATTCCTCGTCCACTGCGACGGTGTCGGCGCGCGCTCGCTGATTGGCGGTGGCGTCACCAAGTATCACACTCGTTTGATGGTTGACACTCGACGGCCGCTTGCCGCACCGCTCGGTCAGTCGTAGCCTGACGCCGTGGAGGTCGGCGAGGAGCGCAGCCGGCGGGCGCTGGGCTGGATCGCCGTGGCAGCGCTGGGCACACTGGTCTCCGGAGTCGTGTATCTGAGGCCGAGCCTGGCGCCGCCCGCCGCGGCCACTCCCGCCGCCTCTGCCCGGGTGGCCCAGCCCGGGAGCACCTGGAGATTGGCGTCGGCTTCGTTCGGGGACGCCGACCACGGTACTGTGGTGTTCCACAGTTCTGGACCGGCGCCCACGACGAGCTTTCTCACATCGGACGGCGGCAAGACGTGGGAGCTGGCGGTCCGGGCACCTAGAAACGGATACGCCTCATCTGTCTTCCTCGACACGACAACGGTGGTGGCACAGACAGTCAGCAGCCTCGGGCCGGCCAGCGCTGAGCCTTTCGCGACGCGCATCAGTCATGACGCTGGTCGCACGTGGCGGCAGCTGGCCGACCCGCGGCACAACCCGGGGTCGGGCTGGCCGGTCTTTCTCGACCCCCAGCATGCCTGGTGGATCGACCGGGCGCCGTCGCCAGACCCCCATACACCGGTGGCGGTCTGGCGGACGAGCGACGGCGGGACCACCTGGCATGACCTGGTGGCTTCCGGCCTCCCGGTGACCGGCTTCCCGGGGCAGCCGGTTTTCACCGATCCGCTGCATGGCGCGATGCTGATCACGTCGCCAGACGCCACACAGTCCGCTGTGGCGACCAGCGACGGCGGCGGGAGCTGGCGGGAGGTCACGGCCCCCGAAGTTCCGGTCCACGCCACGCGCCTGGAGAGCGGGGTGCTTCTGAGGCATGGGCATCGCCTCCTGTTCTGGCTCCCCGCGGTCACTCCACTGGGAGGACCCTTAATCGACTACATGCCCTTCGTCTCGGTAAGTCGCGACGGCGGGCAGACGTGGAGCCCCGCCCGTCCTGCGCCCAACATCGTGCAGCCCTGGTACGTCGGCCTGTATCCGGCGCTGGACGACCGGGGGCGGCTGCTGGTGCTGGACGACCGGCGCTTGTGGATCTCCGAAGACGACGGCGCAACATGGGCGGCGCGCCTGATGCAGGTGCCGGCTGAGCTGCGGCTCGCGATGCTGGTCAGCACGACGCCTGGCGCGCTCTACGCCACCGCTGTGCAAACCGGTCCCCTCGGCGTCGTGACTCCGGGCACGCCGCTGACGTTGATCCGCAGTACAGACGGGGGTGCCCACTGGTCGGTCGTGGCCCTTCCGCGACCTCCGCTGGATCACTCCCGATAGTCGCCCTCGATGCTCGTGAACTCGATCAGGTTGTCGAACGGGTCGCGGCAGAAGAAGCGCGGCCGGTTGGGGATCGGCGTGTCGTCGTAGGGCTTGAAGCCCGCGCCGGCAAGGCGCTGCCGGGTCTCGTCGAGGTCGTCCACGTCCAGGCAGAAGTGACGGGCGGAGCCGGGAGCCAGGTCACCCGGAAAGAAGTGCAGCTCCAGGCCGTCCCCGGCCGAGTACCAGACCAGGGCCGCGGTCAATGTGTGGGGCTGCGGGATCTCCGTCAGGCCCAGCACCTCCCCATAGAAGTGGCGCACCTCGGCTCTGCGGCCGTCCGGATATGGGGACGAGACGTGCTGAAGTCCGCGCAGTTTCATATGAACGCCAGCCTACTTGATGAGGGCACGAGGCCGGCGACCTGCCGTTGTCACGTCACCTCAGGCACTTCGAGCCAGCGGCGCTCTCGCCAGGAGCGCAGTCCGAGTTCGGCCAGCTGAACCCCCTTGGCTCCCTCCAGAAGCGTCCAGGGGAATGGCGCGTTGCAGACAACGTGCTTCAAAAACTGCTCCCACTGCACCTTGAAGCCGTTGTCGAACACCTCGTTGTCCGGCACCTCCAGCCACCCTGCCCGATAGTCGAATTCGCGCGGAACGTCAGGATTCCAGACGGGCCGTGGCGTGTTGGCGCGGTGCTGGGCCCAGCAGTCGCGGAGCCCGGCGACGGCGCTGCCCTCGGTACCGTCGATCTGAAGGGTCAACAGGTCGTCGCGGTGAACCCGGACTGCCCAAGAGGAGTTGATCTGGGCGACGATGCCACCCTCGAGTTCGAACGTGACGAAGGCAGCGTCGTCGGCCGTGCATCGGAAGGGCCGGCCCGCCGGGTCTACACGCTCGGGGATGTGGGTCACGCCCAGCGCCGAAACCGCCCTGACCGGCGCCACGATCTGGTCGAGCACATAGCGCCAGTGGCAGAGCATGTCCAGGATGATCCCGCCGCCGTCCTCTTTCCGGTAGTTCCAGGATGGTCTCTGCGAGGGCTGCCAGTCGCCCTCGAACACCCAGTAGCCGAACTCGCCGCGCACGGCGATGATCCGTCCGAAGAAGCCGGCCTCGCGCAGCCGGCGCAGCTTCAAGAGTCCGGGTAGGAACAGCTTGTCCTGGACCACGCCGTTCTTGACGCCGGCCGCGAAAGCGAGCCTGGCCAGTTCGAGCGCGGTAGCCAGGTCTTCCGCCACGGGCTTTTCGCAGTAGACGTGCTTGCCCGCGGAGATGGCTGCGCGCAGGGCGGGTGCGCGCTCACGCGTGGCCTGGGCGTCGAAATAGACCTGGTGCGCGGCGCTGGCCAGGGAGGCATCCAGGTCAGTGCTCCAACGCTCGAGACCGTGCTCCTGGGCCAGGGCACGCAGCTTCCGCTCGTTTCTGCCGACCAGCAGGGGCTCGGGCCAGATGAGCTCACCGTCGCTCAGGCGGACCCCGCCCTGCTTGCGGATGGCAAGGATTGAGCGCACCAGGTGCTGGTTGGCGCCCATGCGCCCTGTGACGCCGTTCATGATGATCCCGAGCTCCTTGCGGCGGGCCCCGTCCTTGCTGGCGCTCACACGCTGGTCCTCTGCTCACGCGGCTCCTCAACAGGTCGAAGCCTTTCTCAGCCATCGACTTCCACCTCCCTGGCTCGCACGCCCAGCGCCGCCAGGGCCGCGATCGACGACCGCGCTCTGGGCACCGCACTCAGCAGCTCTGGCAGCTGCCGCCACGCCCGCCATGCCGCCGCCCAGCACGAGGAGGTCCGGCTTCATGGGAGCCGTCGCAGTCGCAGAAATCGATTTCCGCACGAGGGGCATGCTAGATGATTGATTCCGAATTGTCGACGGACCATCGGCGTCCACCCTGCCGGTCCCACCTCCCGAACGGCCACGGTTCCACCGTCAGGCTGGTTCGCTACCGGGCGAGTGGTTGCTCCTGGGCGCCTTCTACGAGCTGTACGCCGGCCGCAATATGGGGCCTCGTGCAGGCTTATCAATACAGCATTCCGAATGGAGGTCATCTGCGCGGCATGAGCAGACCGGTAACGTTGTTCACCGGCCAGTGGGCGGACCTTACCCTGGAGGAGCTTGCGGCCAAAGCGAGCGCCTGGGGCTTCGACGGCCTCGAGCTGGCCTGCTGGGGCGACCACTTCGAGGTCGACAAGGCCATCGCCGACACCGCCTACGTCAAGGGTCGGTGGGAGATCCTCAACAGGCACGGCCTTCAGTGCTTCGCGATCTCCAACCACCTGGTCGGTCAGTGCGTCTGCGACCCCATCGACGACCGGCACCGTGCCATCCTTCCCGCGGAGGTCTGGGGCGACGGGGAGCCGGAGGGAGTGCGCCGGCGGGCAGCTCAGCGGCTGATGGACACGGCCCGGGCGGCCGCGCGGTTCGGTGTCGATCGCGTCAACGGCTTCACCGGTTCCAGCATCTGGGCCAAGCTCTATTCGTTTCCGCCCAACGACTTCGCCGAGCTGGAAAAGGGCTACGCGGACTTCTCCGGACGCTTCGGGCCGATCATGGACGTCTTCGCGAGTGAGGGGGTCAGGTTCTGCCTCGAGGTGCACCCGACAGAGATCGCGTATGACTTCGTCACGACGCGGAAGGCGCTGGACGCCATCGGGAGGCGGCCCGAGTTCGGTCTCAACTTCGACCCCAGCCACATGGTGCCTCAATTCCTGGACCCCGCCGCGTTCGTCGAGGAATTTGCGGACCGCGTTTACCACGTGCACGTCAAGGACTCGCGCCGGCGGCTGGACGGGCGGCGCTCGATCCTCGGGTCTCACCTGGAGTTTGGCGAGCCGGCCCGGGGCTGGGATTTCGTCTCGGCCGGACGTGGCGACGTGGACTTCGACGCGTTGATCCGCGCGCTGAACCGGATCAAGTACGCGGGGCCCCTCTCCATCGAGTGGGAGGACTCGGCAATGGACCGCGAGTACGGCGCATCGGAGGCGCTCGCCTTCGTGCGCCGCACCGACTTCGAGCCGTCCGAGCTGCTTCCGTTCGCACAGATGCAGCTGCAAGGGGGGAGTCTCCCCTCGAAACAAGGTGAGGTCTGAGCGGTGGGTTCTGAGCCCGGCAAAGACGCCGGCTTCGTCACGATGGGCACGTCGGCGCCCGCGGAGCAGGTGCCTGAGATCGGCGTGGGCATGCTCGGCTACGCGTTCATGGGCAAGGCGCACTCCAACGCCTATCGCAAGATCGCCTACATGACGTGGCCGCCGCCGCTGATGCCGCGGCTGGTCAGCATATGCGGTCGCAACGCCGAGGCGGTGGCCGAAGCCGCGCGCCGCTACGGCTACGCCGGGCACACGACGGACTGGCGCGAGCTGGTCGCCGACGACCGCGTCCAGCTCTTCGACAACGGCGCCCCCAACGACCTGCACGCAGATCCCACGATGGCGGCCGCGGAGGCGGGCAAGCACGTCGTCTGCGAAAAGCCGCTGGGCCGCACCGCAGCGGAGAGCCACGAGATGTGGCAGCGTGTCGAGCGCGCGGGCGTCAAGCACATGTGCTCGTTCAACTACCGCTTCGTGCCCGCTGTGCGACTGGCACGAGAGATGCTGGAGGCGGGCGACCTGGGGGACGTCTACCACTTCCGCGGTCGCTATCTGCAGGAATGGATCGCCGACCCGTCGTTCCCCAAGGTCTGGCGCCTTGATCGGAGCGCGGCCGGCTCCGGCGCGCTAGGCGACCTGGGCGCGCACGTCATCGACCTGGCCCGCTACCTGGTGGGGGAGGTCAAGTCGGTGATGGGGCTGACGCGGACGTTCGTTGAAGACCGGCCCGGTGGTCATGTCGACGTGGACGACGCGTTCGAGTCGGCGGTGGTGTTCGAGAGCGGGGCCGTGGGTACGATCGAGGCCTCGCGCTTCTGCCCTGGCCGCAAGAACGCGCTGGCGTTCGAGGTCAACGGCTCCAGGGGCACCATAGCGTTCGACCTGGAGCGGCTTAACGAGCTCCAGGTCAACCTGACGGGATCATCGCCTGGAGCGCGGGCTCAGGGCTTCCGCACCGTGCTGGTGTCGGAGGCGGACCACCCCTTCTGGGAGCACTGGTGGCCGCACGGCCACATCATCGGTTGGGAGCACACCTTTGTGCACGAGCTGCACCACCTGCTCAAATGCATCGCGACGGGCGCCTCAGTAGGGCCCCACGGAGCAACGTTCGAAGACGGCTATCGAGCGTCCGAAGTGTGCGACGCGATACTGCGCTCCGCCGCAGAAGGTCGCCGCGAGCAAGTCAGCTACATGCCTCTCTCTCTCCCCCGCGAAGTCGGGGGAGTACCCGGCGAAGCCGGGGGAGGGGGTACCCGCGACCCGGGGTCCCCGTGAAGCCTGCTTCACGGGGTGGGAAGTCGGGGGAGTACCCGGCGAAGCCGG
>Ga0126384_10002285_pt1 | contig 11634 bp, 6 predicted proteins | sample PanSoiMetPlot_36_FD_92543 | JGI IMG/M metagenome (GOLD analysis project Ga0126384, IMG submission 92543) | Tropical forest soil microbial communities from Panama - MetaG Plot_36 | ecosystem: Environmental > Terrestrial > Soil > Tropical forest > Bulk soil | place: Panama | collected 2016-02-17 | reverse complement strand
GTGAGGTGGTGTTCGGCGCATCGCGCGCCCCAGTTGGGTCGCCCAGCTCGAAAGGCCGGGCGTGCCAAAACGCACGCCCAGATCGGCACCTGATTTTCGGCCAACGTCGCATATTCGATCGCGTCGAGTGTTGCGTCGTCTGCAAACTGCGCATCGTCCAAAACGAAGAGCAATGGTTTGGCAAGAGCCCATCGCCTTATCGTCTCGCCAGCGGCGCGGGCGACCACTGCTCTTAAAGCGCCGGGCGCTGCAGCGAGGCTTCGGACCTCGGCTGCGTCGGCCGAAACCCAACCGAGCACGAGCGCGACGCCCGCCCAAACTTCGCCCGCGAGCTGCGCCCCGAGCCGCTGTCGCAGTAGGCTTCGACCGCCATCCGCCGGTCGCTCGTGATAGGAGATCCGGAGCACCCTGATCAGCAGCTCCCGTAGCGTCTGGTCTAGATCACCGCCGATCGGCTCACGGGGACGAAACTGCAGCAAGTGAGTATTTGCCTCCTTTGCAAGTCGGTGGATTAACGCTGAGGCGAGCCGGCTTTTGCCGTGTCCTGCCTCCGCGATGACGGTGGCAATCGTGGCCCCCCCGCCGTTGACTGCCTGGCGAGCAGAATCCAGTAGCGACTCGAGCACGTCCTCGCGACCGATGAGGGAAACAACCTCCGGGTCTGCCAACGTCAAGTGCTCCTCGGCAGCAGGCTCGGTGCTCAAGACTCGAAGCACTCCAGATTGGGATGCGGCTGGCGCCGTGGGAATATCTTCCAGCAGCTTTGCCGAAGCTTCGGTCAGAAAGATGCCACGCGGATGCGACGAGCTGAGGTAGCGCTCCTGGCGGAAAAAGAGCGGACTTAAATAGCGACATCCGCCTTCCAGTTTTGCCTGAACGATGACAGGCGCCACATCAATCAGAACCCGTGTGGCCAATGCTCGCTCGATGATTGCTCGTCCCGCCAGAAAGGCTCGCTTCGCCGGGTTGTCTCCCGAGTCGTGGCTGAAAGCTCCCGCGTACGCATTTACTGCCGCGTGGGCTAGCTGTCCGCCGAACGAGGTGAGCAGCGCCTGGACAGAAGCCGCGTCCTCGCCGCTTTCGAAGAAGACAAGGCCCATGGTGCGCTTCTCGCGCGAGGGCGCGGGTGAGCACACGGCAGGGAGCTTGGCATCATCCGCGGGTCTCTCTGGACGCTCTCCTGAGGCAGCAATCTGCAATGCTGTGCGGAGAGATGCGATGGTTGGGAACCGCCGCTTCGGTTCCTTCGCCAGGCAGCGAAGAACGACTTCTTCCATCGCGCTCGACAGCTCGATGAATTCGGACAAGCGCGGCGGCCTCTTGCTTCGATGGGCCTCCCGAACGTCGGCCGGCTTGCCGAAGAAGGGAACGCGGCCGGAAAGCAACTCAAAAAAGATGATGCCCAGGGAGTAGATGTCCGCGGCCTTGCCGATGGCACCAGAATTTTGGCACTGCTCGGGGGACATATAATCGGCGGTGCCGATAATTGTTTCATTTGTGGTGGATATTTCGGTCGCCCCATGGCGCTGTGACATGAAGCGGACCAGCCCGAAATCAATGAGCCGAGCTTTCGGCTCCAAACCCTCAATAAAGATGTTCTCCGGCTTAAGGTCGCGGTGAACAATTCCTCGCACGTGCGCCGCCTCGACGGCGTTCAAGATCGCCAGGCTGATTGGGACGAATTCCGGCAGTGTCATCATAGACTTGCTGCCCACCATCTGAGCGAGAGTGGGAGCCTCAACCAGTTCCAATACAGCAAATGCCGCGCCATCCGCCGTTTGTCCCGAGTCATACAGTTGAGGGACGTTCGGCGGTCCTATAGTACTTAACGCCCTGATTTCCTTATTCAGTCGGGCATTGGTACCAGGTCGATCCACACGTGCAACCTTGAGTGCCGCTTTGAGGCCGTCCTTTTGACGAATGGCTGAAAACACCGTTCCGAAACCCCCACGACCAAGCACGCCGGTCACCTCCCAGGCGGGAATACACGGGATGCTCACGTGCTGCACCGCCGCCGGTGCGTCAACCTTAGGCTTAGACGCTTCCGACAGACTTAAGATAGAACGGCACGACGCTAGGTGTGAACTCAACCGATGGCCGCAGCTTAAGCAACGCACCTCATAAGCCTATAGAACTGTACCCCGACGTAAAAGGCGCACATTCGCGACGTTCCGCTTTTAAGGAGCACCCGCGAACAGCAGGAAAGCCCTCAGGTCGATCAGGTCGCGATTTCGAATCCTTGCCCCAACTGTGTCCGCTGCGTGGCAGCCCGGTGCTTGACTCGCCGGACTAACGGTCTCGCCTCACCGGTACGCCGCGCTGCGTTCACGCGCTGACAAGAGCGGCGCCTACGGCGATCGCGACAGCGCCAAGAACCTGGGCCGGCGTCGGCCGCTCGCCCAAAAACCATGCGAAGCCCTGCGCGAAGAGGACCGAGGAGTTCCTGAGCGTGACCAATGCGCCGGCACCGCCTTGTTGCAGGCAGTAGAGAAAAATCCAAAACGACGCGCAGCACACGACGCCGGCTGAAATCATCGGCCCCGGGCGCCGCGACAAAATCCGGACAATGTTTTCGCGCCGCTTCCCGATCGCCGCGACATTCAAGAGCAGCGCAACCGATATCGACGTGGCGAAGACGGTGGCCGGTTCCGACCCCAGCGCCATCGCCTGTTTATACAGAAGATTGTAGCTCGCAATGAACAGCGCTGAGAGCACCGCCCAGCCGAGCCCATCCGCTCGGCGCACACCTTGAAACCGAGCACCCGGCAATCCAATCGCTAACAGTCCAATCGTGACCAACACCGCGCCGGCAAGCGACAAGCCCCCAGCGCGCTCGCCCAGCCAAATCATCGACACCGGCCAGACAATCAGAAGCGCTCCGCCGCGGCTGACCGGATAGTATTGGCCGAGAGGACCGGCCGCGAGCGAGCGCGACAGGGTTGCGAAGTATCCGGCCTCGCACAGCCCCGATGCCAGCGCACAGGCCAGCGCGCCGCCGCTGGGGAACCAGGTTCGGCGAAGCGCCGCCGCCGCTGCCGCCAGAATCACGGCGACGGTCATGACCGCCAGGGTCGCTGCCTGCACATCGCGCTCTCGCTTGATCAGCGCATTCCAAAGCGCGTGCAGCAACGCCGAGAGCAGCACGAGCGTTGCGATGGTGAACGAGCTCATCCAGATCCGCCGCTGGGCTGAGTTGCGCTTGTTCCCATCGATGGTCAGCTGATTGTGACGGACTCACTTGATAGGTCGCCTCTCTAGGAATGTCGAGGGCCAACTCCCTAGAGCCGGCGTTGGCACCGCACGTTCGTCTTAGGAATCGCTACCGGGCCCCGCAGTGTCTGGCCCAGCTCATCGCGGATCAACCGCTGTCAGCACCGTGGATCAACTGCTGTCATCGCTCGCGGATCAACCGCTGTCAGCTTCAGTCGCGCTCGCAGATCACTCGGCTCGTCGGCTTCAGTCTCGCCGGACTACCAAGCCTGTTGAAGGATCGAGAATCAATCGGTCGCGCCGAGGACCGTCATCAAAATCAAACATCCCCTTGACCGAACCCGCCAGCGCATCGGATGAATTCTCCAACCGTCCCAAGTGCCAATTGTCTTCGATGAACCGCAGCAGCGAGCTTTGGTCCGTCGTGGCGTGATCTACGAAGTTTTTTCTTGCCCAAGGCGATACCAACAGGAGCGGCAGGCGCGGTCCATATCCGCACCGTCCGCCAAAGGCTTGCGGAGTGGCTCCGCACATACCGTTGCCGGTTAAACCATCGCGCGACGTTTGCGACTGACTCACGATCGGCGGCATCGCATGATCGTACCAGCCATCCGAATCGTCATAGGCGATGAAGACCGCCGTATGCCGCCACTCCGGGCGCTGCTGAAGGCGGTTGAGCGTCTCGACCAGGAATTGTTGCTCGTCCAGGGGATCGGAGTATCCGGGGTGCCCGTCCTGGTATGCGGCAGCTTTGAGATAGCTCACCTGCGGCATATTTCCGTTCTCTACAGCGCTCCAGAAATCGGCCAAGTCGTATTGGTGATTTGCTTGATCGGTTTGACCGATCATGTCCACCGAGCTGGGGGGCAAATGGTGAGGATTGAACGTGGAGGCGTAATACTGGAACGGTTCGTGATGCGGAATGTAGTCCGTCACCGTCGCTCCCCCGATGTTCACGTGAGTGCTACCGCAAATGGCGGTGCCATCGGGATTTCGGTCGGTGGGCGCGAACCCGCCCTGGAACCATCCCCAGGTAACGCCGCGATCATTCAAGAGGTCGCCGACGTTTCGCCCTCCCATGGAAACCGTCCCGTTGGCGGCCGATACGCAATCGTCATAACCAGGGCGAGGATCTCCAATGATCGTGTCGTCGATAACGTCGCTGGTCGTGATCGGCGGGCGCACGACCGAAGCCGGATGGGTCTGGCCAGCTATCAGATTCAGCGCTCCCGGCGTGGATGGCCCGAACACGGTGTTATAGAAATTGTCGCTCATTGCAAAGTGTTGCGCATAGTTCCACATGGCGGTGACGGTATTTCCATCGTAGTAGCCCATCACCAATCCTCGCCCGATCCCGTCATCGCAACTGGGGTCCACGTGCTCGGTGAATTCTACGAATTTGTCCATCAAGCCATGATTCATCGCCTGCTGCTCATGCAAGTAGTCATGATCCTGATCGCAAGTGACCGCTTGCGAACGGTCGAGTCGGAAGGGTTGCATGCTGTTTGGGTTCTGGAGCAAGAGCGCGCCGGTCAGGCCGTTGACCGTCGGCGTGTCATCGGCTGCCCTGAAGCGAGGCTGTCCACGGGGATTTACAGCACGTGGATACGTCCCGAAGTAATGATCGAAGGAAACGTTCTCCTGGAAGATGACGACCACGTTCCGGATAGCCGTGGCAGTGCGCGAGCTCGAGTCCGCCCACGCCGCCGGAATTGACCAGCCGACCAGGTTGTAAGCCGCAATGGACAACAGGATTGTTCGCCTCAAAGGCTTGACGGTCATTTGTCCCCCGCTTTCACAATAGTTGAGAAAGTGCAAACTACTGCGCGAGGCAAACGCCGCGAGGTCACTTTTACGCAAACAGTATGTTAACGGAAGGGACCGAGGTGGCCCGGTAAAGAAGTGCCGCCGCGGCAATCTGCGGCGGCATCGGCGCTAATCAAACGGGCTTCACTCTCACTTAGTCACATTCGTGCAAACTGCTGGATCAGGACAGCAGTCGTCGAACTCTGTGCACTCTGAATCGCAGTAGCACCCGAGCGGACTGGACGTGCCGCAATACTCGGCGCACCCTTGCGACCCAGTGATCGCTGGGGCCGATTGTTTCATCGGCAGCTGCGGGCTCATCGAGCCACCCTTGCCGCGCTCACGCCGCAGGTTGAACGGGCAAGCGCAGCAATGCGTTGCACCCGCGTCCGCTCGCGGAATTGTGCAATGTGAGCGTGCCCGAGTGCGCCTCGGCGATCTGTCTGCTGAGCACTAGGCCAATGCCGGAGCCTTCGGGTTTGGTGGTGAAGAAGGGAACAAAGAGGTTTGCGCTTCCGGACAGGCCGGGGCCTTCGTCGGCCACGAGGATTTCGGCCGTCGCTCCATTCTGCTTCCAGGAGACTTCCACGCCGCCCCCTGTTTCAAGAGCGGCGTCCGCTGCATTGCGAATCAGGTTGATCAGCAATTGCTCGAGCTGGTCGGCATCGGCGCGGACGCAAAGGGGCGGGCTCGGAGCGACCTTCACCGAAAGTCGCCGCTCGAGCGCAGCAATCCGGCCAACCAGCCCATCGAGCTCCACCGGGCCGAGGCGAGGAGGAGGTAAACGGGCCAGCTGCGAGTACGCTGCCATGAAACGCGAAAGACCTGCCGATCTCCGCTCCACCACGGCCAGACCATCGCGAACATCTTGAACCCAGTCTCCCTCACCGGTGTGCGTCTTCAAAAGCTCCTGCAAACCAGACGAGATGGAGTGGATCGGCGCGAGGGAATTGTTGATTTCGTGCCCGAGGACGCGGACCAATCGCTGCCAAGCCTGTCGTTCTTCTTGGCGAAGCGCGCGACGCAGATCCGAGAGCACCACCAAGGTGCGCGGCAAGCCGCCCTGTCGAAACTGGCCCCTCCTCAGCTCCCAGGGCCCCGGCATGCCGCCGATCGGCTTGTCCAGGGTTCTCGGGACCTCGCCCTCCAACAGCTCGGTCAAGCCAAGCTCTGCGGCCCTGCGATTCAATCCCTCCTCAGAGGAGACGTTGAGCAGCTGCTGAGCGGCGCGGTTGAGAAGCTTGAGCTTGCCATCCGCGTCAAAGGCAAGCACCGCCACATCTATTTCTTCGATGATTTGTCGCAACAGCGCATTGCTCTCCAGCTCGCTCAACCGCTGGTTGTGCAACTGCTCGCTGAGCGCGCTCAGCTCGAAGAGCGCGAAGCCGAGGTCGTCGACCGGCTGACGGTCGCGCGCGCGGATGGAGTAGTCGCCTTCGCGGAGAGCGGCGACCAGATTGGAGAAGGTCTGAATCGGACGGACGGCGCCGGAGCGGGCGGCGGCCGCGGCGCCGAGCCAGACGAGAAGAACAAACAAAATCAGCGTCACTTGCACTTTGAGGCTGAACCCTCCCGCGAGCAGCAAAACAATTGCCACCGCGGAGCCAGGAAGGCCGGCCAGCAGCGCCAGCAAGAATACGCGCCAGTCCAGGTTGAGCTTCTTCAGTCCAGCAGCCACCGATCCTAACTCTCCTTCAAACCGTACGCTTCCAGCCGCCGGTAGAGAGCGCTTCGCGAAACCCCGAGCAACTTGGCTGCCTCGCTGACGTTGCCGTCGCACTTGCCCAGTGCGCGTTGAATCAGGTATCGCTCCGCTTCCTCCAAAGACATCTCTTCAAAATGCGAGGTGGGCGCCGCGCGCAACGCGAGGTCTGCTCCGGTGATCTCCTCGCCGCGGGCGAGCAGCGTCGCCCTCTCGACGGCGTGCTCGAGCTCCCGCACGTTGCCCGGCCAAGGGTAGTCAATCAGCGCCCGCAAGGCCTCGTCGGAAAATCGGATACCCTCCCTCCGGTACTTGCGCGACTGACGCTCGAGGAATGCGCTGGCCAGAGGGACGATGTCCTCGCGCCGCTCGCGAAGCGCAGGCAGCCGAATCTCCACCGTGTTCAGCCGATAGAGCAGGTCTTGGCGAAAAGTACCCTGACGGACGGCGGCCTCGAGATCCGCATTCGTCGCGGAAACCAGGCGCGCGTTTGTCTTGCGCACCCGCGACGAGCCGACCGGATGAAACTCGCCGGTCTGCAATACGCGCAACAATTTTGCCTGCTGCGACAGCGGCATGTTTCCAACTTCGTCCAAAAAAAGCGTGCTCTCGTTGGCCAGCTCGAAGCAGCCGGTGCGGTCTGACTTGGCATCGGTGAAGGCGCCCTTCACGTGGCCGAACAGCTCGCTTTCGAAGAGGCCCTCGGGAAGAGCGCCCGCGTTGATCGGAATTAGCGGCCGGCCCGCGCGCGAAGACACTGTGTGAAGCTGCCGAGCGATGACCTCCTTGCCGCTGCCGTGCTCGCCCGTAATCAGCACGTTGGCATCGGACGGGCCGATCCGCTCCACCATCTCCACAACGCTCTTCATCGCGGAGGACTGGGCGACCAGCGAGGGCAGCGCGCTGCGCTGAAGCCGAGAGGTGCCCTCGGAGAGCTTGCGCGCATCGTGCAGCGCGCGGCTGAGCTGAACTTGCACTCCCACCGTGGTCAGCAGCCTTGTGTTGTCCCACGGCTTCTGCACGTAGTCGCGCGCCCCCAACCGCATCGCCTCCACCGCGCTGTCCACGCTTCCCCAGGCGGTCATCACCACCACGGGGATGTTGGGCCACTGGCTTCGAATGCGCGCTAGCAAGTCCAATCCTTCGCGTCCGGATGTGGTGTCGCGCGCGTAGTTCAAATCGACCAGCGCGGCGTCGAATTCTTGCGCTTCGAGGGCGCCCAGCACTCCAGCGGGAGAGTTGGTGGTCACCACCGAATAGCCATCTCGCTTGAAGAGCAGGCGCAGCGCTTCCACGATGTCCGGTTGATCATCGGCGATGAGAAGGGCGGGAGCTGACATGATAAGAGCTGGGTTGCGAAATCTAAGCGGGCTCGAGGCGAATTCCTAGTTCGCTCGCATGGCGATCGCAGGGTCGATTCGAAGCGCGGCTCGGGCAGGAATGAAGCACGCGCCGAGGGCGACGAAGGTGAGGACAGTTGTCACCAAGAGCGACGTGGGAATGTCGTAAGGACTGTAACCAAACAGCATGTTGCCCAGAACGCGGCAGGAGAAGAGGCTGACGCCTGTTCCAATGGCAAGCCCCACCAGACAGGGAAGCATCCCCTGCCAAATAATCCAGCGGAGCACCGAGCGGCTCGGAGCCCCGAGAGCCAGGCGGATGCCGATCTCCTGCGTCCGAAGACTTACGGTGTATGAAACAACGCCGTAAATACCGATCGCTGCCAGAAACAGCGCCACCAGGGCGAGGATGCCGGTGACCAAGCTCACCGCCCGATAGGCGCTCAGCGCCCATTCGTCCAGAACCATCGAGAGCGGCGCAACCTCGCTGACAGTCTGGGTCGGATCGATGGCCACCAATTCCGAGCGGACCACCTTGATCAGCGGCTCCATCGGTCGCGTCGTGCGCATGAAGAAGCCGAGCTCACAGCCCATCCGCCGGAAGAGCGTCTGCCAATCCTGATCAAAGAGGGGCAGGTAGACCGTTTCCTCGCTCTCCTTCGAGGACACTCGATAGCGAATGTTGGGCACGACGCCGATGATTTCTGCCCACGACGGAGAATGGCCGGGGTTGATCCGTATCCGGTGTCCCACCGCGCTTTGATTTGGCCAGAAGCGGCCCGCAAAGCTCTCGCTCACCACCGCGACTCTTCGTTCGGAGCCCTCGTCTTGCGAAACGAATCCTCTTCCCCGCATGGGCTGGACTCCCACGGTCTCGAACAGGTTGGGAGAAATCAGGTTCACCGAGACGCGCAGTTGGGTCTCCGGCCGGGCCGATTGCCCATCCACCTCGAGCGAGAAATCGGAAAAATTGTAAGCGAGCGGTAACAGCGTGGTGATGGCGACGGACTCAACTCCATCGAGCTTCCCCAGCCTGGCCAAAGCCTCCGTTACGTAGCGCCTGACATCGCTCGGGTAGGTCTTTTCATTCGGGGGCGAGGAAACCACCGCCGCGAGCATCGTCTGAGGGCGAAACACCGCGCCCTCCTTCGCCAGCCGCCGGAAGCTGCGGGCCGTCAGCAGCGCTGCCACCACCAGCATCAAAGCCAACGCAGTCTCGGCGACCACCAGCGCGTTGCGAAAGCGATGCGTCGCTCGTCCAGGGGTCAAGCTTTTCGCCTCTCGTTGGAGTACCTCCTGGAGGTTGACCGAAGACAAGCGAAGCGCGGGAACGAGGCCAAACTCCAGCGCGGTCATGCAACAAAGAATGAAACCAAAGCCAATCACTCGCGGCGTGACGCGGATCTCGTCAAACGCGGGAAGATACTGGCTCGCGCCGGGAGGATATATCGAGCGCAGGGCGTCCGTCGCCCAAAGAGCGATCACCAAACCCAAGACCCCCGATATGAAAGCGAGCAAAAAGCTTTCGGTGAGCAGCTGGCGGACGATCCTCATCCGGGTCGCTCCGAGCGCCGCGCGGATGGCGATTTCCCGTTCGCGTTGAGACGCGCGCGCCAAGAGCATGTTCGCGATGTTGGCGCAGGCGATGAGCAGCACGAAGAATGCCGCCGCCATCATCAGCGTCACCCGTTTTCGACTGTTGATCAGCACGTAAGAAGTCGGAACGACGCGCGCCTGGCTGTAGAGGTCGAGCTGGGGGTTCTCCTCCTGAGCGCGCTTCATCAAGCGGCTAAGCTCCGCTTCAGCTGCCGAAGTGTCGACGCCTGGGCGAAGCCGACCCAAGCCGAAGATGTTGCGCAGCTCGCGGTCGCCGCTGTCCGCTGCCGTCGGTACGTAGGGAAGCCAGAATTGCGCGCCATGGGGGAACCGCATGCCTTCAGGGGCAATGCCCACCACGGTGTAGCGCGTGTTGTTGAGAATGAGGCCTCGGTCCAAAATGTCGGGCGCTTTTTGAAACTGCTTCTCCCATAGAGAATGGCTGAGGAGGATGACGCGCGCGTTAGGATTTTCGCTCTCCTCGCGCGTGAACAGCCGCCCGTGCAGAGGTCGCATTTGAAGTGTCTCGAAGAATTCGGGAGATACGCGCGTACCAAAAATGCGCGCGGACTCGCCCCGCTCCATCAAATTGAACTCGATCAGGGATATCGCGGCCAGGCTCTCGAAGGTTTGGCTTCGCCCCTTCCATTCGGAGAGCATCGGTTGTGACGTGGGGAAGAAATCGAGGTTGGGCGGCTTTTCACAGGCGAACACCCAGCCGCTCTCGTCCACCCCAAAGGGATGCAGCATGAACGCGTCGACCATGCTGAAGAGCGTGGTGTTCGCGCCGATGCCGATGCCGAGCGCAGCGATTGCAATCGCGGTGAAAAGGGGCGCCCCAAGCAGGCCGCGCCAGGCGTATCCGAGGTCCTGCCGCAGCCTTTGGATCGAGCTCATTCGCCGTCGCCTTCGTCGGCGTCTGGCGAGCTCATGTCTTCCGCGTTGCACAGCTTGCTGACCATGACAACCACTCGCGCCAGCGACTTCGCCGCCACGGTCAATGCCACCAGACGCTGCCCTGCTTCGACGACATACGGACGGAGCTTGAGCGCATCCAACCACCAGTCAACGCTGCCGAGCTCCGCCTTCGGTTCCGCAGATTGATTCTCGCACACCGGATCGCGTTGCGCGCCGGCGTCGCCGGCCGCTGCGGTCGAATGAGTGCTGAGCAACTCAATCGCGCTTCGCCCGAAATTGGCGGCCGCGACGAGGGCAAGCATCAACAGCCAAGCCCAGAGTTTTCTCATCGGTTCACCGCCTTGCTCAGGTTGTCGGCGACGATGCGCCCGTCGAAGAGGCTGATGGTGCGCGAGGCGCGGCGGGCGTATTCGTCGTTGTGGGTCACCATGCAAATCGTCGTGCCCCGCCGATGGAGGTCGGCCAGCAGCGAGAGAACCGACTCTCCGTTCTTCGAATCCAGATTGCCGGTCGGCTCGTCCGCGAGGAGCAACCGCGGTTCAGCGGCCACCGCTCGAGCTACCGACACTCGCTGCTGCTGTCCGCCCGAGAGCTGTCCTGGAAAGTGATTGGAGCGATGTCGCATGCCCACGTGGTCCAGAGCAAGCTCCACGCGCCTGCGCCGCTGCAGCGTGGGCATCTTTTGAAAGGTGAGCGGAAGCTCGACGTTCTCATAGACGGTGAGATCGCCGATCAGGTTGAAATTTTGAAACACCAGCCCGATTTGCTGATTGCGCAGCCGCGCTCGCTCCTCAGGCGACAGCGAAAGCACCGGGACGCCGTTGAGTGTGTAACTCCCCTCGCTCGGCGTATCGAGTAAGCCGAGGATGGAGAGGAGGGTTGTCTTGCCGGATCCGGAAGGTCCGACGACTGCGACCCACTCGCCCTGGGCGATGTGCAGATGAACGTCCTTGAGCGCTTCGGTCTCGATGTCTTCACCGGGAAAGATTTTGCTGATCTGCACCAGCTCGACGATCGTCTCGGCCGAACGTTCGGATGGACGAGCGCTCTGCTGCATTGCGG
>Ga0126384_10002284_pt1 | contig 11635 bp, 13 predicted proteins | sample PanSoiMetPlot_36_FD_92543 | JGI IMG/M metagenome (GOLD analysis project Ga0126384, IMG submission 92543) | Tropical forest soil microbial communities from Panama - MetaG Plot_36 | ecosystem: Environmental > Terrestrial > Soil > Tropical forest > Bulk soil | place: Panama | collected 2016-02-17 | reverse complement strand
CGGCCACCCCAAGACCCGGCTCAGCTGCACACCGCCGGGTGCTGCCGCGCGCCTGCTAACTCACCGATTTTCGGATTAGCAGCGGGTCACTGGTGAACGTGGCCAGGCGAGTACGGCCAGGCCGCCAGCGCCGTACTACAGATAAGTACAGGAACGCAGTTGGCCGGGGGCGCCCCCGACAAACTGTCCCCGAACGGGTGACCTGCCCCAACGACCGCGAACAACTTTGTCTCCGAGAGTTCACACCGAGAGGGTCACCGGTGGCCCACACTGGCGGTGTAGAGGTCCGAGCCGTGCAGCGTTGTTATTTCTTGCGAACAAGGCGCCGTTGCCGACTGGGCTAAGTACCTTCCGAGGCACGGCACGCTGAGCGCTGTGGCCATCGCGCGGGCCTCCACCTGATCACGGCCCGTCCCAGCCGTCCACCGTCTGCCAGTCATGCCGGGCACGCAACACAATGTGATTCCTTACAGCTTCGGCAGCGGAGCGATCCAGCGCTCACTCCCGCTCAGCCCGTCCGGGTGGTTCCGAAGCACGTTCTCGATCGCGGCAGCGACAGCAGTAACGGCATTGCGGGTGCGTGTCCGCGCTGAGGGCAGCAGAATCAGGCCGGCATGCACCCTGCCTTGCGCCAGCCACTCAGCCGCAAGTGGACGGAAGTCTTTGATGTTGTTCGTGACCACGGCCCGGCCTTCGCTACATGCGACCTCGAAGATGATCCGGTCGCTGCGCCCGACCAGGTCATCGCGGTCCGCAACGGCGTGCACGTCATAGCCGGACTGGCGCAGCAGGACCGCGATCTGCGGCGACAACTGCTCATCCAGGATGGCCCTCACGAGCGGAGAGCCTGCTCACCTGCCGCGGCAGCCGCCCGCCCGCGCTCATACTCCGCCTCGTTGAGCCCGATTTCCCGGTCGATCTCGTCCCGGTATTCGCCGTAGTAAGCCACGGCCGCTTCCACCAGCCCGGCTGGGGCCTGCAAGTACGCGGCCGCCTCGGCCATCGACCCGTTGTTGTCCCGGATGGTGGCGATGACCTCCCAGACATCCAGGCCGCGGCCGATCAGGCTGGCCCGGCGGCCGCTTGGGCCGTCGAGGAATTGAATGAGCGGGTGTGCGTCGTGACGCAGTCCCTCCTCGACGTAGCGTTGTGCCAGGGTGCGTTCCTGGATGCCTGCCCGGCGCGCCCACTCCGACAGCCGCTGCCGCATGCCCGGCGCGAGCCGCAAGGTGTAGTGGTCAGCCACGCACTTATGGTACCACGTAGTGTCACTTCGTGACACAAGCGCATGAGTGTTCGGCAGCGACCGACCTGCTGCGGAGCAGAAGTGGCCGGCCTTTCAGGTGCTGTCAGGGTTCGATGTTGCAGCCGACTATGCGCTAACTGTGGCTGGCGGCTTTGCGCCGGCCAAGCGGCTCAGAACTGCCGCTTCTGGAGCCATCTCTTGAATCAGGCGTTCGGAGTGCGGGTGGTGCTCACAGATGCGCCTGAGGACCGCGGCCGGGCCGATGATGGCGCGGCCAGTCGGCGCTTGCGCCGGGCGTCGCTGTGTGCAGCTCGGCCAGCAACAGATCATGCAGGGGGCGTGGCACGGGTCACACGGGTAGCCGGAGCGTGTCGCGCAGTTCCTGCGCGGGGGCTGCCGCGTCAGCAGCCTGGCCGACGTCGTGGCGGCGAGACTGGCTGCCACGACGCCACCCTCCTCAACCTTGGGGCTTTCTTTGGGGGGAGGTAGCGATGCGATGGCGGACCGGGCGGGCGACGATGGGCTCGTGATGCGTCGAAGCGAGACCCCCCGGGCACCGTTTTGTGAGGATCTGGCAGGAGCGCTGCGCGCATGCGCTGAGGGGTTTTCGGTTCCGGTCCTGATCGAGTCGCATGGCCTCCGTCGCTGCCCGCAGGGGGTGGAAACGGCGGTGGTCTTGACGTGCCTCGAGGCGCTCAAGAACGTTGAGCAGCACGCGGCCGCGACGAGGGTCCGGGTCTGGCTGGCCCCGGCCGATACCACCCTGGTGCTTGCCGTTATTGATGACGGTGTCGGATTCGATCGAAGAGCGGTAGGGCACAGCACCGGGTTCGACAGGATGCGCCATCACCTGGCCTCGGTCGGTGGGACGGTGAATGTGGAGTCTGAACCCGGCGTCGGGACTACGGTGCTGGGGCGGGTGCCTGGATCCGGGTCCTGATCGCTGACCTGGGCGAACTGGCCGGTCGCCTCGCGCATGCGCGACATCATCCCGTGGCTGGCCCTCCCTGGTTCTGACTTCTCGAAAGGACCGGTGCGAGCTGCGAACGGGCGGTGATGCCCAGCTTCTTATAGGCGCTCGACAGGTGGACCTCCACTGTCTTGGCCGTGACGAACAGGGCCTGAGCGATCTCTCGGTTCGTGGCTCCGTCCGCGGCCATCCCAGCGACTCGGCGTTCACTGGGTGTGAGGGATTCGATCCCGGTGAGGGCGACCCGTCGTGGCCGAGCCCTCGTTGCCAGCAACTCGGTTCTTGCATGCTCGATGACGGGCGCGGCGCCAGAGAACGTGGCCAGCTCAAGTCCGCGCCGCAGTGGCTCGCGCGCCTGCACGCCCTGGTTCCCCCGCCGTAGGGCGGCCCCGAGTTCTACCAGGCTCTCGGCGAGTTCAAGCCGGGCGAGAGAGCCGTCGAGTACTCGTACTGCCTCTTCAAGCAGTTCGAGAGCACGTCGTCCCCGCGCGACCGCTGCGGACGCTCGAAGGGCCCGGCCCAAGGCGCGGGGAGCACCCCAGCGGCGAGCCAGATCCACCTCTTGTGCGGCCAGCTCTTGGCCGCGGTCACGCTCACCCATTTTGGCCAAGGCGACAGCAGCCCCCGACCGCCACGGCAGGAACGCGGGGTTGAACCCTCCAACGGCTTCGAACCGGCGGCCGGCGTCCAGGAGTTCCGCCACCCCTCGCCGCGTCTCGCCCTTCACGATCGACAGCCGCGCGCGGCTGTCCATCAGCGATAGAAGATGGGCGTGGTCGCGCAGATCGTCCCCCGGCACGGACTCGGACAGGACCTGCTCTGCCTCACCTACTCGTCCCTGTTCCATGAGGACGTCGGCAAGGTAGGCCCTCGTGTAGTTCATGCCGATGGGCATCCCCAAGTGCTCGAACCGTTCCAAGAGCTCACGCAGGTCGGTTTCGGGGCGCTGGCCGGGCTTCACCTGATCGGGACCGCGTCGGCTCGTGACTGCGCCGCGGTCGAGCGGCTCGGCGCGGTGGCGATCGACTATCAGAACGAGGATTTCCTGGCCCGGGTGCGTGAGCTGACGGGCGAGGGTGTGGACGTCGTGCTCGACGGGATCGGCGGCGCGGTCTCGCTGCGCTCCTTCCGCGCACTGCGGCGCGGCGATCTTCTCATCGGAGACCCCGGCGGGAGGCTTGTCGTGTACGGCAACTACAACACGATGGCGGGTGGGCGCAAGAGCTGGCGAGGGCTGATCGAGTGGTACCCGGCGACCGCGGCCGTATGGCTCTGGGGCCTGCTCTCGCCCCGCCGCCGGGTGATCGCCTACCGGATCCAGAAGCTGCGCATCCCGCACCAGGAATGGTTCCGGGAGGACTTCCTCACGCTGCTCGAGCTGCTGCGTGCGGACAAGATCCACCCGGTCGTGGCCGAGCGCCTGCCGCTGTCCGAGGCCCGCCGCGCCCACGAGCTGCTCGAGCGCGCGGCCACCAAGGGAAAACTCGTGCTCGTGCCATAAGCCGAAGAAAGCGAGGTGGCCAGAAAGGCGTGATCGATTGCCGTAGTACGAACGTACCGTGTGAAAGGGGATTACGATGACCCGGTTCGAAGTGAGTGCACGGATGAAGGTGCGCGACGGCCAGCTGGAGGGGTTCAAGCGGCAGGCCGCCGAGTGCGTCAGGCAGACAAAGGAGAAGGACACGAGAACCCTCCGGTATGACCTGTTCCTCAAAGACGATGGCACGGAAGCCGAGTTTCGGGAGGAGTACGTGAACTCCGATGGCTTCCTGGAGCATCGAAAGAACATTGGTGAGGCGCTGAACAAGTTGTTCTCGGAGTTCGCAGACGCTCACACCCCGTACGTGTTCGGGGACGTCTCGCCCGAGCTCGTGGAGTACGCGACCGCCAATATGCCAGCTGGCAGCGTCGATCGACAAACGGATCGAGGAATCTCGTGCAGACGCCCTCTCAGTTCGGGAGGTTGCCCGCGTCGCCGCCGTGGCACTGACTCTGACTGTGGTCCACCGCCTCTTCGAGCCCTTCCAGCGACTCGACCGCACCCGCGTGGACGACCACCACGGCTCGGACTGTCCATCGTCCGCGCCATCGCCATCGCCCACGACGCGACGCTCACCGCGGACGCGCGGGCGCAGGGTGGCCTCTCGATAGAGATCCACTTCCCGCTCATACCGTTCGCAATGCCACGGTGGGCGGCATCCGAGACGCTCGAACGGCCGGCATCAGGCCAGCGAACGCGCCGATCAGGATGGCGGAGGCGATGCCGCCCGACCACGCCTCGACGGGGATCACGACGGCCCAGCTCTTCGAGCTGGCGTACACGGCCGTTGCCGCGGCCCCGGCCAGCACGCCGACGACGCCGCCGATGACGGCGAGCAGGATCGACTCGGCGAGGAACTGCGTCCGGATCTGGCCCTTCGTCGCACCGAGGGCGCGGCGGAGGCCGATCTCCGAGCGGCGTTCCAGAACCGAGATGATCATGATGTTGGCGACCCCGACGGCACCCACGATCAGTGCCACCACCCCGAGCCCCAGAAAGAGGCTGTTGAACGCCCCCGCCGCAGCGGCCCGGGCGGTGAGTACGTCGGACGGCTGGCTGACGTTCACCTCGTAGGGGGCTTCGGGGTTGGCGGTCTGGGCGAGCAGCGACTGCGCTGCAGCTTCGTGACCGGTGGCGGCGCGCACGTAGATCGTGCCCGGCGGGCCGGCCTTCTCTTCGCCGCGGACGATGCTGACGTAGCCGAGGTACGTCTGGGCGGCGGGATAACCGATCAAGGCGCTGAGGTCGATGTCGGGCTCCAGTGGCGAGGGGTTCAGGATGCCCGCGACGTTGAACCACTGGCCGCCCAGCCAGATCCGCTGGTCAGGGTAGACCCGGTCGATGCCCAGCTGTTGCGCGGCGGCCGAACCGAGCACCGCGACCGGCCCGCGGGCAGTGCCCTCGTTGAGCCAGTTGCCGCGTGCGACGCCGATGTTGAGCACGGACGGCAGGTTCAGGCTGGTGGCCCGCACCTGGAGGCCACCGGTGTTGCCCACCGGGATCATCGAGCTCCGGTAGACGTATTTGTCCTTCATCAGGGCGGTGTGTGCCACCAGTTGGACGTTGTCCAGGAGTGTGATCCGCGCCGGGGCTTCGCGGGGTAGCTGCGCCGGTCCCCCGGTGAGGCTCTGTCCGGCCTCGACGGTCAGCAGGTTCGTGCCGAGGCGGTTGATCTCCGCGATCAGCCCGGCCTGCGAGGAGGAGGACAACCCGAGGACAGCGACGATCGCTGCCGTTCCGATCGCGATCCCGAGTGCGGACAGCGCGGCGCGCAGCGGCCGGGCGCGCAGTCCGACGCTCGCCACCCGCAGCCAGTCCTTCAGCCGCAGTCGTCCGCCGTTGGCACTCATGGCGCCGCTCGCTTCACGGTGTCGGAGACCACCTGGCCGTCCAGCACCCGAATCTGGCGAGGCAGCTGATCGGCGAGGCCCGCCTCGTGGGTGATCATGATGACGGTGGCGCCGGCGGCGTTGAGCTCACGGATGAGCTCGATGATCGATGCGCCGGCGGTGCTGTCGAGGTTGCCGGTCGGTTCGTCGGCAAGAACGATCGCCGGACGCCCGACGAGGGCCCGGGCGACCGCAACCCGCTGCCGCTCCCCTCCGGAGAGCTTGGTGGGCTTGAATCTCGCGCGTTCGGCGAGGCCGACCCGTTCGAGCGCCTCATCGGCGCGCCTGTACCGCTCGGCGGCGGGGACGCCGGCGTAGAGCAACCCGTCGGCGACGTTCTCCCGCACCGTGGCATGTTCGGCCAGGAAGAACTGCTGGAAGACGAACCCGATCTCCCGCGCCCGCAGCCGCGACAGCTCGCGGTCGCTCAGCCGCGCCGCGTCGACCCCACCGATCCGGACCACGCCACTGCTGGGCCGCTCCAGCGTCCCGATGACGTGCAGGAGCGTGGACTTGCCCGACCCGGAGGGCCCGACGATCGCCACCAGCTCGCCCCGCCGGACCGAACCGGACACCCCCCGAAGCGCGGGCACCGGCGGCTCCTCCCCATAGACCTTGGTCACCCCATCCAGTTCCAGAACCGATTCGCCGTTCACGACGACGGCACCACCACTCGATCACCTACGCGAAGATCGCCCTCGACCTGGACTCGTCCGCCTGCGATGTCGAACAGACCCGGCTTCACGGCGACCAGCTCGCGTCGCCCGCCGTCGCGCACGACCTCGACCGCGAACCCGCCGCCGGACTTCCCGACGATCGCGGTAACCGGGACGCTCAGGGCGCTCTCCACTCCCTTGGTCGTGATTTCCACCTGGACCGGGGCCTTGTCGAGCCCGCGTGCCGTTTCCGGGTCGTCGAGACTGATGTAGGCCGGGATGGTCGCGTCCCCGGCGCTGGTGTTCTGGCCGGCGTTGTTCTGCCCGGCCGGGACCTGGGCGACTCTCCCGAGCCGGTCCACCTTTCCCGTCACCGACTCGTTGCCCGGCAGCGTGATCTGCGCAGGGTCGCCCGTCTTCACCTCACCCTGCTGCGAGGGATCGAGGGCCACCTGCACCTCGAGCGTGTCGGATGTGGCCTGCGCGACCGGTGCACCTGGCTGGGCGGATCCACCGAGCTCGCCGCTCACGCTGGCGATCCGCACCGGCTCGGGCAGGAACACCGCCTGACCGAGATCCAGCGACCCGGTCTGATCCTCGCCCAGCTTGGACTGCAGCTTCTCGAGCGCAGACGCCGTCTCGGAGCTGAAGTAGGCAGAGGACGGGTCGAGCTGCGCCCGGGTCGCGTACCCGAGGTGCACCAGGTTGGCGTTGAGCTCGCTGACGTCGGGTCCGCGGTCGCCCTCCGACAGCGACCGGTACGCCGGCGTCGAGCCGCACAGCAGCAGCACCGGCTTGTCGTCCACCCGATACAACACGTCGCCGCAGTCGGCCCTGTCGCCGTCGGCGGGCAGCTCGGTATATGTCCCGCGGGCCCGGTTGATCACCGAGTACGGCGAGCCGTCCGATCGCGCCCGATAGGTCAGGGTCCCATACTGGGAGATCGAGTCCGAGAGCTTTCCTCGTTGCACCGTCGCGGTGTTCGCCAGCGGCTCCTGCGCGGCCGCGGTCGCTTGCTTGGCACCGGACATGGCGACCAGGCCGCCGGTGGCGGTTCCGGCAACCAGGAGGGCCGCTGCGGCCAGCACCCATGGCTTCCGCATCACCGGCCTCGCAGCCCCAGCTCGCCCGCGTAGATCGCGCCGCACGTATCCGTCGCGGCCCGGAACCCCGGAATGCTCAGCGCACCCCTGCCTGCGGCGGATGGGATTCGATTGGTGTCGATGAGGGGCCCATCGGCAGGGGGGTCGGGGAAGTCCTTGATGCCGTTGTCGCGCATGCACTGGGCGAATTTGAGGGCCACCTTCTGCTGCTCGGGACTCCGCTTGTGGCCCGTGAACCCCGGTGGCTCCAGGTCCTTACATGCGCTGCTGGCCTGCTTGAACGCCGCGCTGCTCGGGTCCACCGACGATCCGTTCGCTACCCCATCGATGGTCAACTCGCCCGACGCGTCCGGGTCCGGGAACGCGCGGACCCCGTTGGCGCGCATGCACTCGGCGAACTTCACCGCCTTCTCGTGCGTGGCGGCGGTGCTGTTGCCTCCGCCTGTGGCGGTGCTGTCGCCCGTGCCGGCAGATCCGTTCCCACAGCCCGCGACGATCACGGCGAGCATGGCAAGAGTGGCCAGGGGCCACAGTGTTCTACTCATGGTTTCTCCCTAGGGTCGGCGTACAGGGGCGGGCAGCGGTGATCGATGGCTTCCAGGCGCAGTCAGTGGTGGCAAGGTTTGCTGCCCTCGATCTGGCGTAGCCCGATCACCGGCGATGCGGCCGACCGTGGCGTCGGCGGCCTCGAGACCCGCCGCGACCTGGTTGCGGCCGGGCTGGCCCAACACGACCCCGGTGATCGTCGGGCCGTCCTGGCCGAGCCGCAGCGGGTGGTCACGGAGCACGAGATAGGCCGTCATCACCTTCGCGACGCTGGCGATCGGAGCCGCGTGCTGGTTCGGGCCGGCCTGGATCTGCGACTGTCCTGTTTGGACGGCGGCTTGGCCATGTGCCGGCCACACCGTGCTGGGCACGGCTTCGCCAAGCGCACCACGGCGCTCACCGCGAGGGACGTCGGTGGGTGCTGAGGCCGTCGGGGACGAGGACGCCAGCAACTGGTGGCCGAGGGCCGCGGCGATCGCCGCGACGACGACCAGCAGGCCGGCGACACGGACCCTGCGAATCCGAATCCGACGGGTCGTTGTTCGTGCTGGTTCGCGGTAGGTCATGCCCCCCAGTCAAGGCGGCGTGGTGTTGCCAGCACGTATCTGGTTTTCGATATGCCGGCGATATGCACCCGGCTCGTAGCATCGGAGCATGCGTGTGCTGGTCGTCGAGGACGAGCCCTATATGGCAGAGGCCATCCGCGATGGGCTGCGCCTGGCAGCGATCGCGGCCGACATCGCCGGGGACGGCGACACCGCGCTGGCGCTGCTGAGCGTCAACGCCTACGACATCGCCGTCCTCGACCGGGACATCCCCGGGCCCTCCGGTGACCAGATCGCCGAACGCATCGTCGCCTCCGGCAGCGGCATGCCGATCCTGATGCTCACCGCCGCCGACCGGCTCGACGACAAGGCCTCCGGGTTCGAGCTCGGCGCCGACGACTACCTCACCAAGCCGTTCGAACTCCGCGAGCTGGTGCTCAGGCTCAGAGCGCTCGACCGCAGGCGCGCGCACCACAGGCCACCGGTGCGGGAGATCGCCGGTCTGCGGCTGGACCCATTCCGCCGCGAGGTCTACCGCGACGGCCGCTACGTCGCGCTGACCCGCAAGCAGTTCGCCGTGCTCGACGTCCTCGTCGCCGCCGACGGCGGTGTCGTCAGCGCCGAAGAACTCCTGGAGCGGGCGTGGGACCAGAACGCCGACCCGTTCACCAACGCCGTGCGCATCACCGTCTCGGCACTGCGCAAACGCCTCGGCGAACCCTGGATCATCGCCACCGTGCCCGGCGTCGGCTACCGCATCGACACAGCACCCGGCACCGGACGTGAAGGAGGAGACCGTGGATAGGGCGCCTGGGTTGAGTGTTCGCCTCAAACTCACCCTCAGCTACGCCGGCCTCCTGATGCTCGCCGGCGCCTTGCTGCTCGCCGCGGTGTGGGTGTTCCTCCTGCGAGGCGTACCCGCCGGGGCATTGGTTCCCAACCTCTCCGGCCTCCTGCGCGCCTTCGACCCACACAACTTCGGCCCACGCGTCTTCGGCCCAGCGGCAGCCGAAGTGCTGGCGTTCCTGCTGGTATTCGGCCTCCTGGGAGGGTGGCTTCTCGCCGGCCGGATGCTCGCCCCCCTGGCCCGCATCACCGACGGCACACGCATGGCCGCGAACGGGTCACTCTCCCACCGAATCCGGCTACCGGGCCGCAAAGATGAGTTCCGCGAGCTCGCCGACGCCTTCGACGCCATGCTCGCGCGGCTCGAAGCACACATCGCCGAACAGCAGCGATTCGCGGCCAACGCCTCCCACGAACTGCGCACCCCGCTGGCGATCACGCAGAGTCTTCTCGACGTCGCCCGCAACGACCCGGCACGAGGCACCGGCGAGCTCATCGAACGCCTCCGCGCCGTCAACGCCCGAGCGATCGACCTCACCGAAGCACTGCTGTTGCTCAGCCGCGCCGACCAGCGCTCCTTCACCCGGGAACACGTCGACCTGTCCCTGATCGTCGAAGAAGCCACCGAAACGCTCCTCCCCCTCGCCGAGAAGCATGGCGTCACCATCGAGACCTCCGGCGACACGACCCCCACCATCGGCTCACACGCGCTCCTGCTGCAGATGACGACAAACCTCGTGCACAACGCGATCGTCCACAATCTGCCTGAACAGGGCACCGTGTGGGTCACGACCAGCGTTCACCCCAAGAGTGTGGCGCTCACCGTCGAGAACACCGGCGAGAAGCTCACCCCACAGCTCGTTGCCACGCTTGCCGAGCCGTTTCAGCGCGGCACCAAACGCATACGCACCGACCACGCAGGTGTCGGCCTCGGCCTGGCAATCGTGAAAAGCATCGCCCAAGCACACGACGGAACCCTCACCCTCACCGCCCGGGACGCCGGCGGGCTCCGCGTCACGGTGCAACTCCCCGCCGCGCCACCGCACACAGGCAGATGACGATCAGGGGAATTGCCGCACGCCCCCAAGAGGAATCCGCGTCGAGGGGCGTATTCGTCTGATCAGACCCGGCCGCCTGCGAACCTGGACTGGCAGGCGTGCGCTCCAACTTCGGCCTGGCTCGAGGTCCTCGCGTTGACCGAATCGCACGTGCTCCATAAAGCCACCTGAACTCGGGCCTTACCGGGCGCAGCAGCGGGGCGAAGGCCTCGGGCCCGGCGACGCCCTACATGGCGGTTGGTGACACGGACCCGAGCGCGGGGCCGGATAGCATGCCCACCACGCCCGCTTACGTGGTCGACGCCGCCTACAACATCCTGGCCTGGAACCAGCTCGCCACCCACTTCATCGGCAACCTGGCCGGGCACCCCGACCGGAACATGATCCGCTGGACGTTTAGCCGCTCCCCAGCCGACACGATCTGGGGCGACAAGGACTTCCTGCGCTTCACCAGATCCACAGTCGCCGACTTGCGGGCCAACTACGCCCGCTACCCGGGCGACCCCCAGATACAGCGCCTGGTCACCGAGATGCTGGCGCTGTCCCCGCAGTTCGCCGAGATGTGGGCGGCGCACGAGGTCGAGGTCCGCGGGCCGATGCTCAAGCGCGTGCACCACCCGCAGGCCGGGCCGCTGGAGTTCGAGTGCCAGGTACTACACATCGCCGAGACCGGCCAGCGGCTCATCGCCTACTGCGCCGCACCCGGCTCCCCGACGGAGGCGGCGTTCACCCAGCTAGCGGCGCAAACCGTACCCGGCTAGCCCGCTCGCCCCGGCGAAGGCGCGCAGAACGTTCCGTCCGGCAGGCAGCGGCTGACCTGCCTATCCCATCATCACCCAGCGCCGATCGGCAGCTCGGCGCGCGTTCTCGCAGAACTTCTCGATCACTGATTGTGACGGGGTCTGTAAGTTGGCGGGTATCCGACCGGACCCATCAGCAACTTGCACCCAGGTCGTGGACCGTCCCGGCCTGCCCTGAACGGTAGGGCGCACGCTTCGGCGGCGTGTTGCTGTCTGTTCAGGGCCGTTCGCGATGCCCGTGACCTGGCAAAATAGTTGCGGCGAATCCGGTGTAAACGGCGCTCGACGCTCAAAATTGAGACCACTAAATGAGACCACTCGCCCCGGGACGCCCGCATGCCCGCGGTCATCATTGGGTGTTCCTGCAGGTCAGCGTGGCGGAGGATAGGAGATTCGAACTCCTGAGGGGTTGCCCCCAACACGCTTTCCAACAATG
>Ga0126384_10002283_pt1 | contig 11637 bp, 10 predicted proteins | sample PanSoiMetPlot_36_FD_92543 | JGI IMG/M metagenome (GOLD analysis project Ga0126384, IMG submission 92543) | Tropical forest soil microbial communities from Panama - MetaG Plot_36 | ecosystem: Environmental > Terrestrial > Soil > Tropical forest > Bulk soil | place: Panama | collected 2016-02-17 | reverse complement strand
GTACCCGGCATCGAATCTGAAGGTTTTTGTTTTCGATAACCAGGCCTATGAGGGAACCGGCGGCCAACCCACCGATACATCCCGGGTGACAGATATTGCCGCCATCGCGCGGGGCGCGGGCGTCTCCGGAGCCCAAACGGTCAACGACCTGGATTCATTCAAGTCCGCAGCCGGCGATGCGTTGACTAAAGAGAGAATGACTTTCATCGTGGCCAAAGTGGAACTTGCCAAAGGGCGGGCACCGCGAAAAGATGTCGGTAACAAAGAAGACCTTCTCAAGTTTGTCAGGTACGTCGAGAAAACGGAGAACATAGCAGTTCTCCATCGCGAGCATCATTAACCTTGATCCGCATTGTTGGAAGCGGCTCAGACGATGAGCCCTACAGCTGCGGGCAATGGGACACCTGCCTTGAGGGCCACCCGCAATCCCCTAAGAGTGATGATTCGTGTGGTCGGCGCCTGCGACCAACCTGCATGCTCAGGTGCCCGCGACTTTCGGTCTCACCGCCCTCGCTCATTGGCCATCTTGCATAAGTTTTCAGGGTTAATTACTTGAAAACCCTGTCCAGAAAACCGCTTTGGTCCAATTCCTTCAGATAACGCGCTTCGATAAAATCCTGCGGCTTGTATTTTTTCGCCGCGGGGTCGCGAATGGCGATGGCGTCTAACACCGCCTGCATGCCTTTGTCGCTGCCGTAAGGCTTTCGGGGAAGAATCTTGAGAAGGTAATCGTAGGTTTCATCCAGCGCTTCCCGGTCTTCGAGACGCATCCAATGCTTCAACGTGACCAGGCTTTCTTCTTTGTTCTTATGAATGTAGGCGATAGCTTCGACGAAGCCTCTTAGAACATTAAGGACCGTCGGTTGATTCTTCTGCGAGAAATCGACAGTCGTGTCGATGGAATTGTACGCCCACGTAATGCCGGCTTCCTGGAAACTGGCGATCTGATTGAAGCCCATCTTTCGCGCGGTGACGGTGAGCGGCGGGGAGATCACTGTGGCGTCGACGGAGCCGGACCGCAGCGCAGTAAAACGGGCGGTCTGATCGCCGATGCCCAATATGACCGCTTCCTTTTCCGGGTTGATTCCTAAATTTCTCAAGGCGATTCTGAGCGACAGATCGGAGACGGATCCGAGCCGGCTAACCGCAAATCGCCTCCCCTTGAGCTGAGCAGCGGACTTGATTGCCTGAGAAGAAACCAAGGTATAGGGCAGGGAGTCAATGAATACCGCGATCGTCACCGTTTCCGCGCCGCGCATTTTGGCTTCGACGATGGAACTGGTTCCTCCGGCGTGAAACTGGACGGAACCCGACAGCAGAGTCTGGACCGCGAGAGGCCCGCCCTGGATCGTGATGACTTCAGTGTCCAATCCGTATTTCTTGAAGAGGCCTCGGTCCTGGGCGATCCAAAGCGGCAACAACTCGCCGCTCAAACCGGCGCTGGCGATGCGAACCAGCGCGCCATCGGCACGGGAAAAAACTGCGGCGACAGACAGTACAACCACAAGGCCGAGCAAGATTCGTCGCATGTTGCCCTCCTGGAACTGTGCCCTCACCCTCTTCCCTCTCCCGAGACAGGCAAGGGAAAATTGTTGAACGTTGGACTTCTTGACCTGCGCTCAATTGTACTGAAATTGACTGCCGGGCTTTCGCGGTACATAGCGGCCCACCGGGTCGCCGACCATTTCCATACTATTGCTTCTGTTAGACCACTCAGCGACGATATTGCCGCGGACAATCGTCATCACTGGCCAACCGGTGAACTCCCACCCTTCATAGATTGACCACCCGGAAGAGGTGTAGAGCATATCCGGCTTTACGGTCGCTTTCTTGTTCAAGTCCACGACCACGATATCGCCGTCGGAGCCTACCCGAATGGTGCCTTTTTTGGGAAACAGGCCGAACACTTTCGCGTTGTTTTCACAGCAACATTCCACCATTCGCTCGAGAGATATGCGTCCCTGGTTGACTCCCAGGCTGAGCATCACCTGCAGGTAGGCTTCGACGCGGGAAGAAAAACCGCTGACGCTCTTCCAGACATCGCCTTTGACTTCCATTTCGGCACGTGGGACTCCATGATTGACGTGGTCCGTGCCGACGCAGTGAATTCTTCCCTCTCGTAGTCCCGTCCAGATTCTTTCGATGGTCTCCTTGCTGCGCAGCGGAACGTTGAGCTTCCAGGCGTCCTTGGCCAGAGAGAGGTAGCAGGGAGCGGTTTGAGCGAAAATCGTCAAGCCTTCTTTGCGGGCCCGCTCCACTTCGTCCATGGTCTCGTCGCAGGTGCAGTGCTGGATGTAAAGCGGACACTTCAGCAATCCTGCGAAATAAGCAAACTGCCGGACATGGGCAGCCTCCGCGAAATGCGGCGACCGGTCGTCCCAGGCGCCGATATCCATACGTCCCTGCTTTCTGAGCCGCTCCTCGAGAACTCGCACAATGCCCCAATTTTCACAGTGGAGGCTAACGATGCCCGGAGGGCCAAGCCGGGCGACATGTTCCATGCCCCGGTATACCGTGCCGTCATCGAAGCCGAAAAACCCCATTCGCTTCTGCGAAAGCCAGCCCGAGTTTTCCGGACGCATCATGTGGAGGTAGTATTTGAACGAGGTGATGCCAAACTTTTCCGCGTATTCCGGAATCTCTTCGGCCTGGCCATCGTTGGCGAGGATCGGCGTTAGGAAGAAATCCACCCGGGAGTGCTTCTCGCCGGCGGCTTTAAAATTCGGGAACACGTCCTTGAAAGAGACGATGTCGCTGGGATCATTCTCCAGCTTGTGCTTCATCTGCATGTTAGGGCTGGTAAGCTGCATGCCCCAGGTCGTGACGCCGGTAGAGGCGGCAGCTTTGGTTTCGCTGATCAGATCGTCAGTGATCGGTCGATGGATCCCCAGATGCACCTCCGGGTCGATCAAACCCGGGAGAATATGTTTGCCACCGACGTTAATGACCTTTTGCGCGTCGGGCAACACGGAGTCTTTGCCGACAGCGATGAACTTGCCATCCTTTATCGCCACTCCACCTTCGATAATACCCTGTGAGGAGACTATCTTTGCGTTCTTGAGCACTAAGTCGGCGGATTCAGCCATGTTACTTCCCTCCGTGTTTTGGTATCCAGTCGTTTAAGAATTACGTATCTCCAGCCTTCCAGTTGCTAACGCTCGCTCGCTTCTCTCCCTCGCAAGGGTGAGATGTAAGAGTTGGGATGTGTCGATTTTTGGTTGCGGTGTACTCGTGTTACACCCCAGTGGGGCGTAACAAAAACTATATCGGATAAGTTGCATAGCCCAGCTTCCTGGCTTGGTAGCGTCCTCTCGGTTTACCCACCATGTGGTGCTTTTGTTCCTTATCATTCCACTCTGAAGCGATTTCGCCGCGGAGGATGACCTGATAGGGCCAACCCGTGACCTCCCATCCTTCGAAGATCGACCAACCGGCGGAAGTCAACAGCATATCTTTATGGATTGTTTGCTTCTTTTTCAGGTCCACCAATACGATGTCGGCGTCGGCGCCCACTCTGAGCACCCCTTTCTTCGGAAACAGACCAAAAGCCTTGGCGGGGTTCTCGCAACAAAACTCGACGCACCTAGGTAACGTGATTCGCCCTTTGTTGACGCCTTCGCTGAGCATCACCGGCAGCATCGCCTCGACCCGAGAGGAGAATCCGCTAACGGTTTTCCACACGTCACCCTTGACCTCCATCTCCTCCCTGGGGACGCCGTGGTTCACATGATCGGATCCTACGCAATCGACATCGCCATTGGCGACGGCCTTCCACAGCTGATCCATGGTCTGCCGATCGCGGAGCGGGACGTTTATCTTATAGGCGTTGTGATCGAGCGACAAATAAACAAAGCCGGTCTCGCCGATGACTTTGACTCCCTCGTTGCGGGCGCGTTTAATCTCGTCGATGCTTTCCTGGGTCGTGGTGTGGACGATGTAAAGCGGAGAGTTGGTCACCTTGGCGAGATAGGCGTACTGGCGCACGTGGGTGGCTTCGACAAAGTGCGGGCACCGTTCATCCCAGGCCGCGTTGTCCTTGCGCCCTTGCTTGATTAAACGCGCCTGAAGGACGCGAATAATCTCCCAATTTTCGGGATGAATACAAGTGATGCAGGGAGGGCCCAACCGCCCGACATGCTCCATGCCAATGTAGACGGTGCCGTCGTCGAAGCCATAGACGCCGATTTTTTTCTGCGGCTCCCATTGTCCCAAGGTGTCCTGCCCGCGCTTGAGATGGAGATAGTACTTGTAAGAGGTGGCCCCGTATTTTTCCGCCAAAAGTGGAATTTCTTCTACCTGGGCGTCGTTGGAGACGAGCGGGGTTAAGAAATAATCGACCATGGAATGCTCGTTCCCCATATCTTCGTACGCCGACATGACCTGGCTGAACGGAACGCTGTCCTCCGGATCTTTAACCGGTTTGAAGCTGCGGCTAATGGTCGGGCTGGTCAGCATCATTCCCCAGGTTGTAACTCCTCCGGCGACGGCGGCCTTCGTTTCCGAGATAAAATCGGCCTCCAAAGAACGGTGAACGCCGAGATGGGTTTCCGGATCCACGACGCCGGGGATGACATAGTTTCCCTTCGCGTCGATGATTTTTTTCGCCGGAAAGCCGCTAAGATCGGTGGTGATGGCGGCGATCTTTTCTCCTTTGATTCCGAGACTCGAAGAAATGATATCGGGAGGGATCACCAGTTTTCCGTTTGTAATAACCAAATCGAATTCCATAGGTGCATTGGCCATAAATTGTCGTTCCTTTCTAGAAATCCTTATCTTAGTTGATACTGTTTAGCGGCTCGCTGAAAAAAATTCTGCTCGCAAGCGACGCGCGCTAAAAAAACCGAGCTGAAGCCAAGCGATTGAGCGCGCCAAAACTATAAGAAACTTTATGTAGCTTGCTAGGGAGCTATAAGATGAAAGCGTCATTGTCAATTTGAAAATAGTAAAGCTGTGATTAAATGAAATTCAAGCTAAAAAAGCAATCGCGAAGGCAATCCTTTTGCGATGAATGACTTCTTGTATAGATCGCGCGTGATTCGTTGCGGATCCGGTTTTTTCTTGATGCGACCGTAAAGGCGGTACATTTTTTTACTGATCGGTTCCACCTTTCGGATCAGGCTCTCCTCGTCAACGTTGGCGAGACGACCACCTTCAACGACGATCTTGCCATCGACCAAAACCGTGTCGACCGACTGGCCTCCTTCGCAAAAGACCAGTTGATGAATAATATCCCTTAGCGGGCGGAGCCGAAGGCTGGGTTTCAATAGAACCAGGTCGGCGCGGTAACCGGGCTCGATCTTGCCGATTTTGCCGCGCCAGGCAGGAATGGCTTGAGCCCCGTTGACAGTTCCCATCCTGAGGGCATCCAGCGCGGTAATCCAAGTTTCGGGATCTTCTGCGGCGATCCGTGAGAGAAAAGCAGCCAATCTGATCTGCTCGAAGATAGAGTAGCTATCGCTCGTATCACCGCCGTCGGTGCCGAGGGCGACGTTCACCCCGCGCGCCTTTAACTTGGCAACGGGAGCGATGCCGCTCCCGAGCTTGAGATTGCTGGCAGGATTATGAACGGCGCTGGCGCCGGATGATGCCAAAAGATCCATCTCCCTCTCCTCCAGCCAAATGCTGTGTGCGGTTGAAACCCGCGACGAGAGAAATCCGATCTCCGCAAGGTGAGCGCAGATAGTTTTTTTATAAATTTTGCGGGCCGCCCACGCTTGCAGTCTCGTCTCCAAGAGGTGAGTGTGAATTCCCAGGTCGTATTGTTCGGCAACTTTGACGACTTCCCGGAGCAGACCATCGCTGCAGTTCATCGGCGACGAAGGTCCGAGCATGACACCGGAGGAAGTAGGGGAGCGACGAAGGCGTGCGAGAATCGCGAGCACTTCCTCCTTCCAAGGTTCAGGCGAGGTTTCTCGAGTCGCGTTTCTGCGCTTCGGCTCGCACGCCGCCAAGCGAATAAAATCTTGATCGCGCAACGAAGGAACCAGCATTCCACGGATGCCGGTTTTTTCAAACGCTCCGAGAATAGCCTCCATCTTGTCTACGCCAAGCCCAGGCCGCGTGGAAAAATGATCGACAACCGCAGTGACCCCGTTTTTGAGCATCTCGGAGCACGCCAGCTCGGCGGCAACGCCGATTTCCTCGGCCTTCAAATGGGCCAGGTCCTCGGTCATGGCTCTATAGCCACGCCAGATTTCCATCCGCGCGTTGTCGCGGAAGCTTCTTTGGAGAATCTCCGTCAGGTGAGAGTGAGCATTGACCAGGCCCGGCATAACGATCATTTGCGAGCAGTCGATCCGTCTTGTGATTGGAAGCCCGCCCGCGTGAATCTTTCGTCCCAGCCGGGCAATAGTTTCCTCATGAATAAGAATCTGCTGCGCTTCGAGGACCGGCTTCGAGACGTTCAGCGTAACGACGGACGCGTTTTCCAGCAGGATTGCCATAGGTATGGCTACATAAGCTCAGCTTGCAGCGTTATTGTCATCGGTGCGCTCATGGCTTACTCCGGGACGATTCATTGTCGAGCTAGCGCGCGTACAGCGAGTCGGTGAAGCCGCTCTGGTCCAGCTCTCTGACAAAGCGCAGATCCACCAGATCTTCCGGCTTGATCGCGCGGGCTTTAGGATCTTTCTCGCCGATGGTTCCTAAGACGGTCTTGAGACCGTCGAGAGTCGGGTATTGTTTACGGGGGAGCTGGTTGTCGCGGATATAACGGTCGTAGGCTCTCTCCATGCTATCCTTGTCGCTTATCTTGCCGAAATATTTTGCCGCCACCTTGATGCCGGTCTCACGATCGGTCTTGAGGCGATGGATGGCTTCCACATGGGCCTTCACATATTTCGCCACGGCGTCAGGATTTTCGCGGATAAATTTACGGGTCGTGACAGCGCCCGTGTGTTGAAATGCCAGGCCCAACGAAGCGACATCGGCGAGCACGGTAAAGCCGCTTTTTTTTGGCCGATGAAGCTGGTGGGCGGATTGAAGACACCGCCTTCGACGCGCTTCGTCGTCATCGCCAAGAAGCGATCCGTGTTTGTCCCGACCTGCACTAGAGCGACATCTTTTTCGGGCGTGAGGCCCACTCTCTGGAGAGCAAATCGAGCGACAAAGTCGGAAACCGAGCCAAATCTACTGATGGCAACGGACCCGCCCTTCAATTGCGCGGGGACTTTAATCTCCGGCCTTCCCATCAGCCACCAATCAAGCGTGATGGTTCCTCCCGCGACAAAAACTGGATCGCTCCCAGCCATATAAGCGTTGACAATCTCCGGGCCGGCGTTTTGAGCGATCGCGACGTCTCCCGAAACCAGCGCCATGGCTGCCGTCGTGCCGCCGGTGAAATAGACGAGTTGAACTTCGAGGTCATTTTTTGAGAAGAGTCCCGTTTCCTTCGCAATCCAAGCCGGCAGCTGATCATAGCTGATAGCGCTGTAGGCAACGGTAAGCGGTGTCGCCTTCTGAGCGGCCTGTGCATGAGAAGCGGCAGCCGCAAAAATGAAAAGTGAGATAATCAAGATCGCCGTCTTTTGGATACGATAGTCTACCATTTAGATTCTCGACCAAACATTTAGTAACCCCCTCTTAGCATCTCCCGCGTCGCGGGTGAGAAACAGAGGGGGCGCCAAGTCGGCACCGACTTACGATAAAACGTGTTTCCACTTCGCGGCAGTTTCCGCTCGCTCCTGCGGCGTCAGCGCATGGTCCTTGGAAAAATCTTTCAGCCAGCGAAATGGCCGGCAGGCGTCGATGATGGCGCGGGAATTGGTAAAATCTCCCTGCTGGCGTCGCTCCGGCGGAATCCTTGGATCGATGGGGCTGCTCCAGCACCCGCGCATGATTTCGATCGATGTTTCCGGATCGCACCTGGTAGCGATCGCCCACAGAACATCAGCCACGTTGGATGGATCGATATCGTCATCAACGACGATCACGAAGCGTCCTAAGTACCCGCCCTCGCGGGCGCCCAGGGCGACATGAGCAGCTTGGCGCGCGTGGCCGCCGTAACGTTGCCGCAGGGAGATGACTTGCAAGAATCTCATTCCGGATTCGAGCTGCCACACGCCCTTGACATCGGTGACGCCGCACTTTTCCAGTTCGTTCCAGATTTCAGCGGAGCGAAAAAGCAGCGACAGGTAACTGTCGAGTGGATAAATTTTTAGATCTCCGACAACGGTGATGATGGGATCGGTCCGGTAGTACACGCGCTTGACGTGAATCACCGGAGCAGGGCGGGTGGCCGAGGCATAATAGCCCGTCCATTCGCCGAAGGGACCTTCGGGCCTCGACTCCACGTCAGGAGGCGGCATCTCGCCTTCCAGAACGATTTCCGCGTGCGCGGGAATCGGCAGTCCAGTGTGCTCGCCGGTAACAACCTCAAAGGGCTTGCCGGCGACATGACCGGCAAAATCATATTCCGAAACGCCCCATGGCAGCCCCAGAGATGCCGCAGCAAAAAGGACCGGCTCGATCCCGCACACAACCGCGACGGGGCAGGCCTGTTTTTTCGTCCAGTACTGCTCGGCGATGAGCCGGGTTTGTTTGCCGGGAGAAATATAAATGCTCACCACCGCAGGCTCTTGGACCTGCACTCTCGCGGTGCCGAGATTGACCCAATTTCCTTCCGGATCCTTTGTGATGACCGCGTCCTGCGTGCCGATGTATTTGCCCCCGTCATCTTTATGGAGCTTGGGCGCGGGAAACCTGAAAACGTCGATATCTTTTCCCCGGACGACGTGCTCCGTGATCGGTCCCGAATTGACCAGCTTGGGTGGAACAAGCTTGTGGTTTTCCATCCGTTTGCGGATCGCGTCGACCAGTGCGGGTCCTCTCAGGGTAGCGTTAACTCCCAACGACTCGGCGGTCCGCCGTTGAGTTTGAAACATGTTGATCAAGACCCGATATCCATCGGGGTAACCCTTAATCTTGTCGAAAAGTAGCGCCGGCGGTTCCGTTCCCGAACCGGAGACCTCGGCCAAAGCGCCGATGTCATAATCGGCGTCCGCGCCTTCGACTATCTTCAATTGGCCGGCGGCCCGCCAGTTCTCTATCAACTCTCGTAGGTCGCCCATGGTTTAACTCCTTTTTCAGTCCCTGATGTAGAAAATGTCATTTTAGACGCCGGAGTCGTCGTCGCTGTCGATACGAAGAAAGATATTCCCGTCTTCTTCCGTGACATCATAGCGTTGGATCCTGTAGCCAGCACAGTTCAGTCCTTCGCCGGTTTCGAGATCGAAAGTGAAGGCGTGTTGGCCGCAACGGATCATCTTGTTCCAAACATTGCCTTTTTCCAAAGGCGCCCCCTCGTGTGGGCACCTTCTTTGAATGGCATAGACGATGCCGGAGCAGCGTAGAATCAATATGTCTTTCCCATCGGGCAGCTTGGCCGTAAAGAAGCCTTCCTCTTCCAGGGCGGAAAGCTGTCCGACAAAAAAATTCTTCATCGATTTGCGCCAGCGAAAATTTTCGCTCTAGAGTCCACGATCTCCTAACGAAGGCAGGCCTTACTGTCAAGTTGCTGCTACCGGTATAGGTTCTGAACGAAGCCGGTCGCTTCCAACTCTTTCAATGGGCGCGTGTCGGCAAACATTTCCGGTTTGAAACTCTTGACTTTGGGGTCTTTCCTGGCGATTTCGTTGAGCACATTCTGAATACCCTTCACATCCGGATAGGGAACTCTGGGAATGATATCCTGGTAATGGCGATAGGTCTCGTCGATGAGACCGGCATCCCCGAGCCGGGCAAAGGCGTCCAAGGACTTCATGCTGGCTTCTTTTTGCGTCTTGAAAAAGTGAATTCCCTCGACCATTGCTCTCATGATGCGCCGAGTGAGGTCGTCGTTCCTTGATACGGCGGAAGCGGTGCTTACAATGCACGTATTGGGATAGGCGAGATTGAGTTGCTCGGGCGTAGCGATTTCGTTGAAGCCAGACTTGCGGGCAACGATATCGGCAGGCGGCCCCACAATGGTGCCGTGGTCAGTGCCGCTCTTCATAGCCGCGAGGCGCGCGGGTTGACTGCCGATCTGGAGAATCGCGACATCCCGGTCCGGCACAAGCCCCCACTTGTCCAACGCGTAACGAGTGACAAAGTCGGTGGAAGAGCCGAACCGGCTTACGCCCAGTTTTTTTCCTTTCAGGTCCTGGGGCTTCTTGATCTCCGGCACAGTAATAATGCTGAAATCGATGATATTGATCAGACCTGCAAGGATCACCGTATCGGCGCCCTGCAGGCGGGCGAGTATCGCGGGTTCACCGCTCACCACCGCGATGGGTAGGTCGCCCGCAATGAGAGCCTGAATCATACCGGTTCCGCCGGCGATAAGCACAAGACTGGCATCGATGCCGTTCTTCGAGAAAATCCCTGCATCCTTAGTGACCCGGAGAATTGCTTGGGAACCCGAGACTGAAGAGTAGCCGAGGTTGATACGGGTTGCTTTTTCCTGTGCGGTGCTGGGAAGAGGAGATAAATAAGCGGCGACCCATAGCGCGGTTATTGCGGCACTGAGATATCTCATACGGTCTCCACTCCGTCGACTCATAAGCTGCAGCTCTTCGTGCCCTGATTGCCCAGATCTATATCACCGCTTCCCCCACTCGTGTCAATTTTTTGAAGGTCCGGGAGGATCCTTAGCCACGGTTTCTAGCTCCCAGCGAAATCCAGGTAAAGCGATGCGGCAGAGTGCCTTGACATCGGTACGAGCTTTTTTTATACGCAGTTCATTGGTGCAACGGTGGAAACCGACCTTGCAGCGAAAATTGTCGGCGCGTTGAAAGAAGCGGGGATCAGTTTTATTTCGTATTTACCAGAAACAAGGCTGAGCCAAATCATGCCGTTGCTGCGCGAAGATCCGTCTTTTATGCTGGTCCCCGTTGCCAATGAGGCAGAGGGGGTTTCTATAGCTGCAGGCGCCTCCTTAGGTGGAAGGCCGGCTGCGGTATACATGGAGGGCAGCGGTGTTTACATTTCGTCTTACAATCTCCTGGTATTAGGCAAGCGGCTCGGCGTTCCCATGCTGCTGCTTGTCGCATATTACGGGAGCATCTTGGACAAGCGCAACAGTTTTCTTTACGCCTTTCCGGGCATTCATCTAATTCCGATCCTCCAATCACTCGATATCCAATATGAAGTTTTCCAGAGCGGGGAATCTTTGGAGGACAAGATTAAAGGCGCCGTCAAGATGATGCACGCCATCAAGCAGCCGGTGGCTCTTCTGTTTACAGGAGCATTTACGGCATGAATCGTTACGACTGTTTTGAGTTTTTGACGCCGCTGATCAAGGACCAGCTTGTGATCGGCTCTCTGAGCGGGCAACGGGTCGAGTGGGGGCACCTCTGCCATCACGAAGGCAACCTGTTAGTGGCCTCCATGGGAGCGGCTTTGGGGATCGGCGTAGGCCTCGCGTTGGTCCTGCCTCATCGGAAGGTCATTGTATTGGAATCTGATGGGAGCCTGCTGCTTTCCCTCTACAATCTTCCCACGTTAGGTAATTTGAGCCTCCCCAACCTTGCAGTTTTCGTGTTCGACAATGAGGTGTACAGCGGTACGCGGATCAGCGAGCCTAGCGCAACCGCCGGAAAGACTGATTTAGCCGGTGTTGCGCGGAGCTGCGGTGTCGAACAAGCGATGACGGTGCGTGAG
>Ga0126384_10002281_pt1 | contig 11648 bp, 9 predicted proteins | sample PanSoiMetPlot_36_FD_92543 | JGI IMG/M metagenome (GOLD analysis project Ga0126384, IMG submission 92543) | Tropical forest soil microbial communities from Panama - MetaG Plot_36 | ecosystem: Environmental > Terrestrial > Soil > Tropical forest > Bulk soil | place: Panama | collected 2016-02-17 | reverse complement strand
GGCGATCCGCCGTATTCTCTCTGGGAACATCTGCCTCCTTCGGGGCGAATACCGCCGCATCGGAGCGACGCGGGATCATTGCTGCTCGCCGAATGTTTCGGGTGTAAGTCACTCACGCTGGTTAAGGATGTGGACGGGCTCTACGACCGGGATCCGCGACATCATCCCGGTGTCGGCCTGATCCGCGAGATCGACAGCTCGGATCTCAAGAGGCGAAATTTTGAAAGCCTACCGTTCGAGCGCGTTCTTTTGGACCTGTTGGAGAATGCAAGACAGTTGCGGTCATTTCAGATTGTCAATGGCCGCCGTCCTGAACAGATCGTCGCTGCGTTGGGTGGGGAGCACGTGGGAACGATCGTATATGGCAATCGAAAAAACAATTGAACCGGTGTCACTTAACTTTGCGTCTGAGCCTGCAGGCCAATCTCGTCGAAACGAATCCGAACTAAACTGTGAATGCGCCGCGCGCAGTTTACGTATGCAGCCAGTCCGCTGCCCAACGGGTCTTCAACGTCGCCGTTTGGATCGAGACATTGTGTTTTGGCTGCGGCTGCGGGAATCATGCCGATGACCGCGTTTCGGTGGGCCTCAGTCATGCAATAAATCCTCTCGACTTCTTGCGCCAGCTCGACGGTCAAGTTGCGAGCACTATGGGGCATCACAGGGATACCGAGCAATCGCAATGCCTCCTGGGCGTCGTGGTTCATCGGCGACCCGACAGTGACTGAAATTCCGGCGCTCACCGCTGGCAGCTTCGCAGAGTCAAGGGATTCAACCGGAATATGAAATCTCGATGCTATTTCAGCATTGCCTATCGCCGCCGCGATCGGCGAGCGACATGTGTTGCCGCTGCAGACAAACAGGAGCACCCGTCCTGACCCGACGACCGAACCCAGGCTCTCTGCTTTCATCCGCGCAGGCGCGACGTTCGCGAACCGATTTCTGAGACCGATCCAAGACCTGAGTCTCGCAGCAAAGCGGCGGAGATGATGAAGCGGCGAGAGGAATGCGAGCGCAACAATGATCAGACCGGCGCCGGTGAGCTGAGGCGCGCTGGGTTGCGGTTGACCAAAACCGATGTTAAGAGCATAAGACGCGGCTATTCCCGCCAGCATGCTGGAACCGCAGTGCATCGGTATACAGAAAGTATTCTCGCGCCGGTCGAGAAAGATAAGCGTGGTGCAAACGCAAAGACCTGCATAAAGCAGCCCCACGAGCAGCGCGAAGAATACTGCGTCGCTTGCGAGGAAAGTTGTCAGTCCAGTACGAAACCCAATGGCCGGTTCACCGAAACCTACGAACGCCATTGCGACCAGAGCCAGGAGCAACAGGGGAGAGGCGACCATTTGCTCCTCGACGAAGTAGCGCAAGTTTGCGTCTTGGTCCTCAGTCTTGGCCATCTTGCTCATCAACTGGAATTTGATGAAATAAGCGAGCAGGTATGCGGCAACCGTTAATATCGCACCCAGGCTCAAACTGTAATTGGCAGCATCGCCGAGCGTGATGAGGACGGCGACGGTGCTTATGGACATTGCGCTCCACGAGAACCAACGCACTCGCCGCCCGACCAGGAGATCCACCGCTGGCGCAATGATCAGAACGCCGCCGCGCAGCAGGACCAGCACGAAGACAATTGAAACACCTGCAAAGGTGAAAACCAGGGTGGTGGTGCCCATTATGGTAGCCAGGCAGACACCCGAAAGAAAGGTCAGCCGGCGGGGAAAGGGGACGCTGATTCCGAAGACGCGGCGATGCCCGGCGAATTTCCACCATCCCATCGCGGTGATGAACACGAGCATTGCGACGACCAGCGCCGCTACTGAAGCCGGCAATAGCACTGTACCATTTACCGGTCCGCCGATCGCCGGCAACAGCCCTCTCGACAGGGCTCTAGTCAGACCGCTGTACGGTGCGTAGAAGAGGAAATAGCCAAGTCCCAGGGCCCAAATTCCCAAACCGTATGTGCGTTGCCTGCCGCTCATCGAGTTAGCAATCTTCATTACATCACTATGAAAGATTCATCACACTCGGCTTTTCGCGGCTGAATGCTAGCTTCGAGTTTTTCGTTTGTCAAAGAGATTACACAAGTGAAAAGCTCCAACCGGTGATCGCGGTTGCTTGGCGTTGGGTCTTTTATTGGACAACCATTTCCGGTTTCGATATAAGAATACCGGTCGCGCATCCCTGTAGTCGCGATTACTGAGTTGGAGAAGCGAATGGTCTCGAATCCTCCAGGCGACATGCCTCGAATCACGCCGCATCTTTTTTATGACGACGTCGCCACGGCCATCGACTGGCTGGTAAAAGCATTCGGCTTTGAAGTAAGACTTCGCATGACCGATAACCAGGGTGCGGTCGTCCACGGCGATCTGGAAGTTGCGGACAGCCTGGTCATGGTTGGGCTGACTTCCGAGAGCGAGGTGCGCGAGAGTCCCAAAACACTCGGCAAGATCAGCCAAAGACTCTACATTTTCGTGGATGATGTCGACGCTCACTTCGAGCGAGCCCGCAATGCCGGCGCAACCATTATCAGCAGACCTACTGAACAGTTCTATGGTGACCGCGTGTATGAGTGCATGGACCCGGAGGGTCATCGGTGGAAGTTTGCGCAACACATTCGGGATGTTGATAGCAGGACACTCAAGCGTCCCAGCTAGAATCAACCAACCCACTTGTCGTCACGAGGTCGTCTTCCAGTGCTCGCTCTCGGCATCGCAGCTGTCTGACCACCTCCGCGGCCCACACGCCCGAGTAATCATCGCGGGCCAGATTTTTGTTCCCGACAAGGTTTCCCTCCGTCGGTATTCCAATAACCGAAATGTCTTCGTTCCCTACGCCGTTGCTGTCGACCACAAAATGAAATCTCTCAGTCATATCAATGGCGCCTGGGGAGTACCTGGGTCCGTTCGAGAGGGGCGTGCGGTTCTGATAAGGCCTCAGCATGCCTCGATTATAAAGATTCCGGTAAAGCGGCATCGCGTCCCTGAGCATATTGGGGGCCGGATAACGGGCGTCGACCAGAACCTCGGCTCGCGCGACTGCTCCGGGAATGTCGTCGCACCTGAGTTCGAAGCACCCATACGTCTCGTCGGGCAGCACGCGAGGATTGCGCGCCACCGAAAAATCAACCAGTCCGGCTCTTACCAGCGCAAGAAGCTTCTCGATGTTGATCGTCGGCGGGCCGAACACTATCCGTTTTAAGCGCGGGAAATAGTACTCAAGAACCCGCCGGTGGGATTCAGGACTCAGTCCCCCAAATTTGAGAACTGACCCGAGCACTTTTCTCACCTCGTACCAAATATCCACTGCGGCTTTTACGCCGCATCCGCCCTGGCCCAGTCTGGCGCGAGCAATCTCCCGCTCCATGTATTTCTCGACAAAAACCGCAAATTCTTTTCCACTGTCAAAGCAACGCTCGCCTATCGGATCGAAAGCCTCCGTAAAGTCGAATCGCTTCCGGGAGGGATTTTCCAGCAAGTAGGAATCGACTACCCGGTGCATCGCCTCTGCATCGTTACCACTCGACTCAAGTGGTTCCACGCCTTTATCGGTGCGCATTAAGACACGGTAGTACTGAAGCTCCATTTCAAGTTTGAACAGCGGAAGCAAATCGCGATCGAAATCGAGCTTCTGGCCACCTTTCTGCTGCCTGATCTCCGCCAGCGCTTCGGGTGTGAAGAATGTCAACGGCCGCATGAAAGGCGGCAGGTCATCAGCCTTCGGCGCCATGGGCAGACCACTGCGGGAAAACGGAATGATCGACAGAGGCTCATTGCCGCTCGCTGTATACGAAAGCCAGCCGCCGGCAACTCGCTCGAAGCTGCCTCCGCGTCCTTCTGTGAGTTCGAGCACCGCATCGATAAACGAGAGCCCAACCCCCTTAAAAGCGACTTTGGCGCCGCGTGGGATCGAAGCCATTGATTCGACGACCGGATACACAAACGGGATAAATGCCGCACCGGAGTGTCGAACTCCAAATTCCTGATAGCGCTTCTCTTCGGGGTCCGGCACTATCCTCGAATGACCGGTAGCGAGCAGTATTTTATCGGCACGAATCTCTACCCGATCATTCCTGCCTGCGAAATGTATTTTGTAGCCCAGATCGCCAGGTTCAATATCAACTACCTCGCCCACATGGGACCTGACCGTGACGCCAGGAGGAAGGGCGTTGCGGATTCGTCGAAAGCAGTCGATCAAATAGCGTCCAACAACTGCCCTGGACAAGTATTCATTGCCGGTTAGCGGTGCTTCCGGACTGAAGGTCCCGTGATACCAATCGACAAAGCTTGGTCCTTTTCCGGCCGCGATGGGAGGGTCTACTGGTGTCCAGAAATCGAGTTCGCCGATGCTCACGTTGACCAGGATGTACTCTGGTTGGGCAGGGTCATAAATTGGGCTGGTTCCGAAATCGGCGGTTCGATTAAAAAGCTCGATTTGCAAGGATCGACGTAGCGGACGCGCATTGACTTCAGCCAGCAGCCTTTCCAAAGAGTGGAGCCCCTTGGGTCCGAGACCCACGATGGCTATCGAGTGGGCGATTGGCAATTCGGCCGGTTGCGTTCGGGACGTTATCATTTGTGGTCCAACGTATGCTCGGCACTCATTTACCGTCAATCACTCGGGAGTCTGTTGAAACCGCTGCGTACCTCGGCGACTCTGCGTTGAATAGCTGATATGTGAGATTCATCGCAGAGCCGCCGAGGGCGCAGAGATTCGGGGAGAACCACTAGTAACCTGCATCTCCGTCGTTGACATAGGACAATGAAATCGCCAGACTACCTTCGCTTCGCAGAGTTTTGCAACCTTTATTCCAAATTTGATTGTCCCATTTTCAATCAGAAGGTTTCGGCTTTGAAGAATACAGACGACGCAGACTCAGCATCACTCCATCAGACCTCATTTGCCGGAATTTCGACGTTCGGCCGTTTGCCGTATGCTCCCACGACCGTGGACGGCGAGTGCGACCTGGCAATATTAGGTATTCCGTTCGACGGTATGGTGACCAACCGGCCCGGGGCTCGCTTTGGTCCAAATGCCATCCGCCAGGCATCGATGCGTTGCCGAGGCTACAGTCAACAGATGGGGGTGGACGTATACAAACGACTTCGCTCAGTCGATGTTGGGGATGTGAACGTAAATCCTTTCGATTACGTCGAGACATTCAGGCAAATCGAAAACCGTGTGAGCGATCTCCAGCAACGAGGCGCGGCGGTCGTTTCTCTGGGCGGTGATCATTCGATACTTTTGCCCATCCTCCGAGCAACCAGCAGGAAATTCAAGAATCTCACTCTAATTCAGTTCGATGCGCATCGCGACACGACCAATGAGGGATGGGGACAGAGATTTCACCACGGCACGCCCGTGAGGCGCATAATAGAAGAGGGGCTGGTCAGTGGGAGCCAAGTGTTCCAGATAGGCATCCGCGGTTCTGTCGGCAGTCCCGCCTCCAACGAGTATGCCAGCAAAGCTGGTATCCAGACTCTCGATATGTCCTCCTTTCATGATGCGCGGTTGCGAGAGACTTTTGTAGAGAAGTTGCGGCAGGTTGCAGGTTCGGCCCCGTGTTATCTCACCTTTGACGTCGACGGCATTGATCCGGCCTTTGCTCCGGGAACCGGAACCCCGGTGGTGGGCGGGCTCACAAGCTTTGAAGCGCTCGAAATGATGCGATCGCTTAGAGGGCTCGAGTTCATAGGCGGCGACGTGGTGGAAGTAGCGCCGGCATACGATTGTTCAGACATAACCGCGCTGCTTGGTGCCACGCTGGCGTTTGAAATTGCTGCGCTCATTGCGATGAGGGGCGAGGCCTGAGCAAATCAGCCGAGCAAATCTTCGATCTCGGAGAAGCCGTATCGCTGAGGACAACGGGTAGTCTGCAGATCCCTCCCGGTCAACCTCGAACCAACGAGATACTCTTTCCCCATCTTTTCCTGACCCCACGACAAGACCAAATCCATGTTTGGCGTTTCCACCCCTGCAAGCTCTGCGATTCCCCGGATCACCACAAGGCATTGGATATCTTCCACGAGAAACCGGTGTCCGAAGTCCGGAACATAGCGACCATCTTCGGTCTGGATCATGGGATGGGTTCTGCCCTGGTACAACGCGTTTGTGCGCAGCGCCGTCATTAGGTTTGTCTTGTCCTTGATGAAGCTGCCGTAATGTGCGATATCCCATTGATACATCGGAATGACCTGGGACAGATTTACCTCGGGACATTCGGCAGTGATTCTCTTGCTGGTTCTGACCACTTCGTCGCTTATTTTCCCCAGCAGGTCAGCTGTCTCAGGATCGACACCTTGAAAAAAGAGCGGCGGTTCATCGAGCGGTGTTCCGTCCCAGTGCTTCCAGCGCCCATACATTATCGGAGGGTGACTATAAGCATTCAGAGACATTAGCGTGATACCGAGCAGATGGCCGGCCAGCCTCAGCGTTGGCGGATCCCCGAGAAGACTCTGAACCGCAGCGAGTGGATCCTCAAGTGTGGCTTTGCTCAGGTCTCCCTCAATCGCGCCAACCAGCCTTTGTTTGATTCCATTCAGCCTTACGGATTCACCAAACTCGATGGTACGACAACTCCAGGGCAATGACTCGAAGTTCATCACAACGCAGTTTTTCAGTTTTTCTCCCAACTTTTTGCGCACCTCGAATTCGAACCCATTCTGGCCAGGCAAACCGACTACTATGCTTCCCTCCTCGATGATTGGCTCGAGTAGCTTCAGATAAGCCGAATGCGCAAAGGCAGGTACAACGATGAGAATAAGGTCACATCCACGAACCTGGTCTGGCTGGTCTGTTACGCTGAACGAATTCGTGCTCCAGTTGAGTCGATAATCATTACCATCCCTTGCATACACTGAGAGGGGCCGCGTTTGCATCATTTCGGTCCACCTCTCTGCTTTTTCGGCGCTTCGAGTCAGGACTCGAACATCGAACTGCGGATTTTTCGACGCGTTGGCCGCCAGCATATGAGCACCACTTCCTGTTCCGCAGATGAGAACGCGGATTCGTTCAGTCACGTGACCATTGTTCATAGTGCGTGTCCGATGCTCAGCGAGGCGGGCTCTCGGAGCTTGAGGCTGATGAAAGCTTCTAACCAGCTCGGTATCTATTGATCGAGAAGCCTGCAGGATCTCTGAGGCCGTTTTTCCGGAAGCGGGCTGGCCGATTCCCGGCAGCCCGCTCCCTGTAGAACTCGAGTCAATCGACAGCTCAATGGTGCTTTAGAATCGTGGTGTCAGTTACAACCTGCACCAACTGCATCATCCCGCGATCCTCGTGGCCCAGGATGTGGCAATGCAGCACGTATATTCCCGTGAAGTCCACGAACCGGGACAATATCTTCACGTACCCAGAGACCTGTTGTGTTCCGCCCGGGGGCACAGCTGCTGGTGGAATCGCGAAGTTGTCCCACCAGACCCATGGCGTTGGAAGTTTGACGGGTGTCGCGCTGACTGCCGGGTTTAGTATTTCGATAACCTGAAACGGGTTGACGTGGATGTGGAAGGGGTGGGCCGCTCCGGCGCTTTCGTTATAGAGCGTCCACTCTTCAGTATCGCCAAGTGTCATGGTCTGGTCGATCTTGCCACTGAACTGCTTGTCGTTGATCGTGTGCACCGGCGGCGGATAAGGCGGGTTCGTTCCGCGGTTCCTGGGCGGAGTGGACTTGAAGCGCAGATCCCGGCGCACCGTGACCTTGCCGGGATCAATGTCATTCAGGAATCCAGGCATAGTGGGAAACTGTGACGGCGTTGGGAACGGCATCGGATTCGGGATGCTGCGATCATTGGTGACTTGCACGGTCAGCAGGAGTCTGCCGGCGAAGGTGACCTGAAAAGTGCCTGGAGCATTGGGCGCCTGGACGAGCAGATCAATCCGGTTGCCAGGCGCGAGACTGCCGAACGGAGGCTGTGAATTAGCCGGAATCGGAAACGACGCATTCGTGAGCGACGGATTATAATTCTTGGGATTGAACTGCACTCCGTCCTGAGCGGTTTGGACCCATTTGATTCCGGTCGGTGCATCAAGGTTGATGCCTCGCTGATGGCACGCGTTTATGAGTCGCCAGAACTGCATTTCGTTGGGCTTCATTTGCACGACGGGCGTCATTTGGCCGTTCACGAAAACAAGGTCCGACTTCAGACTGGGCGCCAGCGCGGCGTTTCTAAGAAGGTTGAGCTGAGTGCCGATCTGTTGCAACACCATGACCAGCTGTTTCGTGTAGAAGGGACGCAGCGCGTCGTCATAGGGTCCTTCGATTATGAACGCCCCGGCCATGCCGTTGGCAAGGTTTAGTGCGGTCGATCCGTGCTTGTGTGCGTGATACCAGTGGGTACCCGGCGACTGCCCCATGCTGGTGGGCTGGCCGTTCCAAATCGGAAGCTGCAAGCAAGAGGCGTAACCGCCGACGTAATACTGTGGCCACTGGCCGGAGGCAATGGCTCCCTCATTCTGCAGCCACAACTGTTCTTCGGGCGGCAAGCCCCTGCCGCCCTTCCACGGGGCGGTCTTGTCATACTCCTGCAAAAGTTGCTGTTGCTTCTGCTGCCAGGTCGGCGGAAGGTCAGCCCATTTCTGCGGTGAGTGTCCCTGAACGCACGCCTTGAAGATCTGGTCGAAGTCGGCTTGCACATACTGCTCGTTCACGACTGGTTTCCCGTTGACGATCGGCGAAGGCCGAACATTTAACAGTACGTTGTCGGCGATCGAGCTTGGGCTGACGTGAGTGCCATGGAAATGGAGGTTGGTTGAGCTTGAGCCATGAAAGCAATTTGGCGGATTCTCGAATGACGGGTTGCCGGGGTAGGTGTTGAGACCAGAGCCGCCCGGACCCACTGAAGTTGCCGTATCGCAACCCTGCCCCTGCTCCGCGACGTCAATTGTGTTTCCAAACGCGCTCACGTCCACTTGATTCAGCAGCGTGATCTGAACCGTGTCGCCCACTCGCGCCCGAAGTGTAGGCCCTGGAGTAGGCACTCCTGACGTTGTTGGCCATTTCTGTGCGGGGTTGGTTGGGTTGTAGCCAGAGAAAAACCGCATCTGTCCGCTGTTGCAAACCGGACCCTGACCCGATTGAAGCGAAGCCGCCCAGTAGCTTTTCTTCTCATTTAGAACCTTCAGTACAGCCTGAAGCGTTTTCGTGGAGGTCGAGCTGGTGATTTCGGTGATTGGAATAAAGGTTTGCCCCGCCGATGCGCAACCAGTCGCCTGAGCCGCCTCTGATTCGGCGGCGAACTCAGGCAGCAATGAACTCAGCGCCAGCCCAGACGCCAACGCCACGGTTTTTAGCACGAAATCCCGGCGACTCACCCCAGACTCCTGCTGGTCTTCGGATGAATCGTAGTTCTCCTCTTCTTGCGCGTGAGTCTTTTCGACCCGCTCTTCTGACATAGTGGCCTCCTTACGAAAGGATTACTGCCCAACGGTTTCCCAGGTTACAGGACGGGATTCACCGTGATTTGTCCAGTTTCGCCCGGGTGATTGGCGCAAACGTAACTCAGAACATAAGGCTGGTTCGGTGTAGTGGTGTTAGGACCAGGTGCGAGAGTGTCGGAGGTTGCCCCTGCGGGGATCTGATAGGCAAACCACCCAGTTGGGTTCGAAGCGCTGGGTGCCGGCCAATGAGCTCGAGTGTCGCCGTTGTGCCATGTTATTGTGTCGCCGGCGTTGCACACCGCGGCCTTCGGGTCAAACACCGCTGGCTGGCTCGGCGTAGGATAAGGGTTAGGCTTGATTTCGATCATTTGAGTAGACACCGAAGTCCTCCTCTTTTAATGGCGCGCAGGCGCCGATCGGACTGTGAAATTGGTTCTACCTGGATGCGAACACGCGCATTGTAACACATCGTACAGATGGTGCAAGGAATCAAAATTACACAGGCAGTGTGGTCAAATACATCGGAAACGAGGTGATGAGGGAGCCTGGGCTGGAAAAGGTTGACGCTCCCGGAACCTTTAAGGACGCTTGTGCAAAGGGCTTTTTCAGCCGAATGCACTACAGAATTCGGCTTGCGATTGGCTACCAGGATTGTACTGCTTTGTTATTCGTAGAATGACGAAAAATGTATAGCGAGACACGCCTACGCGACTAACCTCGTTCTTTTGCCAAAGTAAAGCACTGTAGATAATTTTTGTTGATGTCAAATCCCCAAAAGCTCCAAGGTTGGAACTCCCATGAGCCGCCAGCAGCCGTGGTACTCCCCTAATAACAAAATTGAACAACACAAACTCCTTTGCCAGTAAAATATTGGTGTATATTGGCCTTTTTGTTCCCCTCTTTCCTCAGGCATAAGCATAGGTGATTCGGAATAATGAAGTTGAACCTTAACGGCTCTTAATGAAGAAATACTGTTCGCCTTCACTGCTTTCTATCTCTTTCCTGTTTGGCAGCGAGACAACACACGCCCAGTATCGGTTCGATAACTGGACGGCGGATAACGGATTGCCGCAAAACACGATTCGCGACCTTGTGCAGACGCGCGACGGTTATCTTTGGCCGGCGACTTTTGATGGGTTGGTGCGCTTTGTGGCGAAGAAGAAGTACGTGGAAGCCTTCAGGCAGTACTCAGCCGCGTATCAGAAGCTCGTTCCAGCTAATTGATTTCCGAAGCCTCCAGTTTGAGGTTTGGAGGTCCGATAGATCATTCGCAGGGCGACCACGCTCGACGAATAGATCCGTCGGACCTCCGATGTTTTTTGGCTGGTGATTGCCCGTGATTCAGTCGCACCTCTTCAAGACACGAAGCCTCCTGGGCTCGACCTCCGTTGACTGAAATCGTTACACTTAGACTTTAGTGGAATATCAAAGGCCGCGGGGCAGGCTCCGGCGGCGAGTCTTTGATCAGTAAGCCATGTCTATGGGTTGCTACAGTCCTTCACTCCGTTCCATGCCCTCCTGTAGTCCTCAATCGCCGTGTCGAAATCACCGCGGGCCGCGTCCGCATCACCCTTGTCCAAATCTTCTAAAGCTTTGGCAATCTTCTTAGGATCGCTTGCCTCGATGATAGCTGTTTGAGCGAGGTCGCGGTCGATCGCCACAAGGACGTTTATCCAATTTTGAATCGTAGCATCCGGGATCGCTGGCGTGCTCGTATCCTGGATCATCTCCATGAGCTTTTGGACCGCGTCCTTGTAGCGATTGAATATCGCATCACCGTCAGTGCACACGAGATGGTTGCCGTCGGGCAGCCAAACGTCCGGGTTGGATGCATCGTCCAACTTTCTGATCGCGTCCGTGAGCCTGTCGATGTCCTTGTTATTTTCAGCGCTGTCGCGAGCATCACTGAGTTCATTTCGGATCGCTTCTGTCGATCCCTTCAACGATTCGAAGCCGTCGATCTGGAAGCTGAAGATCGTCCGAGCTTGCATGCCATTGGGCTCAACGGCTGCGTTCTGTGCTGTGGAGTTCATGCCCACACTCTTTACCGTGAGCGTCTTGCCGCTAGGACTGACATCCAGCACGGTAAAGTTAAATGAGTCGGGGCTGTAGAAGTCTGCGGGCTGAGGCTTGGTGCCGGCCGTCGGGTCACCGTCTCTGAAGAGGTCGTGCAGGCCGGGGTAGTTCTGGAGGCCAATGGGATCGATGCCCGCCGCAACCTCGGCGTTGGCGATCAGGTCGGCCGCGCCCTTGACACCGGCGAAGGTATGGTT
>Ga0126384_10002279_pt1 | contig 11652 bp, 14 predicted proteins | sample PanSoiMetPlot_36_FD_92543 | JGI IMG/M metagenome (GOLD analysis project Ga0126384, IMG submission 92543) | Tropical forest soil microbial communities from Panama - MetaG Plot_36 | ecosystem: Environmental > Terrestrial > Soil > Tropical forest > Bulk soil | place: Panama | collected 2016-02-17 | reverse complement strand
TTTCGGCCAGAGCGTGACACTAACCTCTCCTAAGTGCGCTTTGCGCAGCAACAGCATCAATGTGCGTGACTGGCCAATGCCTCCGCCGATCGACAGCGGAATCTGATCGTTCAAAATCGCCCGGTGATAAGGAAGCTTCAAGAAATCAAGCTGCTTCGATATTTCGAGCTGTTTCCTGAGCGTCTTCTTCGTCGGGCGAATTCCCATCTTCAGCGGCCAACCAATCCCGATAATAAAGATCGCGGGATGCTGCCGCAGAATGCGCGTCTCACGTTGCTTGCGAGGGAGATCCGGATACATCTCGAGAATATCCTCCGCATGGAAGAACTCAATATGCTCCGTCAGATCGGGATTGCGAAAATCCTTGAGCCTCGGGAACAGGGATTGCGCGAATTTTTCCGCGCCCACGATAACTTTCCAGATTTTGCTGACGATTGCCTTGAGGAAATCGAGATTGCGCTGCTCGGCAATGATCACGCGTTCCCAATCCCATTGGTCGACATAAGCTGAGTGATCGTGATCCAGGAAATAGTCTTTCCGCACGGCCTGCATATCCGTGCAGATGCCCTCGCCCAGCTTGCACTCAAACTGTTTCAGAGCGACCCGTCGCGATCCCACATGTCGTTGACACCGCTTTCCACATCGACAATCAACGGCGCTTCCATCATCATCAGGTTGAGTTCTCTACATAGATTGTCTTCTATATAGCGCTTAACTTGGAAAATAGCCTGTTGTGTTTGCTTGGGCGTCAGTAGGGAGCGTTAGTCCTTGGGCAGGATCTTCTCCAGTTCCACGTAGTCGCCTATACCGGGACCGGCCAAATCGGCTTTCTTATCGAGAACGAGCGTGGTCATCGCGCCTCCTTGTGGCTGGGAGTAGGGCCAACTGCAACCCTTATTGAAGGACCGTGAACACCGCCGTTCAGTGCGCACGATCACAAAGCCATGTGCGCTCGCCTTTAGCCGTCATTCGTTAGTCATTGGGTCGTTGGCCACTCGGATGTACCTAATCGAACACTGCGACCATCGCCACCCAAGCCGCCAGCTCGCTCTGTCGGAATATGCAAATGCCTTCACCAGTATCCTTAAGCCGAGTCGTCGGTAATACCGCCTCGCCACAACAAGAGTTCCCGCGACCTTTCGCTAATGACCAACGACAAACGACCAACGACCAGATTTCATGACTTCGGTAACCTTCCTCCTATTTCCGAGGCGGTGTAAGCTGCCTACGAAATGCCGTAGAACGGCCTTTTTGCAGGTAGTCGCTAGAGGCCGTGGGAAGGTTTGCCCGTTGGCACGCGAAACTAGCAAGGACAAAGCCAAGGATGTTAAGGGCCAACACAGCCGCTATCCTGATGTGCAGAGTGCGGCCCGCTTTCCCATCAAGCTGCCGGTGGCGGTCAAGTCTGATGGCGGAAGCCAGACTGCCGAGACTCAGAACATCTCTGCCAATGGTGTTTTGTTCCAGATCGAGTCCGATATGCCCGTGGGTTCAAAGGTAGATTTCACCATTTCTTTCCCAGCCGATGTTGTGGGTTCGGACAATGATGTACGCGTCGACTGCAGAGGTAGGGTGGTGCGCAGCTACGAAAACGATGGCCGCAAGGGCGTGGGCGTGGTCATCGATGAGTACCATTTTGAGCGCTAGTCACGGGTAAGGACGATGGAAGACATCGACATCGGCGTGCAAGACCAGATGCAAAGGCCGGAGCAATGCGTCGGCAAAAGCCTTCCTGTTCGCGTGATCTTGGCTGACACCCAGGCCATCTTCCGCGCCGGTCTGCGTAAAATCTTTGCCTTGGAAGATGACATTCGCGTCGTTGGACAGGCTGAAACTTATCCCCAGACCATTTCCGCCGTCCAAAAATTCTCGGGCGACATCTTGATATTCGAAGCGGCTTTGGCCGTAGATCCGGCCGAGGCGGTGGCCGACATCCTACGTCAATCCCCCACCTGCAAGCTGGTTGTCATTACCGAAACGCCCAACGAGGATCTGACGCTCGAACTCTTCCGGCGCGGCGCACACGGTATCGTTTCTCGCGAAGTCGAGCCCGAAATGCTGGTGCAATGCTTACGTAAGGTCGCTGTCGGCGAGCCATTCCTCGAGACCCAAGCAGTAAACTGGGTGCTCGAAGCTTACCGTACCCAGGCCTCACGTCCCAGCGGGGGACGAACCAAGGTCCAGCTCACTCCCAAGGAGACTTTGATTGTTTCGTGCGTCACCCAGGGGATGAAGAACAAGGAGATCGCGCAGCGCGTTGGCACTACCGAGCAGGTCGTGAAGAACTACCTGCGCAAAGTTTACGACAAGCTGGGCGTCGCCGATCGCCTCGAACTCGCTCTCTACTGCCTGCATAACCGTGTACTCGAGGGTGGCAAGGCAAACGCCGCGGCAGCCGGCGCCAACCAGTCTGGCTCCCCCACCGCATCTCCCGAGTCACCAATCGTGCCCCCTTCGTCGGAAACCATCTCGTAGCCAATCGAGCCAATCGCATTCGCTCACCGGATTCTCTGTTTGTCTCCTATCCTGGTAACGTCTATATTTAGTCGACATGGTCACACCAGCGCGGCGCATACAATCGTCGCGGACATGATTGTTCATAAGGCTCTCAAATTTTTTCAGGAGAAGCGCATCGTGAAAGGTGATCCGAAGGTGATCGCGGTTTTGAACGAAGTGCTCAAGGCGGAGTTGACCGCCATCAATCAGTATTTTCTGCACGCCGAGATGTGCGAAAACTGGGGCTACGAAAAGCTTGCCAACCACACTCGCAAGGAATCCATCGAAGAGATGCAGCACGCGGAGAAGTTGATGGAGCGCATTCTTTATCTCGATGGCACTCCCAATATGAGCGACTACTTCAAAATCAACATTGGCCCGAACGTCAAGACACAGATCGAAAATGACCTCCAGGTTGAATACATTGCGGTGAAGCGCTTGAACAAGGGCGTTGAAATTTGTGTGGAGAAAGGTGACAACGGCTCACGCGACTTGCTGGAAGGAATCCTCACCGACGAAGAAGAGCACATCGACTGGCTGGAGGCGCAGCTGCACGCCATCAGCGAAATGGGCATTGAGAACTACCTGGCGCAGCAACTGCACGAAGAAAAGGAATGCTGAGAGTTGGATGAAGGGTTCTGGCTGACGGCTCGAAACCAAGCTTCTGACAGTGCAACTTTACCGACCTTAAGGCCCCGATTCTGCTCCATGGTGTTCCGTTCGACGTAGTAAATATCCGACCGTGTTTGCCATCCGTGAATCTAAACAGAGCCTTACGCAACTCGAAGCTCATAGGCACGAGTCGTTCCTTGCGACCCTTGCCGCGTAGACGAAGCAACATGTTGTCCAAGTCAACGTCATCCGATTGAAGACCCAACACTTCACTGATTCGGGCTCCAGTATCGAACAACACGCGAATAAGCAAATGGAGGCGGCGCTGAAAATCAGTCTTCGGCTTGTACCTCAACAAGAGACGCGCCTGGTCTTCAGTGAAGGTCGGCATCACTACTTTGGGCTCACGAAGTTGCTTTAGCTTGTGCGGTGATCCTGCCCAGTTCAGGTAATTCAGGTACGGCATTCACTGAGCGAATAACAGCATTGTATCCAGTCTCCTTGAGAGCTCGTTCCCTCATGCGAATGACCATTTGCTGAAGCTGCTGTTCAGTTGGGTTCTCGTTCGGCAACCGCTTCAACGCACAGGTATGCCAACGAATTGTGTGCTCCGATACGCTAATCAGGTATCGGCGGTGTTTGATAAAATCTTGGATACGGCTCATAGCTCCTCCTCAAGGCGTGTGCATTCTTGAGTGGGGTTGCTGAGCTAAGCCCTTCATTCTAAGGAGAGATGGCCGAGTGGCTGAAGGCGCACGCTTGGAAAGCGTGTTTACTCGAAAGGGTAACGTGGGTTCGAATCCCACTCTCTCCGCCAGCTTTCCTCTTTCTTTCCAACAACTATAGCGGCTAGACGAGGGAGCAAAAGGGAGCATTATGATCCGACCTCTGCTTGTACAGAAGCTTGTGATGTTTCTTCCCGCTGCTCGGGAGACAACATCATGCGCACGACCTTGCTTTGCGCACTTCGCTTCTGATCTGACACGGCTTGGGTATAAATGTTCATCGTTGTGCGGATGTCCGCGTGACGAAGTAACTCCTGCTGCACTTTGACATCTTCGCCATTCGCTCGCAGAAGCGACGAAAAGGTGTGTCGCAGCGTGTGCCAACCGACCGGACCAATACCGGCTCTCAGGCCAGCGGGACGAAGGTGCCGCTGCTGCACGCCCCAGGGTCGGAAGGGTTGGCTGCCACCATGCGCTGGACTCGCAAAGACCCAATCACCTTCATCGCTGAAATCAGAGTGCTCTCGCCAATTCAGCAATACTGACACCAGCATGGGGTCTAACGGTAGTCCCGTTCTCGAATACTTCGTTTTGACGTCGTCCACCACGCCATCCACGATTGCACGACGAACGAAGACACTCCCATCCTTCCAATTGAAGTCAAACCATTTCAACGCAAACAGTTCGCTGCACCGTAGACCCGTTGCTATATCCAGAAGCACCATGGTGTCGAACGGCTCTTCTTGGAGATGGTTGAGCAATGAACGGCACTCCGCAATCGTCAGTACCCGCGGCTCATGCTGGCGCTTGCTTACACCGCGAACCCGGACCAACTGCATTGGGTTTTGTGTATAGGGGAGGATCTCCCAACGCATGGCACAGTTGAACAGGACGCGCATAAGGTTGTGAATATGCCCCTTGCTTTTCGGTGCTAGATCCAGCGATTTCAACCACTGTTCCACGGCAAACGCCCTGATACTCACGATGGGGTATCGCCCCCACTTTGGCCTGAGGTAATTCTCCAAATACGACCTGTGCGAATTGATAGTGGAATGTCGAAGTTCCGGCAGTTCTTCGTCTACGTACCTGTCCAGCAACACACCGAAGCTTACAGAATGTTGGGCTGGATTGTCCGGATTCGCCATGAGTCGCAGGTGCTCAGCTGCGCGGTGCGCCGCTGCCCTGGTTGGAAGCTCCTTAACTGTTCCGAGCAATACGCTACTCTGTTTGCTACTTCCGTCAGAGTGTAGAGCTCGGTACCTGTACACCCAAACGTCGGGACCCTGGGAGCGAGTTTTGCGATCTATCCACCCGAATTGATATCTTGCCCGCCTCATTTCAGCTCCTTTCTTTAGGCGGACAGGTGAGAGTTTTACGAGCACATCGTACTCTCTCTCTCGCCCATGCGTCGAGATCTGATGGTAGAAAACGCCAGTGCCGGCCGATCTGAAATCCAGGCAGTTCTCCCGAGGTTGCCAAACGAGTAAGCGTTCGGGGATGGACCTGAAGTCTGCCGCTTGTTGGGCGGTCCACAGGCACCCCGCTACTGAATTGCCGTTCATCTTCGTACCACCGATATAAATTCTGTGGTAAATGCCCGAACGCCTAACAACGTGATTCGATCGCCGTACCAATTTCCTAGGCTGAAGGGAAGCGGTGGCCGCGACCAGGATGCCCAATCGTGCGTCCGCTGTTTGAAATTCATTCCAGACTTCTTACGTTTCGTCCAAGTGACTCTCAGTTTTCCAATTGCTTGGCCAGCATTTGCTGGTAAGCTTCGCGTAAAGGTGGAACTCGCGATGTCAGGCTAGAATTCGCCAGTACTTCGAAGTCCTTCAGCAACCTCGATGTATTTCGATTCGTTTTGATGTCGAGCAAGTGCTTTGCGTGGTGATAGCCATGCGTCTCAATCAATTTCGTTAGCCCCAGCGCCTTCAGCCAAACGTCGCCTCTGAGTTCACACAGCGAGTCTTCAGAAATTTCGAATGGCAGAAATTGTAGGATATCGAAGGGGTAAAAACTTCTTGCGCTCTCTTGGATTCGTGCCAAGGTTCGGATTTCGTGTGGTACCCGGCCGGCCCCATACTGTCGCTCAATTCGCGTCAAGGGGGACGTTATCTCTGTTGTACACATTGCCCCTCTAAGTCGTTTCGTTTGTTCGTTTCGGTCGTTAAATCTCGGCTGGCTTTGCTGTACTCGTAGCTGCTCGCGTTTGTCATAGATTCGAATGAAATTTGGGCGCTTTCCGAAGTAAAGAGTTTCGACACGACCATAATCAGCACGAAAACGGTCGAACTCAGAGCGGTAGCGCTTGCGCTTCACTCGAACATTTTGGCGAAACCAGTCGACTGAGAAGTCAGTTATGTCCACCGCAAGATCAATACGCATGATCTCGACGTTGGTTGGGTCAAGTTCGCATGCACCGACGATTTGCCCAAGAATCGCTGTAAGCTGCATCGCACCGACACCAATAAGCTCTAATTTGTGGCTGCCGTTACGCCGGTTCTGAAAGTGCAACGTTGAACGAAGACCACCAAAATTCAACGGGACGACACAGTCGTAAAATCGGTCTCGGTATGGTTGCTTGCTCCGAATTCTCAGCAATTGCTGCACGACTTTAACCACCGGTGGAGTCAATACTGCTTCCGTCGGTAGACGCAAATCGAGTTTGTCAATGGCGCCCATAGACACAGTCGTGCGTTCAGCCTCATAACCGGCCGTTCGAAGGTCATCTAATAGTCTTCTGTTCGCGTCAGTTCTTTCCTGATGATCCATCCTTGGGACGGGAAGAACCACGTTCTCTTCACTCCGACCTGCCAGCCGGCGGAGAAGGACCACCCTCCGACAGACGGGCACCTGGACGCTTTTTTCGAAGTTCTGGCACTCTGGGGTCGACTGCAGCCCCACGAGCCGGTTCCTGACCCGAATGAGGCTTCCTGTCGGGACCCCGACGAAGATTCTTGAGCTGGGCTGGGCTGGAGACTCTTTTCCGTTTGGCAGCAATCAGTTTTATGGCGAGTCTTGCCTGAGTGTCATTCGCAGGATCGAATAAAAGGATGGCTTCTGCATCGCCCCACTGGTGCCGCTGGAAACCTGCGCGCAGCGCAGCGCGCCGGCGGGCGCGGACCGTGTTGTCCAATGCAAGATCAGCGGCTCTGGCCTCAAACAGCAGCCCGAGCAATCCGCTCCCATGTGTGTAGATGTGCCCGAATCTGCCCTTAACGATTCGATCGTGGCAGTCATCCAGCGCAATCCGCAGCCTATACCGCTTAACAAAGTTGTCGAACTCAACGCTCATTGGATCACTCCGTTGTCCTGGATTTCGGCGCTGTTGCTTTCGCTTTTAGCCTCTGCATCGAGCTTCTGGATCAACGGGCTTATTCGGGACAAAAGTGCGTGGGCCGCAGCGCTTTGATCCCAGCTCTGGCCCAACACCCGCACCGAGCGCACCCCGTCATTGCCGAGAATGATTTCTATTGCGAAGGAAGGCGTCCCCATTTTTTGTTCTCTGCTAATAAATGGGGGACGAGGCACGGGAAATATTCCCACCGGAGGCAGAAATTTTTTCGCGCGGTGCGAGGAGCGGTAAAGTTGTTGAGGTTAAAGAGGTTCGCTGATCTGGGTGCTGGTAGCGAGAGCTTTCTTCAGGTTGGCACGAATGAACTTGATCCTCTTGCTTACGTATCCCTGCGAGATTCCGAGCCGAGTTGCCGCCTCTTTTTGATCGCTACCTTCCAAAAGGCAAAACCTTGCAAGCTCTTTGTCCTTCAGTTTGAGTTCCGTCCGAGAAAGTAACTGCTCGAAAAGAACTTTGGTTTCCTGGTTTGCTGCTCCAGGGGATTCCACGGTCACCTCTGAAAGGATTCTCATTTCCGGTCCAGCATTGTGTCGCCGGTTATCGGTTTCGATCATAGTTCGGACTCTGGAGCGTGCCTGCTCTAGTACCTTGTTTAACTCGCCGTCCATCGACTTTCGAAGAGCCTCCGGGTTGGCCGCAAAGCATGACGAGGACGTGGCAAAGCTTGCTACTCTTTCCCAAATCGCAACCGCTGCTTCTGCAGGTGCCTCTTCAGATTGCCACCGAATCTCTCCTTGGAAAAACAATCCAGGAGTTATCGACTCGGCGAGATTTTGAAGAAGTTCACCCCGGCTCTGCTCGGAGCTTTTAACAAGTAGCTGGCGTATTGCTCTGCCATCATCGGTTTCATTTTGAGCTTGCCGCTGCGTACATTCTTTCAATAGGGCGGTATTGAAAACCCCACACATGAAGGCTAGGAAATCGTCAATACTGCCGTGGAATGAGTTGTGGAGTTCCGGAATAAGAGGTTCCACAAGCCGTTCGCGGAGCAATCTTTGCAGATTGCTCTCTTCACCGTCTTGCGGCAAGACCATGTAGAAAGCGATCTCTTCAGTGCTTAAGCCACGGCAGAGGTCATGGACTCCGAACTGTTCGGCCGCCGCTTCCCATTGAGACTCGATCTCAGGAAGTTGCTTCGCTATGCGCGCTAACTCCGTAAACATCCGTTTCTGCTCGACGTCGAAGTCGGGGCACTCAGCGAGATGTTCAAACTCTGCGATTAAATCCTCGATCCCAATGCCGGGGCTGATGAGCTTTCTGACAGGAAGACGCATAGCTTCCATTCTAGCCTCTCTAATACAATTTGCTTAGCCAACAGAATTGGGCGTCCAAGTCTTGGACGCGAAGAGCCGGTCACCAGCACCCGCTATCCAGAAGGGCTGTCGGAGTCCACGAGGTCGATGGGAGACAATTTTGCCGCGGACTCCTCCTGGGATTTGAGCTTGCAGGAAAGGGGTGCCCCGGGCAACAATCGGCTTTCAGGATCCCGCCGAACTGAGCCAACAGCCTTTCTATTTTTTTCAGATTTTCTTTTTTTTTTGGTTTTCGCGATGTTCGTCGAGATTGCAGGTACAGTCAGGAAGCTCTTGTGCGAATCGACGACAGCCTCCGAGGCGCAGACAGCAAATCTTCGAAATGCCAGAACTCTCATCCGAGTGAAACTTAGAACGGGAATTTCCCAAAAGCCGACTTCTGGCCCAAAACACGGCCGCGCTGGATCCGCGGTCGAGCGCCCGTTCGGACTCACAGTGGGGTTGCCCGGCGATGCTGGCGGCCAGCGGGCAGTATTGTGGGCGACCCCAGCAGGCGCTGGCGGCGATCTCGGCCTGAGTGGTGTCGTCGATCTCCAGTTCGAGTGGAAACATACCGCGAGCCTGAGCAGGTACCCTACCGCAAGCCGCTGCCGATCGCGAGTTACCTGAGGCGGCACCCCGGCGCGTTCCCACGGTTCTTCAACCAGACGCCGCCTGAAATGACCGCGTCCGGAACCTGGGTGAGAATTCTCGGTCGTGTGTTCCCCGAGCGGATTGCCGATTCTGTTCCTATATCTGAATATGCTCACTCTCTAACGCCGGAGGATAATTGAGGATATACAAGAGATTTCAGGCTACGTGCTTTCAACCAGGTGTTTGCTTGTGACCGCCTTATCGAACGCGCACACCAGCGCTCAGGTCTCCACACGCTTTGGACCATGTGCGCGTCCGATAAAGCACTTACGTTATTCGGGAGTTGCTGCGATCAAATTACGATAAGCCGGCCTCTCAGGTTGCGCCTACGCCGGGAAGTGCATGCGACGCGCTAGATCCTGGAAGCGTGGGTCAGAGCGCAGGCCATCGAAGCGGGGATCGACCTTCAGCAGTGGCATCCATTCACAGCGCTCCGGATACCCGGTTTCCAGACACTTAAGGGCTTCGTCCTTGTTGCCAAGAGCCGCGTAGATTCGGCTCACAAAATATGCTGTCACGTGGCGCTGGGCAGTCAACTCCTGCAGGATCTTCTCCGCCTCGTCCGAAGCCCCGGCTGCCGCGTACGCTTCACCGAGCAAAGCAAGAGGGGCCGGAGCACGCCGCGAAGTGTCAGCGGACTTCTGCAGCGCGTCGATGGCGGGCTCAAACGCATTTTTTGCCACATAGGAAAGACCAAGCCAGCCGAGCGCCTGGGCAGATGTTGGATCCAATTCGAGCGCTTTCCGACAACTCTCAATGGCCCGGTCGTACCGATGGCCACTCCAATGAACGAATGCCAGGCCAAAGTAGATGTAACTCCCGTGAGGATCCAGGCGCAGCGCCCGTTGTAGTTCTGTGTAACCCTCCTCATATCGTCCCAACATGGCAAGACACATTCCAAACCAATGGTGCGCGGTGGCATAGCGGGAATTGAGTTCGATGGCGCGCTCGAATTCCTTTTCTGCAGTTGCGAAGTCGTAGTCGTAATGGAAGGTTGCCCAAGCAAACGACGTGTGGGCTTCCGCCAGGCTGTTGTCGAGTTCGAGTGCCTTCAGTGCCAACTGTCGGGCTTTGCCACAACCCTCTTCCGGAGGCACAAGACCCCACAAAGCCATAATCGTGAGGGCATCGGCCAGACCTGCATACCCTGGCGCATAGGTTGGATCTTTGGCGATTGCCTGTTGAAAGTACTGACAGGCATTGGGGTGATCCTCCCGGCTGCGCTTGATCCAATGGTGACGACCCTTCAGATAGGCCTCATATGCCGCTGGATCAACCTGGCCTGTATGCGCCAAGCGCGCCTGCTCTTGTGGCGTGAGTTTCACCTGAACTTCATGGGCGATCGCGCGAGCGACATCGGCCTGCAGGTCGAGGATGTCGCGCAAGTGGCGGTCGTAGCTTTCAGCCCATAGGTGGGTTTCCTTCGCCGGATCGATCAGCTGAGCGGTGATGCGCACTCGATCGCCCACGCGCAGCACGGTTCCTTCGACAATTGAGTCCACTTCCAAATTGCGGGCAATCTCCCACAAAGGCTTGCGGACTCCCTTGTACAACATAGAGGAAGTCCGCGAGACGACGCGCAATTCGCCGATTTTGGCCAAGGTCGTGATGAGAGCTTCGGTCAGTCCGTCCGCGAAATACTCCTGCTCGGGATCCCGCGACAAGTTCTCCAATGGCAAAACCGCTAGCGACCGAAATCTGGGAGTTTCCTGTTCAATCTTGCCAATGAAGCGATAGCCCCGTCGCGGCAGAGTTTCGACGTAGCGTGGCGTGTCAGCGGTATCGCCCAGCGCCTCGCGCAGCCGCTTGATGGCGTTGTTGATGCCATGGTCGAAGTCCACGAAAGTGTCGGAAGGCCAGATCTTCTGCTGGAGCTCTTCGCGAGTGACGATCTCGCCCGGGCGTTGAATGAGAAGGTGTAAGAGCTGCAGAGGCTGGTCCTGCAGTTTGAGCTTGGAGCCCTGTCGGCGCAGTTCTCCGACGGCAGTGTCCAGTTCGAACTCACCGAAGTGAATTACGCGTTGCGTTTTGGCAGTTGTTCCCATGATGGGTTGATCCTGCACCACACTTGCGTAGTCCTGAAATCGTAATCTTCGCTAATCGGGGCGCGGCCCAAAGAATGTCACTGGGTGAGCTCCCGGCGCCGGAGCGCTCGCGGACTGAGGTTATTTCCATCCACGGCGCAACAAAATCTCCTGGAAACGCGGGTCTTCGCGCAGTTCCGCAAGATCTGGCCAATACCTAGCCCCAATCAACACAGGATCACCAAAGGTATTAGCCTCTTGCGCAAGTCTCATCGCTTCGTCTTTCTCCCAAGAGGCCCAAGCTGCCACAGCTAAAGAACAGAGGCGCGACATATTCTCGTTTTGCCCTCCACCGGAGCTCCATGTACAGCGCTTCCGAGTCGGCGCGCCGTCCAAGCTTGGCGTAGGATCGCGCAAGGGATGCCATGAACCAAAGAGGTCTGCCGAAGACTCTTAGGGCCAACTCCCCTACCTCCGTGGCTTCGGCGAAG
>Ga0126384_10002278_pt1 | contig 11653 bp, 8 predicted proteins | sample PanSoiMetPlot_36_FD_92543 | JGI IMG/M metagenome (GOLD analysis project Ga0126384, IMG submission 92543) | Tropical forest soil microbial communities from Panama - MetaG Plot_36 | ecosystem: Environmental > Terrestrial > Soil > Tropical forest > Bulk soil | place: Panama | collected 2016-02-17 | reverse complement strand
TGTATGCCACGTCACGCCGACAATTCCCGCCTTTTTGCACGCCCGAGCGAAACCCGTTTTGAGATCAACAAACGGTCTTCCGGTCTCAAAATTGTAGAAAACGAATTCACTCCTCCTGCCAAGCGCCCAAGCCTCTAAGACTCTTCGAGCGCCCGAGTTGATCGGGACGCATCTCGTCTTTAGCGTCTTTGGTGCGAAGACATTCAGAATGTTTTTTTCGAAGTCCACGTTAGACCAGTGCAAGCTGAAAATTTCTCCGGTCCGGAGACCTGTATTCAGGGCGAATCGAATTAAGTCCTGAAGGTAAGGCGCAGCGTTTCGGAGAAGCTTTTCTTCCTCTTCCGCAGATAGCACCCGCGTGCCGGTGTTGAATTCTCTAAAGAACTTCACCTTGCGCACAGGGTTGAGATCGCGGAAGAGTTCCCAGTCGATTGCAAGATTGAACATCCGCTTGAGCAACGCCAACTCGCGGTTCACCGTCGAACCGGAGACTTCCTTCCGCCGATGAAGCTTGTATCCCTCGATATCGGCCGGATTGAAGTCCGTTAGCTGGCGGTCGCTCCCGAGAAACTCCTTCAAGTTTCGGTACATCTGCTCGTCTCGCAACCAAGACCGCTTGTTTGCCTTCGCGTGTTCCAAGTAGCGTTTGCCGAATTCGTCGAAGGTTATCTTCACGGGCCGTCTGAAAACGCCCCGGACGATCTCCGACTTTCTCAAAGCAAAAAGATCTTCGGCTATCCGTTTATTTGAACTCTGCGAAGACTCTTGTACCCTTTCTCTGTTTTGATCGTAGTAGTCGATCCACCAAACTCCACCTCTTCGGTAGATTCCCACTAGCGGCTCCCTCCTACCCTTTGCCAGCCGCGCGGGTATTCTACGCAACGAACGGCTGGTTTGCTTCAAAATCTGTTAAGCGCGTGCCTGGAATCGATTTGCCTGAACGAACTTTTGCAGTTCGGCCAGTTCGAAACGAAGAGCGCGGCCTACTTTCACAAACGGAATCCTGCGCTGATAGACCCACCCGTAGAGCGTGGACGTAGATACTGCCAGAAACTTCGCCGCATCGTGGACTGTCATGAGTCCGCTCTCAGACCGTAATTGCATTGTCTCTACAACCCTCGGCGAAATTGCTCTATCGTTTCTCACTGTTGCCTCCGCAGGTCGTGCCCTGGTTCGCTGCTGTTCAAGTTGTGGCGTTCTCTGAGCCTTCATGAGTCTCAAAGAACCTGGATGGGAGTAGAAGTTTGTAAAAGTTTTACGCCGTTCGATCTTGTGCATTTTGGATGAGTGCGGCATCCCAGCCAAAGTCACCTGTTGGTGTCTGAGTGGAACGGCTCGCAGAGCGCTAACTGTTGAAAATTCAATCCGATACAACATTTCTTCCCTCGAACACTCCCGACTTTCCTTGTAAACCCGTGTCAACCTTTGTCATCCGGCTCATTTTGAGTGTTGTTGTGCACTCTCAAACTCGCGCGAAACGCGGATCACGACACGACGGTTGATCTTGAGCTGCTTTGCGATCGCAGTCTTGGTCCATCCCTTGTTCAACATGTCCCGAATAAGCCCCTCGATCTCTGCGGACACCTGATTGTTTGCTCGACGACGATAGAATGCCTGCGCACTCTGAGGAACTTGAACTCCGTGTCTGCTCAGCCAAGCGCATGTTTCAGTGGTATCGGCACCATCCGCTTCCAAATCCGCCAGCGCCGCGGACAGCAGCTCGGTCGGGACGTCCCTTTTGACGCTCTTAAGACAGTTTTCCCGATGCACCGTGGCCTCCATCACCATCCCAATGAGCGAAATTGCTGTGTCGATTCTCACTGCAACCCCTCCCGATTAATCAAACTCGATTCGCACGATCGTCATCACCTAGTTCAACCTAAATATTTCTCTGTGTTCGAATTGCCTTCTCAGTGTGGGCCCTTCTGATATACATATTTTTCTATATTTCCGGGCCGCGCTGGTCCCGCTTCCATTGCGGGGAGGAGGGCAAATTCCTCCCCGCGTGCATCCCGTCCCGGAAAGGAGATAAACGGGCGGGAAGATTGCGGCCCGCGACATGCACGGAAGCGCAAACTTGTTCTTGGCGGATGCATTCTCTTTCCTTGCCGATATCAGCATTTTTCAGCATGTTAGGTACGCCCTTCGGATTGGAAGGGCGCTTACTGACAAGTGCTGACGCTTGGAGCGATTCAAGAACTGTCAGCAAGGTTTGTCACTTACTGATGGAGGAAAAGAGATGTTCTCCAAAATAAAGAACTTATCTGTGTATCTGTCAGCGTCTGTCAGCACATCTGTCAGCATGAAGATGGATTCTCCCTCTCAATAAGAAAGAGCAGTGCTGACAGTTCAGCATGGGTCACGATTGCACGTCCTGACCGGAGATTTCCTCTGATGCCAGGATGAGCCGAACAACTTCTTGCTTGCCGATCTTGGTGATCTCGACGTCGCCGTTCGCCTTGAGGATACTAAGGGCCTTGTCTGCGTTACTTGGACCGAGATTGTATGCGCGCGTATCTCTGAGCATCTTGCGACGGGGAACGAACCTTCCGCCGTGGCGTCTGAGGTAGTCGAGAAATTTGTGTGCTAGCCGAGCCTCAAAATTCTCGCCAGGGTTCGGCTTTAGAATCCTTCTGATGTTGGTTTGGTACCGGGCCAACTCGCGGGCAGGACCCAGATTCGCAGCGTACAGAACCTTCCGCCCATCAAAGGCTGCGCAAACGGTTGCAGCCCGGATGGCAATCTCAGCGACCCTTGGATTGAGTTCACGTTCCTCCGCGGTCCAGTTGCTCTTGGTGCGCCACACTGTGGCATCGATCGAGCATGAAACGGGAAATGTCGCCTCTCGCGATCCTTCGAATGGAAAAAAATCGTAAGAGCAGTTCTCGGGACAAAGGCCGAAAAGGAAACGATCGTAGAGCCCCCCCGTCGTCCCTGCGTTAAATAGGTCCTGAAAGCGATCCTCGACCATTCCACCAACAATCGAAAGTACACAATCGAACGTCGCGGATTCCCTGCGCGCCATAAGGACTTCAAACTTGTCGGCATAGAACGCCCTATTTAATACATAGGGATAACTCGCCCCATCGATTCGCATTTTTTCAAACAGATGGCCGAGCTCGTCGGGTGAAAAAAGCCTTCGGTTACCGGCTGCGTCCTTTGCTTTGCGAACGAGTTGCTCCGCACTGCCACTTAGAAGATCCATGAGAACAGGTGATTCAATGCCGAGAACCTTGATGGCGTGCTCAATCGCTTGGGTTTTTCCTGAATGCACAGGACCGACGAGCGCGACATACAAATTCGTCCGGACGGCAGGATTCTGGGAATCGATCAAAGCGCTGCCGACTGCTAGAAGCGCCGGCCAGGCATAGGCGCGGGGAAAGCCCGCCATGCGCGTTGCGCAAATTTCCCCCAGCCTGCCGTCAAGGACACTCTCCGCCATATCGTGCAGAGTGGGGTCGTTCGTGGGCATCTCGACAATTTTTCGCGCAATATCGTAGTCCTGCCTGGCTTGAGTGATGAGCTGTTCGGTTTCTTGGATGAGTTTAGCGGGATCAGCCTTTTTCCAGGCTTCGGGACGCGTCATCTCAACACCGCCCCGGCCGCGTATTGACGCCCGCTACAATCCAGTGCGTCCCTGTTTAACGGAAGGGATGCCTTCATTTTACTGGCCGAGTTAATGAGGGAAGTCCCTCGCGTTGGATGCGTGCACATTCAGCGGATGATATGAATACTCGGCTCCCGAGGCGCGTAGCTCTGACAAATCCGCGAGCAATCGCCTTGCGCAGATACCAAATGCTAATTCCGCCGAGCTCCTGCGAAGCGGCGCGTGGTGAATACAACTTCTTATCACTTGTGTGCTCTTGCATGCTGACCTTGCTCCTCCGTCTCTCAGATTCCTCTTGAAACCTACCGCCTCAACTGCTAGATACGCAAGATATGAAAAGATATCTGACAAAAGCAGTACTCGAAAAATATCTAGCGCTAATCCCTAAATCTGTCTCGATTGGTGTGAGCTCGGGCGGCTTTGAGGCGGTTACTGGTGTATTTGGCTATGACTGTCTGGATTTGTCACGATTGAAGGACCCGATTTTCTGGACCTTTGCAAATGTTCAATCCACCAACAACGCAATCGCAAACTTTACAGCGCGCTACGGAGTTTTGGATTTTGAGGGTCGGTTTTCAGATTATGATGTCGAAATGGATAGTAAATGGGGTAAGGAATTTAGTTTCCCGTTGGAAATCTGGCGCTTGCGTCAGCGACAATTCCGCTCATGGTGGCTACTCCATGCGTCTAAGCGCGGAGAGGAATTGATGCACAGCGCCGGGCGCGCCACTCATTTCCCTCACGTTCAGGATGACAACCGTTTCCTTGTCCCAACTTGCTTTGAGGGTGTAACCGAACTGATCTGGCGTGGCCCAAGGTTCTCTTGGACCACGTCCAATGGCCGCTTAGGCGTCAATGTGAGTGCTCGAACACTCTGGCAATACGTGGCCCTCCAAATGCTCTTCACGGATCTGGGTGTCCTGCGTAAATGCGAAAACGAGAAGTGCCCGACTCCATTTTTTGTTTCGCGCAGAGGAAACCAGGTATTTTGCAGTTCGGATTGTGCAGAAAGAGTTGCAAAGAAGCGGTGGTGGGACCGCCATGGACTGGAGTGGCGCCGAAAAAGGACGAGCAAACGATAAGGAAAAACAAAGAATCTTGTAGCGCCTCATCGTCTCAATAACACTTGTTTTTGATGTCCGAGGAATCCGACACGAGCAGCGATGACTCTCTTACGTCTTGTGCGGGGGCGGCTGTGGGCTTTGCCTTGCATGCTTGCCGAATGAGGACAACGCAACCTGCCAGTCCTAAAAGCGACCGCGACGTGCCTCCGAGACAAGCGACCCGGTTCTCCAAATTGCCAGAGCATAGAACTGCACTGGTCCGCCAGCAATTGCACCTGGGCCCTGGTCCCGCCCGCCGAATGGTCCCAGGACCTTGCATCGGCTTTGAGCCCCCAAGCGATAGCGATTCACCCGCGAAACAAACCAAAAAAACCAATGCTTGCTCGAATCCCCTGGATTGTTGGCAGTCTTTTGCCCGCCGGTTACTGTTTGTAATCATTCTGCAAACCGTCGTTAATCTCCGCGACCCTCGCCCTTAGATAGTCTAAACGAAAACAATGCCGTCCGAAGCGCAAGCCTCTGCAGTCCCGCAGCACACGCTGGAAGATCAAAACTCGTCTCCTGCGGTGCGAAAACTTCTCGTGAAGTTTTACCCGAATTACTCGCCTCACTACTTTCGCGAGCTCGTGGTCCGCAGCGTCAGTTCTTCCAGCCACGTTCTGGAAATCGGGGCGGGCTCCGGCACAAATCACCAAAACCATTTCGATCTGCGCGGTGTGGTTGCTCGTTATGTCGGTGTAGATCCCGATCCGGCTGTCCTCGCTAATCCGTTTCTGGATGAGAGTTATCAGACTTCTGCCGAGTCACTGCCATTTCCGGATGGGACATTCGATCTTGTCTTTCACAACTTCGTGGCTGAGCACTTCGCGAATCCCCTCGCCTGCAACCGTGAAATTGCCCGCGTCCTCAAATCTGGCGGCCTCCTGCTCTTTCAAACACCGAACCGCTTGTACTACCCTTGTGTCGCGGCTAGTCTGACGCCCCACTGGTTCCACGAGTTTTACGTGAAGCGGTTTGCCTCCGGCCGTTCCCACGACGAAGTCTTTCCGACTTTCTACCGTCTGAATGATGCAAAGGCGATCGTCAAACAGCTTTCCGAATGTGCCTTAAGTAGTGAAATTCGGTATCGCAGCCTGCCGCCGGGCTACCTTCGCTTCAGCCCGCTCGCGTTCCGGATCGGCATTCTCTACGAGCGCACAGTCGAAAGGCTTTTCCCATCCTTACGCGGACACCTCATCGTGGTCGCCCGCAAACTCCCCCCTGCTGGTCCTTCCTGATCAAAGGAAACCTGGGTACCGAGTCCGCAGAATCGGGATCTGCGGCAACTGTGCAACTGTTGTGACATCGGCTGGTACAGACTTGTTGACTTGTTGGGCGTTTCCGGGTCGATACGATGCCCACCCAACGGATCCGGCGACATGAACCTACTCATGCTGCGCACCATGTACCTCGCCCCAAAGTTGTCCAGGCCGGATTCGCCGCGTTCTTTGCCGGTGAATTTGTGGGTCAAGGGCGCATGTTGGACTGGGCAGTCGAATATATAGGTCAGTGCGTCGTAGGTGTAGCAAGGCGCGTCGGAGTGGTGCTCAGCACTGATTTCTGCGGGTTTTTCGCAGATTCGTCTTGCACAGTAAAGGCTGGTGAATGAAATGCTAGCTGGCCGACGGCGCCGGGGGGCTTCGAGTATGACGTGAAGGCAACGAGGCGAACGACATTGCCGCTGTGGATGCCTTCCACGGTTGCCATCTCATAGCAGCCGGTTGCGTAGATTGATCGTCCAGGCCAGACGTTCTTCGTCGCGTTTGGAACCCTGAGGGAGGCCTCGGCGTCTGCTACGGAATCGCGGACCGTCTGCCACGAGTGGATTTGCCCGTCCCATTTCTCGATCCGGTCATGAAAGAGCACAGCGCCATCCGTTATTCCCCACTGCGGCGTCTGGATGGCCTCGAACTTGAGAGCGGAGACGGTATAGTTAGTTACTCGGAGGCAGTGCGCGGGGTGCAGTCTTGGCACACCAATGTCAGACTTATCGAGAATGAGGTCGACATGGTAACCGTAAGAAAAAAAGTCACCAAATCTCACACGATGGCCAAACTCCCACAGAATAAGAATGAGAAAAAGTGAGAGAAGGAACAGCAGAAACAAACGCCCTCTATGCCGGGGAGCATCCGGTGAGCCAACTGATGGTGCAGAGCAGCTCATACGTACACCCACTGATTTCGGGCATTGAGAAGAACGCTCATGAGTTTGCCGCTTTCGAGAGGCATCGTTGACTCCTGAAAGGCTAGTAGTCGTGTCTCCGTCGGAGCGGAGCATTGGGGTCTCGAAGCCTTCTGACCATGTTCTCCATTCTGACGGCTTCTGTTTTTGAGGCAGCACTAGAATCGTTTGCCAGGAAATTCTCAACCGAACCCATCCAATGCCAGGAGTCTAAGCCCCAATTCCGCAATAGGTGGCCAACTTCGTGTCCAATCATTATTCCCTGGTCTAGTTGTCCTGGTTTGCCGTTAGACATCATATTAGCTGGGAGGTTTCCGGGCGCGGTGGCGGGGTCTAGCAGGGCTATATGCCACTTGCCATCTTGTCCCAGGTATGTACCCGCGGGCGTCGTGCCATTCTTAGGGTCAACAGGACCTATCGTCCGATGGTTGCCCTCATTGTCGGTGAGCGTGGTCCCAGCCGAAACAACATCGAGCCGAGCCACACGCTGGTCGTTGATGACAGCCCCAAACGCGCCCGCAACATCATTGAGATTTTGGAAACTGGTGCCCTTTCCATCTGCTCCGTTTGTATAAATGCCCACGTAGTAGGTTGTGTTGCCATTAGAATCTGTAACTGGGTTGGCGTATATGTAGTAGGAGCATTTGTCCGAACTTACTCCGGCTGCGCCGCAGATTGCATTGAGCTGCTTTTGCTGTTCCGCCGGATCGTTGGATAGTTGGATGGCCTCGCCAGAAGGGTCAACATAGAGGAGCGGATTGTTTCTCGCGTATGCGTATTCGTTGAAACGCTGCGGATCAGTGAGCATTTCGGTTTGGAAATAAACGGGATCCGGACTCATTAGCCGTCCGAGGCTACTGCCGTAGTATCGCTTTTCGAGGTTGTCGAGCCCACTCTCGCTATCCCGTTCTTTGCCGGTGAATTTGTGGGTGGTACCCGCGCCGCCAGCGATTTGTTCGCCGAATGGTAGAAAGTCCATATTGTCGTAGACGGATTTGTCAGAAAGAGTGACAAGGCGAGTCGAGCCGAGGTGGTCCTTATGGATAAAGCCAGTGGCCGAACCGCGGTAGACCGCAGCGAGGCTGCCTCCGAAATGAATATAGGTTTGATTCCACACGGTACTGCCGTCCGCCTGAGAGATCCGCTCCGAGACGACTTGCCCGTCGGAACCGTAGACGTAGCATGTGACCGCTCCCGCGACGGACTTTGCCACGCGGTTGCCGTCAGCGTCGTAGACGTAGATGGCGGTGGCACCGGAATCTACGCTGGAAATGCGGTTTTCGGCATCGAAGGTGTAGACGTGAGGACCATCGGAAAGAAGGTTGCCGGCAGCGTCATAGGAACCTGCGCTGAAGCGGTTATTGGTCCCAACGGTTTGGTTGAAGGTGCAGGTGCCTTGGCTGGCACTCTGCGTAGTGCGATTTCCCCATGCATCAATGGTCCAGGAAAGCGTGTAAGGCGTGGTTGTGGACGACGCGGGTTTGCAGCCCTCCGCACTGCCGCTTGTTTCGGTCATGGAAGCAATACGATTGAGGGAGTCGTAGGTGAACGAACGGGTGAAAGACTGCTGGCCACTTGCGTTCCAGGACGCGATGTTGCCGTTATTGGAGCTTCCGTAGCCGTAGGTGAAGTCGAGAACGTTACCGGCGTTCGCGTCGGCGCAAGTAGCTGGCGGTGTTCCGGAAGAGTTCACGGCAATCCTGCAGGACTGGAGGCGCGAGTTCAAAACCGTCGTTTGGATGAGGCCGTTCCCGAGCGTAGCTTTCTTGAGCGCGCCGTTCGGAAAGTAGCCAGTGGCCGGGTCCACGGAAACCAGCGTGGCAGGGTGAGTAGAGTCGACGAGATTGCTGGTCAAAGTGGTGGGGCGGCCTGCGCCATCAAAGGTTTGCGTGAAAGCGGTGCCGTTGGCGTCGCTAAAGCCGGTGAGATTGCCGGCGAGATCATAGGTGTTCGTAACTGTCCAGAGCGTGGGGCTGGAAGTCCCGCAAGTGCTGACGTAGACGCACTCGCCACGATTCACGGTGCGACCCATGGAATCGTAGCTGTAGTACGTTGCGGTAGGATAGGTGCCGGCGGTGGAGGCACGAACGAGACGACCGACGGTGTTCGACAAGACATAACCATCGACGGTTGAAACGTCGTAGACATAGGTTGCCGAAGGAGTCGTACCGTCGTTGAAGGATTTTTGCGTGAGGCGGTTAAGGGCGTCGTAGGTGTAGGTCGCGACGACGGTGGCCGTACCGGTTTGATTGGGTTTTGGGGAAGCTTTGGTAGCGAGGTTGCTGTTAGGGTCGTAGGTGTAGGTGATCGTGCCGGATTCGGGATTGCTAGCCGTGAGAAGACGCGAGAGCGAGTCGTAGGTGAAGGTGCGCGTGCGCCAATCTGCGGTCGAGCCGCCTTTTTGGTTGACCGTTAGAAGATTCCCGAGCGCATCGTAGGTGTAGTCGGTTTCGTAGTTGAGGTGAGGCGATGTGCCGGGGTCTTCGAAAACCTGCGTAAGCCGTCCAAGGCCATCCGTGACGCTCTTGCGCGATTTTCCCGCTTGATCGGTGACCGTGGTCGTGTTGCCGGAATAGGTGGTCGTCACTTTGTTCGTGGGATTCGCGGGCGTGGTTGAAGATGAGACGTTGGCACAGGTAGGACTCGTTGCGGATGTAGAGGACCAATAGTCAGGAGGTTGTACTGTGGTGCCGCGCCCGAGGGCATCGTATTGAGTGGTCGTGATGCCGTAAGTGGGGTCAGTGGTCGAGCGATATGGATTGCTTGAGCAGTAGACTCGGCCCAGGGCGTCGTAAGTGGTGTCCGCGTAGGTCGGACCGTCGGGGTCGGAGTTGAGCTGGGTCTGAGCGGGGCGTCCCAAGCCGTCAAATACGACGGACCTTTGCAGGTTCAGCGATGGCGTAGCCGATATTTTTTGCGTGGACGTAGCAGTGAATGGTAGCGAATTTTCCTGATGCGTGAAAGTTTCCTGACCGCCGTCCGGAAAAGAGATTTGGTATAGGCGCCACATGGTGTCGTAAGTCACGGTCGTGGTGCGGTTGTTAGGGTCAGTCACCGAAGTCAAAAGGCCCGTATTGAAGTCGTAGACTTGCGTCGTCGATTGGCTGAGCGCGTTTGTGATCGTGGTTGGAAGCGCGGCCCAGTAGCTTAGCGAATATGCGCGCGTGGTGGTGTTCCCGCAAGGCTGGGCGATCATCTTCGCCATGCCCGCGTCGAAATAGGTGACTGTACTAATGACGTTAGAGCCGGATCCACCGGGCTGTCCATTACCGCAGGTTAGGGTGCCGGAATTTAGCCAACGGTAAATCGAGGTATTATTCCCCCGAAAGTTGCCGGCGGGCGGAGCGGCGTCGAACTGTTGAGAAGAAGACAGACCAGAGGACGAGCGCGCAGTCTCGTCATAGTTGTACTGGGTGAAGGAGACCTGCGTTCCCGAACCGTTCTGTATCTGCACTGTGTAAGGCAGATCAAGAAGATTATTCGCGAGATATGACGAGGAGTTGGGACCGCTCAATGCCATATATGTTTTCACGGTTTTGCGAAGTGCTGGTCCCGGCGAGCCGTTGCCAAAGTCATAGTCCGTTCGAGAAAGAATGTCGCCGTAAAGAATATTCACACCAGCTGCTTGATTGCCGTTATACATCGGAACGCCGCTGTCAGGGACGCTCGTGGTCTGCATTACTTTTCCGCTGGGAACGTCTGTAATGGTGACGTTCGTCGGTATGACATTGATCATCGTTTGCGTGCCATTGAAGGGCGTGCCGAAGGGGTTGGTGTCGTAGTGGTATGTCGTAACCGTCTTTTTCAGCAGCGTTCCTGAAGTCTGCGAATTCTGATATTCGTCCAGTTCCGTTTCGTAATAAGAACAACTGTTAATCGACGCCGAACCTCCCAAACTCGTCTCTGTGTGCACGGAGTCGTTCCCGAGTGGATCCGTTCCTTTCGTGATAACGGAATATGTTCCGGTCGATTGCGAGTAGACGTATGTACGTGATCCAGCACCGTCATTCGCATTGATGGTGCGGGACGCGACGCTCAGAGCGTATGGATACCACGAGTGATCAGGTGGTCCCACGCACGCCGAAGTCCACAGGTTCCAGGTGTAAGTAATCGAGCCGCCTGTGGGGAAAATAATTTTTGTAAGTTGTCCAAGGCCACCATTGTCATATTGGAAGGTCCAAGCCGCGCCGCTCGGTAGCACAATGCTCTGAAGCGCCTGACCGGAGCCTTGTAAGCCGGTGCACGTTGGAGCTGTGCAGTTTGGCGGCTGGAAATTACTACTGATTGAGGCGTAACAAATTTTGAATGGCGAAGTGCCGCCAGAAAGTCCTGGGGGAGACCATAGGTAAGCCGCAGCGACGGGCAGCGCGCCGGTGCAGCCAGTTGTGTCAGTGGCTGGCAAGCCGCTTGGAAGCGGAATGCTGCGACCCATGGTATCGGTAATCTGCGTCACGATTCCGGTCGCCGGACTTGCGTTCGTTGTGATCAAATTGCCGTTCGCATCTTCGATTTTGGGCAAGTAGTAGCCATTAGCGCTTCCCGTTTGGGGCAACCAGGTGAATCTGGTGCCCTCGCGATTGGTGACAATGCCGTTGGTATGATCGTAAAGATAGCCGGTCGCATCTAGCGAGAGCCATTTCCCCGATGCCAGCGCTCCCATTTGATGCTTGGCGCCATTCTGTTCTTGGATGACGTACGGTTGAGACGTTATGGCGCCGTTGCACGACGGGCATGTCAGATACGGGAAGGCGTCGGAGTAAAT
>Ga0126384_10002277_pt1 | contig 11657 bp, 8 predicted proteins | sample PanSoiMetPlot_36_FD_92543 | JGI IMG/M metagenome (GOLD analysis project Ga0126384, IMG submission 92543) | Tropical forest soil microbial communities from Panama - MetaG Plot_36 | ecosystem: Environmental > Terrestrial > Soil > Tropical forest > Bulk soil | place: Panama | collected 2016-02-17 | reverse complement strand
TAGCTCTTACTCACCCCGCGGCTTAGTTCAACACATTGTATCCGAAACGCTCAGGGCAGAAGCTCAGAGTTACCCCAAGTCTGCGCCTGAGCGTTTCAGATACAATCCTCGGTGTTATCGTGCGTTCCGAATTAATGATTGCTTGCCTGCTTACATCGTGTTGACCATCAAGCCTCAGATCTCGAAATGGCGCTCGCAGCAGTTTCACTAATCGTTTGTTAAGAACTCACCAAGAATTAATCAATTTTCTATTAAAGACTTCTCTGATTCATTCGCTGTATCAGTGCGCCGTGAAGATATGGGACGGTAGACCAAGCTCGCCTTATCCGGTTCATTGATTCAGGATATCTCGATTTGCTGCTCACCAGGAGCAGTGGCTCTCGCATGTTAGAAGCCAGCTCGAGCGTTATTGAATAAGATTGAGTGCCTGATATGTCTCGAGAAATGTGATGTGGATCACTATCAGATTTTTGTTGACAAAGTCACCGAGCCTGATGTACAAGAGGGCCGCTTCAATTTGTATTTAGCTCCTCAAGGTTGCTGGTTAGGATGCCGACGTTCTCATCAGCCGTGCACCCAGTCGCCTCGGTAACCTCACTTCGATCTGGAGAATTCAAAGTGTGTTAATGTCATCTCGTCCGCGTCCCTTTAGTGCCGACCTGATGATCGCTAGGCAACGAAGGTGAAATTGAAGTAGTCCCAAACGCTGCGCCGCGTTAAGATTTTCCCAATAAATAATTAATCGTGCGCTAAGGACTTCTTTGTCCTCGCCCTTATATCATTGGGAAGAACGATCAATGTACGGTGCAAAATGGTTACGGCGTCCCATTTTCAAGGTTGATACTCACGTAGTCCCGGAGAACAAAAAATGTCAACTGCTATCAAATTATCTCTGTCTGATAAGTTTGCCCAGCTTTATCAGAATGGACTCACGCTACATTCCGATGTCGGGGTATCCTTCGATGCTTTTGAGAAACGATTGGCAGCAGTAATTGAAAAGCATTTAGGACTTGAGCCAGCTCTGCAGAGTGTATTTGCATTCCTTAGTCTACTTCACATCTCAGATCTTTATCTGGCGACGGGTTGCTCAGCACCGAATGATTGTGCGTGGCGTCGATTTGTTTCGCTTTATGGAAAATACATCAATGACATATCGCGTTCTGTTACTTCCTCAAGTGATGTAGGCGGGGATCTAGCCGCTGATGTACTGTCCAACTTGTTTTTGCACGACCGTTCAGGAAGGAGCAGGATTGCCTCCTACGATGGACAGCAATCGTTGTCCACCTGGCTAGTTGCAGTTATCAGCCACCGCGCTGCAAATGAAGCTCTTCGGAAATCAACCAGGTTTGAACCGCTTGATTTATTAGTTGGTTTCCAAGACCTCGAAAAAGTTAACAAGATAGAGGCGGACCTGAGGGCCAGCAGTTACCATTCTATAATAATCAACTGTTTCAAAGTTGCTTGCGATAGCTTAACGGAGCGGGAGAGACTAGTACTCTTAATGCGCTTTGATGATGGGCTGCGGATTGTGGAGATTGGCAGACATTTCAAGGTCCATCCCACGGGAATAACCAGGCTGTTACAACGGACGTATGAAAAACTCAGGCGCAGGATGATTTCACATCTCACAAACACCAACCAATTAGGTCCTACTGCAGTCAAGGAGTGTCTAACGGATATCCTTGAGAATCCGGAGCATTCGATTATTGCATTGATAAGGGACACGACTGATACCGAGAAAGAGCGGTCAATCGGGTAAGTGCACTGAACCTCAGCGAGTTCATCTATCTAAAAATCCACTTAAATTAGAGCGCAGTTTTTTCCGACAAAGCTGTATATTGTCATGTAGGCTTTGGACAACTGAATAAGCTTCATACCAGAGGTGCACAGTTGGAAGACCAATGTTTGTCTGTCGAGCTACTTGCTGCGTATATAGATCACAACTTGTCCAACGAACAATGTTTTCTCATAGAGAAACACTTGATAGCCTGCCGTTTCTGCCGACGAATAGTAGCGTTGGCGATTCGAGCCCAGTCCGACGTTCCGAATCCTTCAATTCCAAAGCGTTCTAGCTAGAAGCAAATCTCCATCGATCTTTTTTCGATCACACGAAAACGCGCGCAGTTTTTTCCGACTCATCTGTATATACACATGAGGGCAGATTTGATGTTCAGTAAGGACTGGGGATGGAGTGTCCTCAAAGCTTTTGGTCAATCTACTTGACCAAGGCGAATAGCGAAGCAGGGAGTGCAGTAAATGAGTGGGGCAAGTGTGTCCGATAATGAGGCATATGAGAACTAACAAGAAACTGAGGCGCGACAAACGAGTTGCCGCGATGACTATTAAACGAAAAACCGCATTGGTAGCGATTGTTGTTGTGTTTGTCCTGACTGCTGGCAGTGCCTTGGCTAGATGGACCGGATTCTTATCGCTCGGAGAAAAGAAGAAAAGTGGGCAGATTGAGAAGGTCGAAATACAAAATTTCGTTTCCCCTTCTAAGGAGTATGTCTATGCTGGGGGCCGCCTTATTGCCACGGAAGAGCCCCCTGGAACGGGCGTTGACACTATCGGACTGTACAACCCTTCGGGTGGCGCCTTTTTCCTGCGGAACTCAAATACAAGTGGTATAGCAGACGTAACATTCAGCTTCGGCCCCGCCCCTGCAGCAGGTTTTATTCCCATTGCAGGTGACTGGAACGGCGATGGTGTGGACTCGACCGGTTTGTACGATCCAGCGACTGGTGCGTTCTTTTTAAGAAATTCCAATTCAACTGGTTCAGCAGATGTAGCATTCAACTTCGGCGCGACCAACCAGGGTTACATTCCCATTGCAGGTGACTGGGACGGCGATGGTGTGGACACGACCGGTTTGTACAATCCAGCGACTGGTGCGTTCTTTTTAAGAAATTCCAATTCAACTGGTTCAGCAGACGTATTATTCAACTTCGGCGCCGCCGGATTGAAGCCGATTTGTGGCGACTGGGATGGCTTGTGACGTAAGTGGGGTCTCGGAATCTGAATACCTAATCAAAAACGACATTAGAACACGCAAGCTCTAACTAAATCGAATAGAGTCACGCGTTGCGCTTGGGCGACGTCTTTATAGACTGGAGAGTGTGTGTACTTGTTGAAGCCGAGCAACGAATCAGGCCACGCGCCGGTAAATTTTCAATCAAAGCTATACTTACTCTTTATTCCGTTTCATTAATAGATACCTAACGAAAAGCCTCTTCGTACCACGACATCGTTTTATTCGCGAGCAGAAAATTTTACTGAGATCAGCACAGCAAAGAAAGGGAGAAGAACTCCGAAACAGCAATACATCTGGGTTCGCAGACATAACTGTCTCAGGATATGGTGGGACAAACTGGATTCCGATCGTTGGCGACTGGGATGGCAACGGTACAACGACCATTGGGGTCTACGAACCAAGTACGGCCAGTTTTTTCCTCCGAAACCGCAATACACCCGGACCCGCGGACATCACTATCGCAGGCGGCAAACTGGATTCCGATCGTTGGAGACTGGGATGGCAACGGCACGACGACCATTGGAGTATACGAACCCAGCACAGCCAGCTTTTACCTGCGAAACAGCAATACACCCGGAGTCGCCGACATAACAATTGCAGGTTATGGCGGGGCAAACAGGCTGATCGATTTCGTCATGCGTGTTCGTCGGGCTCAGCGCTCCAGCTTCGAGCTTAAAAAAATTGGCCAAATAGCCGATCCGTCATGGAATAAAAAGAAGAGGTGACTCTGAAGGGGAGGTAATAGGAGAATGAAGCGTATATTGGGCTCGAATAGAAGATTCGCTCCTACGTCTGACGGAACCACATCAAACAGGATTTTAATCTCTCTCTTGGCGGCGATTATATTCACTATTCTGACATTCGGTATCAGAGCGCACTCTAAAGGGCTGGTCATAGTACCTGACAACGGTGTCACTTCTCAAACAATGGCCTTAGTAAGGCCCCCTTTGCTCGCCCCACAAACCGCTGCCGATATGATCGAGGGTGAGCTGATAACTATTCGGCCAACTGGCTTCTGGCCGGCTAGAATCGCCCGCCCGCAAGGAGTGTTTCTGTTACTCGTCGAAAATAGAAGCGGCCTCAAAACAGTCGATCTAATCCTGGAAGACCAGACCCGAAGAAGTATCTTTGCAGCTCGCATGCCAGTTGTTAAGCCAGATTTGGGAAGTAGGTTCGATTTGGCGCCGGGCACCTACGCTCTGCGCGAGGCAAACCACCCCGATTGGTCGTGCTCAATCACTATAGAAAAGAAATGATGATTTTCTGAGCGGCGGAAATCGGTGAACAAAGAGGGGTCTCAGGAAAATTTGGGTGAGATTGTCGCAACGCAAAACAGGATTGCCATTTCGTTAACCAGCGTTGAGCGGAGATCAAACCACTATGACTTTAATAATTCATTCAATCTGGTCCGAGGCGCGGCGTATCTCGCCAAGGATCGTAACCACCGCGGTTGTTCTACTCAGTATGTATGGTGCTGCACATGCTCAAGGCGGGGCTGCGGGTACAACGCCACCTTACATGTCGCCGGGACTTCCTTCTGGTACATATCCGCTAAGCGGATTCGAAGACGTCAATCTCTTCAACGGCAACTTGAATTTTCATTTGCCGCTAATGCAGATCGGAGGTCGCGGCGGAGCACATGTTCCGATGATGCTCAAGATTGAAGCGCGCTGGCGAGTTGAAATGGAGAATTGCGCTCCTCCATGTGGACCAATTTTCATTCCATCGTATAACTGGTGGACCGCGTTTACCGTTGGCTACGGTCCAGGGATAATGGAAGCGAGGCCGATAACATTTGGCACGAAATTCTGCACTTTCGGAGAGGAAATACCGGACAAGTCACTTATTCGTCTAACATTCACTAGTTCAGACGGGACGGAATACGAGCTCCGCGACAAACTGACTGACGGAGCTCCGCAGCCAATACCAAACGCTCTCAACTGTCCCGATTACCCATGGTTTAACCGTGGAACGCTTTTCGTGACGGCCGACGGTACCTCGGCAACCTTTTACTCCTGCGAACCCGATGGCACGCCGATCCCGCTCCACGACTCGGATGGCGTCATACCCTCTGGAATTCTGTTGCTGCGAGATGGCTCAAGGTATCGCATCGACGGACGCCTTGTGACATGGATGCAGGATCGTAATGGTAATCGACTATATTTCTATTACGAACATCATGACCCGCAGGGGAACCCCGACGGTCGTGTTACGCGAATAGTCGATTCGTTGAATCGTCAGATAACGATCTCATACGACATTCCCGCCGGACCGCCTTATGGCAATTGCGATGTGATTACCTTTGATGGCTTCAATGGAGATGACAGAATAATCAGAGTCTCTAAGGACCTTATGAGCAACGTCCTGCGACCGGGGTTTACGATAAAGACCTATCATGACCTCTTCCCCAATCTCAGCGGCTCGAGCTCCACACAATTCGATGGGCTGGTGACCTCCGCAGTCTGGTTGCCGAACGGCCAATCATACAAATTCTATTACGACGATTACGGCGAACTTTCTCGGATCGGGCTGCCGACCGGAGCAGCAGTGGAGTATGACTGGGCAGCAGGGATGATTGGTGCGCCGACGGGCGGACTTAACGGGTTGGGCGGCATCTACCGGAGAATAATTGAGCGTCGAGTCTATCCAAACGGCGCTGGCGGTTCCTCTTTCGACCGCAAAGAAACCTACAGCATTCCTGAAACATATGTTAACGGCGGGGCTCCGCCAAATGTCGGCTACGTCGAAGTCAAGCAGTACGACTCAAACCTTAGTCTGCGCAACGATAGCAAACACTATTTCATCGGCAGCGCCGTGTACAATCCCAATGAGGGCAACAATGGTGTCGGATTCTATTACCCTTGGAATTCTGGCAAAGAGAACAAGACCGAATTACTCGATACAGACGATTCTACAATTCTTCAAAGTGTCGAGAATGACTTTAATCAGACATCACCCGTTTGGTGGAGTCCACCCTTCTCTTGCGGGACGTGCATTGCTCCGACAAATAATCCTGTATTAACAGAGACTCGGACAAAGTGGGTTCAGGAAAATCAGGTGGCGAAGCAAAGTTATTTGTACGACCAGTACAACAACAAAACGGTCATACAGGAATTCGATTACGGAACAATCTCTCCGCCGACTCAGCCGCTGCGTCGTACTGAGATCGACTACGTAACGACCGGCGAGACAAACGGTATAGACTACACTGGCTCGAATATCGGCTCGAACGTAAATCAGATTCCTTACCTGCGAAGTCTGCCCAAGGAGCAGCGAATTTATGCTGTAAGCACTATCGGGACGACGACGCTTGCTGCGAAGACCCATTTCAAATACGACGAATCCGCGCTCACAGACCGTCCGAACATCACGGGATGGCAATCCCCGGTAACAGCTGCGCGTGGTAACCTGACTACGACAAGTCGCTGGCTGGATTTCCCAGCACCCGAAACATGGATCTCCGCTACCAACAAATACGATATTGCTGGTCGCATCGTTGAGACGACCGACGCGAAGGGCAATACCGCGAAAATAGAATTTGCCAATTCCTCTAACACTTACGCTTTTCCAACAACCTTCAAGACACCCGTGCCTGATCCGACCGGGCAAAGAGGATCGAACGCAGAATTGCAGACGCTCGTAGGATATGACTTCTCAACCGGGCTCGTGACTTCTATCACAAACCCTAACCAGAAAATTACGACGGCGTCCTACAATGATTTGTTAGATCGATTGACGAATATAACCAGACCACCCGGGGGAGGACAGACCACGTACTTCTATAGCGACACGGTGGGCAACCTTTTCCTTCGGACTCAAACCACGCAGGACGCTGCACAGACGATTGAGAACTATCAGTACTTTGATGGGCTCGGAAGAACTGTACTCTCATCTCAGTCGGAAAACAGCGGGTCAATATTTGTCGAGACCCAGTACGATGCGCTGGGCAGGGTTTTGCAAGTCTCCAATCCATATCGTACCGGAGACATCAAGAAATGGACGATTACTGGATACGACGAGTTGAGCCGGGTTGTTACGGTAACGCAGCCGGGTGGCGCAGTAACCTCAAATAGCTACAGCGGCAACACCGTGACGACGACCGACCCGGCAACCAAGAGTCGCAAAGCAGTTAGCGATGCGCTGGGAAGATTGACATCGGTTATAGAAGACCCAGGTACTTCTCCTCACCTGAATTATCAGACGACTTATGTGTATGACACGCTCGACAGCCTGCGCAAGGTTAGTCAGGGAACCCAGACGCGTTATTTCGGTTACGATTCGTTAAATCGGCTAATTCGAGTCAAGAATCCTGAGCAAAACACAAATGCCAACTTGCCCGCTTTCACTGATTCTGTTACCAGTAACACGCAGTGGGCAAGTTCGTTCTCATACGAACCAAACGGCAATCTCATGTCTAAGACTGATCCCAGAGGCGTAACCACCAACCTAACCTATGATGCTTTGAATCGCGTCAAGACTCGTACTTATCCTAATGATCCAAACCAGACACCAACGGTCGAGTATAAGTATGATGGTGTAGGAACCACGGCGCAGAACGCTCTCGGGAAGCTGACTTCAGTTGCGACAAGTGGGTCGTTTGTGTCCAGTTATACTTACGACAACTTTGACGCGATGGGCCGAGTTGTTCATAGCATTCAGACGACGGACGGAAACGCATATCCTATGAGCTATGGCTACGATTTCGCTGGGAATCTCATTTCCGAAACGTACCCATCAGGCCGAGTCGTGACAACTGGTTTTGATGTGGCAGGTCGCATTAGTGACGTTAGTAGCGGAACTCTTCATTACGCGAGCTCGTTCAGTTACACTGCACACGGCGGAGTGACCGACATGAAGCTCGGAAATAACTTATGGGAGCACACTACGTTTGAGCCCAATCGCTTGCAGCCTACTGAAATTGGGTTGGGAACAACGCAAGGTGCATCGGATAAGCTGAAGCTAAACTACGGCTACGGTCCACTGAATACCAACAATGGAAACGTACTCAGTCAGACGATTACGGCCCCGGGGCTTACCTTCTATCAATGCTATAGTTATGACGTTCTGAATCGGTTATCAACTACGGAAGAACGTAGCGCCACGAACTGTACTGGCACTCTGTTTTGGAAGCAGGCATTTATTTATGACCGGTTCGGTAACAAAAACTTCGACGTGGCAAACACTACAGCGAATGTTCTTGGCCCGAATCCGACAATCAACCAGACGAGCAATCGTTTCGATACTGGACAAAACTACTTCTATGACGTTGCAGGAAATCTGATAGGTGACCCCACCACGCCCGCAAACGGTATCAATTACGATGCAGAAAATCGGCAAACGCAGTACACAAAGATGGGACAAGGGTCGAATAACTACTATTATGACGGCGACGGCCGTCGAGTGAAGAAGATTGACAATTCAGGGACAACAATCTTCGTATATAATGTTGTGGGCCAATTGATAGCTGAGTATCACTCCGACCCCGTCCCCCCACCAGCGGGAGGAGGCCGCACGAGCTATTTGACAAGCGATTACCTGGGAAGCACTCGAGTGGTAACGAAGTCTGATGGGTCTCTGAAAGCTCGGTATGACTACTCACCTTTTGGCGAGGAACTGGGTTCCGGCATCGGTGGCCGAACGGTCGGGATGGGCTACAGCGCTGCGGATTCGACGCGACAGAAGTTCACGCAAAAGGAAAGAGATAATGAGTCAGCACTGGATTATTTTGGCGCGAGATACTATTCATCGGCTCAGGGCAGATTCACTAGCGCAGATCCCCTACTATCATCTGGCGTCGTGGTAGGCCCACAATCTTGGAACAGATACTCGTATGCCTTTGGTAATCCTCTAAGATACATCGATCCAACAGGATTGTGGGTTTGGAGTGCGTCCCTTGGTGGCAGTGCGACAGACGAAGCATTGAGGCAACAAGCAGGCGATGACAAGAACAGACGTAAGGAGGCTGACAAGATCATTCAACGTCGGCAGGCATTTAGGGATGCGAAAAAGGCTGCGGAGGCGGCCCGTGATAATTTGGCTGCGGGTGCTGAACGTGAGTTAGTAACACAATCTCTCGCGGCTTATGGCACAGAAAGACAGGACAACGGTGTTACAGTGGGAATCGGCCAACTTGACCGTGGCGACGCTGCACAGGCATCGCCGACCTTCTCATACGGTTCAGATACTTATCGAGTCTCCGTAGAAGTAACGATTGACAATAACACTAAGGGGTTAAGCTTAACACTGGCCGTAGCACACGAAGGTCGACACGTAGCTGACGCGCAAGCGTTCGCAGCAGCAGAGAACGCCAATTTTGGGTTTGCTATTGCCGGGTCGCTTAATCTCACGAAATACGATCGAGAATTCCGTGCTTACACCGTAAGTTCATTGATTGCACAGGGACTCGGACGAGAGGGAGTGGCGTTTGGCGGTCACGAAGTATGGTATAGAGGCTGGCGTGAGGCTGATCGCGCGACGCTGCGATCTAAGGGGATCAATGACTACCTAAAAGGTAAACCGTATGAGGTGAGTCCTAAGTCTCCTGGAGATAGATATATTCCGTTCGTATGGAGTCTTCCTAAAACCCATTAAAGTTCTCTTAAAGGATCAAAATGCAAAGGTTTTCTCAATACTGTGTGGTCGCAATCGCGATGATTTATTTTGGGACAGCGAGTCCACAAAATGGTATGGCTCTAAGAACATACGGAGGTTGCGATGTTGTGGATCCCTCAAAGCCGCCTCAATTTGTTTCTTATGAGCGCACAGAACCTGTATCCAATCGCCAAAGGGGTGCGCGGGAGAATAGGGTGTGGCTTCGACTACATAACAACACCAGTTGCACAATTATCATTGCTACGGATGGTGTGAAGCTATCCAAGCTTCCGGGCGGCACCGCGACTTTTGACCTGCAGGACGGGACTGTGATAGGTGTTAACTATGAAGTACAGGATAGTCGTCGGGAAAAAGGACCGAAACCAGTGCACGGGGGAGACGAGGTCATCATATCGCGTTTACCGTCGTCAAGATCAATAATCTTTAGCGTCCCGTACATTTATTTCAAGCAGCGGCTCGACATAGTAGTCCCGTTCAAGTATGAATGGGAACGCTCGTCTTCACCGCGGGTTGGTCCTGTATACCATCGTGTCTCCTTCCGTTCCGAAGACTTGCCTCAGCAAGTCACTCCAAAGTGATTTACAATTGCGACACCACCTTTCAGGACCAGCGACGGGCCACGCTATATAGATCGACTTGTCGACGGAATTGCTCACGAGGCTAAAGGCGGGGTGGATGTTGGCTTAAAATACGAAATTGAAAGACAGATACTGAAGGATGTGGAACTTATAGAAACCGGGCAAATCCGCGGTGCCCACTGGCACTCTTTCCAAGGTGCAAAAGTGGAGCTTCTAAACTTCTTGCAACAACATGGCATCCAATATACTGTCCATTAGGAGTAACAATGAATTTCGCTTTCTTTGAAACCCTCACCGATGCTGAAGCGACAGAATTTTTAAATGCATTTCTTGAGTCAGAGACAAATGCTACGATTGAAATGATCTCAATGGTAGAAAAGGATGGCATTAATCCAAACTTTAGTGTTGCTTCAATTCCTCCTGTCCTACAGTGGGCAATCAACAAGCTGCGCACCATTCGTCGGCAACCAGATGAGAGCTTAGTTGCTTGAATTCGAAGATTCGAATGCCTCCTGATAAACAGGAGAAAAACAGGAGGATGTTTTCATAGTAACTAAAGTTACAACCGATCCTCGGAAGCTTCAAATAACTTGGCCCTGCCCTCGAACAGTTGCAGCAAACTAGAGTCATTGGCCTCGCCGTTCTGTCTGTCTTCATACCATTTGCTCTCATCGGCATTTGTTTGAATAGCCAGGCACAGAACCCACACCCCAGCTTTTCGCCGAAGATCCCAATAATGCCGGTATGGGCGGGTTAAGCGGCACGCGCAGGTGAGTCAAGGACATGGCAAGGCATCTCACCCTAACGGCACGGCCAAGGACGGTCTTTCCCGATTGGCTTGCCGATGCACTGCGGCAACGATGCGACGGTCGCGACCGCGAGTTCAACCCGCGCGCCCCCAGGCTCGCCCGGCCCGTGGACGGCAGCGATCGCCACGTGATACCCGTGCCAGTTGAGCGACACGCCTTGGCGCACGGTCATTTCTTCCGTCGCCGTACCCTCTTTCAGTCGGATTCTGGCAAACTCGTGCGGCATGGCGACGCTGGAGTCCGCCATGGTTGCGAGCACAGCGATCTTTAGTTGCCTGAATTCGAAGATTCCGCCGGGGGCGATACTGCCCTGCCCTGAGCCTTGAGTCGGTTGTTGAGAGGCAACAGGCAGAGCCGAGAGAAGCAAGACAACGACTGAAGTGGCAAGACGCATATGGATCTCCTCCCAACATACATCGCGTGTCGCCTAACGATCTGTGCTTCAGCAACACCCCGGAGCGCCCGTCCGCTGTAAGCACGGGTTGTTAGGCGCGCTTTAGACGACGATCATGGCCCCGTAAGTCTACGTTAGTGCTGCGTAATCCGTGACGAGTAGTGGTTGGCAACCAACCGCCAGCGCCCTTGCTGCTTTACCCACACCCTGGTAAAGCGAGTGTCTCGGGGAAC
>Ga0126384_10002276_pt1 | contig 11661 bp, 8 predicted proteins | sample PanSoiMetPlot_36_FD_92543 | JGI IMG/M metagenome (GOLD analysis project Ga0126384, IMG submission 92543) | Tropical forest soil microbial communities from Panama - MetaG Plot_36 | ecosystem: Environmental > Terrestrial > Soil > Tropical forest > Bulk soil | place: Panama | collected 2016-02-17 | reverse complement strand
CGTTGTTCAATTCCAGCGTAGGCGTCGATGCGGCGATCGCGTAGAAAAGGCCAGTTTCTTCTCACATCTTCGATTCGGGCCGGATCAACTTCTCCGACCAACACTTCCTCGTGATCGGATGAGCCTTCGGCTACAACAACCCCGAACGGATCGCAAAAGAAAGAGGAACCCCAGAATTCTATACCGGCACCGCCATCCAAAGGCTTTTCGTGACCGACCCGATTGACTGCACCGACGTAGACTCCGTTTGCAATTGCGTGAGAGCGTTGAATTGTGCTCCAGGCCTCTCGTTGAGCCGTCCCGTAGAGCTCTTTTTCGTGAGGGTGCCAGCCGATTGCGGTCGGGTAGAAGAGGACGCACGCGCCTCGTAACGCCGTCAGCCTCGCGCCCTCCGGGTACCATTGATCCCAGCAGATCAGCGTGCCGATTCTGCCAACAGATGTGTCAAAGGCTCTAAAGCCAAGATCCCCTGGCGTGAAGTAGAACTTCTCGTAATACGCAGGGTCATCAGGTATGTGCATCTTGCGATAGATCCCTGAGACCTTGCCTTCCGAATCCACTATAGCCGCGCTGTTGTGGTAGAGACCGGCGGCTCGTCGCTCAAAGACCGGTGCGACGACAGTTACTTTTCTCTCACGAGCAACCCGACCGATCGCATCGGTGGATGGACCCGGCACCGCCTCAGCGAGATCAAAGAGCGATGCATCTTCGCGTTGGCAGAAGTACTGCGATCGAAACAGTTCAGGCAAACAGATAACCTGAGCGCCGAGTTTTGCGGCTTGTTCGATGAAGGCTACGGCTCGCTCGAGGTTTTTATTAGCATCGTCGGACGCGGACATTTGCACTAAACCGATTGTGAATTTCGAAGGGTTGGGCATAGAAAAAGATTACACAACTTTCAGAAATGAGTATAGGACCTATGTGACTTATAGGACCTATTGACCAACAAAACCTGCTGCTTTAGGCTATAGATTCCGTCTAATAACAAAAAAATCAAGAGGAGAAACTGAATGGCTAAGGTCACTCTAAAAGGTAATCCGGTTAATCTTGTCGGAAATGAGGTTAAAGTCGGCGACAAGGCACCGGATTTCAAAACACAGAAGACAGATTTGAGCGACTACTCTTTGAGTTCATCGGCCGGCAAGACCAGGATCCTGTACAGCATACCATCCCTGGATACGCCGGTTTGCGATGCGGAAACGAGACGGTTTAACGAAGAAGCTGCGAAAATTCCCGGCGTCGAAATCGCCTGCATCAGCATGGATCTGCCGTTCGCGATGAAGCGATGGTGTGGCGCTGCGGGAGTGGAGAGACTCACCACCGCAAGCGATCATCGTGACGGCTCATTCGGCAAGTCATATGGCGTGCTGATAGAAGGCGGTCCTTTTGATCGAGTGCATGCGCGAGCCGTTTTTGTCGTTGGCCCGGACGACAAAGTAAAGCACGTAGAGTATGTCAGCGAGATCGCGAATCATCCCGATTATGAAGCTGCGTTGGCAGCGGCAAAATAATTTTCTGGACGAGGTAAAGAGCGATTGCTCTCAGTGGATCAATCCCGTCGCGAAGGAGAGAAAATGAATAGGAAGCTCATAACGATCGTAAGTTTTTCGCTAGTTGCAATGTTTTGTCTCGCGGGGCTGGCGCTAGCCCTTAGCGAGCCACCTGAGGTAGGAAAGCCTGCTCCTGAATTCACCCTAAAAAGCAACGAAGGCAAGACCGTCAGCCTCAAGGATTACAAAGGCAAGTGGGTGGTGTTGTACTTCTATCCGAAGGACTTCACGTCAGGATGCACGATTGAAGCGAAGAACTTTCAGCGAGACATTGCTAAGTATGAAGCAGCGAAGGCGGTGGTCCTTGGTGTAAGCGTTGATACCGCCGACTCACACAAGGATTTCTGCACAAAGGAAGGCCTGAGCTTCAAGCTTCTGGCGGATACTGAGAAGACTGTGTCCGATGCATACGGCTCAGTGATGGAGTATCAGGGCAATAAGCTCTCGGCCCGCAATACCTTCATCATTGATCCGAAAGGAAACGTTGCGAAGGTGTTTTTGAAGGTGAAGCCAATGCCTCACAGCGAAGAGGTTTTGGCCGCGCTGGCTGAATTGCAGAAGAAGTAGTTTTCAAAGTTTGAAGCGTGAGTTAGCGGCTTGGCGGCTCAGCGTCTTTGCGTGAGATATCTGTTCTCGAAGGACAGTTCACGCAAAGGCGCCGAGACGCCAAGCCGCAGCGCCAGCTTTTGAACAGTCCAGATCTACCTTCCAGTCGCTATCCAAATTGCATAACCCCGGCTGAGCGTGATTCGATGGGCACTACAAAGGAAGAAGCTATCAAGCTGCTCAATAGATTACCGGACGAGGTTACTTGGGATGACATAATCTACGAGATGTATGTAATGAAGAAGACAGAACTTGGAATCAATGCGGCGAACGAGGGCCGCGTTATCCCTCAAGAAGAAGTACGAAAGCTATTCTGGTAGGAGCAAATCACAGCGTCAGAACAGGAAGCCCGCCTCTCTTGAGTTGCTCATTAAGTGCATCCACATCCTTTTCCTTCATCTCCCTCCAGCGCTGCAGAACCGCGGCAAGCGATTTTTGAGCCTGCTCAGATGCGGCCTTTGCCTGGCTAGTCGGTGCCACATCGGCGCCTTCGACCAGATTCATTAATCCAAGCAATTGACTGCTCATACTGGACAAGCTTGGCTCGCCTGAAGCAGCCTGGCCGCCTCCACCGCCTCGAAATCCACCACCCGCGCCTTCAAGCCCGGCCGCCTTTCTTTCCAACGCCGTTATCGCATCACCAACGGCTCCCTGTCCCACTCGATCCCGCAAAGTTCTTAGTTGTGCCCGAAGCTTGCGAATCTGTTCGATCGCTTCGCGAGCCTGCTTCATTCCCTCGTAGGACCGCATTGCAATTTCACGCTGCTGCGAAAGACCCTCAGGAGGCGTCTTGACTCGTGGGTCCATCTTTACCGTTAGCGGCTGAGTGTAACTACGGCCACCGACCGTAAGTTTGACGGTGTAATCCCCAGGCAACACCCACGGACCCAGCGGATGCCGTTCGGTGTCGCCGTAGATTGCAGCGATCGGAAACTCCGGCCGCTGTCCCTCCGGAGCAGGGTAGCGCAGATTCCAAACGAAGCGATGCATCCCGGGTTCTGTGGATAAGACTTGAGATGGTCGAATCCAGTAGGTTGGGATATTCACTTCCTTGCCAATCGCTTCGATGTCGTCGGGTTTGTCGGTGCTCGAAAAACGAGCGACCAACTTGTTGGACGAATCGCTTATCTCAACCACTACCGGGCTCGCAGCCCGAGCCTTCAGATAATAATTTATGCAAGCGCCGTCTGGTGGGTTCTGGCCCGCCGGTTCTTCGGGCGGCAACGGCGTATCGGTGTTCATGTTCCAACGAACCCTGTAGGTAGTTTGCGGTTTGAACAAAAAGGCCTCTGAAGCGGCCATCTGATCGGTTATCTGACGCAGCGGAGTGATGTCATCGAGTATCCAGAAAGATCGGCCGTGAGTCCCGACAACCAGGTCATCGTCTTTGACAACGAGATCGCGAATCGAGCTCGCAGGCATATTCAATCGAAGCGGTTGCCAATTGTCACCATCATTAAAAGAAACGTACACGGCACGCTCGCTGCCGCAGAAAAGTAGCCCGCGTCGAACGGGATCTTCTCTCACAACATTGATCGGTCCGCTGTCGCCGAGTCCATTCACAATCTCCTGCCAGGTCTTGCCGCCGTCGTGAGTTCGATAGATATGCGGTCTCTGATCGTCTAGCCTGATTCGATTGACTGCCGCGTACGCCGTGTTCGCATCGAACCGGCCGGCGTCAATAACCGAAATCTTGCTCCACGATGTGATTCCCTGAGGAGTTACGTTGCTCCAGTTTTTTCCAATGTCGCGGGTCATGTGAATCAAACCGTCATCGGTCCCAGCCCAGATCACATTCACATCCTTGTACGAAGGGGCGACCGTGTAGACGACGCCGCGTCGCTGTTGCCTCGCCATTTCAGGAGTGCGATAGATGCCGATGCTTTCCGGCACTTCAGGTTGTTCGCGAGTCAGGTCGGGGCTAATGACGTCCCAGGTGTTGCCGCCGCTTGTCGTTTTGAAAAGCACGTTACCGGCGAAGTAGAGAACTCGCGGATCGACTGGCGAAAAAATAACTGGAGCAGTGCGCAGGAAGCGATATTTTCCACTGCGGATCGCTTCGGGGGAAATGTTTTGGACTTGTCCGGTGGTCCAGTCGAAACGCGTGATCTTGCCGCCATAAATTATGTTTGGATTCAGAGGATCGGGTGCAACGTAGCCGTATTCTTCAACGCCGACCGGATGCCATTCGCGAAAGGTAATCTGGCCGTCGTTGCCGCGACTCGCGATTCCTACGGATCCGCTCTCCTGCTGCCCTCCATAGACCCAGTACGGAAATCGGTTGTCAGTGATCACGTGATAAAACTGTGCAGTGGGCTGGTTGTACCACGAGCTCCAGGTTTGCCCGCCGTTCACTGTCACTATCGCACCCTGGTCACTAGCAAGAAGAATTATTTGAGAGTTGTCCGGGTTAATCCAGATAGTGTGGTAATCATCTCCGCCGGGAGCGCCGCGAAAACCGGTCCAGTTCTGGCCGGCATCGATTGATCGCCAGGTGACCACGTTAGCGCTGTAAACGATATCCGGGTTTTTCGGATCGGCCTTGATTTCAGCAAAGTCGCTTCCGCGTCCCCAGGGCCGCGCATCATTGCTAATGCGCTTCCAGCTCTCTCCCGCATCATCCGATCTGTACACACCGCCCAGTTGAGACGAAGCATCCACGGTTGCGTACATCCTGTTTGGGTTGCTGGGAGCGATGCAGAAACCGATTCGTCCTAATCCCTGCTCGAATGTGGGAAGGCCTTTTGTGAGTTTGCGCCAGGTCGTGCCGCCGTCGGTGGATTTGAATAGCCCGCTTTCCGGACCTTGCCACGCTCCATTCTCCCAGGGTCCCTGCCGTCCGGCCCAAAGATCGGCGTAGATCGTTTGTGGATTCGAAGGATCAAACTCGAGTGCGATTGCGCCGGTGTTCTCATCTTTGTAGAGGACTTTTTGAAACGTTTCGCCGCCATTGGTCGAGCGAAATACGCCGCGCTCTTCGTTCGGACCGTACGGATGCCCGAGCACAGCTACGAATAAGCGGTTTGGATCGCGGGGATCGACAATGATCGCGCCAATCTGTTGTCCGTCGCGCAGGCCAAGGTGTTTCCACGTTTTGCCGGCATCGGTTGATTTGTACATTCCGTCGCCGGTTGACAGGTCCGGGCGCTGCAAGCCTTCGCCACTCCCGACATAGACGATATTGGGATTCGACGGTGCTATCGCAAGCGCGCCTATTGAGCCGGTTGGCTGATCGTCAAAGATAGGTTTCCAGGTATGACCGTAGTCGTTTGTTTTCCAGACGCCACCGTTGTTGACACCAATGTAGAAGACATTAGGCTGGCCGGGCACGCCGGTAGCGCCAACTGTTCGACCGCCACGATGCGGTCCGATGCAACGCCAACGAAGGTCCTGGTAGAGGTTGGGGTTGAATTCCTGTGCGTAGGCGGCAGAGAGCAGCATTAGTACTAATGTGCAGCAAAAGAAGAATGAACCCGCAGCAAGTCGTCTGGTCACGTATTCACCTCCAGGGAGTGGCAGAACCGCGATTGTGAGTTCGTAAGATACTAGTCAGGACTCACAGGTGACAAGTTACCAGCAGTGGAATTGAATGTGATTTAACAAGTCAGGTTGTCTCGATTATCCAACACCTGATTAAGGTAGAAGTCCTATGTACTTTGAGCAGGCTGAAGTCAATACACGACGCTGTCTGTGTTACTGCTCATTCGGATCAACGACAAAAGAGACTATGCTTTCGGAATCGTTATCAACGAGTACGGTCTTGGTTTCCGAAAGAATGGATATCTCATACTCACCGGGCGCCAAGCCATCAAAAAAGAAGTCTCCGTTGGGATCAATCTCAGTCGACGTGGACCAGCCGCCTCTCTCCGATCGATGAGAAATGCCTGCCTTTAGTTGTCGATCGAAGTTCAGATTCTTTTGCTTGAAAGTTACATGACCTCTTATGCTTCCGTTCCTGTACGAAAGCACCATCCGGACCCCACTGAGTCCGTGCTCACTCAGTAGTAAAGGAGGTAGGTCACCCGGAAAAAGTGGCCAAAGTGACTCCGACGGAGCGCCTACCGGAGCCGCTTGAGCTAAAACGTTCAGAGGTGGCGAAGAACGCGAAACGGTTGGCGGAGGAGGCGACAAATGAGAGCCCACCGGACGCAATCCCTGAGTTATTGTCCGCTGGGAAGGAGGTAATTGTTTGGGAGGTGCTGGACCTCGTGAAAGCGTCGGAGCGGACGGCGGCAGAGGTAGTAAGTCGTGCGCAGGTAGTGGTGCTGGAGGCAAAGGATGTAATTCTGGTGAAAGTGTCGGAGCGGACGGCGGCGGAGGCGGTAAGTCCGCGGTTGCCCGAGGACCAAAAAACCGTAACTCCCGTGAACAGGTCGTAGAAGCCGGTAGAATCGACACTATTCGGCCTGCGTCATCCGGATACTCGATGCGAACTATTGAAAAATATTTGCTCGTCTTCTCAAAATCGAGCGACAGTTGCACGGGACCGGGCCGGAGACCCCTAATAGTGAATCTGCCATCGCTATTAACAGTACAACTTCTTGAGTCGTGCGCATCTTCAACTTGCGTATCGGCCTGCAATTTTAGTTGGGCCAACCTTTTCAAAGCCTCTTGACTGTTCGTCCCCTCAATTACGACTAATCCAGTGAGCTCTGAACCCCAATGAGCCTTTACCTCCAGCCCATCAAGGTCCTCGCTTTTGATTTCGAACCCCACTGGTGTGCAGTACAACTCCGTCTCACCCGCAAATAGGGCGCTGATAAAAAAGCGGCCAGGAAGAAATCCCTCTACTCTGAAATTCCCGTTTTCGTCTGTATCGCTTTCCTCGTCCATGCAGTAAGACCAACTGCGACCACCCGTAGGCGAGTAATAACCTAGCAGTAAGTAACAATGTCGTATAGGAATGCGAGTCTCGTCGTGAATGACGCGGCCAGAAGCGGTGTAGGCGCGGATCGCCCGCCCGACGTTGATATTCGCGTTGCGAACAATACCTCCAGTCGAGACATCAACGATGGCTGCGTGGGAACGGTTGCTGGTCCCGGGATGGAACATCTTCTCGAAATAGTGATCGCCATCGACTCGTCCACTCGAATGAAAGAAAGGGTATCTGTTTGTGACTCCGATCACCTTAGCTACATTGATACCCGTACTCACATGGTAACGTCCCGGGGGTATTCCATAGATCCGATACTCGCCGTTGCCGTCGGTGAAAAAGTCACCCTCCTCACCAGGCAAATCTAAGGGTTCGTCAGGAGGTCCCAACTGACCAATCTTCGTTACTTCGACAAACTCCCCGACAACCGGTTGCCCATCAGGATCGATCACTCTGCCCGTGATCACGCCTCCAAGAACCAAGTCGAGATCGGCGTTTACCACAAACTCGCCGTCTGCAACCGAGACACCGCGTCCAGGGCCCTCTTCGTTCCAATGAAACGGATCGAAGTATCCCGGCGCGCCTACCTCTAGCCAATACCGTCCCATTGGTAAGCAGGAGAAAAGGTATCGACCGGTGCTGTCAGTTTTTCCGGTTGCGATGTCGTTCTCTCGGCTGAAGTGGCGCTGCGGGCAGAGCGCTACTTTCAGTCCTGCGGCCGGCCTTCCATCAAGAGTGATTTGTCCCGTGATTGAAGCGGTCGGGTCCTTCACACTTCTGCACCTACACGGATATTTGTTCAGTGATCTGTATTAAAATCAGATTGACGTCTTCAGGAATGAGTACGAGACAGTTACACGCAGAGTTCGTATTTTGCCAATTATTCTTTTCCTGGTTTGACGAAGCGAGCGATTTCTTCGTGCGTTGCAAACCAGACTCCAGGCGTGCTTTCATATAACGAACCAGTTTCTCCAGCATAGCAATGCGCGATCGATGGCCGATCACGTGCGGATGCATAGTAAGAATAAACATCGTTCTCTCTTCATAAGCCTTATCGAACTCTGCTCTCCAGATCGTGAATACTTCGTCGGGTGTGGTGTAGGGACGCAGTGTTGTCTGTCGATCCATTCCAAAGTACGGAAAGTCATCCATAATCCACTCGACAGGAAGCTCAACCACGCCAGTTGCTTTCCCATCGATGAGAACCTCATACGGCCGATCGTCAGCCATCAAACTGCTGTCGTAGAGCAGGCCGAACTCACGCGCAAGCTTCATCGTCGCGGGGCTGAAATCCCAGGATGGCGTTCGCATACCGACAGGTTTTTTGCCGGTGATTTGGGTGAGCGCCTCAATGCTGCGTCGCATAAGATCGCGCTCATCCGCCTCTTCCAAAAGCGAATTCCGTTCGTGAATCCAGCCATGAACTCCGATTTCGTGTCGCTGTTTGCTGACTATATCTTTGACACTTTGTGGATGCAGCTTCGCACTGATAGCTGGAATGAAGAACGTAGCAGGGATCTTGAAGCGATCCAGCATACGCAGTATTCGAGGAAGCCCCGCGCGAGCACCGTATTCGCCTTGAGCCATTAGAGCCGGCGATGTTTGGCCATCGCGCAGCGAAGGAGTCTCATTGTCAAAATCAAATGAGAGTCCGACGGCTACGCGTGCGCCTCGCGGCCAGCTCTTTGGTGTCATATCACGGCCCGCTCGCACACGATTGACTGTTTCAAAGACTTTGCTTTCAGGCCATTTCCACGAGGGGTCTTGTTGTTGCTGCGCGGTTACGCCGCCGGCGAGAAATGTTGCAAGCCCATTTGCCGCCAATACTGCGGCTGCGGTTCGAGACTTTTGCCGCTTCATAGTTGGCCTTTCAAAATAATTAAAGTCTATTCGATCGGCTCGACGACCACCGCGGTTCCGTATGCAAGCACCTCGGTTACTCCGTTCATGATCTCGTTGGCGTCATAGCGCATTCCGATCACCGCATTAGCGCCGATCTCGCTTGCGTGCTGGACCATAATATCGAACGCCTCTGCTCGCGCCACTTCGCAAAGTTTTGTAAACGCGGTGATGTTCCCGCCCACTAATGTATGCAGCGTGCCGCCGAGCGTCCCAAAAATCGATCGCGATCTGACCGTGATCCCTCGGACCACTCCCAGAGTCCTGACAATGCAGAAACGATCGAGTGTAAATGCTGTGGTGACCATGTGATGGGATAGGTTATACCGTTGTGATACGGCATACGGCGCATTTGGGCTCATTCTGTCCTTTGCTTGTTCCAATTCACCAAGCCTGTCTTTCATCGGCTTAATCCTCCGGAAGGTAAGTTAACCGATTTGTAACGGGCGGAAAGATAAAGCGTAGAACGAGAATATGCAAGAAATTGAGTAGGGCTTGCCCTTTGCGTCTTGGCGGCTTTGCGCCTTTGCGAGACACCTGTTTGTTAGAGCAGAGATGTTTCGCAAAGGCGCAAAGCCGCCAAAACGCAAAGCCTGAGGCCTTGCGAACATTGCTCCCACCACATTCGCCCGTTACAATCCTCAATTACAACAAGCCCTTCAAAGGAGCCAATTCGTGTCGAGCATCAATCGAAGACGATCGGTCACAGTTAACATAGATGGGATCAAAGTCGGCGGCGAAAATCCCATAGTTGTTCAATCGATGACCAACACCGACACCGTGGACGTCGAAGCCACCGCCCTCCAAATCGAACAACTCGCGCGCGCCGGGTCCGAGCTCGTTCGCATTACCGTGAATACCCGTCAGGCAGCCGCGGCCGTTCCGCACATCGCAGAGCGACTGGCCGAGCGCGGCATAATCGTACCGATCATCGGCGACTTTCACTATAACGGTCACATATTACTGAAAGAATATCCTGCTTGTGCGCGGGCGCTCGCCAAATACCGCATCAATCCCGGCAACGTCGGGCCGGGTCAGCACCACGACAAGAACTTTCAGTCTATGATTGAAGTTGCGGTTGAGAACAATAAGCCGGTGCGCATCGGAGTGAACTGGGGGTCGCTCGATCAAGGGCTGCTCACTCGCTTGATGGATGAAAACGCGGCTCGACCTGATCCGCAAGACGCCCGTGAAGTGATGCGCGAGGCTGTAGTGGTGAGCGCCCTCGAGTCAGCGGAGCTCGCAGAACGATGCGGTCTCGGGCACGACCGGATCATCCTCAGCGCCAAGGTCTCCGAGGTTCAGGATCTGATTGCGATTTATCAAAACCTTGCGGCCCGCTGCGATTATCCGTTGCATCTTGGGCTAACCGAAGCCGGAATGGGCAGCAAGGGAATCGTCGCATCGACCGCCGCGCTGGCGGTGCTTTTGCAGACCGGCATTGGCGATACGATTCGAGTTTCGTTGACGCCTCGACCTGGAGGAGATCGCACAGAGGAAGTGATCGTCGCTCAACAAATCCTGCAAACCATGGGGTTGCGTAGCTTCATTCCGCTGGTGACCGCCTGTCCCGGATGCGGCCGGACCACGAGCACGTTGTTTCAGGAGATGGCAGAAGATATTCAGAACTACATTCGCGAACAGATGCCGGCGTGGAAAGAAAAATACGTAGGCGTTGAAGAGCTCAAAGTCGCGGTTATGGGGTGTGTTGTCAACGGCCCAGGCGAATCGAAGCATGCCAACATTGGGATCTCGTTACCCGGCACCGGCGAGGATCCGCGCGCTCCGGTTTATGTTGATGGAAGCAAATTCGTTACGCTGCAGGGGCCGACAATAGTTCCCGATTTTATTCGGATCCTTGACGATTACATTGAAACCCGATATGCGGGGACCGGCGAGAAATAGGACAAATTGGTCCTGTAGGTCCTATCGGTCCAATACGTCCTATTATTGTTTCCCCGAATTTCGAATCTTCTCAATTGCTCCTGTAATCATTGCTTTTCCGGATGCCGAAACATTTGATGATTTCGCCAGCTCCTCAAGCACCGGAATTGCGCGTTGATCTCCAAGCTTGCTTAGCGCCTGCACCGCATTAAACCTTTCCTGCATTGATTTCTCTTTCAAAGCTGAAAGAAGTGCCTCAAGCGCCCGATCGTTTCCTTTACCTGTCTCCCCCAGTACCTGAAACGCAGCGCTACGCAAATTAGAGGCATTGCCTGGAGTTGAATACTTTAGCGCGATGTCCAGCGCGCGTGGGTCTTTCAATTCTGCCAAACCACCGAGCACGCCGGCTCGAATCGTGCCCTGCCAGGACTCAAGCTTCATCGCGGCCGCGAGTGCATCGTAGGCTTGAGGCGAACCTGTCTGGCCAAGCGCACGGGCAGCCTCCGCAACCGCAAAGTAGCTCGGATCGGTGTTCATAATTTTGATGAACATATCGGCGAGCTTAGGATCTTTGTACGCGCCAAGTCCTTTGATTGCCTCTCGCCGAATTCGCGAATCCTTATCTTTCGCGGCCTCAATTAGAGTTGCTCGTGACGAGTCAGCCTTGAACGCCGAAAGACCCTTGACAGATTCAATCCGGACCCCCCAAAAAGCGTCGCGAAGGGCGGCTTGCGCAAGCGCTTTCGCTGCCGAATCGCTCGTGCGGCTCTTCAACTCAATAGCCGCAAGCACTCGACCCATAACATCCGTATCGTGAAGCAGCTGGTAGGCAAGTTCGTCATCGCTGCG
>Ga0126384_10002274_pt1 | contig 11672 bp, 10 predicted proteins | sample PanSoiMetPlot_36_FD_92543 | JGI IMG/M metagenome (GOLD analysis project Ga0126384, IMG submission 92543) | Tropical forest soil microbial communities from Panama - MetaG Plot_36 | ecosystem: Environmental > Terrestrial > Soil > Tropical forest > Bulk soil | place: Panama | collected 2016-02-17 | reverse complement strand
TTTCCCTACCGTCGCTCGAGAAGTCTTCGATGTGACTGGCGCGGGAGACACAGTGCTCGCGACGTGTGCGCTTGCCTTGGGCGCAGGTGCCACGCTGGAAGAAGCGACAATTCTGTCCAATCATGCTGCTGGAATAGTCGTAGGAAAAGTAGGAACCGCAACCGTAAGCTCGGCGGAACTCACTGCGGCGTTACAAGAAAGGAAACCATGAAAAGCATGACTGGGTACGGCAGTGGGAGCGCCCCATTCCTGGGAGGCCGGGCGAGTATCGAGTTGCGAACGGTCAATCACCGTTTTCTAGAAGTTAAAATGATGCTCCCTCGCGAGTTCCTCCCCTGGGAAGGAGAATGGCGGGAGGTAATCGAAACCCAAGTCAAACGTGGCAGGATTGAGCTGACGCTCGCGTTCTCTGGGAGGTCAGTTCGCCCCTATGCTGTCACCCCCAACCTAGATCTGGCGCGGGCGTATCGAGAGGCGATCACCCGCCTGCAACGAGACTTAGGGGTCAGGGGAGAACTCGACGTGTCTTTTCTCACTTCCCGACCGGAATTGTTTCAGGTGACGGAGAAATCGCAACCCACCCAGGGCGAGATCCAGGCTGCCAGACAAGCGCTACACCTCGCCCTTATCGCTCTAGAGCGACAGCGAAGCCGCGAGGGCAAGTTTCTCGCACGCGACCTGCGCGCACGAATCACCATTTTGGAAAGAGCTAGGCGAGCCATTGGGAGGCGCAGTCCTGTCGTTCAAAAAACGTTCCGCAAGAAACTGCGAGACCGGGTAACCAACTTGCTGCAAGGAGTGACTATTGATCAAAGTCGGCTGTTGCAAGAGGTAGTAGCGCTGACCCAGAAGAGTGATATTACGGAAGAGCTTGTCCGTCTGCAGAGCCATTTGGAAGCCTTGGCTGAAACCCTGCAGGGCAATGAACCCGTGGGGAAACGCATTGATTTTCTCTTGCAGGAGGTACAACGCGAAATTAACACCATCGGGGCAAAGGCTGATGACACAACCACTCGTCATCTGGTGGTCGCGGCAAAGGAGGAGGTAGAAAAACTGCGGGAACAGGTGCAAAATATAGAGTAAATCCTATGGTGGACGAAGCCGATCAACCTTTTGCCTTGCTACGGCGAGGCATTATTTTCATTATTTCCGCACCATCCGGAGCGGGTAAAACTACCCTGTCGCGCCAGATCCTCGACCTGGTAGCGGATCTGCACCTGTCGATCTCCTACACCACCCGGACTCCACGAGCAGGCGAGGTAGACGGAAGAGATTACCATTTCGTCAGCGAAGACCATTTCCTCCACCTGCGTGCAGCTGGTGTTTTTGCCGAGTGGGCCAAGGTGCACGAGTTCCTCTACGGCACTGCCAGAACCCCATTGGACGAGGCGCTTAGTCACGGGCATGACCTCCTACTTGATATCGACGTGCAGGGTGCGCGACAGATAAAAGCGAGCTATGCCGAGACAGTATCGATCTTCGTCTTGCCCCCTTCTTGGCAAGAGTTAGAGGATCGCCTGCGTGGCCGTGCGACGGATCGAGAAGAGGCTATCGGTCGTCGTTTGCAGCGAGCCCGAGCAGAAGCAAGTGAGTTATTCTCTTATGACTACTGGCTGGTAAACGATACGGTAAAGGAGGCAGTAGCGGTGTTGCGGGGAATCATTATAGCCGAACGTGCTCGGGTGTCCCGGCTCATACGTGCCCACACGACCACTGTACTTTTTACTTCCCCAACCGCCCAGGGGAGGAAAACGGTATGACATTGAGTGAACTCGTCGATAAGGTGCGCACCTACCACCCCGAGGCGGACACTAACCTCATTGCCCGGGCTTATGACTTCTCTGAGCGTATGCACCAGGGGCAGAAGCGCCTCTCTGGCGAGCCTTACTTCGTCCATCCGGTCGAGGTGACCAAGATTATCACTGATATGAAGCTTGATGTCCCAAGCGTGGTGACTGGCCTGCTGCATGACACAGTTGAGGATACCCTCACAAACCTAAAACAGATCGAGAAAGAGTTCGGTCCAGAGATTGGGGACCTCGTAGATGGAGTAACCAAGATTAGCCAGATTAATTTCACCACGCGCGAAGAACGCCAGGCCGAGAATTTCCGCAAGATGATCATCGCTATGGCCCGTGACATCCGTGTGATTCTCATCAAACTAGCTGACCGGGCTCATAATATGCGGACGCTGTCGTACCTGCGTGAGGCCAAACAGCACGAGATCGCCGAGGAGACACTCGAGATCTATGCTCCTTTGGCTCATCGGCTGGGAATCTATTGGCTTAAAAGCGAACTTGAGGACAACGCGTTGCGCTACCTTCACCCCGAAGTGTACGGGCAACTCAAACAGGACGTAGCCAAGAAAAAAACCGAACGCGAGCACTATATCGCTGAGGTCATTGCTATTCTCCGACAGAAATTAGCCGAGGCGGGCATTACCGCAGAGGTATATGGCCGGCCCAAGCACTTTTACTCAATCTACCAGAAAATGCAGTCCCAGAACTTACTCTTCGGCCAGATTTACGATTTGGTTGCGTTCCGCATCTTAGTCGATTCTGTGCGCGAGTGTTATGAGGCTCTCGGGGTTGTGCATAGCCATTGGAAACCAGTCCCTGGCCGCTTTAAGGACTATATCGCCCTTCCCAAAGCTAATCTGTATCAGTCGCTGCACACGACAGTAATTGGCCCATATGGCGAGCGCATCGAAGTGCAAATTCGTACCCACGAGATGCACAGGATTGCTGAGGAAGGCATTGCCGCACACTGGACGTACAAAGAGGGCGGTCGCGGCCTAGAGGACGCTCAGCGCTTTGCCTGGCTTCGCCAACTGGTCGAATGGCAACAACAACTCAAGGATCCGCAGGAGTTTTTACAGACTGTCAAGGAAGACTTGTTCACCGAGGAAGTTTACGTTTTCACCCCGAAGGGCGATCTTTACAACTTTCCCCAAGGCGCCTCTGTCATTGACTTTGCTTATCGGATTCACTCCGAGGTTGGAAACCACTGTACCGGGGCCCGAGCGAATGGCCGACTCGTTCCCTTACGCTATCAGCTACAGAACGGCGATACGATCGAAATCATCACCACTCCTCAGCAAACCCCGAGCAAAGACTGGTTGAAAATTGTTAAGACCTCCAAGGCCCAGGCTCGTATCCGTCAGTGGATAAAATCTCAGCAGCGCGAGCGGAGCGTAGCCTTGGGGCGTGAATTGCTGGAACGCGAATTAGCGCGCTATCACCTTGACCTGGTCACCCTTCGCAAGCAAGACAAAATCGAGACCGCGCTCAAGGCGCTGAACCTGAAAGACGAAGAAACACTACTCGCAGCCATTGGCTATGGCCAATTCACTGTCGGAAACGTCCTCTCACACTTTGTCCCTCCTCACGACGAGCCCAATTTGGGTCACGCTGCCGATGCAGCCGAATTGGACAAAATCCGGCAGAAGACCCAGCGTGAGGATAGAAGCGGAGTGCGCGTGGGAGGAATAGGTGATGTGTTGATTCGCTTTGGTCGTTGTTGTAACCCACTTCCGGGAGAGCGCATTCTTGGGGTAATCACCCGCGGCAAGGGTGTGACGGTACACACCGCTGAGTGCCCGCGTCTTCTGGATAGTGACCCCCAGCGTCATATCACGGTAAGCTGGGACAATGGAGTAGAGCACCTGCGACCGATTAAAGTCGAGGTGCTCTGCGAAGATCGACCAGGCCTACTGGCGGCGATGAGCAAAGCCATCAGCGCGGCTGGCATCAATATCGCCAGTGCCGACGTTCGTACGCTGTCAGACAAACGAGCGCTCAATGTTTTCGAGGTGATGGTGGCAAGTGCCGAGGACTTACAGCGGGTGATGCGCAACTTGGGACGGGTGCGCGGTGTGGTCAAGGTCGCACGCGTCAACAACAGCTCCAGGAGAGGAACTTCTGCTGGTGCAGAAGAAGGTTAGGCGAGAAAGGCTCCAAAAGAGCGAGGTGAGAAAAACCTGCGCCCTCGTTCTCGTTCTTTGCCCAGAAGAGGCAGGAAAAACTAGGCTGCCTTCTTGACCCATCCCGAACGGATACAACGAGTACAGACACGCAGGTGTTTGACTGTCCCCCCCACTTTCGCTTTCACCCGCTGCAGGTTCGGGAGCCAGCGGCGCTTGGTTTTGTTGTTAGCGTGACTGACGTTATGGCCCACTGACGGGCTCTTCCCGCAGATCTCGCAGATACGTGCCACAGGTGTCCTCCTGAAAGGGTTTTTGTGTAACATACCGTCGGCTCTGTCGCAAGGCGGGAGGTTTACGTTTGCCGAGTGCGGCTTGCAGGCTGTGGATTGCCAAGGGGATCGAGCTTTTCTCCCGATCCGTAGAGCGCCAAGATGCGCTCAATGATACCAGTGGTGGAAAAATCCGCTTGATAAGGAATCAGCACGACTTCCCCCCCCGCTTCCTCAACGATCTCTCTGCCAACCACTGCCTTCGGGCTCCAGTCGCCACCCTTAACGAGAACCTGCGGGCGAAGCAGGCGGATCATCTCTAAGGGCGTATCTTCACTGAAGATCGTAACATAATCGACTACCTCTAGCGCAGACAGCAGGAGAACCCGCTCTGTCTCATTCAAGATAGGCCGCTGTACGCCTTTGAGCCGTTTGACCGAAGCATCGCTGTTAATCCCTACAACCAATACCTCCCCCAGGGATTTTGCTTGAGAGAGCATATAGATGTGCCCTGGGTGCAAGAGATCAAAACAGCCGTTGGTAAAGACAATCCGCTCGCCTCGGCGTCGCAGATCAGCAAGTACCTCTGCTAACGCCGGGGGGGGATAATGCTTGGTCACTCGCATCGCACTTTACTATGCCACAATCCGCAGCCGCCAATTCACATTCAAAACATCGGCCGTCCAGAAGAACTCAACCCCACCAGCGTAAGCATGAAACGAAACTCAAACTCGTGCGGGTTCACCTTATCAATGGCTCCGACATCCACAAACCAGCAGCGCTGCGGCGAGAAGTAGCGGACGAAATAGCGGTTCCCAATAAATGACGAGGTATGGAGATCATACCGACCGACGTATGCACCAGTGAACGCCTCATTGAGACGAAAAATGATGTTCGCATCGATTTCATCAGGAGGAATCACATCACTGGACGGGTCGAATTGTTTGACCAGGCTGTCGCTTATGTATCGGTAGGACACTCCTATAGTGGTACTACGCTGCAAGTGCTGCAGTAACGGAGTGGTAGGCGACAGTGGGCGCGGGTCGCGCACGAATGCTCCGACCTTCGTCATGACTACACCCTCTCCTCCCATATCGTAGGTCGAGTCAAGCGTAAAGGTCGTATAGGGGAGCGGAGTCAGACGAGCGGAAACATCCACGTCAGAAAAGTGATTCTGACTTTGAGTGAGTCTGTGGGTCGGATCATAGGCGTGAGTTATACTCAAACGGGCCAGTTCCCGAATCTCAGTTTGCGGCTCGCTCTGCCCACTCCCATCGGAGGTAGGAGTCGTAGCGAATTTACCCAGGAGTTGATTAGAAACTCCGTAGACGAAAAGATTCCGCTGGTTGATACGATCCAGCGAGTCATAAAGTGGCAGGTCTTCCTGGCCCACCAGAGGAACGTAGAGGTAGGCGATCTCTGGCTCAACGACGTGTTGTAACTTGAGGAGGCGACCCCAGCCAACGTCGAAGACCCGTGACAGTCGGCTACCGATCTGGGCGTTAAGCTGTACAATCTCCCGGGTACGGTCGCCGTGCAACTGGTCTGGTTGTGGCAAAGGCGGCTGTCCCAACGCTTCCGAAGTAAGATGATAGGCGGTCTCGCGGCCAACTACCTGCATCGCACCAAACGCATAATCTCCCCAGTGGAACGGCAATGTGACCGAAGGCGCTAAATCGAGACGTTGTCCGGCGTAGCCCTGATTGCGGTAGAAGTTCGCACCATCAACCGCAACGCCAGCCTCGAGGCGGTCTTGCCAGAAGCGATGCTGGCCCTGAAATTGGAGGCGCGGCAATACCTGGAAGGCAAAGTCTTGGTCCTGCTGCAGATCCTGATAATAGCTCGCTTCTGTGCGTAACAGAGCATTAGCCCAAGTCTTGACCCCCCCCACATGGGAGTCCGTGAAGCGACGGGAGCGGAGGTCGGAGCCGCTCAAGTCCTCGGTGACAGGCAAGTCAAGCGCATTATGGTTGATATCGCGCAAGAAGGAGTCATCGCCAACAAAAAACAGATCGCTGTACAGGCGCAGGTCGTCTCTGAGACTCTGACGGTGAATACCTGTCAGACTCCACCGATTGACTGGCGCGCTGGTAGTTGCTGGACCACCAATCTGCTCGTTGAAGTATGAAGCCGCCAATTGCCCTTCAGTCCGCTCGTTAGGAGCATAGCGATACTCGCCCCAGAGGCCGATCCGCGCTGAAGTCTCCAAATCGGTTGTCAGGGTCATGTCCTGACTCTTGCTAATCGCCCAGTAAAAAGGCTGTTGCCACACAAACCCACGCTTGCTGGAAAATCCATAGTTCGGGAACAGGAACCCACTCTGCCGCTCTCTGTTGAGGGGAACGACGGCATACGGCAAGTACAGAAGCGGGACATCCCTTACCTGGAAGACCCCTCCGTACACTTCGCCCTTACCGCGCAGAGTGACGTCGACCGTCTTGCCGCTGATACTCCAGTCAGCCTTGCGGAAGTCGCTGCATTGGCAGGTCGTGAACGCGCCGTTCTCGATATGATAGCTTTGACCGTAAGATTTCTGTAGGGTCTTGCCAGTAAGAATGTACTGATTACGAGGGAGATAAACTATGCCGTTGGTCAATTTGCCGGTTTCGTTCTCCATCTCCCATTGCAGAGTATCAGCGTTAATCTCTCCCTTGGGATCCCTCACTACAACGTTGCCCTGCGCGGTTACTTCATTGGTAGACCGGTTGACTCCAACCGTATCGGCACTGACTGTCGTTTCTCCCTTAGTCACAACAACGTTGCCTGTTGCAGTAACAGTGTTGCTCTGCTCTTCGTAGGTGAGCGCATCGGCCTTGACATGTACCTGTTCCTGTTTCTCTGCAGGAGCCTGAGCCCAGCACTGGAGAGAGACGGACAACGCCAGCAACAGGAGAAAGAAACTGCTGATCTGCCACATTACCGCCTCTCCTTCTGCATTCTCTGGAGGAAAGGCGCAGCAGCTGGAGCGAAGAGGGGGTAGACTTCACCGACCAAGAACAGCGAGCCACAAACCACCACGGCATCGCCTGGTCTAGCCTCGGCCATGAGTTGCCGACACGCCTCCCGGGCATTCGCGATCAGGCGGACAGGGCAGAAGGGAGCAAATGCTGCTTGCAATACCGCCGGGTCTTCGGCGCGCGCTTGTTGGACACGAGCTACCACTACCTCGGCTGCAATCCGGGCCAGCATAGGCACCATCGTTCGCCAATCCTTGTCGCGCATCACGCTAAACAGCAACTTTACTCGCTTCCCCTGCAGCACGCTAGGCAACTCAGCAGTCAGGGTCTCGATAGCCTGTGGATTATGCGCCCCATCGAGCACCACTAGCGGATGCTCAGATACCACATCTAGCCGACCGGGCCAAGTCGCAACGCGGAGCCCCCAGCGGAGGCTGTCTTCAGAGACCGGCAAGGAGGTATGGATTAACTCCAACGCTGCCAGGGCACATGCAGCATTTTGCTGTTGAAAACGGCCGCGCAGCCCCAAGCGTAGGTTTACTAACCGCCATGCTGAACCCTGGTAAGCAATCGTTCCATTCGGTTCATCACAGACAGTGAAATCTCTATCCAACATATAGGTAGCACTGCCGGCACGCCTGGCCAAGTCGCACAAGACGTCACGACTCTCGGAGGCGACCTTGCTGATGACAACCGGCACGCCCGGTTTAATGATCCCACCCTTCTCCCGGGCAATATCGGCTAGGGTCGACCCTAGATAAGCCTGGTGGTCCAGGCCAATGCCAGTGATCACGGACGCCAGCGGGAGGAGTACATTAGTAGCGTCTAGTCGCCCACCCAAGCCGACCTCGATCACCGCCACGTCAACCTGGGCATGGGCAAAGGCGTAAAACGCCAGGACAGTCATCATCTCGAAAGGAGTGAGTCGGATACCAGCCGATTCGATACGTCCGCGAATCGCCGCAACCCCATCCACAACGTCCTGCTCGTTGATGTACTCAGTGCCCAGCCGGATACGTTCGCAGAAATCGACCAAATGAGGAGAAGTGAAGAGACCGACACGGTAGCCAGCAGCGCTCAGCATGGAGTGTAGCAGCACCGCAGTTGATCCCTTCCCATTCGTGCCGGCGACGTGGAGGGCTGGAAAGCGAAGCTGTGGAGAGCCGCACAGTTGCAAAGCGGCAGCCACCCGTTCGAGCTTAAGATCCATACGCTCAACTTCGAGATGGTATAAGAAATCCAGAGTTTCCTGATAGGTCGGCATAGGCGATAGCATAGGGACACGCGGCTTGTGCCCCCCTCGCTGGCTTAGTCACACAGCAGACCGAGCAATTGACCCAGTAGGCGGCGAAGGTCCTTGCGTTCAACGACAACGTCAATCATACCGTGCTCAAGTAAGAATTCGGCGCGCTGGAATCCCGGGGGAAGCTTCTCACGGATCGTCTGCTCGATGACCCGCGGTCCAGCAAAGCCAATCAGCGCTTGGGGTTCGGCCAAGTTGATATCGCCAAGCATACCGAGCGAAGCCGCAACTCCCCCAGTCGTGGGATCGGTCATCACAGAAAGATAGGGCAGACCGGTGGCACGCAAGCGGCCCAGCGCCATATTGACCTTAGCCATCTGCATCAGGGACAGCACCCCCTCCTGCATCCGTGCTCCACCCGAGGCGGAGAAGAAAATCACCGGCAACCGGTCGGCCAGCGCGTATTCGACGATACGGGTGAGTTTTTCGCCGACCACTGAGCCCATGCTTCCCCCGAAGAAAGCAAAATCAAAGAGACCAAGTGCCACCCGACGACCCACGATGGTCGCGACCCCACACACTACCGCCTCTTCTCGGCCGGTCCTGCTCCGCGCATCGGTCAGGCGGGTCACGTACGGCCTGCGGTCGGTAAAGAGCAACGGGTCACCAGAGCACAAGGTAGCATCGTGCTCAACAAACGAACCGCGGTCAACCATCATCAGCAGACGCTGCTCGACGGTCAGGCGTAGATGGGTACTGCACTTAGGGCAGACAAACAGGCGCCGTTCAACCTCTTTGCGGAAGAGGATCTCTTGACAGCCTGTACACTTGAGCCAGATCGCCTCAGCCTCTTCCTGTATCTGCTTCCGTTCGCGCGCAGCCATACGTTCTTCTTCGTGTTGCCAACTACTATGGTTTGGGGATTTCCCTTCCTCACCGCATCACTCGAGGTGGAACCCATCCTCCTCACTCAGGCAGTGAGGGGGGTGCTGCCTGGAGATTCCTATTACGAATCGCCATTTTGAGATTATCGACGAATGCTCCTACCCGCTCGACCAGGTCTGGTTGTCCACTCTGTATTTCGATGATCTGCGAGAGCGCACTGCCAACGATCACCGCGTCAGCAACATTTGCTACTTGGGCAGTTTGCTCAGGCGAAGAGATGCCAAACCCCACCCCTACCGGCACCGGCGAGATCGCTCGTATCCGTCGTACCATTTCGCCAAGATCGGGTGGAAGCGTGGTGCGAGCGCCGGTTACCCCGGTCACTGCTACATAGTAGACAAACCCGCGTGCACGGGTAAGCACGGTGCGCACACGGGAGAGGGAACTAGTCGGCGCCAGCAGAAAGATCAGGTCCAAATCTTGCCGATCAGTCTCTCGTTTGAGTTCGTCCGCTTCCTCAGGCGGGAGATCGACACACAAAACCCCATCGGCTCCAGCCTGTCGGGCATCACGGGCAAACCGTTCTCCACCGTAGCGAAAGACAGGATTGTAGTAGGTGAACAAGAGGAGCGGCACGGTTAGGGTCCGACGCAGGTTCTGCACCAATTCAAGCACTCGTCCAAGAGAGGTGCCACTCCGCAGGGCTCGCTCGGCCGCTCGTTGGTGGGTTGGGCCATCGGCCATAGGATCAGAAAATGGGACTCCTAATTCGATCAGATCGGCGCCCTGTCGCGCGAGCTCCTGAACCAACTGAAAAGTCGTATCGAGATCAGGATCGCCGGCAGTGATATATGGGATAAGCGCGACTTCGCCGCGGCTGCGTAGAGCGGCAAACATTTCAGAGATGCGTGTCATATAGCTAATGCAGTTCGCCCAGGAAGCGCGCAACTCCCTGGAGGTCTTTATCCCCGCGTCCAGAAAGATTGATGACGACCAGTTGGTCGGATCGTAGCCGCGGCACCAACAGTGCGGCATACGCAACAGCATGCGCGCTCTCCAAAGCGGGAATAATCCCCTCGGTCTCAGCCAACAGTTTCATACCCTCTATCGCCTGATAATCACTCACAGTGACATACTCCACTCGATGCCGGTCGTTCAGGTAACTCAACTCTGGACCGACTCCTGGATAGTCGAGTCCCGGCGCGAGCGAGTGCGTGCCGCGGATCTGGCCGGTCTCATCTTGCAGGACGTAGCTTTTACTGCCGTGTAACACCCCCACGTGGCCGTCAGAAATCGATGCCGCATTTTTTCCTTCTCCCAAGCCGCCAGCCTCGACGCCAATCATCCGCACCTCGGGGTCCGCCAGAAAAGCGGCAAACAGACCCATGGCATTGCTGCCACCACCAACACAGGCGAGCAGATAGTCCGGCAACCGACCTTCACGCTGGCGTACTTGCTTCCTGGCTTCACGACCAATCACCGATTGAAAGTCACGTACCAACATCGGATAGGGATGAGGGCCGGCGACCGTACCGATCACGTAGAAAGTGGTCGCCACCTGAGTAATCCAGTCGCGCAGCGCCTCATTCATCGCATCTTTCAGCGTACGGGTCCCAGTCGTGACTTCGTGCAGTTTCGCTCCGAGCAGGCGCATACGGAACACATTAGGAGCTTGTCGCGCAATGTCTTCACTGCCCATGAACACTTCGCATTCCAGACCGAAGAGCGCCGCAACCGTGGCGGTGGCCACGCCGTGCTGGCCAGCACCAGTTTCGGCAATCAGCCGTGGTTTACCCATACGCCTGGCCAGCAACGCCTGGCCGATGGTATTGTTAATCTTGTGCGCTCCGGTATGGCACAGGTCTTCACGTTTCAGATAGACCTTCGCCCCGCCTAATCGCCGCGTCAAATGCTCGGCAAACGTCAAAGGGGTGGGGCGGCCGACGTAATCATGCAACAAGACGCGCAGCTCATGCCGGAATTCCGGATCACGCCGGTAACGGCGATAGACCTCTTCCAGCTCGATCAGCGCCGGCATCAGGGTCTCCGCCACATAACGTCCGCCATAGGGGCCGAAGTGACCGGAGGTATCAGGCAGTCTTGGCATTGCTAATAAAAGCCCGTAGTTTCTCAGGATCTTTACAGCCTGGGGTAGATTCGACTCCACTGGCAACATCGACAGCCCACGGCCGCACTGCTCGCACTGCCGTGGCCACGTTCTGGGGGGTAAGGCCGCCGGCCAAGATCAGCCGGCTCATGTATTGAGGCGGCAAAGCTTCGGCACACTCCCAGGCAAAGGCTTCACCTGTTCCCCCGTATCGTCCAAGCCTGTACGTGTCAAGGAGGAGGTAGTCGGCTGGCAATTGCTTCCACTGGGGCAGCGACTGCTGTCA
>Ga0126384_10002273_pt1 | contig 11672 bp, 12 predicted proteins | sample PanSoiMetPlot_36_FD_92543 | JGI IMG/M metagenome (GOLD analysis project Ga0126384, IMG submission 92543) | Tropical forest soil microbial communities from Panama - MetaG Plot_36 | ecosystem: Environmental > Terrestrial > Soil > Tropical forest > Bulk soil | place: Panama | collected 2016-02-17 | reverse complement strand
TTGAAAGGCAAATCGTGCTGCAGATGGACCGCGCCTTTGGGATGCCCGGTCGAGCCTGATGTAAAAAGCCAAATTCCAATGTCATCGCGATGCGTGTCGGCGGCGCTACAAATGCTCGGTTGTTCAGATACCGCTGAGGCGAAAGAACAGAATTCGACGTGACTGTACGATGGCTGGATTAATTCTTCATCAATCGTGTTTTGGTTGGCGACGACAAGTACCGCGCGAAGATAGCTTGCGTCCGCAGCAGCTTCGGCAAAGGTCTTCAGGAGCGACTCATGGACGATGGCGACACGGGCGCGAGTGTATTCGAGGTAGTAACGATAATCGTCCGCCGGTAATAGCGGATTCACCATCGTTATCACAGCGCCAATACGGGCCGCTCCAAACCAGGTCCAGACAAATTCCGGACAGTCGGGAAGAGCGATCAGAACGCGGTGCTCAGGTTCGATTCCTAACTCGCGCAGAGCGTTCCCAGTACGATTCGACAGTCGCGCGACCTCTCCATATGTCCAGGATTGGCTCTCAAAGAAAAGGCAGGTCTTGTTCTCGCGGCCTTCCTCCAGGTTTCGATAGAGGAAGTAGTCGGCCATGTTGAAGCGTTCAGGGAAGTGAATATTCATGCTTCACTTCTTGGCCAGTTCTCGCGTGATGAACCTTACGAGGCGATCGTAGTCTTCGTCGTCTGGTGAGGTAAATCTTGCGGCAAAGCCGATCTCGTAAGCTTCTTCGACAACCTCGGCCCACACTCTAACGGGTTCCTCGCTAGGGAGCTGTATTTCCAGCCTAATTAATTCCCTGGCGCTAACTCTGCCTCCAGTAAGCACAAAGCAGCCAGTGCGGCTCAGACTTGTGATATCGGCCTTACTGCTCTCGAAGACACCTTCCCAGTGTATGGGCAGCTTTACTGCGATGCGCGGAGCTTTACGTCGATCATATTTCATCGGTCACCTGTGGGAGTTTGCTCGTTTCTGCTGTGGACTTAATCCCGGTTGTAGATGGCCTCCAGACTCGGAGAGCCAAATTGCTGCTCCCAGACAAAGCAGCGGTCCTAGTGTGTTGAATAGTGGGCGAGCTGCGTTTCCCCCGACATCTCGATACATGCTGAGGATCAGGACAACTGCGCTGCTGCAACAAGACGCCACTATCCAGGAACGAGGTAAACGATTCAGCCGGAGCGCGCCCAACGGTAGCAACCAAACAAATACATACCAAACGGTTGGGCTGATGAAGACGCTGAGCCTTCCGGCGAAACTGCCCGCACCTGCATGCGTCGTCACAAGAATATCCGAAGTATCTATAGCTCCTGCAATACCGGCGCGCAAGAGAATGATTGTGACCACTCCCATCACTAGCATGATGGCTACAGGCAAAACCTTTCCCGAGCGCTCCGAAGGCCGCGATGCCACGAGCCAGCCTATCACCGATCCGCCCGCGATTGGCACAAATGTTTCCTTCGCTAGCGCTCCCAGCACGCCCCATAGCGGCAATAACCACCAGCGATCGCTGAAAAGAGTCAGCGTCAATGCCAGAAGAAGACAAAGTTCAGCCGCATCGACCAGTGCGGCCAGATGCAAATTCACAACTGCAAAGTTCAGCAGAAACAGAGTGGCCGCCAATAATCCCACGCCGATCGCAAAGCCGATTCGAAGCGCAACAGCTATCAACAAACATGCTGCGATAGCCGCGAAGATAGAGTTTGCAATCAGAAGCGCCAGATAGATTGACTGCGGCGGCTGCAAGAATCTTCCCGTAAGGGCGTAGAAGACTCTTGCAAGGTATGGAACCAGCACTCGAAATCGGAGCTCGCGCGCTTCTACCTGTTCACCCGCCACCATCCGGTAATAAACGGCAGCATCACTCAAGCCATCGATTTGTCGCGGGTCGTACCGTTGTACAGAAGCGTAACCGAGCCCGAGACAGATCAGAAAGAACAACAACCAACGCACGGTCCAGTCGCGAAGGTTATGCGAGGCTAATTGCAATTCAACGGCGCTGGCTGGATCACTAGTGTTTGCTTGCAAGCTTGGGCTCATCAGCAAATGGAGGATGTTCGCCGCAATGTGACAATCACCAGGCTACTCCGTTGGGTCGGCAAATGGACAGCCGCCCTCGCCATGGTTCAAATCGAGATAGGTGCGCGCTTCCCACAGTTCAGGAAAGAATTTCTTTTCCAGCGTAGTGCGCAGGTAACCAATTCCTTCCGAGCCGCCCGTGCCACGTTTGGCGCCAACCATTCGCTCGACCATCTTGATGTGATGAGATCGCCACAAAGAGAAATACTCGTCGTGCTCGAGAAGGGCTTCGCCAAGTTTGAACTCTTCATAACGATCTTCAAAGTGAGTGAGCAGTTCCAGCACAGCCCGAGTGCGCTTGCCGTAGCGTCGCCGGCGTTCTTCTGCGTCAAGACTCTTTTCATCCAATGGCGCGTCGAAGCCGCGGCGCGACAGCAATGCAAAGTACGCGTCTGCCAATGTCGGCTTGCCCAATCGACAGGCAAGACGCTCGTGAGCAAAGGAATCGTCGGTAAAAGCCTGCAGGATAGTCTCGTCCTTAAGTCCGGACGAGAATTCGATTTCGCGAAACTGCATTGATTGAAAGCCACTGGCTGGATTCAATTGATCGCGAAATTGCAGGAAGTTAATCGGTGACATCGTCTCAATGATGTGGATTTGGTCAACCAGCAACTTCTCGACTTCGACAACTCGATGCAAAGCACGTTCAGCAGCTGGAGCGCGGTCCTCGTTCATGAGTTGGGTTGCCGCGTCAATCTCCTGCAGGATGATTTTGAACCAAAGTTCATAAGCCTGGTGGATAGTTATGAAAAGAAGCTCGTCGTGATGAACAGGATCGGAGAGACATTGCTGCAGATCCAGCAGGTCCTCAACCTTTAGATATTTGTTGTAGGAAAGTAATGGAGTGGTTCCGTATTCAGGCATAGAAGCAATCAGTAATTAGTAATCAGCAATCAGCAGTTGGTCTTTGGTCTTAGAACTTGGGTCTTTGAATGTACATTTTAGGTTGACACTGATCACGAAACACGATTCCTGTCTTATCCAAAGACCAAAGACCAAAGACCAAAGACCAAAGACCAAAGACCAAAGACCAAAGACCTCGATTAGAATGCCGCTTGCACAACCTCCTCGGCGGCCAGAGCCTGTGAATCGCGAATCTTCTTCATTTCTTCAATAACTAAATGAAGCTCTTCGTCAGTGGTATAGAAATGGGGAGAAAGGCGAACGCCTGCTCCGGGTCGATAGTCGACAATGAACTCACGGCTCACCAGCTCTTTCGTGATACCAGCAGCTTTCTCATGAGCCAGCGTGATAGTGCCTCCTCGCTGCGCCGGATCTCTGGGACTAGTGACTTCAAACCCTGCCTCTTCGGCAAGATCTATCAACAGAGCCGTTTGCCTTGCGCTCTTTTCTCTAATTCTTTCAATGCCAATCTCGTTAATGATTTCGTAGCCCGACTGGGCGGCGTACAAGGCAGGAATTGACGGAGACCCATGTAGAAAGCGGTTGATGTTTGGCGCGTAGTTCAAGTCATTTTCAAATGCGAACGGGGCTTCGTGGGCCATCCACCCAGTAGTCTTTGGCTTTAATCTCCGATGCAAATCTGGCCGCACGTAGAGATAGCCGGCACCCGGACCTCCGCAGAGCCATTTCACAGAACCACCAGTCGCGAAGTCCACGTCCAAATCCTTGACGCTAAATGGCACCGTGCCGGCGGACTGATAGGTGTCCAGAACTACCATCGCGCCCACTTCATGAGCGCGTTTGGTAATGGCTTTCGCGTCCTGTAGAAAAGCGCTTTTGAACAGTACGTGAGAAAAGGGAACCAGCAATGTTTCATCGTCAATGGCTGCGAGCATACGCTCGAGCGGGACAGTAATGCCGTCGTCGGACTTGACCGTCTCGATGCGCAACTTGCCTTCGCGCGCGTGAGCTTCGTAGACATACATCACCGAAGGAAAGTTAAGTTCGGAATAAACGATCTTGTTTCGCTTTTGAGTAGGTTCAAAGCACGAAAGCACGAGTGATTGGCAAATCGAGACATTCTGATGCATCACGACCGTGCCTGGATCGGCTCCGATGATGCGGGCGACCTGATCACCGACGGTTGCGGGCATGTCCCACCATCCTTCCGCCCAGGCACGCACACCACGTGTTGCCCAGATGTCGGCGTACTCGTTAAGCCGTTGGTAAGTTCTCTTTGGCATGGCGCCAAGGCTGTGTGAAATCAGATAGACCGTTTTATCCAGAATGGGAAACTCAGCGCGCCATTTCAGCAACTCGTCAGACAATCTCTTGCGTCTCCTGTGCGGTATTACAAAGCTTAAGTCAATTTATCACAGGAGCGAATAATGTCTTAATTTGGAGTGCGGTGACCGTCACCGCTTTTGGTCAAATGTTTGCTGCCGCAGCGGCAAAAGCGCCGACAGGTCGGCGCAGTCCAAAAGGCTCCTTGCTACTGTCGGTTTTTTCTAGTAGTTCTACTGATCGCAACAATGTGGAAATTCAAGAATCCGATCAAGCATCCAATCCCTGAAACTCGCTGGCCGAGCGCTGCTGAAGCTGGACGATCACTTCTTTTTCAACCTATTAAGGTCGGAAAACTGACGCTTAAAGGCCGCACCTGGGTACCGGCTATGGTTCCCTGGCGAGCGACGGAAGATGGGCTCGTTACTGAGGCAAACATCGAGTGGTACCGGCGCTTCGCCACTGGTCGACCCGGCGCCCTGGTCGTCGAAGCAACTGGGGTTCGCGATATTCCGAGTGGTCCGCTGCTGCGGATTGGTCACGATCGGTTTATTCCCGGCTTGAAAAAACTAGTGAGTGCAGTTCGTGAGGCCAGCGATGGCGAGACGCGACTGTTCATTCAGATAATCGATTTCCTCGCAGTTAAGCGCAGACCGGATCCAATAAAGTTCTTCGATCGTTTTCTGCAAGTTAAGCAAAGACACCGTGAAGCGCTCGCGGCGTTGACGAGCAGTACACATTGGCTGCGAGCCGGCGAGAGTGAACTGCGCGAATTCATGAAAGCAGCAGAGCCTGACATCCTGGAGGCGATTCTTGATGAGCGCGAGCTCGAATCACTACGTTTTGGTTTTCGCGAGCGAGTCACCGATACGGAGCAGCAGCATATTCGCGAATTGCCGCAGGTTCTGCCGGAAATCTTTGCGTCAGCCGCAGAACGCGCACGAGAAGCTGGTTTCGACGGAGTTGAGTTGCATTACGCGCATGCCTACACGATGGCGTCGTTCCTAAGCGCGCTCAACAATCGCACCGACGGATACGGAGGCGCTCGCGAGCAGCGAGTCCGCTTGCCGCTGGAAGTCTACCGAGCTGTCCGCAGCCGTGTCGGTAACGACTATGTGGTCGGAGTTCGCTTTCTTGGCGACGAGGTTATCGCCGGCGGCAATCGCATCGAGGATGCGGTGTACTTTGGAGTTGAGTTTGCTCGCAGTGGCTTCGACTTTCTTTCGATATCGAAAGGCGGCAAGTTCGAGGATGCACAACAGCCAAAAGTCGGGCAGGCTGTTTACCCGTACACTGGTCAAAGCGGCTACGAGTGCATGCCCACCACATTGTCAGACGAGATCGGTCCGTTTGGACGCAGCGTGCCGTTGGTTGCGGCGATCAAAGGCGCAGTGAATTCGGCGGGCCTTGCGACACCTATTGTCGCTTGCGGCGGGTTGACGACATTCACTCAAGCGGAACAGATTCTCCAATCAGGTCAGGCAGACATCGCGGGCTTTGCGCGCCAGGCATTGGCTGATCCGGATTGGTTCAGCAAGGTCAGGCTGGGACGAGGCGAAGAAGTTCGGCGTTGTACTTACACGAATTACTGCGAGGCTTTGGATCAAGCCCACCGTCCAGTCACCTGCAAGTTATGGGATCGCGTCGACCTCGAGGAGCAGGGGATTGCGCTGGTGGATGAGGGTCGGCGCCGGCTACTACCGCCCGAGTGGCGGCGGTAAGGGCAAAGAGGTAAGGGCAAAGCGCTGAGCGCTGAGAGCAGAGGGCTGAGAGCTAAGCGCTGAAAGCTGAGAGCATAGAACTTTTCCATAAGGCAGCGTTGACCCCCAGCGCTCAGCGCGCTTTGCGCTTTGCCCTTTCTTCGTTGACCGCGTGCATAAATGCGGGATCTCGGCGTCGCAAACTTTCTTCGTCGACCTTGCCGCTTCGGGTCATGATCTCGTAGGCGAGTTCAAGTGGGTCCAGGTGCATGCATTGTCGGGCATTTTCGAACCAGAGGCAGCTCTCCTGTGCCGCAGCCTGATACTCTTCGATTACTGGCTTGCGCACCTTCTCAAATTGGGTAAGCGCGCTGCGCGCGTCTTTCGTTTCGTCGAAGCATTGCTTCAGCGCGATTGCATCTTCGAGAGCAAGCTTAGTTCCTGAGCCGATCGAAAAGTGCGCGGTGTGTAAGGCATCCCCCAGCAGCACCAGATTGTCGTGACTCCAATGCGCATTCTTTACGTTCAGGAAATTAATCCACTTTGAGTTATTGGAAAGCAACGGATGCCCGTTCAGATCGTCTGCGAAAACCTCTCCCAAATAAGCACGAGTGGCAGCTTCATTCATGTTCTCAAAACCAGCTTTCGTCCAGGTCTTCGGATCGCACTCAACAATGAACGTGCTGGTAGTCTGGTTGAATTTGTAGGAATGCGCAGCAAACACTCCCGCCTGATTCTGTCGGAACGTGAGTGTAAGTCCATGGAAAAGCTGATTAGTGCCGTACCAGACATACTTGTTGGGACGAACGTTCAACGTCGGCTCGAAATGGTTTTTGAACTTTTCACGGACCATGCTGTTGACACCGTCAGCGCCAATCAGCAGGTCGCTGGAGCCTGCTAGTTTGGCGACGTTCCCAATCTCTCGTTTGAAGTGGAGCGTCACGCCAAGCTCCGAGCAGCGCTCCTGAAGAATCTTCAGCAACTGCAGCCGTGCTATCCCTGAAAAGCTGTTGCCATGAATGCTGATCTTCTGGTCGCGATGGACGACATCGACATTGTCCCAGGCGGCGAACGCGTCGGTGATGCGCCGGTGCGATGGGGCATCAGCTTCGCGCAGGTTAGCTAGCGTTTTTCCGGAAAATACGACGCCCCACCCAAACGTGTCATGGGGACCATTGCGCTCGTAGACAGTGATTTCGTACGCGGGATTCGACTGCTTCGTCAGAATCGCAAAGTAAAGTCCCGCCGGCCCCCCGCCGATGATATTGATGTTCATTGCGTTGGATATCAGTGAGCGCTAGTAACCTTCTTTTATTGGATCAAACCCGAAGGCCCTGATCACATCTTCACGGGACAGCACTCTCGCTATGAACCGGCGTCGAATCTCCTCTGAAGAGGCCTGCGGGTAGCGATGCCTTAGGTCGGAGATAATGAGGGAACGCGTGAAGCGGGTGAGTTCAAATGCCAAAGCGAGTCGCCTCGATGGCGACAACTGGCTCATCAGCTTGTATTGCATTTGCTGGGCTTCAACACTTGTGTCAGGTGAGAGCGGCTTCATTCCCGGTATATGTTTACTCCTTTAAAAGCTGGCTCGCGATCACGATCTTCTGAATCTCGCTGGTGCCTTCATAAATTCGCAGAGCGCGCACATCGCGATAGAGTCTCTCCACCACACTTCCACGAACGAGCCCGGCGGCGCCGTGAATCTGCATGGCGTGATCGATAATCCGCTGAGCAACCTCGGTAGCATAGAATTTCGCTTCGCTGGATTCACGGGTGACTCGTTCCATTCCACTATCTCTCAGGTATGCAGCACGGTAGACCAGCAGGCGAGCGGCATCCAACTCCGTTACCATCTCCGCGAGCTTCTCCTGAATTAGCTGGTGCTCCGCCAGCGTTCGTCCAAATTGTTTGCGGCTGGAAGCGTAACGGACAGCTTCGTCTAAAGCGCGCCGGGCCATGCCGCAAGCAGCTGCCCCTACACTCGGCCTGAAGACATCCAGTGTTTGCATTGCCAACCGAAATCCATCGCCTTCAGCGCCGACCATATCCTCAGCGGGAACCCGACAGCCTGAGAACCTGATCTCGCCAATCGGATGAGGTGACATCAACGACGTGCGCTCGACGACGGCAAATCCCGGCATACGCGAGCCGACTACGAACGCCGACAGCTCGGGCCGGCCGTCATCTCGCGTTCTCGTTCGAGCGAACACGGTATAGAAATCCGCAATGCCGGCGTTCGAGATGAAACGTTTCGTCCCGTTAATTACATAGGACTCCGCATCTCTCTGTGCCGATGTTTGAATGGCTGCGACGTCTGATCCCGCTTCCGGTTCAGTCAGCGCAAAGGCAGCAATTGCTTTCCCTTCCGCTGCACGCGACAACCAGAAGTCACGAACGTGCTCAGGAGCGGCCTTAGCGATGGCAAAGGTACCGAGGCCTTGCATCACGAAAGCTGTGTCCGCGAGTGAGGAAGAATAGGAAAGGGCCTCTCGGATTAGACAAAGCCCTCGCGCGTCAATTGGCGTCTCAGGAGTGGCCACTGCGTATTGCAAGACGCCGGCGTTAGCGAGCAGACCCACATACTCTCGCGTTCTGTCATCGGCTTCTCGTTCTTCGATGGCGCGCGGCTCGATCTCACGTTGCACGAAGTTCTCGATGCCGCCAGCCAGGGTACGATGCGCGGCAGTGAAAAATGGAGTTCGTTCAATGAATGTATCGATCATGGTGACCTATTCAAAATGCGGCTTTCGCTTTTCGACAAACGCCGAATAGGCTTCGCGAAAGTCGGGATGTTGCATGCAAATGGCCTGGGCTTGCGCCTCGGATTCCAGCGCTGTTTCGAGGTCAACGTCCAGTTCACGATTGACCATCTCTTTGGTCCTCGCTATCGCGAATGATGGACCAGCTGCCAGGCGAGCAGCAAACTCACGCGTCACCGACGATAACTTGTCCCCGCTCACCACCTGATTGTAAAGGCCCACCGACTTGGCTTCGTCCGCCGATATAAAGTCTCCCGTATAAAGCAATTCAGTAGCTTTCGCCAAACCTATTACACGCGGAAGTAAAAACGCGGCTCCCATATCTGCGCCCGATAGCCCGACACGCACAAACAGGAAGGCAATCTTTGCATCCTGGCTTGCGAGGCGAATGTCTGAGGCCAGTGCGATACATGCGCCGGCGCCGGCTACGGTACCGTTTAAGCTGGCGATAATAGGTTTGGGCAGCGCGCGCATGCTGCGAATGAGATCACACGTCATGCGCGTGAATTCAAGCTGCTCCTGCATATCGCGTTGAAAAAGTTGCGCGATGATGTCGTTGACGTCGCCTCCCGAACAGAACGCTCTCCCAGTGCCGGTAATAACGACTGCGCGCACGTCTTTCTGATGGCGTAACGCATAAAAGGTGTCGGTCAGCTCACGATAGATTTCGAATGTAAGGGCGTTGAGGCGCTCGGGGCGGTTGAGAGTAATCGTAGCTACGCCATCGGTCCGTTCAAAGAGAAAGGTAGTAGGTTGGTCCATGGGTTAAGAATGGGAGAGCCAGCTCCGAACGTCGTCACAGAATGGCAATTCCGTCGATCTCGACTTTAGCCTGGTCATCAAGCAGACTCTTAACCTCTACGAGCACCATCGCCGGAAAATGTTTGCCGAGATGAGTGCGGTAACAGATGCCCACATCGCTCCGTCGGGCACGATATTCATTTTTGTTGGTTACGTAGATAGTCAGCCGAGCTATTTGTTCGGGTCGGCCCCCGGCGGATGAAACCACCGTAACAACATTCGCCAGCGCCCGGTCGAATTGTTCGACGAAGTCGTCGCTTACGATCCGTTTCTGTTCGTCCCAGGCGATTTGACCAGCGATGAAAAGGAGCCTGCCGCCTTCATCGGCCAGTACTCCATTCGAATAACCGCTCGGTTCGCTCAATGAAGACGGATTGATGAGAGTAAACGACATAAATACTCCTAAAACATAATAGTGCCACCATCCACATTGATCGCCTGTCCGGTGATGCCTCGGCCGTCGTCAGAAGCCAGCAGTAAGGCAATGGCGGCGACTTCGTCTGTAGTCACGAGACGGTTTTGCGGACTCATGTGCTTTAGAATATCCAACGATTCTTCAGCAGATTTTCCTGTACGTGTTGTGATGTTATCAACGGCCCGACTGGTCATGTCCGTATCGACGTAGCCTGGACAGATTGCGTTGACAGTGATTCCCCGCGTTGCGACCTCCTGTGCCAGTGAGCGAGTGAGCCCGAGCACGCCATGCTTGGATGCTGAATAGGCAGCGATGTAAGGCGCTCCGGTCTTTCCTGCGATTGATGCGATGTTGATGATGCGTCCCCAACCGCGTTCCAACATTGCCGGTAACGCTGCGCGGGAACAGTAGAAGGTGCCTGAGAGGTTAGTATTCAAGTGTTGCTGCCACAGTTCGTCGCTGGTCTTGAGGAATGCAGTGCTGATGGCGATGCCGGCGTTATTAACCAGAATGTCTGCGCCGCGGCCGAACAAAGAATTCAGAGCGTCAAAGGCGTTGCTGACACTGGCCTGGTCCGAAACATCGCAAACAAGCGGCGCCGCCTCCACCCGATGTTCATACTTGATCGTGCGAGCAACCTCGTCGACTTGTTCCCTTGTGCGTGCTGCCACTGCTACGTGAGCGCCTTCGCGCGCGAAAGCAAGGGCCACCGCTTTGCCAATGCCGCGACCGCCGCCCGTGATTAGTGCAATCCGATCCTTGAGCTTCATTTCACGGTCCCCAACGCGAACGGAGATCTAGTGACCAGTAAAGCGAGGCTCGCGCTTTTCCAGAAACGCTCGCACACCTTCTTTACCATCGCGCGATTCGAAACAGCGCATCTGGGCCTCAACCTCGTAACGCAGCATCGTCTCGAGGTCTTCGCGGCCGCTAAGGTAGACCGCCTGTTTTGCCGCAGCAATCGGAATGGGAGGCGCGTCACGTAGTCGCTCTGAGAGCGTCCGCGTTTCCTGTTCGAGTGCTTCGTCAGGCACAACCCAATTAACAAGCCCGAGACGCAGCGCTTCTTCAGCATTTACCGGGTCACCGAGAAAGAACAGCTCGCAAGCTTTGTTTGCGGTGACGAGACGAGGCAGAAAGTAAGTTCCGCCCCAATCAGGATGAAAGCCTATCCTCACGAACGATTGGGTGAAGGTGGCGCTGTGGGCGGCGATGCGGAGGTCGCAGGCCAAAGCCAGGTTGCAGCCGGCGCCGGCTGCAGTTCCATTGATAGAAGCGATAACGGGCTTCGTCATTGATCGAATCGCAGTAACCACGCGGCGAGCTGCGCCCAGCAGGCGCGCAAATTCTTCCGAATCATTCTGGTCCATTAATTCTGAGGCGCGGTCCAAATCACCGCCGGCACAAAAGCCACGTCCCGCGCCGGTAATTACAACAACGCGCACCAGCCGGTCGCTTCCTGCTTGCTCCAAAGCTTCTGCCAGGTCGCGGCGCATATGACCGACCAGCGCATTCAGCTTGTCGGGGCGGTTCAGCGTAATGGTTACGATGCCGGAATCTTCTTTAAAGTCGATGTCGGACATAGAAGCAATTAGTAGTCAGTAATCAGCTATCAGCAACGGGTCTTTGGTCTTAGGCCTTTGGCTGTGTTTTTCTCATTGACTCAAGATGCGGGAAACAGTTTTCCTCTTTGTACCAAAGACCAAAGACCAAAGACCAAAGACCAAAGACC
>Ga0126384_10002271_pt1 | contig 11674 bp, 10 predicted proteins | sample PanSoiMetPlot_36_FD_92543 | JGI IMG/M metagenome (GOLD analysis project Ga0126384, IMG submission 92543) | Tropical forest soil microbial communities from Panama - MetaG Plot_36 | ecosystem: Environmental > Terrestrial > Soil > Tropical forest > Bulk soil | place: Panama | collected 2016-02-17 | reverse complement strand
CGCCCGTTGACCAAGCGTGAACGTGTCGCTGAAATGAGACGCGTCGAATCTCGTCACCGTCGTGATCTCGAGATCGCGCGCAGGCGTGCTGAGGCGGCGCGTCAGGCAGCTATTGCTCGACAGCGAGCGATCGATGCCGCAATGCGCGGAGAGGTGCAGACTTTCATTTCGCATGACGTGACCACCGGCGAGGATCCTGAAGTAAGACGTGTGGCGATAAATGCCCTCGGCAATCATGCCGGCACCGTGGTCGTGATGGACCCAAAGAACGGCCGCGTTTACGCCACTGTGAACCAGGAGTGGGGATTGCGCCGTGGCTTCAAGCCGTGCTCGACAATCAAGCTCGTAACGGGATTGGCAGGGTTGAATGAAAAGGTAATCGACGAGAGCTACACGGAAGCGGTTTACGACCGATACCACCTCGATTTGACGGGAGCTTTGGCTCACTCAAACAACACTTATTTCCAGCAGGTTGGGGGTCGCGTTGGCTTTGACAAGATGATGACCTACGCGCGTGAGCTTGGTCTTGGTCAAAAGACCGGCATCAATGAGCCCAACGAGTATCCCGGACGGTTGCCGGCGCCAAAGACAGGTTTTGCGCTCAATCGCATGTCTTCGCATGGAGACGATTTTGAGGTAACCGCAGTGCAGCTCGCGACGTTGACGTCAGCGATGGCAAATGGCGGCAAGCTGCTTACTCCGCAAGTGCCTACTCGTCCGGATGACAAACAGATCAAACCAATCGTTCGACATCAGGTAAATATCGCCCCCGATGCTTTCCAGCGTATGGTGCCTGGAATGGTTGGAGCAGTTAACTACGGCTCCGGCAAGAGGGCCTACGACCCGGCGCAAACGGTCGCCGGCAAGACAGGCACCTGTATCGGTGACGGAGCCTGGTTGGGCCTGTTCACTTCCTATGCGCCGTTGGTTAATCCCAAACTCGCTGTTGTCGTGATCACGCGTGGAACCGACGCCCATAATCATCTACCGGCGGCCGTCGCGGGTCAGATTTATCGTGAACTGAACCACCGCTTTGGCACGCCGACAAATCTGCCGATCGCAAGCGCTCCAGGAGACGGCGGCGTCAACGGTACCAAGGCGGATGATGACGACGAAGAGGCGAAGGAAGCTGCAGCCGAACGCGCGAAGGAGGAAGGTGAGACTGAGGTGGATAAGAGCCTCATGGACGAAGCAAACGGTACCACCGATGCCAAGACCAACAAGACTGCAGCGCCGCCAACCAACAGCAAAGTTAAGCGCGTGATCATGCCCGTGCCGACGAAGCGACCCGAAGACGGTTCCAAACCCGCTACGCCCGCTACGGACGTAAAGCCGACCCTCAAGCCGGGAACTCCTCCCGAGGAGCGTCCACGTCGCGTGGGTGAAAAACCGTAACTGTTTTACCCGCTCCGCTGTGATGCGCCGAACGCCCCTTTTCTGGAGAGTTCGGCGCATTTTGTTTTTCTAGTCACTAAGTCTGTGTTTTGTGTTCCCCGGCCTTGACAGTTCGCTTGATGTTGCATGAATATTGCGGCGCGTTTTTTTAAGGCGTTCCGAAGGCCCCAGGCACTAGGTAAGCTCCCCTTGGTTTGCAAGGCAATAATCGGCAACGACACTAAGTTCACCGGCATCTTAAACCGGCGTCGCTGGGAGCATGCGTTGCTTGTGGCAAAGATATATATATGAAAGATTAGTTTGTGGAGGATCTGATTAGTAATGAATAAGAGATTTGGGTTTTTAGCTGTTTGTGCAACGCTGGCAATGCTGTCTCTGCCGGTGTTTGCTAATACAACATATTCGGTCGCAAACGAGACGCCACAGGAACCGTGTAGTAGCGACGCCAAGATTGCTCTGTACACCGAAGTGACGAGCAACCTCCAGACGGATCAAGCCAAAGCTTATGAGGCTGCCAAGAAGTATGTAGCTTGTCCGTCCGAAGGCGCCGATGATGCTGAGAACAAGAGAGTCGCGTATTTGAAGAATTTTATTGCCAAGTACGAGAAGGCACACCGCAAGGACGAGTTGAGTGCGCAGCTCTCTAAGAAGGACTACCCTGGCGCCTTTGCAACGGCCAAGCAGGTATTTGCGGATGACCCCAATTACTTGAAGGGCTACATGGACTTGGCACTCAACGGCGCGATTTCGCAAAACAAGTCATTAACTGGCGACACAATGGCATACTCCCAGAAGGCCATTGAGATGATTGAGGGGGGCGCCAATCCAGGCGCGTCATGGGCTCCCTTTGAGAACAAGGAAGACGCGTTAGCTAAGCTCAATTACGTTCTTGGATCGCTTGAGACGGCGGACGCGCCAGACAAAGCCATCACGCACCTCATCAAAGCGGCTAGCTATCCCAGCAGCAAAATCAAGTCGACTGCGTTGACCTATTCACTGTTGGCAGAAGCATACGAACACGGTCCGTATGCCAAGCTGTCGGCAGATTATGAAAAGTTCAAAGGCAAAGATGAAACTCCAGAGAGCAAACTTCTGCTCGAGAACATTAACCAGATTATCGATCGCGAGATCGATGCTTATGCCCGTGCCGTGGCTCTGGCGGGTAATGATTCGAACAAGGCCGCATGGATGACGACGTTGACCGACCTGTACAAGTTCAGGAACAAATCTGACGCCGGCCTGGACAAAATGATCGCGGAGATTCTGCAGAAGCCTTTGCCTCCGGTACCGACACCGATTACGTCTCTGCCGACGCCGGCAGCCACCCCAGCAAGCGGCACCGGAACCTCGACCACTGGTGGAACGACAACCGCTTCAACGAACGTGGCTGGCAGTCAGCCGAAACCGACGAGTTCACCGGCGAAACCGGCGACCAGTAACCCTACGAAACCAAAAGGACGGCAGGCCCACGCCCAGCGCCCGTAAGTTTCTAGACACCCGACTCAACACTAACGCCGGATGCGCGATCGTTAACTCGAATCAGCATTCGGCGTTTTGCTAGAATTCGTCCCACCTTGACCCGGATGGAAGACCGAATTCCCGATTTGGATCTGCTCGAAAAGACTCTGGACTACAAGTTCAGTGACCGGGCTCTGCTCGAGCGTGCTATCACGCATCGATCATGGGCACATGAGCGAGTTTCCCCCGGGTCGGAAGAACAAGCGAGACGAATGCACAATGAAGCTTTGGAATTTCTTGGTGACTCGGTGCTGGGGTTGATTGTCGCCGATCACCTTTGCCGGGCTTACCCGGCAGCTTCGGAGGGCGAGCTCTCGCGCATGAAACATCAACTGGTGAGCGCCGCAACTCTGACTAAAGCATCGTTGCGGCTGCAATTGGGAGACTTTCTTCGCTTTGGACGTGGTGAAGAGAAAAGTGGTGGCCGTCGCAAAGATGCTTTGCTCGCGGATGTGTTGGAAGCAATTACCGGCGCCATTTATCTGGACGGAGGCAAGGAGGCTGCGCAGACATTTATTCAACACGCTCTGGATGCGGAACTGGCTCGAGTCAATCCTGAGAACGCTGCTGAGGCAGACTACAAGACCATGCTACAGGAGAAGCTACAGGCTGAACGGCGCTCGCCACCGCGCTATACCGTGGTCGAAATGGCTGGGCCGCCGCACAAGAGAGTATTTCACGTTGAACTTGTCTGGGACCGAGGCCGTGTCCGCGCACAGGGCCGCTCGATCAAATCCGCCGAAGCTGCAGCTGCTCAACAGGCTCTTGAAACAATGAGAACTGACCCAACCTGACCGTAACGATTGTGGCCCGGCGCCTCGCCGGTGAGGATGCGGCATGTCACCTCAATTTAGCCTCACGATACTTGACCGCACGGCACAACCTATCTAGGATGACTTGAATGGATAACGCTACTAAGACGGCAGAAACTGAGACTACCACCAGGGCCGAGCCCGAGAAGTTCTCTATCTCACGAGTCTTTCATCGCAACGGCAAGGAAACACCCACACCGCAAGAGGTGAAGCCAAAAGGTCCGCCGAAATCTTTGTGGCGTGAATACTTTGAATCCGCTGTTGTAACGGTCGTCATGGCGTTGTTCGGCATGACGTTCATTGTGCAAGCGGTCAAGGTGCCAACCGGTTCGATGGAAAACACGATCACCATCGGTGATCACCTGCTCGTCAATAAGTTCATTTTTGCTCCTGGAGAGTCTCTTCCTTTTCTGCCACAACGCGAGATAAAGCGAGGGGATATCATCGTCTTCAAATACCCAGGCAATAAATACAATCCAGCGAGCGACTACGCGCGCGACGACAACAAGCCAATCGTTACGAATTATGTGAAGCGCGTTATTGGCGTTCCGGGCGACCATATCCAGATTGACGGCCAGAATGTCATTGTTAACGGCAAGGTATTGCCGGAGCATCGTATCGACGCCATCGACCACAACGATAAAGGCCCACTTGAAATCAGAAACGTGCCGCCGCGAAAACCTGACGATGCCTATGACGTCTTCTGGCATCCAGCTAGTCCCTCATTTTCTGAGGACAGCTATCCTGTCTTTGAAAAGGAAGGGAACGGCAAAGAGATCATTGTGCCTGCCAATAACTACTTCGTGATGGGCGACAATCGGAGTAATAGCCTCGACAGTCGCTTCTGGGGATTTGTTCCGCGCGATCTGATCATAGGCCGGGCAATGTTTGTGTACTGGTCATATGACGAGAGTTTGCCCTCAACAGGCAATCCTTTGGTCAACTTCATCAGGAATACTCGTTGGTCGCGCACCGGCACGATGGTGAAGTAGGGCGGCAAAGAGCAAAGAGGTAAGAGCAAAGAGCTGAGGGCTGAGAGCTAAGGTCAGAAGGTTAGCGCTAGAAATCGAGGACAAGGATCATACCCTTTGCTCTTTGCCCTCAGCCCTCAGCTCTTTGCCCTTACCGTTTTCCCCTTAGCTCCGTATGTCCCGGCGTCAACGAACGTGGTTCGACGTGGCTCGCAGCCTTTGGCAGCGATTTAATGACCACGATCTCACCGGACGCGCAGCCCAACTTTCTTACTACTTTCTGCTGGCACTCTTTCCGCTGCTCATATTTCTGGTAACACTGCTCGGCTATTTTGCAGCTTCTGGTAGTCAGTTGCGCGAGTCGCTGCTCAATTATCTCGCGACTGTAATGCCGTACTCTGCGATCGAACTGGTGCGCACGACTCTTGATGAAGTGACGGCCGGCAGAGGAGGAGGGAAGTTATCATTCAGCCTTTTTGCGGCATTGTGGGTAGCGTCAAACGGCATGGGCGCGATCAGTGCAACACTCAACATTGCCTACGGCGTGAAAGAAACGCGCTCGTGGTTGAAAGTTCGGGTGGTCTCGGTACTTCTGACTATTTCTTTGGCGGTCTTAATTATGACGGCGTTGACAATCGTGCTGTATGGCGGCCGAATTGGAGACGCTATTGCATCCAGGGTCGGCTATGGTAACGCGTTTACGATCACGTGGAGGATTGTGCAGTGGATCATCATGCTCACGTTTGTTTACCTCACGTTTGCGATGATTTATTACTTTGCGCCTAATCGCACGCGGCCCGGTTGGCGATGGCTCAGGCCCGGCACCGTTTTAGGCGTAGTCTTGTGGCTGCTGATTTCATTCGGTCTTCGCGTCTACCTCCACTTCTTCAATTCCTACAGCCTGACCTACGGCTCTTTGGGAGCGCTGATTGTCTTGATGATTTGGTTCTATTTGACCGGCCTTGCTGTATTGGTGGGCGGCGAAGTTAATTCTGAATTCGAGTACTAACTGCTCACCCCTGATGTTAAGTGTTATTGTGCTGACTTCTTTTCGCAGAAATTCTGCACCGAGGCGAAGATCTGTTTGCAGTACTCGTCCTTCAAATCGTTCTTTGCGCACTGCTCCAGCTGCCACTCGGCGCTTTGAACGAAATCAAGTCTCTTAGGCACGTCATCACAGAAGCCTGGCGTGGAGCGGCTACTTACCAGGCAGCTGTTGAGGAATAGTTGCGTCGTCACGGCACCGCTCAAGGTAGGATTCTGGCGATGACGTGCAACGGTCTCCGTCACGCAGCCTTGATTGTCAGTTCCTTTACCAAACTTTTGACCCTCAGCGATGGTCTGCTTGGATTTTTCCAGGAATTCGCCGCCGTGTGCCGATATCCACCAAACGCCGACGCCGATGAGAGCAGCTCCAATTACCACGACTACAATTACCGCGATTAAAATCCCTTTGACGACTCCGGTCATAACTAACTCCTTTCGGGCGATGTCAGGAGTGACTAAAGAGTTCGACGAGCTTCAGCTTGTCGATTGCCTCCGTTACTGATCAACCCTCGAAAGCTCATCGACAAACTGAAGTTTATCGGACGGTAAGCTACCTACTTCAAATATTTATCAAGCCACTGAAATACGTTATGGTGCCAGAATTGAGAATTCTGTGGCTTCAACACCCAATGTCCCTCGTCCGGGAAAATGATCAACTTCGACGGGACACCCATACGCTGGACGGCAGAGTATAACTGAAGCCCCTCTCCAATTGGCACCCTATAATCCAGCTCTCCATGAATGATCAGGATCGGTGTTTTGAAGTTCTTGACGAAATTGTGGGGTGACCATTGCTCGTACATCGGCTTGTTGGTCCAGGGCGTGCCCTTGAACTCCCACTCAGGAAACCAAAGCTCCTCTGTAGAACCATACATGCTGGTCAGGTTGTAGACTCCATCGTGGCAAACAAGCACCTTGAACTGAAACCGCGGATCATTGTTGTGGCCTTCGATCCAATCGATCATGTAGCCACCATACGAGGCTCCCGCGGCTCCAATCCGATTTCTGTCAATGAACTTGTTACGGCGAATCATGTCAGCCACGCCGTTCATGATGTCTGTATAAGCCTTACCGCCCCAATCGCCACTTATCTCGTCAACGAATTGCTGGCCATAACCAGTCGAGCCGCGTGGATTAGGAGCAAAGACAACGTAACCAGCGTTGGCGAATACTTGCGGATTCCAGCGATAACTCCAGCTGTTATTCCACGCGCCCTGCGGCCCACCGTGAATCAAAACAACCATCGGGTATTGTTTGCTGGGATCGAAAGTACTGGGTTTGACCAGGAATCCCTGGATCTTCTTTCCAAGCGCCCCGGTCCACCAAACCTCCTCTGCCTTAGTGAAGTTTGCGCCGGCCATTATTTGCCGGTTTGCTGATGACAGTAGCGTCAAGCCGCTGCCATCCGTGTTCGCGCGGTAAACTTCAGCTGGCATCTCAAGGGAGCTGCTAGCGAACACAAATGTCTTGCCGTCGGGCGTGACCTGCACATTGCTCGCAAAGACTTCGTCTCGAATCTTCTGAGCCGGACCTCCCTGCAGCGCGACTTTGAAGATCGGTTGGTGCGTCTGTTCACCGGCGGTGAAGTAAACGTCAGTTCCGTTTGGCGCCGGGGTTATCTCCTCCACCTGCTGATCAAAGTTTTTAACAATCTCAACACTAACTCCCGAGCCGCGGTCGTACCGCATCAAACGCCAACGGTCAGCTTCAAATCTTGCTCGAGCTTGAGATCGATAGAGGATATACTTGCCGTCGCTGGTGTAGATTGGTCCAACGTCATAGCCATGATTGGCTGCAGTGATGTCCTTTGGTGCACCACCTCCGACAGGTATTAAATAGATATCGCTGTTGGTTGAGGTGGCCTCGACCTTATCTGGATTGCGCACGTAGGCTAACTCACCCGAGTCGGGCGAAAACGCGTAATCAACTCCGGTCGCTGCCGCGTAAGGAGGCGAGTCAAAATCTCCGGGCGTCAAGTCGCGAGCTTCACCGCCCTGGCTCGCAACCACAAAAACATGTGTGCGTTTGCGATCGCGCCACTCGTCCCAGTGACGGTACAGCAGACGTTCCGTGACGTGCGCTTTTACTTTGTCTCGCTCTGCCTGCTCGTCCTTTTTCTTGTTGCAGGCATCGTCATTACAATCCGGATAGACGTCCGAAGCGAACGCAATCCATTTTCCGTCTGGGGACCACACCGGACCAGCTGCATTCGTGGAAATCTTTGTGACCTGGTCTCTGTGACCGCCATCGGTGTCCATCGTCCAGATCTGTCCGCCGGTGACGAAAGCTATTCTTTTACCATCCGGCGACCAGCGTGGTGCGCTGGAGGAAGCCGGGCTGCTCGTCAGCTGCTTGAGCCCGGTGCCATCGATGTTGACGATATAGACTTGGTTGACGACTTTATTTGCTTCGAGGGCAACGTCGCCGATAACAAATGCGACTCGTTTGCCGTCTGGAGAGAGGCGTGGATCAGACACACGGCGGACCTTTAAAAGGTCTTCAACTGCAAAACTGCTTCGCTGGGCGGCGGTGGCGCCGCAAGCGAGCACAAAAATGGATAGCGAAATCAGGAAACGCTTCATAAATCTTCTCGACTTTAAAATTAGAGTACCGGGAAAGCAGCGCCATTATTGCATTAATCAGAATTGAGCGCACGGAGTGGCAAAACCACGACGATTTATTGGGTTTTGCCGGCCTAATATGACGCGGCTTGCCCCCGCCAACTCCTGAAAATCTACATGGGGCCGCCTTTCATCCAGAGGCGAGTCTGGATCAATTAGCTAAGCCGGCTCTGACTTCTGGTTAATTTCTAAACACTGGGCTACTCCGGCAATTTGCGCGCGACGTTTTGTTCATTTATTACCTCGACCGAATACCAGCAGCGTTTCAGTAAAAGCTAAGAGTAGAGCTGTGAGTCGAGCTGTAGACGCATACAATGACTCGTGTTAATTTACACGCACGCCACGACATGTCTTTTGATTATCGCGAAATTGACAGCGGCCAGGCAGTCTAATTTGCGAATAATGATCCCCTCCCGACCGACATGACCGGACCAGACAGCTTAGTGCTGTGAATCGTAATACTCCCACATTGAAGATCGCCCAGTTTGAAGTCCCCCACGTTCCCGACAAGAAGCGACGCTTCCGGCGGTTTTGATGCCTAGACGTTGAATGCTCAAAACAGTGAAACAAAGTGAGGAGATCGAAAAGGGAAGGTTTAACAAAGGATGAGAACACATGTTTGAACTAAGAAAGTTTGCGTCTCGAAAATCTGAGTATTACAGGAACCTGCATCAGATTCTTGATCTGGGATTCGATAGCACCGATTACATTCATCACTTTCCGGCGTTTACAGGGCACCTCACGATTGCTCGGTTCCTATCACTCTACGAAGCTTACAAGATGACACTGGGCGTTGCTGGACATATCGCGGAAATTGGCGTTTACAAGGGAGCCGGAAGCCTACTCTTTGCCAAATTGATGAAGCTTTTCGAGCCCGAGTCTTTGACTCTCGTCCACGGATTCGATTGGTTTAAAGGCGCTCGGATCACTGAAGAGGAAAGATTTGTTGAAGATGGGGCATGTCGGGAAGATTACGACCGCGTAATGGATCTCATTCGCATCCAGGGACTGGAGAATACTGTTCTCATACACCGACTCGACGTGACCAAAGATCTCAAGGATTTCTTCGCTGAGAATCCGCATCTGCAATTCAAACTCATCTTTGCGGATTGCGGAATCTATGAAGTAGTTCGCGCAACTCTAGTGCATTTCTGGCCTCGCCTAACTAGTGGCGGCCTAATGGTCTTCGACCAATTCAATCATGAGGTTGCTCCTGGAGAGACACGGGCCATCAAAGAGTTCATGCCGGATGCGAAACTCAGGACCTTCCCGTTTGGCTGGATGCCCACCATGTACGTCGCGAAACCGTGAAGGCACGTGGGAAGCTGGAACGTGGAGACGTCCATAGGCGTTCAGAGTTCGAGCTTGTTTTGCTCTCGCCAACACAACTAAAGGCTTGAATTCTGAACGCATGTAACGTCGTTCCCTTGAGCGACGTGGAACAAATGATCATCTGGCGCGTTAGTTCCCTTTAAGTCCATCACCTGAAAGGGGAGCTCCATGAAGCAAACAACACTAGTCGTAGTGCTGATCGTAGTCGTCTGTGCCGTGATCCTGAAAGCCGAACAGCGCGATAAGACTGCTCATCTAAAGACCGAGGCCGAGTCAGCGGATACAGATAAGTGGGAGTATCTCGTGGTTGCCGGGCCCAGCACCACCAACTTCACTCCCACTGGAAACCCCGACATGCGCAAATCAGACGCGCCATTTGGCCGCGAGGCGTTCGTTCTGGAACAACATATGGACAAGCTGGGTGCGCGCGGATGGGAGCTGGTTTCAATCGCGGGCGCGCCGAACGATCCAGTTTTCTATTTCAAGCGCCGAAAATAGCATCGTTTCTGACAAGAGCGGAAAAAACACGCAAAGTCAAAATCTTCGTTTACCGAATCGTGGTTCTTGGGGTAGAATGCCGCCAACCAGGGTGAGGCTGAATGTCTCGCCCCAGCGCGACCCCAAAGGTTGCGCTCGAAAGCGGTGACGGGGTGAGGACGTTACCGCTTTCATTTATTTAGGGACCAATATTTCTCAGACAAGTAAAGGCTAGCAGCCCGCACCGCCATCGCATAACACCGGCTTAACCACAGTAAATCCGACGATCGCTGCAGCAGCGCCAGCACCGCCGATGATGATCCAGCTGCGTGTTGAGAGACCGCCGCCGGATTTCTTAATCTGCGCCACTTCGCCGTAGTTGACGTTCTGTGTCGCTCCAGTCTTGCTGTCGGTTAGTGTGAAAGAATCCTGGTTGACGGCGCTGATGTAGCCCTTCAGTTGAGAATCATCGTGAAGCTTAACTTCAATCCGCGCTTTTGGTCCAAGCCCGATCTTTGTGACTTGAATGCGCACTTTTTCCGCTGCCTGATTGCGATCAGGTGTTTGAGCTTTAACGGCATGAAGACCAATGGTCCCAACGACGACGAAAGCCGAAAGCATCAGTGCAAGTGTTCTGCTAAACATTTCAATCTCCTTCTGCAAGCCCTGGTGTTACTCAGCGGTTCGTTGCGCAAGCCTTATGCCCCAAACCTTTTTCCAAATCCAGGAAGAAACTCGAAGGACGGCTGGTCACCAACCTGACCGCAGACTGCCCAAATATTTCTTTAGGTAAATTATTACTGCAGACCCAGGTCTGTTTGCTCACAGCCTCTTGCAATTGGTTTTATCCGCATTAGTTCCCTACAAATCTCGATCTTCCCACCGGAAAATTCTATTGACTTAAACCTTCATAGGTTGCAAGCTAAAGTCGGGCAAGTAAGCGTCAGCCCACCCAAAGTTTCCGTCCCGATCGCAAACTTTTCTAGCAAGCCCTATCCCAAGCGGTTCAAGGCGGGGATTCAACCTCAACAACTTCTCCGGAGGATTGCATGAAACGACTTGACCGCCATTCGCGAGCTATTATTGTGCTTGCTCTCGTCGTGACACTGGCAGCAATGCTACTCACATTCGGTCATTGGCTGCCCACTGCTAGTATGCAATCCACTCAAGATGTTGTCGTCGAAGAGGTGTCCAGGGACGTAGCCATCGACCAGAAATTTGCTGGGAACCCCAAGAAGGAAAACCAAAGCGAGGCTGAAGCAATTGGCAATTTTGCGCCCGACGGGTGGGTCGTCGTTCACCAAGCTCATCATGGAGGAATGGGTGACCCACCCGCTACCGCGCGGCGGTACTGACCTGTTCATCCGCGGCTAATCTCCTCTGTTGTCTCCTCCGTAGCATCACCTTATCATCCATTCGCCTTGGCTACTCTTCGACTGGGGAAAACTATAATTGACCAGGCGAATCATTGTGGCGCTGCTGCGATTCACGCTGCGCATAT
>Ga0126384_10002270_pt1 | contig 11675 bp, 9 predicted proteins | sample PanSoiMetPlot_36_FD_92543 | JGI IMG/M metagenome (GOLD analysis project Ga0126384, IMG submission 92543) | Tropical forest soil microbial communities from Panama - MetaG Plot_36 | ecosystem: Environmental > Terrestrial > Soil > Tropical forest > Bulk soil | place: Panama | collected 2016-02-17 | reverse complement strand
GTACTCCAGAAAATCGAGCGCAACGTCTTCGGTCTCGAGGCTGCTTCGGAGATAAGGCGCGGCGATCGAGAAAGCACGACGCAACTGCTCGCGCTCTCGTACCAGCACCACACCGCAGTCATTCGGAACCCCCAGCCATTTGTGCGCGTCGAAGGAGAGCGAGTCGGCGCGCTCGATACCTTTGAACAGGGGTCGCGTTTCTGGTAAACCGGCTGCAAGCAATCCACACGAGCCGTCTCCGTGTAGCCAAACGCCATGTCTATCGCATACATCCGCAAGCTCGCTTATGGGCTCTACAACACCAACGTTGACTGAGCCAAGCTGAGCGAACACGCAGAGCGGCAGATCTCCCCGTGCCTTATCCTCGGTTATCATTCGTTCGAGCTCCGCGGTGTCCATGCTGAAATCAGGCCTGCTAGGAACCAGGCGTAACGACTTTCTGCCCAGGTTGAGCATATCGACCACGCGCGTAACCGATACGTGTCCTCCGTGATCGGCCATGTATACGAGAAACCGTTCTGTTCGTGCCGAGTCCTGTAATCCGTACTCGGTCGAGTCATAAGGGGCGAGGTGGCGCAAGGCGGTCAGCAAAGCAGTAAAGTTCGCCATCGTCCCCCCTGACACCAGAATGCCGCCGGAATCCTCCGGGTAGCCGATAAACTCTGTTATCCAGCGCAAACACTGTCGTTCGATTTCGGCTGCGGCAGGTCCAAGCTTCCACGCACCGGCATTAGGGTTTGTGCAAGCCGCAAGCGCATCGGCGAGAATGCCAATCATAGCACCCGATCCGTTTACGTAGGCGAAGTGCCGCGGCGAACCAATTGCCGTCAGCAGCGGAGCGACCCGCTCGCGCCAGTCAGCGAGCAGAGCCCCTGCCGATTCGCCGCTTTCCGATAGATCATCGAGGAAGCGAGCAGCGACCTGTTGCGGGGTGACGTTTGGGAGACCGTTGCAGAGGGCAAGATTGGCGTGGTAATCGGCTATTGCGTCGATGACCTCACGACCGACTTGGCGGAATTCGCCGAGTTCGATATCTCCCGGCATGATCGCTTTTTTCTCGCACACCATGAATCCAAACCTTTCGGATTAAGTCCAGCGTTTTAACGTTCAGAGTTCAGCGTTCTTTGCAGCTTTGCGTCTCTGCGCGCAACCTGATTCTTAGATTCTTATGCACTTTGTTTCGCGCAAAGACGTAAAGCCGCAGAGGCGCAAAGAACCCTGACTTCGGAACGCTAAACGTTTAAACCTTAAACGCTGAACTATAATATTGATTTCTCCGTCTCCGGGGCATGGGCGTTTCGTCCCGGTTTGGCTATCATCCGGATAATTGCCCTGGGACTTTCGTCCCGATCTAAGCGTATATTTACTTCGGTAAGGAAGGCTTCCGGTTTTGATACTCACTTAAACTCCCCTGTTCCGCACTAAAAGCGACCTCAAAAAACAGTCCAGCAATGACAGTGGTGTACCGTTTTGTAGCACTTCGAATTCAGTATCCTCGAATAATCGAAGATAACGGCTGGCACATCGGCTGTACTTCGTAGCGGCGTGCCTCTTGTGTTGGCAGTTGAATGAGGTGAGCAATGAATTTGATTAATTCCGCGAAGAAGATCGTTCTTTCTCTGGCAGTTTTAGCAACCGTATGTGCAACCATCACAAGCGCTTCAGCACAAGGGCAATACGACAGTCAAAATAGGTGGACGAGAAGCCATATGAGCCGGTTCGCTTTCGCGCTTGGCTACAGTCGGGGTTATGACGACGCGGCTCAAGGCAACTATCGAAGCTATCGAGAACTTCAGCGTTGGCGCGAAGGGACGGAAGGATGGGAAGATCCCATGGGGCCGAGAGCGTCATTTAGAGATATCTTCCGCCGTGGCTTCGCCCAGGGTTTTATGGATGCGCGAAGGGGTCGAAACCGTCGGTTCACTCAGAGCGATATCGACCGCATACGAAATGAATTCAGGGAGCACAACACTAGGAGGCCATACCGGCAACCATAACTGAAATGAGTCATTGAACCATTGATTCATTGATTTATTGCGTCATTGATCTATTGCTTGCAGTTGGTTGTTGGGAGTGAAATGGAAATCAATGGAGCAATGAATCAATGAATCAATGAATCAATGGATCAATGAATCAATGACCCAATGAATCAATGACTCAATTCCACTATAAAATTGCGTGCGTCGTCGCGGCACTGCGGCTTTGCGCGAAAAATTTATTGTGAATGTCATATATCTCGCAAAGCCGCAAAGGGCCGCAAAGACACGACGCAGTTTGTAGTCGTTCCTTTAGGCGAAAGTTCGTATTCTTGAGATATAACAGGGAACGAACTTCAGCCGATGCCGAACAAGACTTGCTTCAGTATGAAGATTTTGCTCAGACATACGTAAACTATTTAGTTTCCTGCTTGAGCCGACAGTCGAAAACGCTGTCGCGCGTATTCGAATCACTCAGAACAAACTCAACTGGCTCATCTTTCGGCCTTGTTGAGAACTCATTCACAAACACGACGTCTGCTTTGCCTGAGGCAGAACAGAGGTCAACTTCTGCCACTACGCGACGAGTGTCGGAGATATCCTGTAGTTCAACCGTGCAACCGCTTACTCCAACCTTTCCACTTCCACTAATCGCAAGGTTGTTATTACAGCTTTCAAACTTATACTCACCGGTAGCAATGGAAATCTCCAGGTGGTCGCCAGACTTGTCGTCTTGCAAAACTACCAGTTGATTGGATGTTGTTATCTGTGCGCTTACCGACAAGGCAAACACCGAACAAATCATCAATCCGATAATGACGAGTTTTGATTTCATTTTAATTCTCCTTTTGTAGAAAGACTTCTGGTTTTAGGGCGACAAAGAATCTTCACCCTCTGAATTAAGTTATTGGATTTGAATTTGCGATGGGGTTAACAACGCTGATTCAAGGACCTAACAAGGGGAAAGGTTTGAGATGCTGGATATCTCTTGACATCAGAAGCACGGACGGATTCATCCAATCGAGTCCGTCCAGCACTTTATTCGTCCTCCTGGTTGCTGGATCGTATTCGTACATCCCAGTGCTTGTAAGTGTGAAGTTGGGCACACCATACTTGTCGGCCACCAGCTTATCTCGCTCTCCTGGTCTCGGATCGCAGCAGTTCGGATGAGTATGCACTATTGCTATTGCCGAGGGATTCCATTTGAATGTGCAGCACTTGTACTGATTAGTGTAACCCTGCGGCTTAGCTGTATAGCGACCGTTCCACATACGAAAGATCAAGATGACGATCTCGCGGCCGGTAGTGCCGTTGCCGGAGTCTCGCCACGCCCTCTCGAATTGCCTCGAGACTCCGCGGTCGATATCGCTCCTGGAACTATCGATCTGCTTTGACAGAAAGCTCGAACACTGTTCACCGGAAGACACCTGCGTTTCGACTATGTCTACGTTCGGCCCATTGCCGGCTCGCGTCTGGCCGCGCACTTGTGTCCCGATCAATGACACTAGCGCAATTGGCCACAGTAGTATTGCGATCAAGTACCTTCTGCTACGTTTGTTCATCGACGTTCTCCTCAGCATCAACCGTTATTTCGGCTCCAGGCCTCCTGGCTCATTGCCTTAAGCACCCAGGCCGACATCTGCTCGAATCCTGTTGCGATAACCGGGCACTCGTCCAGCACTCGCGCAAGGGCTGGCACCGCTGAGGGTACATTTATCTTGAAGAATCTCATCAAGTGGCCGACTTCACTCGGGGTCAGCTCCTCCGCGCATCGTGCCGGGATGCCGAGAGGTATCAGATAAGCGCTGATGTTCAAACCCGAGCGGAACATCTCATACTGTAGGGTCTTGATGAACAGCTTGCGCTCGAGTGGATTCATCAAAAGCAGCATCTCGCGCACTGAATCTTTCAACTGATCTGCATCAAGCTCCTCGAACTTTGACGGTTCAATCTGTTCTCTTTTTGTTGCCATCAATGTCTCCTCGAGTGCCGAAGGTCAGGCAGTCGCTCCGTGGCTTTCTTTTGAGTGAGGAGTGAGACCTGCGTGAACCATCATTCTTGGAGGACGGATGTTCGTGTAACGCAGGTCTCTTTAACGATTCCTCACTCAGCGTGGAGAATACTGCTAGCCCTGCAGGAAGTCATAAACTTGCGGTAATCGTGCGGTAACGTTTCGGTAATGGGACCTGAACCTGGCAGGTGCAGTAGTTCAGTATTGCAGGTTCGATTCTTACGTTTCCATCTTCCGTGCTTCATCCAGCACGCTTGCCATGAAGCGAAGTAACTCTTCGAGTGTTTGAAAGCGCATCGACCTGTGCGAAGAGACGTGCTCTACGCGGCCTTCGAAGTGTCCGGCCCCAACATCGGAATCAGGGCGAAACTGTATGACAAACGCTCCTTTGTATTGCCATCCCTTCTGCATAGGTAGACAATAGTCCGGACCTCTCCGCAAGTCATTAACTTGCGGTAAGATTTTTGTAACGTTGGTAATCTTAGTGGGGCGCGAGAAACGCATAACCGCTGATCCCTTCCGTCTGGACACGGCCAACGAGTGTCTATGGCGAGGCTCACAATCGATAAAGCTCAGACCCAAAGCCTTCGCGGTACTCAATTATCTATCGGAACGTGCCGGGCAGCTCGTCACAAAGGATGAACTCCTTCGCGCCGTCTGGCCTGAAACCTTTGTAACCGAAGCCGTCCTCAAAGTCACCGTTCGACAACTGCGAGAAGCCCTGGATGATGATCCTAAGTTTCCTCGTTTCATTGAGACTGCGCACCGTCGTGGTTATCGATATATCGGTAGGATCTCTGCAGACGGCGAGATGATTGTGGATGACCGGAGTATCGAAAGCCCCGCAGCGGCGTTCTCCTCATCTATTCAGGTCGAAAACTCTCCCTCGAAAGTTGTTGGCCGTAGCGAACCACTCTCGCTTATGCAGAGCTGGTATCGAAAGATGCTCCGAGGAGAACGGCAGATAGTCTTCGTTACCGGCGAAGCCGGAATCGGCAAAACCTCGCTGGTTGACGCGTTCGCACGCAGCATCGCGGCCGATGCGAGTGTGCGGATTTGCAGAGGGCAATGTCTGGAGCAGTACGGCACCGCTGAAGCTTACTTGCCGATGCTCGAAGCGATCGGGCGGCTCTGTCGAGGTCAAGCACAGGTTGTCGAGATTCTGCGTACGCATGCGCCGATGTGGCTGCTGCAGATGCCGTCACTGATCGACACTGAAGATCGCGAGCAGCTAAATCGAGAGGCGCTGGGAGCGACGCGCGAGCGTATGTTGCGAGAGATGGGAGATGCGTTGGAAGCGCTGACCGCAGATATGTCGCTGGTGCTTATACTCGAAGACCTGCACTGGAGCGACTATTCGACGGTCGATCTGATTTCTTACCTGGCGCGACAACGCCATCCCGGACGCCTCATGGTAATCGGGACCTACCGCACCGCCGAGTTGATCGTTAGCAGTCATCGTCTCAAGGCAGTTAAGCAGGAGTTGCTGTCCAAGCAGCAGTGCGAAGAGCTGCCTCTCGAATTTTTAACTGAAGATGCGGTCGCGGAATACTTGTCTGTTAGATTTCCGGATGGCCGGTTTCCCACCGTGCTTGCAAGGTTAATACACGAACGCACCGACGGAAACCCGTTGTTTATGGTTAACGTGGTCGACTACCTGGTGAAAGAGGGTCTGATTGTCGAGCGGGAAGGTCGATGGGAGCTGGTTGTAGGCATCAATAAGGCGGAGGTTGGAGTACCGGACAGCATCAAGCAGATGATCGAAAAACAGATCGATCACCTTGATGCAGATGCCCGGCGAACACTTGAGTCCGCGAGTGTCGCCGGCGCTGAGTTTTCAGTCGACGCGGTTATGGCGGGCCTGGGAGAAGACCGTGAGCTTGTAGAAGGTAGGTGCGACGCTTTATCTCGTCAACGACAGTTTATTCGAGATTGCGGTGTGCATGTGTTGCCAAATGGAGAAGCAGTTGGTCGTTACGGCTTTATACATGCCTTGTATCAAAACGTCTTGTACGACGGGTTATCAGTTTCAAAGCGCGCGCAGCTGCATCGCCGAATCGGGGAAGGCGGAGAGCAAATCTACGGCGAGCGGGCCAGAGAAATTGCGGCCGAGCTCGCTTGGCACTTCGAGCAGGGCCGCGACTATAAACGCGCGGCGAAATTCTTCCAACAGGCGGCAGACAACGCCATTCGGCGATTTGCTTATCGCGAGGCGGTCGGGCTTTCGCGCAGAGGTCTCGAGATGCTCGAGAGTGTACCGGACAGCCAGGAGCGGGCCGAGCAGGAACTCTGTCTTCAACTCACACTCGGCGTGCCTTTGATTGCGACCCACGGATATGCATCTCCCGATGTACGAAGCCTCTACTTAAGAGCTCGAGAGCTATGCCAACAATTGGGTGATACCCCCGATGTTTCTGAAGTACTATGGGGATTGTGGACTTACTATGTATTGAAAGCCGAGCTCTCAACCGCGCATGACCTCGCCGAGGAGTTTCTTAATCTGGCTGAGCGACTGCCGTACCCGGGCCTGGCGATGCGTGCTCACCTGGTAATGCAGGTCACCTTAATGCACCTTGGGGACTTTGCTCCCGCCTTGGAGCGTTTCGAAAAGGCGTTCTCGCTTTACGATCCTGAGCGACACCTTGATGATGCCTTTCTGTACGCACAGAATCCTGGAGTTGCGATGCGGTGCTTTGCTGCCTGGTCGCTATGGTTCCTGGGTTATTCCGATCAGGCGATGGTCCGAATGGAGGAGGCGCTTAGGCTGGCGCGTGAGTTACGCGAACCACATGGTCTGGCGCATTCACGCCTGTTCGCTGCTTTTCTTCATCAGCTTCGTCGAGAGCCCGCGATCTCACAAAAGTATGCTGAGGCGGTTTTGCAAGTATCCATAGAACACGGGCTGGTGATGTATGCGGCACAAGCGACCATTCTGCGCGGCTGGACACTGACCGAGCAAGGTCGGCTCGAAGAAGGGCTGGAACAGATGCGCCAGGGATTTATTGAATATGAAGCGACCGGTACTGAGCTATTACGTCCGCAGACCCTGACTTTAATGGCCGAAGCTTTGGGGAAAGCACAACAAACAGAGGACGGACTGCGCGGATTGGAAGAGGCGCTCGAGTTAGCAGACACCAACCGAGATGCTTCCTACGTCGCCGAGATATACCGGGTGAAGGGTGAGTTGTTACTGATGCGATCTACGACTGAATTGCTTTCGCGAGCGGCGTCTGGCGGAATCGCGATCGAGGTAGAGCCTACAGCGATTGCTCAAGCCGAGGCGAATTTTCATAAGTCTATTAATGTTGCTCAACAGCAGAAATCAAAATCATTGGAGTTGCGCGCGGCAACAAGTCTGGCTCGCCTCTATCAGAAGAGCTCGAAGGAACATGAGGCGCGGCAGCTGCTTGCGGAGATTTATGCCAGCTTTAAAGAGGGATTCGATACATTAGATTTGCGTGAAGCCAAGGCACTGCTGGATGAACTCTCTTCCGTCGGAGTTTAGGAGGCCGTAGGTTTTTCGTTCCTCAATTCTTAAATAACCAACCGGATCAATTATTCGTGGTAGAATCGGAGGGTGTCGACCATGACCCCTCGGAGCAGTGACTAATGGAGAATCCGTTTGAGACCACTCGGCTGCCAACCACCGAAGACTTGAATCCTGAAGAAAGCAGCCAGCAGAAGTTAATCCTCGTGGCCGAAGATTCGCCTGACAGCGCGGTCCCAATCAGCTTGCATCTTCAACAAGCCGGCTTTCAGGTTGTTATGGCTAAAGATGGTGAGGAGGCTATCCAGGTCGCCATTATGAGTCGCCCCAATCTGATTCTCATGGATCTGGCGATGCCGGTGCTCGACGGTCTCGCAGCCGCGAGAAAAATACGCGAGCTTGCGCCGTCCCCCCGCATTCCATTGGTCGCAATATCAGCTTTCTCTACTTCCGGGTTTTTGCAAGCCGCCCACGATGTAGGTTTTGATGGATACCTAACAAAGCCGGTGGACTTCGCGAGAATGGATGAACTGATAAAGACCCTCATAGAAGGCTGAAAAGAAACGTCTGAACGCTGAACGCTAAATGTTCGGCATTTAGTGTTAGCGCTTAACTGAGAGCACTCCTTCTTAAGTCTAGGAAGCCAGACCCATTCGGCGCAGCAGGTCATCCAATCGCGGATCTGAACGGAGGGAGTCAACGCCTGGAAACACCTTTAAGTAAGCCATGTAGTTTGACCGTTCCTGGTATGCCTTCTCCAACCAGAAGAACGCTTGATCCTTATTCCCAAGTCCCAAAATAAACATTTACGAATGCCGGCGGGGTTACGTAACCCTGACGGTTTAGTTCCAGCAACTCGCTCAATATCCGATTGGCTTCAGCCGTGCGTCCGGCGAGACCATAATTCATCCCAAGAAATCCGAGGGCTCCCGGCGTCCTCGATATTGCAACCGCCCTCTCTGATGTCGGAATCGCTTCCGCCAGTCTCCCACTGGCCGCGTAAGTGTGCCCCAAAACCCAGTGCGCCAGCTTTAGCGAGGCTGTCGAGGAAGTAATCGACGCGCGAGTCTATTCGGGAATCCACTTCCGCAACTCGGATGAGGTTGGGGCGCGGCTGGGCCGCCAGGTCGGCCGCTTCGTGTTCAACCACGCGCTCCGTCGCTGCCGCGCCAGAAACGGATGTTTTTAGTCAACAGTCCGTAGTCAGTGCTAAGTGGTCCGTAGTCAGTAGTCCGTAGTCAGTAGTTGATAAGTGCCAAGACATTTTTAGGTGTAACCAATGTCTTGGCACTTCTCGGTGTAACCAATGTCTTGGCACTTCTCGGTGTAACCAATGTCGTGCCACTTTTCGGGGTAACCAATGCCTTCCCACTAAGAGCTTCTGCCTTCTGCATTCTGCCTTCTGCCTACTGACCGCTGACTACCGGCGATGATTTCGCGCGGTGTTGGTCAAACCAGTTTATTATGTAACTTATCTTTGCCGCGTGATGACTCGGCCGGCGCTGAATCCCATGCGATTCTCCCGGAACCCTCACCAGTACCGTCTCAACCTTCAACAGTTTCAACGCAGTGTAGTATTGCTCTGACTCGGAAATCGGAGTTCGGTAATCTTCTTCACCAGTAAGAACCATCGTCGGGGTCTTTACGTTCTTCACGACCGAAAGCAATGACCTTTTCTCATAATGCTCCACGTTGTCCCAGGGCAGCCCTGGAAACCAGTACCGGCTGACCAGAATCGGAATGTCACTGGTCAGCACAAAGCTGTACCAGTTGATTACGGGATAAACGGTCACCGCTGCGCGGAACCTTGTTGTACGACCGATTACCCAACAGGTCAGCACGCCGCCTCCGCTGCCGCCGGTCACGAACAGGTTATCAGTATCTATGTTTCCGAGCCTGGCGATCGCAGCATCGACTCCTGAACCGGGGAACCGTCGCTGAAATTCCCGGTGGTCAAAGGCCGGTAATTGGAGCCGTCGAAGTTGACAATCCAAAGATTGGAATAGCGCTTGTCGGTCATTACATCGCTGAATTGCCGGACATAGATGACCTTTTCACCGTCGGGAGAGATCTGCGGATCAGCGGCGGTTTCCATGTCGAAAATGTCCATTGGCGTGAGTCGATCGGACTTCTGTTGACCAACAATGATTGAGACAGAGCACACCAGAGCGGCGATAAGGGTGAACAGAATCGGTGAGTAGCGGCGAATCATATGGACCTCCAATCTCGGAAGGCGTCTTCCGACACGCGAGCGCTAGGTGTCACAGGATGAGTTAGGGCGGCTTATACACTCAGTTGGAGAGCAAGTCAAGAAAACGTAATAAGGATTAAGGTTTCTGGTTTCTAGTTTCTGGTTTGTGGTTGTGCGTTAATCTGCGTGATCTGCGGATGAACCAGGCGAGTCAATTTTGAGAGTCCACAGAAGACGACAAAGGAGAAGGTGTTAACGAGAAACCACAAACCAAAACCAGAAACCAATCTTATTCAAACTCGCGTCTGTAGCCTTCCCAACGCGGTTTAAGCTCATTCATGAATTGGACGAAGGCGGGTTCCTGGCGGATCCGGTCGAAGTATCGGTCGCGTGCGAATAACGGATAGTTGGGCATGCCCGTATCGGCGACCGTCCGGAGCGACTTCACGGCTTCAGCGGTCTTATCGTTCAGAGCATAGACACAAGCAATATCGTAAAGAATGTGGTGATACGAACGGTTGTTTCGCGCCTGCTCCAGGATCGGCGGGATTGAGGCCTCTGCTTCTTTGAACTTACCTCTCAAAGACATGACTAATGCCAATCTGGCTCTCCTCGATAATATGTCACCTGAATTTTTCTTGATCGCTTCTTCTATCAATGGCTGTGCTTCATCAAGCCGGCCCTTCCGTACGAGTGAATAATCTGGGCCAGTCGTACCGAAGAAACGTCGTTGCAACTCAATCGCGTCATCGAACCTTCCGTAAAAGTAGTAAGACATAATGAGACGACTTTGAGAGGAAGTGTTTGTCGGGTCAACGTCCAATTCACGTTGAAATTCCCGCAACCCGGTTTCCTCATCTAATCCCAGGTGGTCGTAAATTGTACCGAGGGAAAAATGGCCAACGCTCGGATTGAGCGCCAGTGCCTGACGAGCTTCGCGAGCTGCCTGCGCCAAGTCCCAACTCCCATACTTGCTGAAATAGAATTCAAAGCGGGCTGCATGAATCTCGGCTAGCTGTGGATCGAGCGACTCAGCTTTCGACAATGCTTCCTGCGCTAATCCCACCCAAACCGAATTGTCCGGATCACTATGATTCGCCATCGACATATAGGCGGTGCCCAGATGGGCATAGGCCAAAGCATATTTCGGATCGAGTTCGACAGCCTTCTTAAAGGAAGCAATGGTTGCGTTCATGTGGTAGGCGATGATTTCAATGGGCCCCGGACGGTCGCCGATCGTATTGACTCGCTCAAAGTTGGCCTTGCCCTTCACGAAGTATTCATAAGCCTCCGCGTTAGTGGTGTAGCGTTTGTCTAGGCGCGCGACTTGAGTCGGGCTCAACTTGAATTTAAGTCGAGTTGCGATCTCTTTCGACAGTCTGTCTTGAATGGTAAAGATATCGCTTTGCTTCATGTCAAAGCTCTCCGCCCACAATGAGGCGCCATCCTTTTCGCGCAGAAGATTGACGTTGACGCCCCGGCGCGCTGCACGCTGCCATCGAGCACGGCGTCGACCTGCAATTGACGCGCAGCATCCAGCGAACTCGTTTCCTCATGTACATACTTGAGCACAGCACTCGTCGGTCGGACAGTGAGCTCGCCAATCTGAGTGATCTTGGTGATGATCGTATCGGCGATTCCTAGACCAAGGTAATCATCCTGCGCACCAGTATTCAGTGATTTGAGGGGCAGGACCGCAATCGATTTGATGTTGGGGTGGTCCGTTGTTGGTGCGGCTCGAAACCATGCAGCATAGACGAGCCCAATAGCGATTAGAAATAATATTGAGCCTACCAGAGCCAGTGTGCGCCAAGAGAGAGTCGATTTGCGCAATCCGCTGACGTACTTCCTTGAATTGTTTCGCGTTCGCTTGCCGAACGGGCTACGGAAGACTCTTTTAGATTCCCACTTGTCTGGCGCAAATTCTCCAGATCGATTGCCAGGTCACGTACTGTCTGGTAACGACGTTCGCGATCTTTCTCTAGACACTTTCGAAGAATTCGCTGCAAT
>Ga0126384_10002269_pt1 | contig 11675 bp, 6 predicted proteins | sample PanSoiMetPlot_36_FD_92543 | JGI IMG/M metagenome (GOLD analysis project Ga0126384, IMG submission 92543) | Tropical forest soil microbial communities from Panama - MetaG Plot_36 | ecosystem: Environmental > Terrestrial > Soil > Tropical forest > Bulk soil | place: Panama | collected 2016-02-17 | reverse complement strand
GTGGATTATGACAATGACGGCAAATTTGATTACTACGTAACCCACATTCGCTCAGAACATGCATGGTTTGCGGAAGCGCCAACCGTGAAGCGATACATGCTGCGCTGCTTCTCCCAGGGCACGTGGAAGACAGACATGCCTTTATACATGGAGATCATGCGCCAATCGGGCATGGGATTTGTAGGCGTCTTCCAGCAGATGGCTTCCGGAAATACTCTTCTGCGCAACAACGGCGACGGCACCTTTGAAGATGTGACTCTGCAAACGCAGGCGAATCCTCCAGGATGGTTCTGGGGGGCGGTGTTTGCGGATTTTGACAACGATGGCTGGCAGGACCTCTACGCGGCCAATGGCTGGGTCTACAACAACAGAGGCACCGAAATCGAACTCGACTTCCTGTACAACGTTGTGACCAATCAAAAGACCTATAAGACAGGCATTTTCTTTGATCCGGATCATTTTGGCACCCAGTCCTGGCATGGGTGGGAGCGCAATCGCCACCTGCGAAGCAATCGTGATGGGACATTTTCTGAGGTAGGGAATGCGGCAGGCACTGATTTGCTTGTCAACAGTCGTGGAGTGGCAGTGGCAGACTTCTGGAATCGTGGAGTAATGGATATAGCGATTGCCGCTTCTAATGATCGCCATGCACTGCTTAAGAATGTAGCTGTTTACGATCGCAACTGGCTACAGGTGGAACTTGTCGGCACAAAATCAAACCGCGACGCAGTGGGCGCGCGCGTCACCATTTACTTGAGCGGCGCGCAGCAGTCTCGCGAAGTGGTGCTGGGAGACAGCTACGGATCGCAGAGTTCGCTGCGCCTGCACTTTGGGCTCAATCAGTACCGGAGCGTTGACAAGCTGGTTGTGCGATGGCCGACTTCCGGGATCGTGCAGACGTTTGAAAACGTAACCGCAAATCGAATTGTTGAAATCACGGAAGGCGACAACCATCTGGTCGAGAAGCGATATGCGACGGCGGGCACTCAGCAATCAGCAGCCAGCACTCAGCCCGCAGTCATTTTAGGCTGAAGGGAAAGCGTCTTAGGGATGGTCGGAAGCTGATTAGCTCGGCCTTCGGCCTCAGGAAACCTGGGCGGAGCAGATCCCTCCGTCCTACTCGCGGCCTGATGAAAGCGGCCGCTCGCTTTACGGACGGTCGGGATGACAGCTGGTCAGGTTGTTGGTCTTATGTCAGTACACCATCTCATAAGATTCCACGCATGGGCTTTAACCACGTTGCTGCTGTTGCCTACCCTGGGCGCGCTGCCACCGGGCGGATCTGCCTCTCAGCAAAACGATCAGAAGTGGTTTGAAGATGTAACGCACAGGGCCGGCATTCACTACCGGCATCACACGCGGCGATTCAACAATCCTTACGCTGAGATCATGCAGGGATACACGAAACTCGGCGCAGCCGCGGCTGTGGCCGATTACGATCGCGACGGTTTTGAAGACATTTTTGTTACCGACTCCTGCACCACCTGCAAGAACCACCTGTATCACAACAACGGCGACTTCACCTTCACTGATGTGGCAGAGCAGGCTGGAGTCGCAAATGGCAACGATGAGGAAAACGCTTCGGCGGGCGCGCTCTGGCTTGACTTTAACAACGATGGCTTGCCGGACCTGCTGGTGGTGCGCTTCGGCCACAGCATTCTTTACCAGAATATGGGTAACGGCAAATTCCGTGACGTGACCAAAGCAGCAGGTCTCGACCGCTACATGAATGCGATCAAAGCAATCGCATTCGACTACGACAATGACGGCTTCGTAGACCTGTTTTTTGGTTGCTACTTCCAAGCGATCAACATTTTTCATCCCAGCACGCCGCGGTTTTTTCCGGAAAGTTTTGAGGATGCCAACAACGGTGGTGGTGTAGTGGTCTTTCACAATAATAAGGATGGCACTTTCACAGAAGTCACCAACCGCATTGGGATTCATACGACCGGCTGGACGCTCGATCTCGGGCACGGCGATGCGAACAACGATGGCCACGAAGACCTTTATGTCGCCAATGATTTCGGGACCGACCGGTTTTATTTGAACAACGGTGACGGAACGTTTAGCGACAAAACCGAGACCACGATCGGATTTGATACCAAGAAAGGAATGAACGCGGATTGGGGCGATTACGACAACGACGGACTGCTGGATATCTACGTCACGAATATCACTGACGACTACATGCGTGAAGGCAACTTCCTGTGGCACAACAATGGCAACCTGACATTCACTGACGTTTCACGCGAAACCGGTACTTACGATACCGGCTGGGGCTGGGCGGGCAAATTCTTTGATTACGACAACGATGGCTGGCTTGACCTCTATGTGATGAACGGCTGGGTATCGGCAGGCAAGGAAAGTTATGTGCCTGACATATTCGCGATGATCACGCGCCCTAACGTTGATTTTGCCGACGCGCGCAACTGGCCGCCCATCGGCAACAAATCGCTTAGCGGCTACGAAAAGAAACGGCTGTTTCACAACGAGAACGGCCATGCATTCAAGGATGAGGCGGCACGCCATGGGTTGGATTCGACTCGGGATGGACGCGGCATTGCAGTAGCTGACTTTGACAATGATGGCCGGCTCGATCTGTTCGTCACCAATGCCGATGACGAGCCGTTCCTCTATCGCAACATTCTTCCCACCGGCGCCCATTGGATGGGATTTCTGTTGGAAGGAACTAAATCCAACCGCAGCGCGATCGGCGCGCAGGTAAGGTTAAAGGCAAATGGCACAACGTATCTCCGCTACGTAAATGGCGGCAATGGCTTCGGCAGCCAGTCCACCACTCGCGTGCATTTTGGATTAGGCAAAGCCACAAAAATCGAGAGCGTTGAAGTGCGTTGGCCCTCTGGACTGAAACAGACATTCCCCTCGCTGGCCGTGGACCACTGGTACAAGCTCACCGAGGGCCAATCCACAAATGATGTTCAATCATGGGAACCAAAGCGATGACTAACAAAACTTTCTCATATCTATTTGCAATGCTGATGCTGGCCGCAACTCAACTGGCGCCGGCATCGGATACGGATTTTCAGGCGGGCATGAAAGCCATTGCGGCAAATGATTTCTCGAACGGATTGCGCTACCTGGAATTGGCGGTCACTGGTGATCCTGAAAATATTCGATACGCCAGCGAGTACAGGCAGGCAAGCATTCGAGGCAAGGAGTTTGACCGTTCACTTAAGTTTTTTGAGAAGGCAATTGCAGACCACCCTAACTCAGCGAATCTTCATTTGAATTTTGGGTTCGCGTATGTCGACAAAATACCGGTGGCCGGTTCTATCACTCAGGTCATTCTGGCAAACAATGCATTGACTGAATTCTCAAAGGCAATCGAGCTGCAGCCCAGTTGGCTCGCATTTTACACGCGCGGAGAGAGCTTTCTATTCTGGCCGAAAATTTTTAACCGAGCCAGCCTGGGCGTGGCCGATCTGGTCAAAGCCATAGAAATCCAGAAAAAAGGGCCGCGCCGAAGCTATCACGTTAAAACCTTCATTGCGCTCGGTGATGGCTATTGGAAAACTGATGACCTAACCAAGGCACGGGCAGTCTGGCAGGAAGGACTCAAGGAATTTCCCAACAATGAGCAGTTGAAGAGCCGGCTCGCACTCCAGGGCGACCAGCTCAAGTCAACAATTGAAGATCAGTTCGACCCCAGCAAGCGCGTTGATACGGACTTGAGGGAGCTATGGTCAAACTGAGGGCCTGGTTGTGCGTGCTGGCGATTTGCGTTTCTACCGAGAGTTGGGCAGCGGACGGTCCGCAACGCTCAATCCGGTTTGAAGAAATCGGAATGAAGGCAGGCGTCCGCGTCACCCATCACACGCGAAAGTTTCACGGCAAGAACGCAGATGTGCTGCACATGTTCACAGATGGTGGCGCCGCTGTGGCCGTGGGTGACTACGACAATGATGGCTTTGAAGACATTTTCGTAACCGATTCCGACGCTGGGAAACCCAATCATCTCTTTCACAATAACGGCGATCTCACATTTACAGACGTGGCGGAAAAAGCCGGGGTGGCCGGTGGAAATGATCCATCGTCAATTGTTTCTGACGCCCTTTGGTTCGACTATGACAACGACGGCAAACTTGATCTGCTGATCGCGCGTTTCGGAACGCCCATCCTTTATCACAATGAAGGAAATGGGAAATTCAAAGACGTAACTGCCACCTCCGGGCTGAACAAGTTCGGAAACACAATCGCAGTGATTGCCTTTGACTATGACAACGATGGCTATCTCGATGTGATGTTTGCCAATTATTTCAAGCCGGTCAATCTGCTGGAGTTGAAAGATCCTCATGTGCTTCCGAACGACCTGGACAACGCCACCAATGGCGGTGGAGTCACGCTGTGGCACAACACGGGCAAAGGAACGTTTGAGGAGGTAACTGACAAAGCGGGCTTCGGAAAAGTTACGGGATGGGCGCTCGACCTTGGTCATGGCGACTTCAACAACGACGGCCTGCAGGACGTTTATATTGCCTGCGACTACGGTACCGATCACATTTTTCTCAACAATGGCAACGGCACTTTTCGCGAAGTCACGGAAAAGGCCACCGGCTGGGACACCAAGAAGGGCATGAACGTTGATGTGGCGGACTATGACAACGATGGGTGGCTGGACATTTATGTCACGAACATCACAGACGAGTACATGAAAGAGTGCAACATGCTGTGGCACAACAATGGCGACGGCAGTTTCACTGATGTTTCGAAAGAGACGGGCACGTGCGAGACCGGTTGGGGATGGGCGGCCAAATTCGCGGACTTTGACAATGATGGATGGCTCGATCTGTTTGTGGTCAACGGACTTCGTTCAGCCGGTCCCGACAGCTATGTGCCACTGATTCTGCCAGTCATCACTACTCCCGGACTCGACATTACGGATGTGAATAACTGGCCAGACATTGGGAATCGCACGTGGAGCGGATATCAGAAAAAGAAACTCTTCCGCAATCTGGGAAACGGAACCTTCAAGGATGTTGCAGCGGATGCCGGCGTTGCCAATGATCTGGATGGCCGCGGCATTGGAATCGCTGACTTCGACAATGATGGCAGGCTTGACATTGTCCAAACCAATGCCGATCAACCCTTGCTGCTTTACCACAACATTATTGAGAAGCCGGGCAATTGGATCGAACTCAAGCTGATTGGCACAAAGTCAAATCGAGACGCAATCGGCGCCCGCGTCAAAGTTGAAGCTGGAGGACTAACTCTGATTCGCGAGGTTGATGGCGGAAACGGGTATGCCGGCCAGAGCACCCGCAGGCTGCATTTTGGCCTGGGGAACGTAACTCGAATTGAGAAGATCCAAATCCGATGGCCGAGTGGCGCCACGGAGATAGTCGTGGTTCCTCTGAACCGGGTGAGCTATGTAGAAGAAGGTCGAGGAGCCGTCCGATGATTGCGGGCCATCGTTTTACCGGAGTCATCTTTGCGGCATTGATGGTGTTTGCCGGGGATTCCAAACCGGCTCCGAACACACACGACCTCCTGTGGCACCATCGCAATCTGGGCAAAGCCTTCTACGAAAATCCGATGACGCAGTTGAAAGCGGTGGATGAATTTCGGGAAGCGCTGGACATCGCGCCCGGCTCTGCTCGCGATCGTGTCAACTACGGGCTCGCCCTTCTGCGCGCCGGCAGAACTCAAGAGGCAATCACCGAACTCATGAAGGCGCAGAAGGAAGATCCGTCGATTCCGCATACGTGGTTCAACCTGGCGATTGCATTCAAAAAAGAATTCGATCACCAACGCTCGATTGAGCAGTTTCAGGGAATGCTGAAACTGGCTCCTGAGGAGCCGGTGAGCCACTACAACCTGGGCATTGAATACAAGCTGGTGGGAAAGCCCGATTGGGCGTTGAAGGAATTTGAGACGGCGTCGCAGTTGAGTCCCAACTTTGCTGCGCCGCGTTTTCAACTTTACAACGCCTATCGCGAACTAGGACGCAAAGAGGAAGCTGCGCGGGAACTGGAATTGTTCAATGAGATCAAGAAACGCAAAGCCGGTTCGGCAGTTCCAGAGGACCCTGAGTGGAGTTATTACTCTGAGATTTACGACACGGTGGAATTGGACAGTGATTTTGATCGAGAGGGCCCCTCGACGCCGCCATTCAAATTTGTGACGAAGAAAATCGCCTCCGGCGTGGATGCCAATACAGCAAGGCTTGTAGTGCTGGATTTTGACGGAGACGGCAAGCCGGACCTGCTAGCCTGGTCCAGGAACGGCATCGTCCTCCTGAAAGAAGGGACAACAGCAGTTCATAATACCGGTCTCGAGAACCTCAAGAATGTGGTCTCAGTCGCGCCCGGCGATTACAACAATGACGGCCTGCCAGATCTTGCGGTGATCACGACCTCCGACGTGCAGCTTTATGTGAACCATAATGGGAAATTTGATCTTTCCACAGTGAAATTGCCGTCTGGCTCGTTCCGAAAAGCCGTCTGGCTTGATTACGATCATGACTACGATCTCGACTTGGTGCTTCTGGGCGAGAAATCAGTGCTCATGCGCAATGATGGCGCCGCCGGATTCACTGATCAGACCAGCCGCTTCCCTTTTGTCGCGGGTCGAGCCATTGATGCCACGACGTTTGATCTTATTCCGGACAATAATGAGACGGACCTTGCCGTCATCTATGACGATGGCTCGACCGTGGTGTACCACGACAAGCTGCTGGGCCAATACGAAGCACAACTGTTCTCTTCGCGTCTCATCGGCGCTTCGTCGGTGCAGGCTTTCGACATAAATAATGACGGCTGGACTGACCTTGTGGTAATGACGTCCAAGGGAGTCCGCCTGCTCAAGAATGAGCGTGGCAAGCTCATGACACTGGACGGCCCGCAGGAAACAGGGGCGATGGTATTGGCGGATCTGGCCAACCGCTCACTGGCCGACATTGTTATCGGGGGTTCGGTGTATCGAAATGTGGGCGCCGGGCTATTCGACAAATCTCACGCCGAGCAAGTGCCGAAAGCGACAGCCGTGGCCCAGGCAGATTTTGATGGCGATGGTCGCACTGACCTGGCAATGGTGACTGTGGATGGTTCCGTCGAGTTGCTGAGAAATGTGACCGAGACGCCTAACAGCTTCATGAGCGTTCGGCTTGAAGGTGTAAAAAATCTCAAGCTCGCGACGGGCGCAGTGGTTGAATTAAAAGCCGGCGCCTGGTATCAGAAGAGAATTTATCAGGGCGTGCCGCTGCTGTTAGGTGTCCGCTCCTACGAGCAAGTGGATACTTTGCGCATCACCTGGCCCAATGGGTTGGTACAAAACGAAATTAAGGAACCAGTGGGCAAAAACATTTCGTACAAAGAGAAACCCCGGCTTTCCGGCTCCTGCCCCATGATATTTGCCTGGAACGGCACAAAGTTTGAGTTCATTACGGACGTGCTGGGTGTGGCTCCGCTGGGAGCAAGCAGCGGTGATGGTCAATATTTCCCTGTCAATCACCGGGAATATGTCGAAATTCCCGTAAAAAGCCTGGAAGCCACCGCAGGATATTACGAGATCAGAATCACAGAAGAATTGCGCGAGGTCTCTTATCTCGACAAGGTACAACTCCTGGCGGTGGACCATGACGCCGGTGAGGAACTGCTTACAAATTCCAAATTTCAGGGGCCTCCGTATCCGATGTTCCGGCTGTATGGTGTGGAGCACAAAATTTATCCGCTGCGGGCGCAAGATGAGGATGGACGCGATGTGCGCGAGCGGCTCCTGAAACGCGACGGAGGTTATGTTAACAGTTTTCGTTGTGGCAGCTCAGGCGTGGCTGCGCTGCACGAACTTAATCTCGATTTTGGCAATGCTGCGCCGGAAGGCTCCGCTATCCTGATCTTGAATGGCTGGGTTGACTGGGCAGACGGAAGCACTTTTTCCGCAGCGGCACAGGAAAGCAAAGACGGTTTGGTCTTTCCGTATCTGCAGGTCAGAGATGCGGCCGGACAGTGGCAAACGGTGATTCCTGATATGGGAATGCCCTCGGGCAAATCGAAGAGCATTGTGGTAGATCTTAGCGGCAAATTCCTTTCTACATCGCGCGAGGTAAAAATCGTCAGCAATCTGTGCGTGTACTGGGATGAAGCATTCTTAAGCGAAAAAACCTCCCGCCCAAAAGTAAAAACAACCGCACTTGATCCGGCGTCGGCTGATCTTCGCTATCGCGGCTTTTCGCAAGTGACGATCTCCTCTGAGCGAACCGAGCCGGAAGAATTTAATTACAGCCGATGGACTGCGCACACCATGTGGAATCCAACCCCCGGGCTCTATACCAGGTATGGTGACGTCCGCAGCTTGCTGAAGGCCGTTGACGACAGAATGGTAATCATGGGGTCAGGAGATGAGATTCGCCTGCGATTTGACATTCGGCATCTGCCAACCTTGCCAAAGAATCGGGAGCGCAGCTTTCTTTTGCTTGTAGATGGATGGGCCAAAGACGCTGACGCCAATACTGCTTTTGCGAGGTCGGTTGAACCGCTCCCTTTTCATGGAATGGCAAGTTATCCGTATCCCGCGAGCCAACACTTCCCAGACGATCACGTTCACCGCACTTATCGGCGAACATTCATTACGCGCCGAGCCATTCGCGACCTTCAGCCGCTCGCGGCGAGTGATCCACGAATCCACCCGGCGCATGAGGCGCACGGTGCTCCGCCTTAAAGTCGACGTTTCCTACTATTTATTGTCACTCGTTGCATTTAACTTTTTTTTTACAGCTCTTTTACACAAAGCGTTTATCCTGATCCCGCAAGGGAAATTCAGGGCAACGCTTATAAGTTGTTTCCTTCTCCTGCGAGCAACGAAATGCTGTGAGACAACTGCTTACGATGAACACCTTACGACAACAGCTCAACATTTCTTAACAGCGAATGCATAAATGAACGGTTTTTTCATAAAACACTTTCCCTAAATAGAACTCGATTCTCAGCGCAAATTATTTGTGACGTTGTGTCTCCTAATTTGATTCTGCAAGTTATCTGGAAGTCCTGAATACCAGCTTTTCCTAACTCTAAACAGAAGGGGCCGTGAGGTCAGGTGTGCCGGACCTTCTCTATTTCCAAAGTTTTGGGAGCCGATAATGATGGATACGCAGAGCATTAAAACCACAATCAAACAATCAATCAGCCGTGTGACTGGCATTCCCGCCGAGACCATCTCTGACTCTGCGTCCTACGAGGGTGATTTGGGTTTGGATTCGCTGTCGATTCTTGAAATCGCTGTGGACGTGGAGAACCATTTCAAGTTTCAGGCGTCTGATGAGGAATTGACCTCGATCCGCACTGTAGAGGAGACGGTGGACCTGGTCAGAAGACGGCTCTGTGCGGAAGTAGCATGACAAATACTACGGCGGTAGTTGTGACGGGGATCGGGCTGGTCACGCCCATTGGCACGGGACGCCAGCAGTTCTGGGACGCTCTTATGGCCGGACATTCCGGCTTTGGACCTGTAAAGAGTTTTGATACCAGCAGCTTTGGCGTTCACCTGGGGGCGGAAATTGCGGACTTCAATCCGTGTGACTACGTCTTCGCACTCGATCCAGAAACCATTGGCCGGTCCTCACAACTCGCGATCGCTGCGGCTCGTCTTGCCCTGGAGGATGGATCATTGGAATTGGACAAGACGGACCGCAGGCGCGCCGGCGTATGTGTTGGCACCACATCCGGAGAGCCGCATTTCATCGAAAGATTTGATGATCACTACGTGAGCGGCGAGTTGGAAAGAGTTGGAAAGGAATTCATTACCCGCTATCCATGTCATGTGGTCCCCGGACACGTAGCCAAAGAGCTGGGGCTGGCAGGCGAAGCCATGATGATCCCCACTGCTTGTGCAGCCGGAAATTATGCTATCGCGCACGCTTCCGATTTGCTGCGCGCCCGCAAGACTGATTTCATGCTAGCAGGAGGGGCCGATTCCTTTTCTCGAATTACCTACACGGGATTTGCGCGCCTCGGCGCCATTGCTCCTGAGGTTTGCCAGCCGTTCGACCGCAATCGCAAGGGAATGGTGCCGGGGGAAGGCGCGGCCATGCTTCTACTGGAACTCAAAGAGCGCGCCATTGCACGCGGCGCACGAATTTATTGTGAGATAGGCGGATACGGGTTGTCATGCGATGCACATCACATGACGGCAGCCCACCCGCAGGGAGAAGGCGCAACGCGGGCAATGAACATGGCGCTCATCAAAAGTGGGGTCTCGCCTTCGCACGTAGATTACATCAGCGCCCATGGCACAGGCACCCCTACCAACGATCGACTGGAAACTATAGCTGTCAAGAAAACTTTTGGCCAGTTGGCTTACGAGATACCCATCAGTTCCATTAAATCCATGCTTGGACATACGATGGGTGCGGCTTCCGCAATTGAAGCGGCGGCCTGCGCGCTGGCCATTACAGAAGGGCGAATTCCGCCCACCATGAACTGGGTCAGTCAGGACCCGGAATGCGACCTGGACTACGTTCCCAATGTTTCACGAGCGTGTGAGGTCAGAGTAGCAATGAACAACGCCTATGCATTTGGCGGCAACAATTCATCTCTGATTCTTACCGCGAATTCAGCTTAGCAATGATCTTATTTGCGGAATATGACAAGAAGAGTCGTTATCACCGGTATGGGAGTAATTTCATCGTTAGGGGATTCTCCGGCCCTGCTGCATTCGGCGCTTTGCCAGGGACGCACGGCGCTCCATCCAGTTGAAGAACCAGGATTCGATGATCTAAACTGCCGCCAAGCCGGCCACATCAGCGCTTTTCACCCGGAAGCTTATCTTCCCGAAAAGAATCTGCGACCGCTGGACCGTACAGGGCAATTGGTTGTCTGTGCAGCCAAGTTGGCCCTGGCGAATAGCGGATGGACTGCAGACAAACTCGCTGCGCGCGACGTGGGTCTTGCTCTGGGAACAATGTTTGGCAGTGTACATACCATTTCAAAATTTGATCGCCACGCTTTGGTCCAGGGCCCTTCTTACGCCAGCCCCATGGACTTTGCCAATACGGTAATCAACGCAGCCGCAGGACAAACTGCAATCTGGCACAAGCTGCGCGGCATCAACTCGACGATCGCCTGCGGCTCCACTTCAGGGCTGGTGGCGCTTGGCTACGCAACGGATTTGATCCGTTATGGACACCAGACGGCTGTCCTTGCCGGCGGCGCAGACGAATTCTGTTTCGAGTCGTTTTGCGGATTTGAGCGGGCAGGCTTGCTTTACGGTAATGGCGAAGGGCGCCCTGTTCCTTTCCATCATCGTCGCACAGGATTTGCGCTGGGTGAAGCTGCCGGACTGTTGATGCTGGAGGACTGGGAAGCAGCGGTCTCGCGCGGGGCCAACATTCTTGCAGAGATTCGAGGATATGGCAGCACCTATAACCCCGCCAGTGACCAAGCGGGAAATGAGGGTGACGCAATTGTCCGGGCCGTCCAGGCTGCAACAGAGGATGCCGTGTTGTCTCTTGTAGAGATTGACTGCATCAGTGCGTCTGCCAATGGAAGCGTAAATCTCGATCGTGACGAAGCCTTCGCGGTAAAGACGCTTTGGAATGGCTACAGCTCTCTTGTTCCGATAACAGCGATTAAATCCATGGTCGGAGAAACTCTGGGCGCCTCTGGCGTTTTGCAGGCGATCGATCTGATCGAGACCATGCGCACCGGACAATTACCCGGAAT
>Ga0126384_10002268_pt1 | contig 11677 bp, 8 predicted proteins | sample PanSoiMetPlot_36_FD_92543 | JGI IMG/M metagenome (GOLD analysis project Ga0126384, IMG submission 92543) | Tropical forest soil microbial communities from Panama - MetaG Plot_36 | ecosystem: Environmental > Terrestrial > Soil > Tropical forest > Bulk soil | place: Panama | collected 2016-02-17 | reverse complement strand
CGAACAGGTTGATGACGCGCTAAAGCTGGCCGACGACGAACGGCAGGCGGGCCGTTACGAGACGGCTGAGCGCGGCTACCAGTTAGCCGCGAAGCTTGCTCCTTCGGATCCACGTCCATATCTCGGCCTCGGTCATATTTACTACAACCAGAGAAAATATTCGGACGCGGAAAAGTGGTACACGCGGGCTGCGAGTTTGAGCCGAGGTGACAGCGAGCCCTACGCGCGCCTGGCGTTCACTTATGCGGAGATGCAGCGCCTGAATGAGGCGGTCGCCGCCGCGCGCCGTTCCGTCGCCGCGCAGCCGGACAACTATTACGGCTACCTCGCACTGGGTTGGACACTGGCGCAACAAAATAGTCTTACTGAGGCTGAAGCTGCGTTTCGAAAGTCGATCTCGCTGGCACCGCAGCCGATGGCTATTCTGCATATCGAGTTAGCGCGCGTGCTTGGCGAGCAGCGACGCTACGCCGATGCTGCCACGGAAGCGAGGAAAGCCGTAGATGCCGATGGCCAAAACTATTCGGCGCGCTTTAATTACGCATTGTACTTGCAGAAGCTGGGCCAATTGAGCCCGTCCGCGCAACAGTATCTTGAAGCCATTCGTCTCAACTCGAAAGATGGAGCGCCACACTCGAACGTTGGTTTGATCTATTACATGACAGGAAACTTCCCGGCGGCGCGCGAGCATTGGAGTGCAGCTATCAATCTGGGTTCGACGTATGCGCCCGATCGGATTGGGCTACTGGTTTTGAATTCGCGGCTCAATGAAGCGCAGACGCAGCTTGAAGATTACACGCGAAAAAATCCCGATGACGAAGACGGTTGGTTAATGCTCGGCGATGTCTATCGTGCTTTGGGAAATGATTCCGAAGCACGCGCCACCGACATGCGTGCCGGACAGATTGCTCCGGAATACGCAAAGTTGCGACGTCCTGATTTGCGACGGCAGGGTGGCGGAATGTCAGCTGGTAATCGGGGAGATTCAACGCCTACGAACACCGGTGCCTCAAGCGCCTCCAAAGGCCAGACGACTTTGATGGTTGCTGCCAGTCAGGGAAGAACGGATCTCATCCCGGGGATCATTAGATCGGGAGTGTCAGTCAACACCCGTGACAGTGACGGCGATAGTGCGCTGCACTACGCTGCCGTCAACGGCCACACGGAAACAGTGCAAGCGCTCATCTCATCCGGCGCGTACGTTGACGTGCAGAACAAGTACGGCATAACGCCGTTGATGGCGGCCTCGTTCCAGGGGCACGCTGCCGTCGTCCACCAGCTCATCGCCAGCGGTGCCAACGTAAACACCAAAGCCGCGAACGGGTTGACCGCCTTACGGGCTGCGACCAACAAGAATCACCCTGAAATTGCAGACATGCTGCGCAAAGCGGGGGCCTACCAGTAAGCACCGCACTGAGTCCAAGGGACTGGGATGGCAAAGTAGTTCTTAATCGGCCAGCCCGGACCGGAAGGTGAGGGTTCCGCAAGCGAGCAATTGAGCCCTCCCCGTGTGCCGCAGTTCTATTAGCTTCACACAGTTACGTCACTACCAGCTGCTTGACTTTCTTGTCCCACGAATGGTAAGTAAGCACTTACTTCAGACAGCTTCGAAATCGAATCCCCTATGCGAGCGGAAAAGAAGGTAATCAACGGCGTCAGCAGCGCGCGCATGGCCGGTGATGAGCGGCGGCTGCAAATCCTCCGCGTCGCAATGCGCTTGTTTTCTCAACGCGGCTTTCGCGGCACCACAACGAAAGAAATCGCCCTGGCGGCCGGAGTTTCCGAGGCGATGGTTTTTCGCCACTTCGCCACCAAGGAAGCCCTCTACAGCGCAATCCTCGATCAAAAAGCCTGTTTGCATGACGAAATGGATCCACTCCAAATCGTCGGCGATGCCGTTAAGCGAAAGGATGACCTGGCCGTCTTCGAGGGTATTGCTCTCAACGCCCTGAATCAGCACGAATCCGATCCGGAATTCCAGCGGTTGCTGTTGCACTCGGCGCTCGAGGAGCACGAGCTGGCGCAGATGTTCTGGGAAAAGTTCGTGCGGCGAGTCTATCGCGTTCTCGGCGGCTATATTCGCGAGCGACAACGCGACGGCGCGATGATCGCAATCGATCCGCCGGTTGTCATTCGCGCTTTTATCGGCATGGTGATGCATCACTCACTAAACAACAATCTCTGGGATCGCCGCCAGACGCTCCTGAAGATTTCGAATGCCGCGGCGGCGCGTAAGTTCGCGCGGATTCTCTTATTTGGCGCAGCGACTGATAAAGCACGTGCCCGCGGATTAAATGGCAGCAAAAAGTTGATCCGAAAGAAGGCCAGGAAATGATGTCTAAAATCTTCTTAATTTCCGCCGTGTTCGTAGCTCTCTCATCTCAGGTTACTCTGGCGCAGCAGCCGACGCCGTCTCCGCCCGCAACTCCAGACCAGACTATTTCGGTGCCCGCGGTGGCGCCCGGCTATAGCGCAAATCCTGGAAAGCCACTGCCGCCGCTGATGCGCGTCGGCGTCGACTCAACGGATCAGAGGCCGCTGACGTTGCGAGACGCCATTACCATGGCCCTGCAGAACAACAAAGATATCGAGGTCGCGCGCGACACCGTGAAGATGGCGGAATATGATCTGATGACCGCTCACGGTGCCTACGATCCGAAATTCACCGCGCAAAGCTACTTCGAAAGAATTGTGACGCCAGCGACGAGCTTTCTCAGTGGCGCTTCGCGACTTGCAACGTCCGACCTAACGGGAACCGCCCGTCTTGAAGGTTTGACGCCGAAAGCCGGTGGGAGTTATAGCCTGGACTTTTCGTCCATCAGGCAGACCAGCAACAGCGTTTTTTCCGTACTCAACCCGCAGTATCCGACGGCGCTCACTTTCAGATACACACAGCCTCTCATCCGGGGCCGGCGTTTTGACCTGCCGCGGAGGCAAATCGAGGTTGCAAAAAAGAACCTGTCGCTGACCGACGCACAGTTTCGCCAGCGCGCGATCGAGGTGATTTCAAGTGTGCAGCGGAGCTATTGGGACCTGGTTTTCGCTTTGCGCAATTTGCAGATTCAAAGAGAGTCATTAACGGATGCGCGCAGCCAGCTTGATCACAATCGCCGAATGGTTGCGGAGGGCTCGCTCGCGCCCATCGATGTAACTGCGGCGGAAACGCAGGTGGCCAACTTCGAACAAGCCGAATTTTCTGCTCTCGAAGACGTCAACCGCGCTGAGAACAATCTGAAGAATCTGATCGTGGAAAACCAGCTGGCGCAGCTATGGAATCTTTCGGTAGTGCCCGTCGATGACGTCGATCTTACAGTGCCGCAGGTCTCATTACCTGAGGCGATGAAAGCTGCCAAAGAGAACCGCCAGGAGTTGAAGCAGTCTGATCTGGCGCGAGAAATCAATCTGCTCGATCAGAAGCTCTATCGCGACCTAACCAAACCGGAAATCGATCTGGTCGGGAACTACGGCGTGACTGGTAATGCCGGCACGCTGGTTACCACGCCCAATCCAATCACTGCCAGCAATGATCAGATTCGGGCTCGAGTCAATGAATTGTCGGCGCTGGCCGGCTTGCAACCGCTGCCGCCTTTCCCCATAGTGAACCTTCCGCCGGATTTCTTCGGCAACTATTGGCAATCTCTGTCGAATCTGGGTTCGAATCAATTCAACAATTTCCGCGTCGGTGTTTCGATTAACCTGCCGATTCGCAATCGCACCGCCAACGGCCAGCTCGGCCATGCACTGGCGGAGGGAAGTCGCATCGAGACCCAGCGCCAACAGCTCGAACAACTAATTCAGGTCGAAGTCCGGAACGCATTGCAATCGCTCACGACTGCTGACGCGCGTCTACGTTCGGCGGCCATCGCCCGCTCGACAGCGGAACAGCAATATGAAAGCGAAAAGCGGAAACTCGATGCCGGACAGTCAACCGTGTTTCTGGTACTCGAGCGCCAAACAGCATTGGCAAATGCGCGTGGCAACGAACTGCGCGCGCAGACTGATTTGAACAAAGCAATCGCAGAGTTACAGCGCGCAACCGGAAACTCGCTCACGGCGAATAACGTTACTGTTAGTGTGCGGTGAGTTTAGACAGTCTACCTTTTAAAGATGGCGGCGAAAAAACTTTCCAGGAACCTGAAGCTTCTAGTAGTTGTTGCCGTAATCGCAATCGCGGTGTTTTTCATATGGTGGTTTTTCATTCGTCAGCCGCCAATTCCGCATAACATCATCGCGCTTAGTGGTCGAATAGAGGGTGATGATTCCACAATTGCAGCGAAATTTTCCGGACGTATTCGCGAAATTCGCGTGCGTGAAGGTGACGTGGTCGACGCCGGGGAGGTTATTGCTGTGCTTGACGAGGAGCAAGCCGCCGCCCGTGTCGACCAGGCCCGCTCGACGGCGCGGGAAGCTGACACGCGCGTGACGCACTCGCAGGATCAGATCGACGTGCTGCAGGAACAGCTCACGCAAGCGCGCATTTCCGTCGACCAGGCAAGACTCGATGCCCAGGGACGAGTGCACGCGGCGGAAGCGCAGGTGGCCACGGCCGAAGCAAATCTTTCGCAAGCCCAGGCGGCTTTTGAACAGGCGCGTTACGATCTTCAAAAATTCACGAGATTAGCTGAGACCGGTGATGTTTCTGATCGACAGCGAGAGCAAGCACGCACCACGTTTGAAGCTCAGGCGGCAGCAGTTGAGGCAGCGAAGAAACAGGTTGCGGTGGCGCGGGGCGCACTGACGACGGCCAGAGCAAATCTTGAGAACCCCCCAATAAAATCTTCACAAGGTGCCGCGATCCAAAAACAGATCAAGCAAGCACAATCAGACGTAGTCGCGGCTCAGGCTGATGCCGAACGGGCGCGGGCGCAGGTAAAAGAGTCTGAAGCCAATCGCAGCGACTTAACGATCGTCGCGCCTTTCAAAGGAACCATCACCAGCCGTAATGCTGAGCCGGGCGAGGTAGTTACGCCCGGATCCGCAATTGTGACGATGGTCGATCTGAACAAGATCTACTTACGCGGCTTTATCCCCGAAGGCGACATCGGCCGAGTCAAGTTGAATCAGAGCGCGCGCATCTATCTTGACTCGAATCCAAAGAAACCGATCGAGGCTGTGGTCTCGCGCATCGACCCCGACGTTTCATTCACTCCCGAAAATACCTACTTTCGTGATGAACGCGTCAAGCAGGTTCAGGGAGTGAAATTGCTAATTAAGAATCCGACTGGTGACGCCAAGCCCGGGATGGCAGCCGACGGTGAAATTCTGGTTGAGGGATCCACGTGGCCGAAGGACACAGGCAGACGCTGACGCTGCGAGCGCAAACGTCTTGCCCGCTGGATGTCTGAATGCAAACCATTTCGAAAGAACAATTGGCGGTTCGCCCTGATGTGCGCGAGACGTCTGCGGCCCGAGCGAAAGGTTCCGTTCCCGCCATCAGCATTCGCAATCTGCACAAGTCGTACGGCCCAGTTGAAGCTGTACGCGGAGTTGATCTCGACGTCCAACCTGGAGAGATCTTCGGATTAATCGGCCCGGATGGCGCCGGCAAAACTTCCGTTTTTCAAATCCTCGGCGGCGTGATGCCCGCTACTTCCGGCGAAGCCGAGATGCTCGGACGTTCGGCGCGCACTGCCCGATCCTACGTCGGCTACCTCACCCAGGTTTTTAGCCTCTATCACGACCTTAGTGTTGCCGAAAATCTCCGCTACATGGGTCAATTGCGGCGTCTGCCGGTTGACCAGATCGACGAACGCGGTAATCGATACCTGGTGATGTTTGGCATGGATCGGTTTCGCGACCGGCTCGCGGGCAAGCTGAGCGGCGGCATGAAGCAGAAACTCTCGCTCGCCTGCGCGCTGATTATCGAGCCAAAGATTCTACTCCTGGATGAACCCACCACCGGGGTCGACCCGGTTTCGCGGCGGGAGTTTTGGGATGCGCTGGCGAATCTGTCCGGACAGGGGATTACCATCATGCTGGCCACTCCTTATCTCGACGAAGCCGAACGGTGCACTCGGATCGCGTTCATGCATGAAGGTCAAATCCACCAAACCGGAACGCCACGTGAGTTGCGCGATCATCTCGGATTACAGCGATTGATCGTGCGGGCATCGAACCTGCGGCGCGCGGAAGACTTGCTCGATGAGACCAAAGGCATCGATGACGCCCAAAGGTTCGGCGATCACCTCGATGTGATGGTCAAAGACGCCACGCTTGGTGAGCAGGTAACTCGAGAAGCTTTGCGAAGCGAAAGGATTGAGGTCGAAAGCATCGAGACCGCTTTGCCTACTCTCGAAAATACTTTTGTCGCGATGCTGCGCCATGTCGAAGATGAAGTCAGGGCAAAACCCTTTCCCGAAAAGCGCGAGTTTCAAAAACGGGATCCCGAAGCGATTGCGATCGGAGCGCTTGAATTGAGCAAGACCTTTGGAAATTTCTCCGCCGTCAATCAAGTTAGTCTCAACGTTAAGTATGGCGAGGTCTACGGGCTACTGGGTGCTAACGGCGCCGGAAAGACCACGACGATTAAGATGCTTTGCGGGTTGCTTGAGCCGACTGGGGGCGTCGCGGAGTTGGCGGGCGAACGTGGCTCGTTACGGTCGAGTTCGGTACGACAGCGAGTCGGTTACATGTCCCAGAAGTTTTCGCTCTACGACGATCTAACAATCGAAGAGAACCTCGATTTCTTTTCAGGCGTGTACCAGGTGCCAATCAGTGAGCGGAGGGAAAAAAAGGATTGGGTCCTTTCTTTTTCAGGCCTCCAGGGTCGCGGCAAACAAATGACGGGCAGCTTGCCCGGCGGATGGAAGCAACGGGTAGCTTTTGGCGCGGCGGTCATGCATGAACCGAGTGTGCTTTTTCTTGACGAGCCAACATCCGGCGTCGATCCGCTGGCTCGCCGCGCTTTCTGGAAAATGATCAATAGCTTTGCCGATCGGGGCATGGGCGTGCTCGTCACGACGCACTACCTCGAAGAAGCGGAACAGTGCAATCGTTTGGGTTTGATGGTCGCCGGGGAACTGGTGGCGCAGGGCACGCCTTCAGGTTTGAAGGCCGCACAACCCGGACGGGTGATCGAGTTTGTTATCGACGCGCCGCAACGGGCGAATAATCTTCTCAAAGCCGAGATGGAGAATTGGCGTGTCTCGTTGTTCGGAGATCGCCTGCACGTTATTGTCGACGCAGACGCGGCCGCGCAAATTCGTAACCTCACTGGGAAATTAACCAGCGCAGGTATTCACGTCGCCGGCGCTCGCGAACAACCTTATTCACTGGAAGACGTATTCATCGCCATGGTTGAGAAGATGCGGAGAGAGGGAAAGGTGGGGGAGGAATAAGTTTCGAGTTTCGGGTTTCGAGTTTCGAGTCCCTTCCGGTGGGGCATCCGTAATTCGAGAGGAAACCCGAAACTCGAAACCCGAAACCCGAAACTGTTGTCATGAAACGTATCCTTGCCCAGATTCGCAAAGAGCTCACCCAGTTGTGGCGCGACCGGTTGACCCTGGCGTTGGCGCTGGTCTTGCCGGTGTTGCTGTTGTTGCTGTTAAGCAAATCCACCTCGCTTACCGTCAGAGACATTCCAGTTGTCGTGCAGGATCTCGATAAGACCCCCTTTTCGCGTCAGTACCTTGAGGTGATCGGTGCCTCGCTCTCTTTCAAACTCGAGGCACTGCCGCCCGATTCGGCCCCGGAGCAGGTTTTGGCGCGCAATGAAGCGCGCGCGGCGCTAATCATTCCCACACACTTCGAGCGGGATTTTCGCCGCGGCCAGAATGTAGACGTGCAATGGTTGATTGATGGAACCGACGCGAATACCGCGAATGTCATGCGTGGCAAGGCGGCCGCGATCACTCAATCTTTCATGGCGCAGGTCAAACCACAGGAAATGGCGGCCGCAATCAAACCTGAGGTCCGTTACTGGTTTAATCCGGGCCGCGAAGATTTGAAATATTTCGGCCCCGGAGTCCTGGCTTTCGGCCTGGGGATGTTTCCGCCATTGCTCGCAGCGTTGGCGTTGTCGCGCGAAGGCGAGCTGAAAACAATTCTTCAGGTTTATGTTTCCAGTATCACCGCCTTCGAATATCTGCTCGGAAAGATCGTTGCCTATACCATCGTTGCGTGGGGCGAATGGATCTGCGGCATGTTCGTGCTCATCGCGATCTTCGGCCTAAGTCTCGCCGGAGACCCAACGCCTTTACTCGTGACGACTTTCTTTTACCTGCTCTGCACCACCTGTTTCGGGATCATGATTGGGGCTGCGATTCCCAATCAGGCGGCGGCGATTCAGGCGACCCAGCTCGGCGGCTTCCTTACCTCATTCTTGCTAAGCGGTTATCTGTTTCCGGTGACAAACATTCCGCAACCGCTGCGCTTCTTATCAAACTTCGTTCCGATGCGTTATTACCTGGAAGTCATTCGTGACGCTTTTCTGCGCGGTGGCGGCTGGCCGGCGGTCTGGCCCGCCCCGTTGGCGCTGGCCCTGCTGGGCGCATTCTTTTTCTGGCGAGCCTGGAGTTCGATGAAGGAGATGCAAATAAAGGCATAGAACTTGGTACTTTGATCTTTGGGTCTTCTGTTCCAGGAAGTTCAAAGCACAAAGTACAAAGTACAAAGTACAAAGCACAGATGATCAGGCTAGTTCATCGACTATTCAATCTTCGCCTCTGGTCACTCTTCATTAAGGAGTTCCATCAGATTCGGCGCAATCGTCGTTTGGTGATACTGCTGATCATTCCGCCCACGCTAAACATCATCCTTTTCGGTTTAGCTTTGAATCCCACTTTCGAGGATCTTCGCCTTGGCGTGGTCGACTACAGCCGGACCCAGGAAAGCCGCGAACTTCAGTCGGCTTTCACCGAAGGTCTGGTGTTCAAAACACAAGCCTACTACGCCTCAACCGAAGAGCTGGGCCAGGCGATCAGCCGTGGCAATCTCGATGCCGGGCTCGTGATTCCGCGCGACTTTGCCGAGAAGCGCGCGCGCCATGAGACGGTCGAGGTCCAGTTGCTGGTCGACGCAGTCAATGCCAACACGGCGACGATTGCGGGCGGTTATGCTGCGCGCATTATTTCCAGTCTCAATCAAAAGATCCTCCTGTCACAGCCGGCGCGACGACAGCCGGCAACTGATGGCGAAGCTGTCTCGTTGGCAACAAATCCTGCGAACCGCGCAACAGTGATCCCTCATTTGACGTTGCTGTATAACCCGGGCTTGAAGAGCGCGTGGTTTATTACTACGGGAATGATTGGCCTCTTGCTGGTGCTGCAGGGTTCCGTCGTCTCTTCAGCGTCGCTGGTACGCGAGAAAGAGATCGGCACGCTGGAACAGTTGCTGATGACCCCGGCGCGCGGCTCGGAAATCATTCTGGCGAAGGTTGGCCCGATTTTTCTGCTGCTGGCCGCCGATATTGTCCTGGCACTTACGGTCGCACGCGTGGTTTTTGGGGTGCCGGTGCGTGGCAGTCTGCTGTTGTTTTTTCTGGCGGGTTCGTTGTGTGTGGTATGCGGTATCGGGCTGGGGATGATGATTGCCACTTTCGCGCGCAATCAGCAGCAGGCGCAGTTAATGAGCTTCTTCACGAACCCGCCGTTGGCTTTGCTCTCGGGAGCGACCACGCCCATCGAAGCAATGCCCAGCTGGCTGCAACCCGTCACTGCACTTAATCCGGTGAAACACTTCGCGATCATCTCGCGCGGAATCCTTTTGAAAGGGAGCGGCGCCGAAGTCCTCTACCCGCAGTTGTTGGCGCTGGTGGTGATTGCCCTGGTGATGATTTCAGTGAGTGCGTGGCAGTTTAGAAAGCAACTGGGATAGCTTCCTGCCAAAACAAATTACTGGAAACAACTCGCTTGGGGAGCTTCTGCGAACAATGCTGTCGTGAGCAACGGTTTATTGTTACTTGGATATCGACGGCGAGGACCGCCCTGGGCTTACTTGGGGTGTGGCCACGACCCCAAGCGGAAAGTGATCGGAGACTGCAATCGTGCGATCAATGTCGTAAGTCTGGACGCTGACGCCGCGCAGCCAAATCCAATCAAGCTTAAGCTTGATTCCTAAGAGCGGCACCTTGCGAAGAAATGTCGTGTCATCGTCAGAGAATGGCGTGTCAAATCCTGCCGCAGTGAAGAGCTGGCGCGTGCTTTCGACCGCCGGCAGTTCCCAGGTGTTGAAGTCGCCCATGATGATTGCTCGAGTCTTCGGAAAGCGGTTCGCGTCATCAATCACTGTCTGTAACTGCTCCATCTTGTCCGTAACGGGAATGCGTGTTTCTGAATGAACTGAGTAGATACGAACTTCCACATCGCCGACGTCGACTGTGGCGCCCAGTGCGACGCGCGATCTGCCAGCCGGGCCAGTGTGTGGCAAAACAATCCGGATCACGTCTTTCAACGGAAAAGAACTGAGCAACTCGACGCCGGTTTCTTCTTCAGCTGCGTCATCGTTTTTGGGTGGCGGCGGAGCAGCCCAGGCGTAGTACAGACCAAGTTCTTCGGCAAGCGCCCGGGCGTTGTTTACCTTTCCGGTCCGTTTCTTGGCTCGATCGACTTCCTGCAAGGCGACGATGCGCGGAAGATCGTTCTTGTCTTTCAACCAGCGGGCAATCTGTTGCAACTCATTCCCGGTGCGCCAGCGAATGTTGTAGGAAACGACGCGGACGTCAGAAACCGTTTTGGGCAACTCTGCGAGTTTCGTTGCGCGTCCGGTTTCCAGCAACTTAGTCTGAGACATAATCGGCAAAGCGCAGGTCAGCATGACTATGAGGATTATTAACCGCAGAGGACGCGGAGGTATGCGCAGAGGCGCGCAGAGTTTTTTTCCTCGGCGTCCTCTGCGAAAACCTTTGCGCTCTCTGCGGTTAATCATCTCGTAAACAACCATCCGGCCCAACCTTGAGTCGCAGCCCGTCATATGCAGCAACTACTTTGCTGGCCCACGACTTCGCAGCTTCCCTTTCAAGATCTATGCCATCCCATGATGGATATAGATGCGTCAGCAGGAGCATGCGTGGGTTCGCGATCTTCGCCAGACTCATCGCCTCATTCAGATCCAGATGAGTTTCTACGGGCTTGTCTCGCGGAAAAGAGCATTCGAGAATCAACAAATCGACGTTTGCGGCAAAGTCAGCCAGGGCTTCTGAATAACCAGTGTCGGCGGTGTAAACGAGCGAGGTTCCCTCGGCGTCGGTGACACGAATCGCGACGCTTTCCTGAGTATGCGGCGTGGAGAACGTTTGCGCCGTGACTCCCGGAAGCAGCGCAAACCTGTCCTGTTGATCTGTGAGCTCAGCCACTTCATGCAACTCAATGGGAAATGGCTGCTGGAACAAACGATAGTTGTTGGATTCATCTATCGCCTTCAGAAGTTTTCGCATTCCGGCGCAGGTAAAGATCTGTAGCGGCTTTCGGCGATTCGTTTGGGGCGAATGCTTTGTTCCAAACAGCAGCGAAGCCAACCCGCCGCAATGATCCAGATGCAGATGGCTAATCCAGATGGCGTCCAGATTGGGCCAATCGAGACTCTCCTCCGCCATTCGGTGCATCGCGTCGGCGCCGCAATCGAGAAGCATTGATCCCGCGGAGGTTTCCAGCCAGAAAGCCGCAGACGCGCGCCGAGGATGTGGAACAGAAGTGCCGGAACCAAGGACGATGAGTTTCATGAGCCGATCGGATCAGATGTG
>Ga0126384_10002267_pt1 | contig 11677 bp, 7 predicted proteins | sample PanSoiMetPlot_36_FD_92543 | JGI IMG/M metagenome (GOLD analysis project Ga0126384, IMG submission 92543) | Tropical forest soil microbial communities from Panama - MetaG Plot_36 | ecosystem: Environmental > Terrestrial > Soil > Tropical forest > Bulk soil | place: Panama | collected 2016-02-17 | reverse complement strand
CAAAAAACCTTTCACCTGACCAAACATGGTCGGACGTAATCCTCAGCAACATCTTCTTAAAGGCCGGCAGAACTGAAGAGTCCCGTGCGATCCTTGACCAATTGCTTCTCCGTGAAAAGTCGAATTTCGTTCCGCCCTATCACATCGCGATGGTTTACAACAATGTGGGCGACAAGGAAAAGGCCCTTGAATGGCTGGAGAAGGCATATGACATTAAAGACCCCAAGATGACTTTTCTAACAACCGACAATTGGAAGAATGTCGAGAGCGATCCGCGCTTTAAGGACATCGTGCGCCGTGTCGGTTTACCTGGTGCTAAATAACGCATCCGTTTGATATTCAATCCGTGTGTATGAACTGGATCTGATCTGACAGCTAAGGAGGGACCTATCATGAAAACCTCTCGGGTTTTGCGGGTAGTCTTTCTTTCGATCTTGTTAGGCAGTATTGGGCCGGCTTTCTCCCAATCTTCAACGGGCAGCATCTCGGGCACTGTAACTGATCAGAACCACGCAGTTGTTCAGGGCGCTACAGTTTTCGTAAAGAATACCGCGACGGGATTCGCGCGTTCGACCGTAACGAATTCATCTGGCCTTTACCGCCTCACAGACATTCCATCCGGACCATATGAAATAACGATCGAAGCCGAAAGCTTCAAGAAGTATAATCGGCCCCTCATCACAATTGATGTGGATCAGCCCGCCAGGGTCGATGCAGTTCTGGAGCTGGGCGAGATCGTAGACTCCGTTAACGTCGACGAAAACGCGTCGATGCTGAATTCCAGTACTGCCGAGGTACGTACGCGTTTCGACAGTCGTCGCCTCTCTGAACTGCCGATCTCCCCGAACCGTAGTGCTTATAACGTACTTTTGTCCACACCGGGGGTCAGCCAGCTGGTAACCGGCCAAGCGACTTTTGCTGGCCCATCTTTAGGGCAAAATCCTCAAATAGGTCTGAGTTTTTCAGTAAATGGCGGACGGCTTCGTTCGAACAACTTCATGCTCGACGGCCAGGACATGAACGACCCAACATTCGCCGGCGCAGAGGTCGCTCTGAACAATCCCGATGCGATCCGGGAAATCACTATCATCACAAATCAATTCAAGGCTGAATACGGTCACAACACGTCGTCGATCATAAATGTCGTGGGTAAATCCGGCACGAATGATTACCACGGCTCAATGTTCTGGTATCACAACAACGAGCATTTGAATGCGTGCAATAACCTCGACAAGGTTGCAACGGGTGCTCCGACCGGCTTTTGCAATAAGGATGCCGCTAGCGACGCCAGAAAGCGTGCTCCACGACGCAATGAGAATCAGATCGGCTTTACTTTCGGCGGCCCGTTGATACTTCCGGCGTTTGGTGAGGGCGACGACCCATTTTGGAAAGGTACCGATAAAACTTTTATTTTTGGTGATTATCAGCGATGGTCGGATCGGTCTCTGGTGTCTGGGCCCACCTTACGTGGAGCCCCGACCGACGCCGGGCGAGCAGTATTGCAATCAGTCGCCGGCGATCGTCCTCAAGTTCAGGCTCTTCTGAGATCTTTGCCCGCAGGTATATCCAACGGCACCTTCGCGCAATTTACGATTCCGGGGCAGCCAGCCCAGCGCGTGGGGCTTGGCGATTTCACAGGCTCGTCGTTGTTTGTATTTGAGGACCGCCAGGGTTCGTTGAGACTTGATCACAGCTTCAACGAAAAGAATCTGTTTTATGCTCGCTACCGATTTGATTCGCAAAACTCGTCCGGCGGAGGTCAGGTGACACCGCCCGGGCTGACAACGGTGAACGAATCGAGATCATCGGCTCTCGCGATCGTCCTAAACACCGTGCTCACGAGTAGATCTTCGAATGAAGCCCGACTGGCATGGGTACGATTCAGTGCGCGAGCCGACGCCGAGTTTCCGTTATCAAAGACGATGCCTGCAATGTCGATCGTGGGCTTGGGGATAATTGGATCGAACGCGGCAGGGTCTAGCACGTCACTAGGATATTCTCAGGCTTTGCCCGGCTTTCGAGAGCACGACACCTATCAAGTTAGTGATGCCTTTTCATATGTCAAAGACAGTCACAGTATGAAGTTTGGAGTTGAATTGCGCCGGACGGATGCGAGGCTTCTTGGCATTTTGGGCCAGAGAGGAATTTTGAATTATGTTTCTCCGCCACTCAATGGACAGCCGGTCAACATTTCTAGCTTCGTAAATGATACGGCGCAACCGGCGCCTACCAAGAACTTCCTGCTGGCGGGCGGCGACAGTGAAGGTTTTTATCGCTGGCATGAGTTCTATGCCTTTGCTCAGAATGAATGGCGGATCCGGGATAACTTCACCTTAACTTTTGGAGTTCGCTACGAGTATCCGGGTGACAAGTTCGGTTACATAAGAGAGCTAAATGGCCGGATCCTCGCTGCTAACGGCAACAACCCGCTATTCAAGCTGGGCCCCATTCCGGAACTCGATGTGAATAATCTGATGCCGCGGATTGGCTTCAATTGGAATCCGCGCACGGGTAAAAAGGGGATCAGCGGCTTTCTTACGGGAGGAGACAAGCTCGTGGTCAGTGGCGGTTATGCGCGAACCTATGACCCGATCTTTATGAATCTCTACGTGAATATGGCTCTCTCGTTTCCCTTCGTCGCCACTCCAAGTCTCTCGATGAATGGAGCCTACGTGGCTATCAGAGATACGACGGTGCCGGATTTGTCTCAGGCGAATCTTTTCAGCAGAACGGTCATCTCGGCAGACATACGCTCTCCCGCGACAGATCAAATATCGATTGAGACACAGCGTGAGTTAACGAAGGATCTCGTAATGAAGATTGGGTACATAAGAACGCGAGGAACCGGCTTGTTGCAAAACGTCGATGGAAATCCTTGCCTTCCGCTCCCGCTCACACCATGCACTCGCGTGAATCCCAACTTCGGAATAATCAACTCGATAACGAATGCTGCCAGTTCTACCTACAACGCGCTTCAGGCAAGTTTGACAAAGCGCTTGAGTCGTAATTTCAGTGCCGGCCTGCATTACACCTGGAGCTCGCTTATAGACGATGTGACCGATGTCATTGCCGCTTCTACGTCGGAATTTGCCCGTGCGCAAAATTCCTTCGATCGTCGCGCTGACCGCGCCCGTTCGGGGTATGACCGCCCGCACCGCTTGACGGGGAACTTTGTGTATGAGCTTCCGTTCTATCAGCACCAGACGGGATCAACGGGCAAGTTTTTTGGCGGTTGGCAGCTTAATTCATTCTTCACTTTTCAAAGCGGAGCACCCTTTACTGTTACGCTTGGTTCGGATCCTAACAACTCCGGAAATCCGATTCGTCCGAATCTAAATACAAATTTGGATCTATCGAGCATGACGATCAGCGACATTTTGACCGCCGGTGGCACTAAGCTTTTTCGCGGGCTTGACCCGGGGCAGCGGGTAGGAAATGCAGGCCGAAATATTCTGCGGTCGGACGGCATTAACCTGGTCGATTTTGGGATCATCAAGAACACACGCTTATCAGAAAATGTGCGGCTCCAGTTTCGAGCGGATATGTTTAATTCCTTCAACTCTCGCAATTTCGGCATTCCCAATGGCGCAATAAGTTCAGGAGCCAATTTCTTAAATCAATGGGCGACTAACGGCGGTAACCGGCGAATTGTTTTAGCCGCGAGGTTGGTGTTCTAGCGTTCGGGCGGGTGTCACGTATTGCAGCAACCACTGAGATTCCCACACTGACTCTATGATGTGCTGCTCGGCAGACAGCACGATTCCATTCGATTACATTTGGGGTCAGGCCTACGATTTTGCGATTCTCACCATGACGACCAGCATTGTTGACTGAGAATCGCAAAATCGTAGGCCTGACGCCGATGGCCTTTCGTCATTTTGCTTCACTAATAAGCACGGCATTTCTAATCAGAACTCCGCGGGAACAAATGATCTGCTTGCCGTCGGCCGAGACGTCAAAAGAAGCCATTATGCTGTCTTTAAAGTCTGTCACTTGAGTTGGCTTGCCACCGTCGATAGGTTGACTCCAAATGTTGGACACGTTATTGAGGACTGAAGCGTACAGGACCGCGCGACCGTCGGTTGACCAATGAATAGAAGCTGAGGCGGAAGAGGATACGGCATTCTGGAGGTCAAAGATTCTGATCGGTGTTCCCCCTTCAAATGGGACAATAGCCAGCTTGAGTTGGCTGTCTGGACCCGGCTCCGGCAAGTAGAGGCATGCAATCATCTTTCCATCAGGTGATACAGGAGCGGTGGTCAGACCATTTTCGATAATGCGAACAGCTTCGCCGCCATCGATCGATACTTTCCAGATGCCGCGACCTTTCGGATCATAAGATGTATAAGTGACCCAGCGTCCATCCGGAGAGATGCTGGGCCATTGTTCCGTGAGACCCCTGGTTAGCCTGACGGGGTTAGCACCGCTAACGTCGATGCGCCAGATGTTGTAGTTGCCGGTGCGATTCGATGAAAAGACGATGTACCGCCCATCACGCGAAACTGTGGGGTCAAAGCAATTGCCGGCGCCCTCGGTCAACTTCTTGCGATTCCCGCCGTCTGCGCCGGCGATCCAAATGTCCGGCTTGTCTCCTTCCAGCGCATCGAAAACGATTTTGCCATCAGGCGTCCAGGAAATGCCTGAGTTAACGGTACGGGTAGAATTAATCTGTGCTACTTGCAGGTGGTCGTTTGTCGGCATGGACCAAATAGTAAAGCGCTGACTCACCTGGACTGTTAGTAACCTGGCTCCATCAGCGGTCAAGCTCAGGTCGCGGTAAGCATTCAAGTCGTTGGTTACATTTTGGGTCTCGCCGTCCGGATAAGAGATGAAATTAACCTGCACGATTCTTCTGCCCAGATCGCCGGCGACCATTAGCAGTCCCTGAGAATCGGGCAGCCATTGAACGCGTCCGATGTGCGGCCAGGATTGATGATTTAACTTTTGCGCCACTCCGTCGCTCACGCGGAAGGTGAAGAGGTCGCAGTGGTTCCCACCCTCATAATTCAAGACCGAACACGCGATCAGTTTTCCGTCCGGCGACCACGAAGGCCCGGTAAAGTAATTCGGCCAAAATGCCTCCGGAAATTTACGCTCGGCCAGGACTTGTTCGCCACTACCATCTGCATTTGCGATCACGAGTGCGCTTTCACCTTTGTGTGGGTAGTCACCACGGACGAAGGCGAAGCGTTTTCCGTCGGGCGCAAACGTAATCGAGCAATCGACATTGTTGAGCAATGGTGTTGGCGTACCGCCGAGCACCGGTATGCGATAGAGGATACGTGTGCCCGTACCATCGAAGACGTAGTACAAATCTGCGCCGTCGTTCGAGAAGGTAAGGCCGAAGAAATTACCTTTCATGGGAGGGATGATTTGCACGTCGTTGGAGGCATTGACTTGCTTAACCCAAAGGCCCTGCTGACCGATACTGCTTTCGACATGGGCCAGGTACTTCCCATCAAGCGAGACCGCTACGTGAATGGTGTTCTCACCGGATGTGAGCTGGGTGATTCTGGGCGATTGAAAGGTGGGCGCGAGCCGTTTCTGCTGTTTCGATTTGAGCAGCAATCCAATGCCGATCGCGGCCAAAGCGATTATGGCGACTGCTATCACAGCAGTCGTCCGATGTCGTTTGATTTCACCAACGAGATATTCGGCGCTTGAAGCACGGGACGAAAGAGAAGGCGGCGAGGTTTCTCTGGTTGCGTTCAGCGTTCGCATCGCCATGGCTTCATCGGTTGTGATCGTCATTCCTCCCCGGGAAGTGGGCGCCACCGTGGTATCGCTGCCCGCGTCTTCCAGTTCACGGCGTACCTCCTTCAGCTCAAGCGCCACGTCTTTGATTGTCTGATAACGTTCCTCAGGGTCTTTGGCCAGGCAGCGGCGCACAATTCTCTGCAGATCCGGAGGCGCGGACGGATTCAAATCGCGTATTGGAGTAACCTGTTCGCGGATGACCTTGTTGAGCGTCTCGACGAGGTCGGCGCCTTTGAAGGCTTTACTCCCGGTAACGGCCTCAAACAAGATGCACCCGAAAGCAAAAATGTCTGAACGATGATCGATCTCATTGGTCCTGCCTTGCGCCTGTTCTGGAGCCATGTAGCCAGCGGTGCCCAGGATCATTCCGGGTGTGGATTGCTGACGCATGATGACGGTGGCTATTTCCGTTGCTTGACTATCGAGCCTACGGTCACGATCAGGCTTCAACGCAGTTCCTTCCGCTTCGACGAGCTTCGCCAGGCCAAAATCCAGGATCTTTGCGTGACCTTCGCGCGTGATCATGATGTTGTCGGGCTTCAGATCGCGGTGAACGATGCCGGTTGCGTGGGCCTTTGCCAGACCGTCCGCGACATACTGTAGGTAACGCAGGAGCTTTTTCAGATCAGTTTGCTGGTCACGCATCAGTTCGCCCAGTGTTCGACCGTCGATAAACTCCATTGCGATGAAATGCACGGCTGCTTCGGTTGGGCCAAGGTTTGCCTCGCCAATCTCGTATATGTGCGCGATGTTCGGATGGTTGAGTGCTGCAGTGGCTAGCGCTTCGTGTTGGAACCTGCGCATCCGATCCTGGTTCGAAGCCAAATCCGGCGGCAGAACTTTGAGCGCGACCTTGCGGCGCAGCTGCAGATCCTCGGCCAGATACACTTCACCCATGCCGCCCTTGCCGAGCAGCGAACGGATCTCGTACCGGCCGAATCTTGTGCCGTCTTTAAGAGTCATTCTTCAACGGCTAGTGCGGACAGCATACTACGCTCACTGGGCTGAAGCCCTGCGAAAATGAAAGAATTCCGATATGCAGCTATTTCAGCTTTCCACGCGACTTAGTAGTTCGTCTCAACGTGGATCACTGTGTAGAGAATCAAGCAATAGCTCAAACGTCAGCACCGCCGTCAAACCAATCGCTGTCGTATTTTCGAGGGCGAGGCCGGGAGTAAAGCATTGTCTGTAGAAGAGAACGTTGTGTCTTAAGCGATTTCCTGGGCTGATGGAACTCGATCATATTATCCGCAATAGGCTGCAGGCGCTAGTGGCAGCAATCATTTTGGCCGTGAGAAAAACTCCTCGAGAGCTCGTGGAACCCGCAACGATTCAGGCTCGTTCCAGGCTCTGATACGAGTAATAAACGCGACCGTACTCCATGCGCGAGGCTCGCAACGCGGGAATGAATGCTGCGATCAACGTTACCGCAAGTAGTAAGAGAGCCTCGCTTACTACGGCACCAGGGTCTCCTGGTTCACTGAGTGCTGTACGGCCTGAGCGGCTCAGGAATTCCTCTGTAACTTTTCGAGCGTTCGCGCGTAACCTGAATGGCAATTGGACATGACGGACATTGAGAGTCTTTACAAACTCTACGCGGCCGACGTCCGCCGATTCGCCTTGTTTCTGTCCGGTGATCAAGTGATGGCGGATGAAATCACTTCGGACACCTTTGTGCGGGCGTGGCTCGCGCGCCAACGAATCCGCCAGCCAACGGTGAAGAGCTACCTGTTCGCGATCGCGCGCAACGTCTACCGGGATATGCAACGCCGCGAGGCGCGCCACACGGAACTCGATGAATACATGACCGACAAGCGAATCAGCGCACAGACGCACATGGAACAGAGCGAAGAAGTCCGCGCGGTGCTAACGGCATTGCAACAATTGCCGGAGATGGATCGCACGGTGCTGTTGATGCGCGCGCTGGACGAAATGCCGTACGAGGAAATTGCGGAGACACTGGGCATCCCGGCGGTCACGGCTAAGGTGAAGGTTTATCGCGCAAGGGTAAAGTTGATGCAAACAAGGCAGGCATGGCGAGAAGTCATTCCCTCCGCAGGAGCAAAACCATGAATGTCACCCGGGAAGTGGTCACGGATCTGTTGCCGGTTTATTTTTCCGGCGAGGCCAGCGGGGATACGAAAGCGTTGGTCGAGGGCTATTTCAAGGAGAATCCAGATTTCGAGCGCATTGCCCGCAGCGCCGCGATGCCGCTCGAAACTTTGCGGGTTGCCCGGCCCATCGCGGCCGGCTCAGAAGAAGAGAAACGCGACTTGGAGAGCGTTCGTGACGGATTGCAGCGGCGCAAGTGGTTGTTCGGCCTAAGCCTGTTCCTCACGCTCAGCCCGCTGTCATACTTTTTCACCCATGGCCATCTCGACTCTCTGATGGTTCGCGACGCCCTTTGGGAGGCGGCGTTTGACTGGAGCATGGCGGCGGTCTTCTGGTTCCTCTATTTCGCCCGCCTGCGCTGGCGCACGAACTCCCTGGTTAGTGCAATTTCGCTTACGCTGATCCCCATTCCTTTCGTCCTGCACTTCGCCAACGCGCAACTGAGGGGCGCGTTTGCAGAGGCGGTGTGCATCTGGATTCTGGCGGCGCTTATCTGGACCAGGTACTTCAGCCACCGCCCCGGTTAAAGCCGGCGAAATAACCGCGTCAAACCAAACTGCGACCATTCCTTGACCTTAGACCGGCGGGCCGCGATTAGCTGGAACGAAGCTTAGGGCTGTGTGCAGGAGCAGCGATGTCACAGAGCAAACGGTCAGTAAGCAAACGTCCCAAGAACGCGGCGCAGGCCATCGTTCCCTTCGACCTAATCGACAGACACGTCATGTTGTCGGTGAGGGTCAACAATTCTCGAATGCTCAAGTTTCTTCTGGACACTGGGAATAAGTTTGCGATTATTGATCTCGACCGCGCCAGAGAATTGAACTTGAAGCTCCAAAGAGAAGTCAAAGTTGCCGGAGCGGGTTCGCAGATTATTACCGGATATTTCGTGCGGGACTCGTCGTTCACGATTGCGGGACTGAAGGAATTTTCTCAACCGATCACATTGGCTTTTCCGCTGAAGGATCTGGCGTCCGTGCTGGGGCAGGACTTTGATGGATTTATTGGCGGCGAATTCATCAAGGAGTTCGTCGTCGAACTTGATTATCAGGCGCGCGTGATCAGTTTATACGCCCGAGATGGTTTCAAATACTCCGGGCGAGGTGAATGCATTCCTCTTCAACTTAACCCGGCGGGCCACCCGATCATCGAAGCGGAGGTAAGTCCGCTTGACAGCGAACCAATCAAAGGAAAATTCGTTCTCGACATCGGTTCGAGCTCGTCGCTGGTACTCTACAGCCCCGTTCGTCAGTCAACATAAACTTCTTGACGCAAGAGTCAAAACCATCAGGGTGCTCGGAGACACCGCCGGCACCGGCGGCGAGGTTACGGGACGGATTGGTCGGGTGGCCGAACTAAGGATCGGCAAATTCAAACTTGCCAATCCGATCACACTCTTCTCTGAGGACAAGGAAGGAGGCTTTGCGAGCACTGAGATTCAGGGAAATATCGGTGAGCAAATACTAAGTAAGTTCAAAGTCTTCCTCGATTACGCGCGCAACCGCGTGATTTTGGAACCTGGCGCGACGTTCTCCAAGCCTTTCGATCGCGCGTTCAGCGGTCTCGGCATAATTGCCGACGGGGTTGATTACAGGACCTTTCGAATTGTAGACGTGCTCGAAAACTCACCGGCTTCAGCCGTGGGAATACAAAAAGACGACGTCATCGTGGCGATTGACGGCCGGCCGGCATCGGAAGTGACGCTCAGCAAGATGCTTGATATGTTCGAGCGCCCAAGGTCTTATGAGTTAACGGTGCGACGTGCTGAACAAACGCTGCAGATAAAATTGAGACCGGCGAAGTTAGTGTGAACTAACAACCGAATAATGCAAAGGGGGTCAGGCCTTCGATTCTGCGATTCTCAGCATGACGACCAGCATTGCGACTGAGAATCGCAAAATCGTAGGCCTGACCGCGATTTAGTTGTGCTTTCCAAATTTCACTCGCATCCTTTATAGTCCCTGATTCCCGAGCGGGTAAGAGACGCCAAACAAATGCAACGACAGGCCGAAGCTGTTTGCACAGTGATCCGGAGGCAAGAATGCGTAAACGAACCCTTATGTGGCGGTTCTGCGTTTTGATATTTGCCGCTCACACCAGCCTCGCTCAACAAGCATCCCCTTCCACAGTTAAGAATGACACTCAGTTGATTGAGCCAGGTAAGCCCATTGAGCGCCAACTCAGCAGCGGTGAAACACATTCTTACAAGCTCACCCTCGAAGCAGGACAGTTCCTCGATGCAGCGGTCAACCAACGCGGGGTTGATGTGGTGGTCCGCGTGTTTGCGCCGGACGGCGGGAAGATAGCGGACATCGACTCACCGAACGGCAAGCTGGGCGATGAACCCATCGCGCTCGAAGCCAAGACAGCCGGAACCTACCGCATAGACGTTACATCGTTCGAAAAGGTCACCACAGGCTCAGGCAGCCGTTACGAGATCAGAATCAACGCAATTCTTTCCGTGGATCAATACGCCGCCCGTCTCGCCGAAAAGAAGCGAGAACAAGAAGCTGTAATCTCGGCGTTGAAAGCCAATGCGATTCAGATTGAGGCAATCGAAGCAGGAAAGGGATTCGAGGATTTGAAACCGCTCAAACGCATTTTCAAAGATGTGCGTTTTGTCGGTCTCGGCGAGGAGACGCACGGTACGCGTGAGTTTTTCCAATTCAAACACCGAATGCTCGAATTCCTGGTGAAGGAAATGGGCTTTCGTGTCTTTGCGATTGAGGCGAGTTATTCAGCCTGTCAAAACATCAATGATTACGTTATGGGTAAAATGAATGACGGTGCGAAGGCCCTCGACAGTCAGGGCTTTTGGACCTGGAACACGGAAGAAGTACGGGCAATGCTGGATTGGATGCGCACCTACAATTCGAGCGTTCCGGCTGAGAAAAGAGTTAAATTCGTCGGCTTCGATATTCAAGCAAACGACACTGGTAAAGCCAAACTGCTCGATTACCTGAGACGAGCTGCGCCGCAGCGCGTCGCTGACACTGAAGCTTTTTTCAAGACCGACATGAATGAATTGATTGAAACATCATTCCTGGGAAAGGGCGATGCGGCCAGAGACGCGCGGGCAAAGTTGAAGGAGTTGAAAAACCAATACAACGATTTACTAGTGTTTTTCGAACTCAGCGAACTATCACTGATAGCGAAGTCCAGCCAAGACGAATATTTGCAGATGCGCGAATATGCGCGCGTTCTCACGCAGTATGTTGATGTTTACAGTCGCCCCACCCTCTCCGCAACGCTGCGCGATACTTACATGGCGGATAATTTCCGGCGGCTCGTAAATCGCGAACCAGCAGGAACGCGATTCGTCATTTGGGCGCACAATCAACATATTTGGACCGGCGGACGTCAACCGGCTCTGGGTTCATATCTCCGTCAATTCTTTGGCAACGAGTATTACGCTGTGGGATTCAGTTTTAACCAGGGCTCGTTTCAGGCTTTGGAGACACAGCCAAAGGACCCGCAGAAAGTTGGTTTGGTGTCTTTCGCAGTGAGCCCGGCGCCCGTCGATTCGGTTGATTGGTACCTCGCGGAGACGAAAGCGAAGGCCGGTTATGTTGATTTGCGCTCGGCCGCAAAGAACAAGACAATCGCGGACTGGATCACCATCGCGCATCCGATGCGATCAATTGGCTCGACGTTTGATGCGAAAGATGAGAATCGGTTAGTAGTCACTACGGTGCTTAAGCAAAGTTTCGATGGGTTGTTTTTCATCGACACTACCACACGAGCACGTCCGAACCATTAGGTCGCACGTGTCTGGCAGTAGTTCAATTCCGATGCTTATCACCCTACCCTT
>Ga0126384_10002265_pt1 | contig 11684 bp, 6 predicted proteins | sample PanSoiMetPlot_36_FD_92543 | JGI IMG/M metagenome (GOLD analysis project Ga0126384, IMG submission 92543) | Tropical forest soil microbial communities from Panama - MetaG Plot_36 | ecosystem: Environmental > Terrestrial > Soil > Tropical forest > Bulk soil | place: Panama | collected 2016-02-17 | reverse complement strand
GCGGCGGCGCGACAGCAGGGCGGAGGCCTCGCTCGCGAGGATCGGGAAGGTCGCCATCGCCGCGTCGGTCACCGCGCGGTTATACCGCAGGCTGACGAGGTAGAAGAAGGCGAAGAGTCCCGCCTTGGTGAAGTCCACACTTCGCAGGTTCACGGCAGTGAAAAGGCAGAACAACCCCATCACGAAGAAGAGCATCGCTTGCAGCTTGGACGGGACCCAGTTGATCGCCGGATTCTGGAACCAGAAGTAGCCGAAGACGAGGTAGGTGAGGACGAGGGCGGCGACGATCGCGTGATTCGCGAGGGCGACCGCTTTCCCACCAGAGCGTGATCGAGTGCGGTCCTTTTGCGAGAGGTAGAAGGTCGTGCAGATGGCGCCTACCTGTACCAGGTAGAGAAGGAACATCGGCGATGAGTTATAGCCGATGTGGTAGGGAGGCAGCCACTCGTAGACGCTCGCCATGTAGAGCTGGAGCCCCGTGAGCTCGAACGGGAACGTCAGGATCCGGAGGCCGTACGGATTGACTATGGTCGCTGCCAGGCATGCCGGGACGAGTGCCCATAGGAGCTTCAAGTCGCCGCCGGAGACCGCCTTCTCCCTGCCGATCTCCAGCCATCGCGCCCTCGCAAAGATCAGCGATTCGCCCAGCGCGAACGTCGCCACCATCGCCAGCCCCTGGACCCATCCGCCGTGGAGGTTGACCCAGACGACGTGGGCGGCCGGGATCACGTAGAGCCAGAGCGGACGCCGTCCTCTTTCCCGGTATCGGAAGAAGAGCCAGAGGTACACGGCGGCCATGAGATAGGAGAAGATGTGGGGGCGCTCGACGTAGCGGGCGGAGGCGATGTAGAGGAGGAGCGTGAAGGAGGGCAGGATTATCGACAGGCGCCCGCCGAGCGTCCTGGCGATGTCGAGGAGCAGCGCGCAGGCAGCGGCGATCACTAGCGCCTTGAAGAAGATCAAACCAACCACGCCGAACGCGGCGTACACGAGGTAGAAGAGCACGCCAGAGAGCCACTCGTGGGCGACGTAGTCGTGGTCGACGGCGATGAAGGAGTAGGGGTCCTTGATGGGCACCCACCCGTGCGTCAGGACATACTCGCCTGTCTTGAGATGGATCCAGATGTCCCCGTTCGTCACCTTGAAGAGCGTCATCACCGCGATGTAGATCGCGATGCTGGCATACGCGAGAAGGACGATCGGCCGGGGAACGCCCGCGACCGTCGGCGTGATGCTACTCCTCTCGAAGGGACGCTCCTTCGAAGACATCAAGGAAGTCGCCGACGCGTCACGACAGTAGCCGAGGCCTCACCTAAGCGCCTCGAGACTAGTGGCATCGCTTTCTTGCACCAGCATCGCGCCGATTCGCTCCTCAGATCGAACATGTTGCCTGGGCCGCCGAACATAGTCGTTTTCGCTGAATCAGCTCGGGGTTTTACTTCGGTATAACTCCATCAATCCGCGTTTAGGTGACGTGTAGATCAATTCGTATCCCATGTCGAGTTGATCACGGATCATCTTCAGTCTCGGATCACCGATCGTCGCTTTCCTAACGCCCCAGACGAGGACGTAATCAACCCGTCCTCCGGTTCTTTGATGATAGGTCGAAAATCTTGCCTTCGGATGCTCTGCTTCCAGAGTTGACACGCTAACGGCAGGGTGATCAATCTTGCGGCCAATTTCGCTGTATGGGTTGAGTTCGGATCGATATGAGATAGGAAAGTGCGGCGTATCTGCTTCATAGTTGTTCAGCGACACGATATTCTTCCGCATCGCGATGTATCCGGATGCATGTAGAAATGGCAATACCCTTTCCGACATGACTGGAAGTTCCTTGTCGTTCAGAGAGAACGCTAATATCGTCTTGTTCGGCTCGATCAGATCCATCCCAGACACATACTCTTCGGTATAGTCATTCAGTTCGGCATACTTCCCCATGAGCAACACAATCATGATGACAAATGCCGCCCCTGCCACGATCTTCATTCCCATCCTGGCGTACTTATCAATTGCTTGCGTTCCAAACCAGATGATGAGGGTGAAGAATGGATAGAGCAGCAATCGGTGTTCGATATATGTTGCTCCTGACATTGCCTTCGGAGCTGTGAAGTACAAGTACAGGTACATTGAAGTGAGGATCAGCAGCCCGTCCGAGTGGCTCGTTTGCTTCCGAAGACATTTCCATATGAGCAAATAACCCAAAATAGCCAGGAAGAGGCCTGCGATGATTTTTGAAAGCGTTGACTCGGCATCACTATATGAGACGAGGGATTGAGAGAACATCTGATTGAGCAGAAGTGAAAATGGCCTTGGAGGCAAGCTGTCAGTGCCTTGCTGAAAGAGAAACAGCACCAGAAGAACTGTTCCCGGCGTGAAGGCGCACGATGTTGAAATGAACATTGATCTGAACTCTCTCAGGGTTCCATATGGAGATGATCGTTCGATGAAAGAGAGAAGCAGTTGCCACGAGAACAGAAATCCAATGGCTATTCCCGTCAAAACAAAGGATGAAATATGTAGGAAGAAGAGTAGAGTAACCAGCAGAGTGAAATAGATGACTCTCTTTGGTGTAAAGCGCTCCTTGTATTTCAACCAGTACCCGAGAACGAAGAAGAAGAAAGGCAGGCTGCAACAGAAAGAGTAGAAACCGAGGTGAAAGGGGAAATTGAATATGAAAAGAAATGACAGGATAGCCAGAAACTTCGAGTCCGGCCTGTACACTGTCAAGATATAGCGAACGGATACTGGCAGAAGGATTATGTATGCCGTCAGCAGGATCTTTTCAGCAATGAGCGGAGGCACAATGCTCAATAACCCGACCAGAACGAGGTGAATGAACCAGTTTGGGGTAAAGTTCGTGTTGAAAACATAGTATTCGCGAAGAATCGCATTCTCAGGTTTGCTGTATTCGCGAATAATTTTGGCATTCATCAAGTGAGAGGGGCCATCTTGAGAAGGAAAATATTTGAAATACCAGAGCGGCAGGAGACTAATGAGGATTAATGCAATCAAGATCACATTATCGCTGTCACTGAACCACTTAGAAATAGCGGTTCGTGTCGCAATTTGTTCCGCGGCTTGTAAATTGGCAACCGGCTGACTTGAACCGAATAGAGCTCGGGTCCTTTCCTGCTTCGAACCATGTCCTGCTCCGCTCATATTAGTTAGCTTGACCCCCTACTCGAGGTGATGACATAGAGTGCCCCACAGAAAGATCACGCGCTCACAGGCGCAGGAGGGATCCCCCATGGACAATATTGGCATCGACGTGCACAAGAGGGAAAGGTAGATCTCTGCCCAGATCTGCTCTGACACCGCTCCCTCTGGAATCCCGAACGGATGCCAGCAAGCGTTCAGCGGACTAAGGGCGTGGTCCGGTGGAGCAGGATCCCGTATCTCGGTCGGGAGAGCGTGAGGGGAGCCTCCTCGAGTCGGTACTCGCGCAGGACCGGGTAGGCGGCGGCGAACTCCGCGGCCCGGGTCGTGACCGAGGGGATGCAGATCCAGGTCGGTCGCTTGCCGAAGCTGTACGCTAGATCGGACTTCTCGTGGCCCGGCTTGCCCTCGCCTATCGCCGCGACGGGCAGGTGCGCGATGTGCGGGTCCGTCAGGCCGTGCAGGTCCCAGGTCGTGAGCCGCGAGAAGAACGCGAGCTGGCCGATCTCGTTCGTGAGCAGGGTGTCGCCGGGTGCGGCATGCTCCGCGAGCCACAAGCCGATGGCGACGCGCGATTCCAGGGCCGGCCGCTCCTTGAGCAGGCTCGCCTGCTCGGTGTGCCAAGACACGAGCGCGAAGAGGGCGCCCGCGGCCAGGCCGCCAGCAAGGCCGGCGAGAGCCGGGCGTCCGAGCGTCGCCGCGGTCTCGACGGCGATCACCGCCGAGAGCGGGGCGACCACGGGGAGTAGGAAGCGGCCCGGCCCCATCCAGTCGCCGCCGACGAGAAGCGCGTAGAGCGCGCAGGCCAGGGCGAGGGTGAGGAAGAGCATCTCCCAGCGTGCGAGGCGGCGGCAGCGCACCACGAGGACGACGAGCACGACGAGGCCGAGCAGCAGGAGCGGCCAGCGCTCGACGAGGAAGAACTCGAAGAGATACTTGGCACCGCGAGCGAGCTGCGACTTGCTGGCGCCGACCTTGGCGTAAAAGGTGTTCGGGAGCAGGAAGCCGTAGTACCAGAAGCGCCAGAGGAAGTAGGGAATCCAGACGGCCGCGAAGACATCGCTCGCACGGAGCGCGTCGCGGAACCGATTCCCGTCCGCCCCGGCGACGAGCGCCCAGACGCGAATCATCCCGAAGAAGAGCAGCCCCTCCGGCCGGACCAATGCCGCGGTGGCGAGCACGAGGGATGAGGTCGGAAACGAGGCCCGGTCCTCCGCCTCGGAGACGGCGAGCGTGGAGCCGAGGAAGACGAGGAGCGCGAAGAACGCAGTCTCCATCCCGTCCTGCCCCCAGCGCGCGAGCGTGCCGTCTGCGACCAGGAGCCCGCCCAGGATCCAGCCCGCCGTCGTCCCCTCCGTGCGCGTGAGAACGAAGCGCACAGCGAGGCCCACGAGGAGGAGCGCCGCCGCCGCGCTCGCGAGCCTCGAGAAGAGCGTGAGGTCGAGGCCCAGCTCGGCCGCGAGGGCCAGCAGCACGACCCAGCCGAAGTTCGTGTAGCCCTCGACCCGCTCGCCCGCATTGAAGATCGGTCCCAGCCCTCGCGCGAGGTTCTCCGCGAAACGGAACGAGATGTACGCGTCGTCGATGCACCAGCGCCCCTGGATCGAGGCGAGGTAGAGGAGGTGCGCGCCCGTGCCGGCGACCGCCGAGGCGATGCACACGGTCCGCGCGAGACGGCTGTGAGGAAACGCACGCCCCACATGGGACTGGTGGCCTCTCCGCTCCGTCACGTCACTCGCGTCGGTGATAGAAGTGCACGCCAGCCACCGTGGCGCCCGAGACGTACTTCTGGTGGAGGAGATTCCTAAAAAAGGCCTCTGCCGTATCGAATTTCCATCTTGGATCAACAAGGATCAACGCGGGCGGATCGTCCAGAAGCTCGCGTTGCTTTCTCGCCTCGAGCGCGGGATCTCGCGAGTGTTCAGCCACCATGTCGATGAACATCGTGATACCCGCCGCCGGCAATCGCCCCGAAAGGAAAAAGAGATCGAGGTTCCGAACCTTGTACAAGAAGATGCGATCGTGCTCCGCGGTGCTGGCGCGAATCGATCGCGCGATCTGCCGCGACTGCCTGACGTCATCTGGCACCCAGGCCTGCCGGCCGAGCGCCGCCACTTCCCGCCCTGACGCAAGGGCGGCGGCGCCCAGCAGCCCGGCTAGGACCCCCGCAAAGACGACCCGACGAATCCCTTCCGGTAGCTGAGTCAGCAGGAAAACCGAGGTCAGGGATAGCGCCGGGACGAGTTGCAACAGATAGTGCTCGTAAAATCTTCCGGTCAACCAGATCCCGGCGAACACGGTTGCGGCCCAGACCAAAGTGACCAGAAACAAGCTGTCGCCACGTTCTAGGCGCCCGCTCCACGCTCGGCGCGAAGCGAGCAGCGCGACGACACCTCCGGCCGTAGCGATGACGGCGAGCCACAGATGCGTGACGAACCCACGCGATACAGCAAGCAGGCTGTCGCTCATCGGCATGCCGCCAGCGCCACCCACCAGCCCCGTATAGAGCAACGGTCTCAGCAATGTGGAATCTACCCATGCCTGTCCCACACCGAGCCTGACGAACCATAGCCCCACGACTCCCACCGCGCCGACCGCCCCGACCCCTTGGTTCAACGTCGCCGTCCAGGTAGTGGCGCCGGGGCCGGCGAAGATCCTCCACGCCCCGTAGAGGCCGATGGCATCGAACGCCGCGACCTGCTTGACGCAGAATGCGGTTCCCCACAAACCACCAACCAGCAGGGAATTCAGCGGCAGCCCGGTGACGGGTTGAAACAGGAATCGGGCTGATAGCAGGATGAGGAAGGGCGTATAAAACTCGCCATGTGAACTGAGTGCCCAGCTCCGACCGAGAGAGAATGCGAAGATTGCGGCGGCCGCCAGCGCGGCGAGCCGGTCCCCGAACCAGATTTGCGCGACGCTTCTCATGAGGAAGGCGCCGAGCACGACGAGCAGCAGGTTGAAAACCTTGATGGCGTGCGGCGCGGCATCCGGAGGCAGGACGGCGAAAAACGGAACGAACAGCGCGATGTTGAGGGTGCCGTGGATCTGGGGTACGTCGCGGTACAGCACTTGGCCACGGGTCATCGACCAGGCCTGGGCCATCATCGACGCTTCGTCCCAGTCTCTGAAATGATAGAAAATGTCTGGAATTCTCGGGAGCACACCGAGGAGAAGCGGGACCGCGAGCAACCACCAATCCAACGTTCGCTTCCCCAGAGGACCCTCGCTCATCCCGCATGGTACCGTGACGCCCACAGCTGGAATGCCATTATCGTGTATAGCTTTTTTCGGTGATCGTGAGAGCCGTTCCGATGTTCGGCGATGAGACGATCGACCGTCTCGGGGCGGAAGATGCCGCCGCGTCGAAGCGTATCCGGGGAGCAGAACTCTCGAAGCACGGGCAGGAGCTCGTGACGGAACCAGCGACTAAGCGGAATGCCGAAGCCTTTCTTCTTGCGCGAACATATTTCCTTCGGCACGAGCCCCCGCAGCATTCTCCGAAGGAGATACTTCGTCGTCATGCCGGAGAGCTTGAAGCGCCCGGGAAGGCTGAAGGCGAGCTCCACGACGTGGCGATCGAGGATCGGAACGCGGACCTCCAATGAGCATGCCATGCTGGCCCGATCGACTTTCGTGAGAACACCTTCGCTGAGATACCCCTTGAGGTCGAGGTACTGGACCCGGTCCAGCCAGGACCGACCCGGTGCTTGCTCGGACAGTTTCCGAAATTCGTCGTAGGAGGGCGGCACGTCCATCGCCGCACGAATCTCGGAATTCAACAGTCCTTGCTGTTCAGCCGGCGTAAAGGAACCCAGCCAGGCCGCGTGTCGATTCACGAGATCGAACGGCATGCCCGCGACGAACCGCTTGAGGCGGAAGTCTAGGCTGAAATCCGCCGTCGACACCGGCAACCGCTCGACCAAAGGCCGGACGAGACCTTCACGGATCCATGGAGGCACCCACTGATAGGCGCTGGCCAGTCGGTGAGCTTGATAGGTGGGGTACCCGCCGAAGAGCTCGTCCCCGCCGTCACCGGAAAGGGCGACCGTGACCGACGCCCGCGCGAACCGCGCGAGGAGGTAGGTCGGCAGAAAGGATGCGTCGCCAAGAGGTTCGTCGAGCAGGTCGGGCAGGCGCGGCACCAGGTCGAGGGCCGACCGCGGCGTCATCGCCTCCTCATGGTGGTCGGTGCCGAGCACCTGGGCCACATGCCGGGCATAGGCCGATTCGTCGAAGGAGGGATCTTCGAATCCGATGGAGAATGTCCGGAGTCGCCCGCTAGCATGGCGTGCTGCAAATGCGGTGACGGCGGTCGAGTCGAGTCCCCCGGAGAGAAATATGCCAAGCGGGACGTCGCTGACAAGCTGTTGGCGTACGGCGCGCTCCAGAGCCTCCCGAACGCACTCTACCGCGTCGTCCTCTGCCATCTTCGCTGTGCCTGTAGACCGGACGTCCCAGTAGGACTCGACCTTCACGTGTCCATCCGAATAGGTCAGCCAGTGACCAGGTGGCAGTTTTTTAATCGCCCGAAAAATCGAGCGTGGGGCAGGCACGTATTCGTGGGCGAGATAGAGTGACAGGCTTCTCAGATCGAGGGTGCGCCCAACTGCGGGATGGGCGAGGAGCGCCTTGATCTCGGATCCGAACACCAGCTGATCGGGTAGGACGGCATAGTAGAGTGGCTTGATGCCCAGGCGATCCCGGGCAAGCACCAGCTGGCTGGTATTGGCATCCCAGATGGCGATTGCAAACATCCCTTCCAGATCCTTCAGGGCAGCGAGACCACGATCCTCAAAGGCGTGCACGATGACTTCAGTATCGGACCGTGTGGTGAATTGGTGCCCCCTGGCTTTGAGGACGCAGGTCAACTGCGGGTAGTTGGAGATCTCCCCATTGAAGACGACGTGTATCCGGCGGTCTTCACCTGTCATCGGTTGCTGACCGGTCTCGAGGTCGATGATCTTGAGCCGCCGGATCCCCAAGCCGACTGGCGCTTTGATAAAGAAGCCTTCTTCATCAGGGCCGCGGTGGGAAATCTGGGCGGCCATACGGCGAAGGACGCCCGCATCCGGCGCCGCCTGTCGTCGTGCCAAAACGTTACCGACGATGCCGCACACCGCGTCAGCTCCGGTCGTCCAGGCCCACGGTCTCTCGCACGAAGTACGTCGCCCGGCCGAGGCTCTCGTACGTCGCCCGGATCATCATCTCGGCCAGAAAGCCGATGAAGATGGAGAAGGTACCGGCCAGGAAGAACACCACCATGAAGAATACCAGCGGAGTCGCCTCGAGGTGCTTGAGGACAAGGACGCGATAGGCCACCACCGCGAGGGCGAGCAACCCCAGCACGAAGCTGATCAGGCCGAATCCCCCGAACACGTAAGTCGGACGGGACGAGAATTCCCCAATGAACTTGAGGGTAAGAAGATCCACGATAACCTTGTAGGTGCGAAAGAACCCGTATTTCGACACCCCATGTCGTCGGGGGTGGTGCCTCACCTCCATCTCGACAATCCGCCCCCCCACCCCGGCCACTAGCACCGGGAGGAATCGGTGCATCTCGCCGAACAGTCGCACATCTTGTATGACCTCGCGTCGATAGGCCCTGAGCGTGCAACCGAAATCATGCAGAGGCAGTCCAGTCACAGCGCGAGTCAGCACGTTGGCCACCACCGAGGGCACTCGCCGCATCAGCCAGGGATCCTGCCGGTGCCGGCGCCAGCCGGCGACCAGATCGGTGGCCTCACCGAGCGCTTCGACCAGGCGAGGAATGTCGGAGGGGTCGTTCTGGAGGTCGGCATCGAGGGTTACCAGAATCGGATGGCGTGAGTGGGCAAATCCAGCCGCAAGAGCCGCTGCTTGCCCAAAGTTTTTTCGGAGCCGTACCAACCGCACGTCGGGATGAAGCGTTGCAGTCTGCTTCAGTACCGTCCACGAACCGTCCGTACTACCATCGTCGACGTACACGATCTCGTAGGGACGGTCCAACGACTCCAGAGCAATTCTGATGCGTTCGTCCAAGGGCTCGAGGTTTTTTTCTTCATTGAAGACCGGCACAATGACCGAGACGCCGGCGGGCGGGCCGTTCATGGAGTGCGCGCGATTCTGGCGCCTCTTGGCATCGTCATCTCAATACGCGAGCCTCGTCACGTAGCAGTCGGACTGCACCGGCGGCATGCCGACACCGGATCCTTTGATGCCCGCGCTGTAAGAACTATGATGGGATTCGCGTGCATGTCCGGGTCCGTTTCAGCCTACCGCAGGCCTCCCAACCATGTATCACAGGCGTGGCCATCATGCGGGTCAGTCCTCCCGGGAACACACGATCCTGTCGATAGGCCACAAGTCCAACCCCAGACTGATCACTGAAACGACCCAGGTGAGTGGATCCCGAGCACTATAGCATTTGCAGATCTCATCTGGTCCCAGCCGCCCACTCGACTACGAGGATCCCGGGCCAGGTGTCGCCCCGACTCTAGCCGCTGGCGTCGGTGGCTCGGACCCGGCTCGTCCGCGCACCGCGTTCTCTCACATGAGCGTGGAGCGCTGAAGCAGTTTCTCGAGCGATGTGAGCGGAGGAGTCTCGGCAAGCGCCCGCGCTCGCTTCCCGCCACCCCAGAGTGGGACGAGCAAACACGAGTACACCAGGAAAAGGCGCTCGAGCTGGCCCAGCGTGCCAAGGAAGCTAAGCCCGACGACCCGTACATTTCGGAGACGCTAGGGTGGATCCTCTACAAACGCGGCGTGTACCAGCGGGCAGCGGACTTGCTCAGGGAGAGCGCCGCGAGACTGCCGGATCAGCCCGTCGTCAAGTACCATCTCGGCTTGGCGTCGCTGAAAGTTGGAGACAAAGACGGCGCCCGCAAGGCGTTGACCGCGGCGATCAACTCGTCGGGGAGCTTTACCGAGAAGGACGAAGCGAGAAAGGCTCTGGCCGAGATCCGGTAGGGACGCTGTAGTGTCTTACTGGGCTTCGCTTTTCTACGCATATGAAGCCCAGGGTTAGTCACGATCGCCGATCACGCAACTCATTGCATAAAAGTACCGTTGTTGTGCGTAGCCAGACATTGACACAACAGACGAGAATGATTCATTAACGTATATTTAGGCCGGTATCCTTGATCGTGCTCGCTACTTGCATAAGCTGCAGGCTTGCTTTCCGTGAAGTCAACTGATGACGGCTTTGCCAGATGAGCGGAGGACGAGGCAAATGAATCGAAAGCGCCTTCTGATGGCCGGCCTAGCCATGAGCTTTGTCCTGCTGCTGACCTCGGCTGCTCAGGCAATTTCGATGTCGTTCACCGCTTCCGGAACCGGCGGCGATGGACCAGAAAGCGCGTCCGCGACGGTAACCACCGGGGCAGGAACGGTTACCGTCATGCTGTCGAGCCTGATTACAAATCCGACAGCGGCAGGTCAGCTAGTTAGTGGCATCCAGATCAACTTGGGTGGGGGCGTACCCGCCATGGCATCCCTCGCCAGCGCCTCCGGGACGACGATAAACATCGCTCCTGGCGGGGCGGTCACTCCGGGTGGCGCGATCACGCACTGGGGTGCCACTGTCTCGAGTGGGACAATCTTCCTGGCTACCGCCGGCACCGGGGCCCCTGGCGGGAGCCCCATCAATCTAATTATCGGAACGGCAGCGACGTACCCCGCTGCCAATTCCTCGATCACCAACCGCAATCCTCAGATTCAGGGCACCGGAACATTCAATTTGACGACGGCAGGTGTTACGGCCACCACGCCGATCACCAGCGTCGTCTTTGAGTTCGGCACCGGCCCGGATTCCACCCTACCAGGGGTTCCGGTTCCGGAACCGACATCGTTGCTCCTGGCCGGAACCGCGCTGGTGGGGCTCGGGGGAGTTTGGCGGAGAATGCGGTCCCAGAAGAGAGCTCTCGCCGCCGTCTAGCCCCGAACTGACGAAGTACGTACCTGACACGAAGCCGCACGAGCGGAGCTGATAGCCACTCCTAGGGCTCTGCTTACCTTTCGATTGCATCCGTGTTTCCCCGCTGGCACCAGAAAGTTCATTTGTCGTCGACGCCAGCTGGGGGCCTCTCCCGCATTGCAGGCCGCTCAACCGTGGCCGTCCAGGCGCTTGACCAAGCCGACCGCATCTGCCAGCGAGCTCATGGGAAGCTCGAGGCATTCCACGTCACGGATCCAGTGGACGAGACTCTCCACGCCGGCGCGATCCATCCGTTCGGGCAGGGCGAGGCACTCGCGGAGGAGACGCCGCAGCGCCTCCGGCCTGCTCACCCGACGCAACTCTGTGGCCACGTCGGGCGCGTAGTGCGGGAAGATGATGCATCCGACGGGGACGCTGCGTTCGGACTCCGCTGGGCCTCCAGCAGGATTCAGATAGTACACGGTCTGCCCATCTTCCCGCAGGTGTGGGGGAAGCTGGCCGAGCTCGGGATAGTAGCGGGTCAGGAGTCCAATCGCGCTCGGCTTGATGGTGAGGCTCACTGGCACGGAAGGCACATGCAGAGTCCGCTCCTCCAAGAGCGCAAACTCGTCCG
>Ga0126384_10002264_pt1 | contig 11686 bp, 9 predicted proteins | sample PanSoiMetPlot_36_FD_92543 | JGI IMG/M metagenome (GOLD analysis project Ga0126384, IMG submission 92543) | Tropical forest soil microbial communities from Panama - MetaG Plot_36 | ecosystem: Environmental > Terrestrial > Soil > Tropical forest > Bulk soil | place: Panama | collected 2016-02-17 | reverse complement strand
GCCGAAGCCGGGTTTACCGGAATTGTCGACATTTTTGAGTCACCCTACGGGGGCTTCTGTTCGACGTTCTCGCGCTCGAACGACCGCTTCAACCTCGACGAGTTGTCGTCGGAGCTCGGCCGGACCTGGGAAACGATGCGCGTTTCGCTAAAGTTTTATGCTTGCGTCGGCAGCAACCACACGACGCTTGATGCCATCAAAGACATGCAAAAAAAGGCGCCCTTTAGCGCAGACAGTGTCGCATCGATCGTTGTGCATGGATCACAGGTCACCGTCGAGCATGTTGGCTGGCCCTATGAACCGCAGGGCCTCGTCTCAGCCCAACTAAATCTACCGTTCTGTGTAGCGACGCTGTTGCTCGAAGGTGACGTATTCATCGAACAGTTCACCGAAAAGGCCGCTACCGACAAGCTACGGATCGAATTATCGAAAAAAGTCAGCGTGGTGCATGATCCGTCAATCACGGCCCGCGGTTCAAACCTACGGCACATGGTGCGAGTAGAGGTGCACTTGAAAAACGGCACGACGCTTGAGCAAACCGTGGAGGCCCCGCGCGGAAGCGAACAAAGCTTTTCGTCAGAGGCCGACATCGTGCAAAAGTTTAAGAAGCTCGTGGTGCCTATTATCGGTGAAACGAAAGCGGACAATATTGCCGGCCTCGTGCTTGGTGCCGAAAAGCTCGACCGGGCTGGGCAAATTGCACAAGTTTTGGCTGACGTTTGAGGCCTATTTTTCTTTGCTGACCTTAATTTTGGCGGCGAGGTCACTGAGACGTTGTCGTTCGGTCTTGGTGAAATTCACAAAGTCCGCAACCGAACCACCAGCAGGCTCTATGCCAGTCGGGATGAGCTTACCTCGCACCTCTTCGGTCTTAAGCGCCTCCTGAAGCTCGGCATTCATCCGTTGAATGATCGGCTCGGGTGTGCCACGCGGAGCATAAAGGCCTGCCCAGTGACCGATTTGCACTGTTGGGAAGCCTTGCTCCGCCGTGGTGGCGATGGACGGATAGGCGGTGATGCGCTTCTCGTAGGTCGTCGCGATCGCCTTCAACAATCCGGCCTGGATTTTGGGCAGCACGACAATGCTTGCCTCTGACGTCGCCGAAACATTATTTGCCAGAACGGCATTCACGCTGTCTCCACCACTCTTATAGGGGACGATGGTGAAGGAAACGCCGGTCGCGTCCTTGATCATCTCGGCGACAAATTCGGGAGTGCTGCCATTTCCGGCCGTGGACCAATTGACCCCTTTTTCGCCCTGCGCTTTAGCCCAGGTGATAAACTCGACCATGTTATTCGCAGGAACGCTCGGATGAACAATGATCGCTGACGGCGCGACGGCGATCATTCCGACCGGCACGAGATCAGAGTCCGCATATGGGAGATCTTTCAGCATCAAGCTGTTGGTGATCGTGCTCGCTGCACCCACCAGAAAAGTATAGCCATCTGGCGCGGCATGAGCGACGAACGCCGTGGCTATCACCGCACCAGCACCCGGGCGATTTTCGATAACTATTGGCTGTCCCAGCCGTTTGCTGACGCCCTCGGCTGCAAATCGCGCGATCAAGTCATTCGCGCCACCGGGCCCAAATCCCACCACCCACCGGATGGGACGATCAGGCCATTCCGCCCGTGCAGACGGCGAACCGACAAGCCAAACAAGCAAGCAGGCGCAACCCAAGAGCCGGCGTATCACCCTTCACCTCCGTCGATGCAGCCATTCCTGGTCCAAGCTTACCTCGAACGCATCGTAAGTCCTCACCATTCTCTAGACCGTCATCCCATACGTGAGGTCCGCCTTATCCCGAGTGTATGCAGATATTATTGCGGCGGTATGGTAGCTCATAAGGCGATGATTTTGACCCGCTAGATGAGCCCTGTATTCAATAAGTCGCTCAACGCGATTTGCGTGTGGTTCGATTCAGGCCACGCAAAGCAAGCCAGTTACGCATGCATTGGTTCTTCAAACGCTGACCATACCGGGGCAACCCAACGTCTGATATTGTCAACAGGCTGCGTGGAGGAGTGTTGAGACGTGAATGATGACCCGGATCACACAAGACGCTGGCTAATTAGTGCGAGTGGTGCGGTTTTGTCGGGCGCACTTGCGAACAGATCATCGTATGCCCAGGTCGCAAGCCCCTCCGCGATAAAGAGTCCGGATCTTGATCAACCCCCCGGGGAAACCATCTCACCTGTCACGACCGCACTGTGCGATTACGTCGCGGAGGCTCTCGGTCGCGAAATGCCGCCAGAGGTCGTGGCGAAGACCAAGCTGCATACTCTCGATACCATTGCCGCGATGGTCTCGGGCTCGCAGCTCAATCCCGGTAAGTTAGCGGCTCGATACGTGGACGGTCTCGGGGGCAAGCCGCAGGCCACCGTAATCGGCACTCAGATTCTCACTTCAGCCGTCAACGCGGCGCTCGCCAACGGCATGGCTGCTCACGGCGACGAGACTGATGATTCTCATCTGCGCGGTCGCTTCCATCCGGGCTGCGGCATCGTGCCGGCTGCACTCGCCGCGGCAGAGTTGGCGGATTGCAGCGGCGCCGATTTGTTGCGCGCAATCGCACTGGGCTACGATATCGGCGCGCGATTCATTTTTGCGCTCGGCTTCGGCAAACTCTACACCGAACGTCACAGCACACACAGTCTGGCAACGAACTTTGGCGCTACGGCAGCGGCTTCCGCAATATTGCAGCTAAAGCCATATGGTGTCCGTCATGCGTTCTCATTTGCCGCTCAACAAGCCTCCGGTGTGCCGTACTGGGAGCGCGACCGCGAGCACATAGAGAAGGCGTTTGATTTTGGCGGCATGGGCGCTCGCAACGGAGTCACGGCGGCGACGATGATCGCGGCTGGATTTACTGGGGTCGACGATTTTCTCAGTGGCACCAAAAACCTGTTCACTGCTGTGGGCGGCGAAAAGCCGATGCCGGGTGAGCTTGTGGCCGAACTCGGGAAGCGCTACGAGATAATGAACACATCGATAAAGAAGTGGACCGTCGGGTCGCCGCTGCAATCGGTGCTCGACAATATGGTGGTACTCCTCGAAGACTCCGCCGTACGCGCTGGCAAGATCAAACGCATCGTGGTCGACATGCCAGCCGACCGATTACACATCGTGGACAACCGCACCATTCCCGACATCTGTCTGCAGCATCTTGTTGCCATGATGATCGTTGACGGTGGCTTGACCTTCGGCAGCATTCACGACGTCGCTCGCCTGACCGACCCTAAAGTGTTAGCGGTGCGCAGACTTGTCGAGGCGGTACCGAACCAGGAACTCGTTTCCGCAATGCCGGCGCGCCAATCTATCGTGATGATCGAGACAACGGACGGTCGCACGATTAATCACCGTACCTACGAAGTACGCGGCACCCCAGGTAACCCGATGAATGCGGACGAGGTCGCCGCGAAGGCCCTTGACCTGATGACGCCGGTACTTGGCACCGGCCGCGCGAATGAGCTAGTCGAGGTAGTTTACAAGCTCGATAGCTTTGGCCCGGTCACCGGGCTGCGGCGGCTGTCGCGGGCCTAGTCCCATGTTATGTGCACGGCGATCAGAAGAAATAAATTGCCCTTCCTGGTCTGCGGACATTCCGGAGTGAGAAGAATTTTCGTCCTCTAAGTTTACTATCGCAAATGGCAAGCGACCTGCTGCCCCGGCCTTACCTCACGCAACATAGGCGTCTCCATCCGGCAGCGTTCAACCGCGTAAGGACAACGAGTATGAAAGTGGCAACCGCGCGGTGGATTAATTGGGCTTGGCACGTCGCCTTGCAGCACGCGCTTGGGCCGCTTGACGCGCGGATCTGGCACCGGCACTGCCAGCAGTAGTTGTTCCGTGTAGGGATGCAGAGCGCGCGCGAACAGCGTGTGTTTGTCGGTGTATTCGACAATACGGCCCAAATACATAACGGCGATGCGATGGCTGATGTGCTCAATCACCGCGAGATTGTGGGAGATGAATAGATAGGCCAGTTCTAGCTCCTTCTGTAAATCCATCATCAGGTTGAGCACCTGCGCCTGGATCGATACGTCGAGCGCCGACACCGGCTCGTCGCCAACGATAAGCTTCGGCTGCAACGCGAGTGCGCGCGCAATGCCGATGCGCTGACGTTGGCCGCCGGAGAATTGATGCGGGTAATTGTCCATCTGCGCGCGACGCAGACCTACACGCTCGAACAATGTCGCGACCTTCTCGCGCACCAACTTGCCGCTGGCTATGCCATGCACGCGCAAAGGCTCGGCGACGATGTCACCGGCCGACATTCGCGGATCGAGCGATGAAAATGGGTCTTGGAATATGATCTGCATCTGCCGGCGATAGGGCCGCAATTCTGATTTGTTCAACACCGTAATGTCTTTGCCGGAAAGGCGAATGCTGCCAGCGGTCGGCTCGATCAGCCGCAATACAGTGCGCCCGACCGTTGATTTGCCGCAGCCCGATTCACCAACCAGCCCAAGCGTCTCGCCCGCTTCTATCGCAAAACTTACGCCGTCGACGGCAAACACAGTGCCGCCCGCCTGCTGCAGCAGCCCCTTGCGCACAGTGAAATGTTTCTTGAGGTCGCGGACTTCGAGCACGGTCTCAGGCATGGCCTTCCTCGTAAAGCTCGCGCGAGCGCCAGCAGGCGGCCCAATGACCGGGGCGTTTTTGCTCGAAAGTGGGATATTGTGCGCGGCAACGGTCCTGGGCGTGCGCGCAGCGTGGCGCAAACACGCAGCCGGACGGAAGATTGCTGAGCGCTGGTACGGTGCCCGGAATTTCCTGCAACCGTCCGACCGCGCCAGCATTTTCCCCGCGCATCGAGGGCAGCCGTGGGATCGAGCCCATGAGACCGTGCGTATAAGGATGTTGCGGATGCGCGAACAGCTCCTGGACCGGCGCCTCCTCCACCTTGCGGCCGGCATACATCACGACGACGCGCTGCGCGGTTTCAGCCACGACGCCGAGGTCGTGGGTGATCAGGATGACCGCCGTGCCGAGCTTGCGTTGCAGATCGAGAATAATCTCTAGGATCTGCGCCTGGATGGTGACATCGAGCGCGGTCGTCGGCTCGTCGGCGATAAGCACCTTCGGGTTGCAGGCGAGCGCCATCGCGATCATCGCGCGCTGGCGCATGCCGCCGGAAAGCTGATGCGGATATTCGTTGGCGCACTGCTGCGGCTCCGGAATCTGCGCAAGCCGCATCATGTCGACCGCCTTCTGCCAGGCCTGCCGGCTGCCTACCTTCTCGTGCAACAGTACCACTTCCGCGATTTGGCTTCCGATGGTGAGCACGGGATTGAGCGAAGTCATCGGCTCTTGGAAAATCATCGCGATGTCCTTGCCGCGCACGGCTCGCATCACCTCTTCATCGAGCGTGAGCAAATCGACGCCCGCCAACTCGACTTTGCCGCCGGCGATGCGGCCGGGCGGATCGGGCACCAGCCGCATCAAAGACAGCGCGGTAACGCTCTTGCCGCAGCCCGATTCGCCGACGATTGCCAGCGTCTCATGTGGCGCGAGCGTGAAGCTGACTCCATCTACGGCTTTCACTGTCCCGACGCGCAAGTCGAAATAAGTGCGCAGGTCCTCGACCGCGAGCAACGGCGCGGCCGTCTCCGTTGCGGGTTTGCCGGCGGGCAGAGCCATTGCGTCAGTCGCGCAGTCGCGGATCGAGAATGTCGCGCAGCGCGTCGCCGAATAGATTGGTTCCGAAGACAGCGAGGCTGATGGCAACACCGGGGAAGATGACGAGCCAGGGCGCGGTGCGAACGTATTCGGCGGCCGACTCCGACAACATGCGTCCCCACGACGGATGCGGCTCCGGTACGCCGAGGCCAAGGAACGAGAGCGACGCCTCGGTCAGAATAGACGCGCCAAGCTGCGCGGTCGCTATCACAATGAGTGGCGCAATCGTGTTCGGCAGTACGTGACGCACCGCAATGCGGAATTCGCTCATGCCGACCGCACGCGCCGCCTCCACGAATGGCTGTTCGCGCAGCGCCAGTGTGTTGGAGCGAATGACCCGCGCCGTATAGGGAATGAGCGGGATCGAGATGGCGACGATAGTGTTGTCGAGCGCGGGGCCAAGTGCCGCCGCCATCACCAGGGCTAGCACCAGCAGCGGCACAGACTGCAGCACATCGATGATGCGCTGGATAACGAGATCCACCCAGCCTCCAACATAGCCAGAGGTTAAGCCGAGCGCGACGCCAAAAAGACTGCCAAGGAGGGTTGAGCCTAAGCCGACCGCAAGCGAGATGCGCGCGCCGTAAATAATGCGGCTGAAGATGTCGCGGCCCATCTGGTCGGTACCCAGCACATGACCTGCGCCTGGGTGAAGCAATCGCACGGTTGCATCAGTCGCCGTCGGACTGTAGGCCGAGATGAAGTCTGCGAACACCGCGCAAAACACGAACACCGCCATGATCGCCGCCCCGATCGAGCCGAGCGGATGCGCGCCGAGGTGATAGCGGATCTTTGACCAAACGCTTTCGGGGCGGTCGGCCGTTTCCGTCTCTACCGGAAGGTCGATGATCGACATGCGGCTAGCTCGCGTAGCGGATGCGCGGATCGAGCACCGCGTATAGTAGGTCGATCAGGAAATTGATCGATACTGCGACCACCGCGACGAACATCACGAGGTTCTGCACGATTGGGTAGTCGCGCCAGCGGATCGCTTCCACCAGAAAGCGCGCCACGCCAGGAATGTTGAACACGGTTTCCGTCACGATGAGCCCGCCCATCAAGAAGGCAGCCTCGATACCGATTACGGTCACGACCGGCAGCAGCGCGTTGCGCAACGCGTGGCGGTAGTTGACGGTGCGGGCTGGAGCGCCCTTGGCCCGTGCGGTGCGGATGTAGTCCTGGCGAAGGACCTCTAGCATCGAGGAGCGAGTCAGCCGCATGATTAGGGCGGACGAGCGGAAGCCGACCGCCATCGCCGGAATGCTAAACAGCCAGAGCGTATTCCAGAAGCCTTTTGGCGGATTGGTGTAGATCGGGATGGCACCGAAATAGGCGACGAAAGCCATCAGGATCAGCAGCCCCAGCCAGAACGACGGCAGGGACAGCCCGCTGAGGCTGATCACGCGCAGCACATAATCGAGCGTCGTATTCTGTTTTACCGCACTGATCACGCCGAGCGGCACCCCGAAGGTCACGGCAAATAACAGCGCAAGGCCAGCCAGCTTCGCCGTGATTGGGATACGCGGCAGGATTTCGTCGATCGCCGGCTTTTCTGATACGTAGGAATAGCCGAGGTCACCACGCGCCAGGCCGCTTACCCATTCGACATATTGCACTGGGATCGGGCGGTCGAGACCAAGCTCCTTCTCGAGCTTGGCCTTCTCAGCAACGTCGATCATTCCGGCAGCGTTAAACACGATGTCGGCAATGTTGCCGGGCACCAGGCGCAGCATCGTGAAGATGAGGAGCGAAATCCCAAACAGCGTCAGGAGCATTAGGAAAAAACGTCTGATGATGTAGGTGCCCACTCTCGCCTCCCGTCGAAAGTAGGCGGCGCGCCCCCACAGCGCGCCGCAACGCTCAAGCGTCACTTGTCGAGCCAGACGTCCTCGTAACGATAGCCGTTATAGGCGCTGTTGCTCATAATCGTCATGTTTTTGACGTACGGCTTCCAGCACGTGCCGGACCGAGCATGCATCAGGATCGGGCGCGCCACGTCCTCCTGCAACTTCTTGTCGATGTCCCACACCATCTTTTTGCGCTTCTCCACCTCGGTTTCAACCGATTGCTTGTCAAACAGCGCTTCCAGCTCCTTGTTGCAGTAGTGCGTGTAGTTACGCTCGGAGCCGCAGGCATAGTTCTCGTAGAAGGCCTGGTCTGGGTCGTCGATGCCGTTGCCCGTGAGGTTTAGGCCGACGGAATAGTCGTTGCGCGCGACCTTCGCGAACCATTGGCTCGACTCAACCGGGTCAAGTTCCGCGTCGATATAGATGGTCTTGAGCTGGTCAATTAGCACTACCGCCGGGTCGCGGTAGCTGGCGAGATTGCGTGTCGATACCTTGATCTTGAGCGGATTGTTTGACCCATAGCCGAGCTTGGTCATGATCGCGCGTGCCTGTTCGCGGTCCTTCTGCACGTCGCCATAGCCAGGAATCATCTTCAGCAGTTCGGCCGGCATGCCCCAGACGCCTTCGGGCGGCGGTAGCATGGTGCCGCCCACGTCTCCGGCGCCCTGGTAGATGATGTCGATGAACGCCTTGCGATCAAGGGCGAGCGCCATCGCCTTGCGCACCTCCACGTTGTTGAAGGGGGGGTTCTCGCGATTGACGATAAGGTTCGTGCTGACGTTGATCGGGCCGATCTCGCAGATCGCGGTCGCGTCCTGCTTCTTGATGTCGGCGATCAGGGCCTTGGTCATTTCGGTCGGGAAAGTCATGTCGACCTTGCCGGCCACGAATGCGAGCACCGCGGTTGCCCGGTTGCTGATGATCGTGAACTCGATGCCGTCGAGGTAAGGCAAACCCTTCTTCCAATAGTTCTCGTTCTTGGCGAGCTTGATCGACTCATTCTGCTTGAATTCGACGAACTTGAATGGCCCGGTGCCAATCGGATTCGTGCGCATCTGCGCCGGCGAGACGTGGCATGGATAGACAGGCGTATAACCGGACGCGAGCATCGCGATCAGCGAAGGCTGCGGCCGCTTAAGATGCAGCGTGACCTCGAAATCACCGTTGGTGGTGACCTCGACAATGTTGTTGAACAGGTCCTTGCGCGGATTCTTGCGGAACTTGTCCTTGGCCTTGCCCTGCAGAAGATCGAACGTGCATTTCACGTCCTTCGACGTGAACGGCTGGCCGTCATGCCACTTGACGCCTTGATGCAGCCTGAACGTCAGCGCAAGGTTGTCGCTGCTCGCGCTCCAGCTGTCCGCCAGTTCGGGAACGATCGTGCCCATCGAATTCTGGGGCTTGTGCTGATCGTATACGACAAGGTTGTTGTAGAGGCCCATCGCGGGGGTGTTGACCGAGAAGGTCGCCTCCTCATGGATAGAGAGTGAGGGCGGCGTCTCGCGATGATAGATTCTCAGGATCCCGCCATGCTTGGGTTCGCCGGCTTGTGCGAACATAAGCGTGGCGAAAGCGAAGGTGACAAGGGCCAAAGCACCGAGTTTGGTGTTCATCAAAAATCTTCCCGAGATGATGCACCGCTGTCGCTGCTGCAGGTGCTGGGATTATTTGGCTGTCACGCTAGCCGGTGTGTTTTTGCCGATCAACCACGCAGGCAAGCGTCCCCAGTACGGCGCAAGCCGACGACGAGATATCCTTGCCAAGGCTGACGCTTGGCCCCACCATGGCCCAATGTGAATGGCCGCGACCCAAAACACGGACCGGGAACCGACAAAAGCAGCGATCGTGCGCGAAAGCGACCATATAGTCGCCGAAATGGCGGCTCGGATTTTTGCCGATTTCGCCGATCCCCAAACCATCAACCGGGCAAAAGATGGCGCTTGGAGGGGACCACTCTGGCACGCGCTCTCCGAGGCAGGGCTACCGCTAGCCTGGGTTCCCGAACAATTGGGTGGCTCTGGCGCGAGCCTCCTCGAGGGCTTCGCGGTGCTCGGCGCCGCCGGACGTTTCGCCGTGGCGGTTCCGCTTGCCGAGACGCTGCTGGCCGGGTGGTTACTCGCGCGCGCCGGATTGGCGTCGCCGGATGGCGCCATGACCGTCGCCCCTGCCCGCCCGGTCAGCCACATCACGCTTGGCAGGGATGGGACGCTGAGCGGCCGGGCGCTCGGCGTGCCCTATGCGTCCGATGCGCCGCACATTGCTGTCATAGCGGAAGACGCAACGGGCATCACTGTTGCACTCGTCCTGGCGAAAGACTGCGGAATCGACAAGGGACAAACGCCGGCGGGCGATGCATCGAATATGGTGGTTTTCGATCGCGTGAAGCCCTTGCGTCACGCGCGCGCGCCGGCAGGCCTTGACAGCGCGGCGTTGATGCTTATGGGCTCGGTCATCCGCAGCGTGCAGACCGCTGGCGCATTGGAAGCGATTCTGTCGCTTAGCGTCGCTTACGCAAATGAACGCATCGCGTTCGAGCGACCGATAGGCAAATTCCAAGCCGTGCAGCAAAATCTAGCGCGGCTCGCCGGTGAAGTTGCGGCGGCGCTTGCGGTGTCCGGCTCTGCCGCCGACGCGATTGGTCAGGAGAGCGCTTTTGATGAAGCGGTGTTTCTCGAGGCGGCGTCGGCGAAAATCCGGTGCGCTGAGGCCGCAACCGAAGCCGCAGGCATTGCCCATCAGGTTTTCGGCGCAATTGGCTTTACTGATGAACACGTCCTGCACCGCTACACATTGCGCCTGCTAGCGTGGCGTGACGAATTCGGCAACGAAAGCTACTGGGCGGCCGAGCTTGGCAGGCGTGTTGCCCAGCAAGGCGCCGATGAGTTCTGGCCGTTGGTTGCGTCACGATGAGCAGTAGCTTGCAGTTCGATCAGGTCCGCCTTCCACCAGAATGCGAGAGCCTGCGCCGCGATGTGAGGGCCTTCCTCGCGGAGGAAATTGCCAACGGCACGTTCGATCCGCATCGGCCCGGCCACGGCGACTCGCATGATCGCGCGTTCAGCAAACGAATCGGCGCCAGAGGATGGATCGGTATGACGTGGCCGAAAAAATATGGCGGCCGCGAACGCAGTTTTCTTGAACGCTACGTCGTGACGGAAGAATTTCGCGTCGCCAATGCGCCGGTCCGGCTGCATTTCGTGGCGGACCGTCAAAGCGGGCCTATCTTGCTAAAGTACGCGCCCGAGCACATCAAGACCGACATTCTGCCGCGCATATGCCGCGGGGAGTTGTGCTTCGTCATCGGCATGAGCGAACCCGGCTCTGGCTCCGACCTGTTCGCTGCCAAGACCAAAGCAACGAAAGTCGATAAAGGTTGGCGCATCAACGGCTCGAAGATCTGGACGAGCAATGCGCACGTTGCCGACTACATGCTCGGGCTGTTCCGGACCTCGCCTGCCACCAAGGACGACCGGCGTCACGGCCTAACGCAGTTTCTGGTCGACATGAAGACGGCGGGAATTACAGTCAACCCGATTTATCAGATGACCGGGCAGCATGATTTCAACGAGGTGGTGTTCAGTGATGTCTTCGTTCCAGACGATCACGTGATGGGTGAAGTCGACTCCGCCTGGAAACAGGCGACCAGCGAACTCGCTTACGAGCGCAGCGGACCGGAACGCTTTCTCGAGACCTTCTACGTGATGCTTGAACTAATTCGCGCGCTCGGCGCCGAACCCGATATTCGCAGCGCTGAGGGCTTGGGGCGCCTCGTGGCGCAGTTGCACGCGCTGCGACGCATGTCGGTTTCGGTGGCCGGAATGCTGCAGGCCGGCAAGGAGCCGATGGTCGAGGCCGCACTCGTGAAAGACCTCGGCACGATCTGGGAACAGAAATTGCCGCACCGCGTGCGCGAGCTTACCGCTTTTCTTGCGCCCGAAATCGGCAATCGCGCGACGCTCGAGGAGCAGTTAACCTTCGCAACGACCCTCGCACCCAAGCTGACAATTCAAGGCGGCACGACTGAAATCCTGCGCGGCATCATCGCGCGCGGATTGGGTCTCAGGTAGAGAGGCCATGCCCGATATCGGAAAAATGCTGTGGCCGAAATCGGTCGCCGTCGTTGGTGCCTCCTCTGACGTTCACGGATTGCGTGGGCG
>Ga0126384_10002263_pt1 | contig 11687 bp, 11 predicted proteins | sample PanSoiMetPlot_36_FD_92543 | JGI IMG/M metagenome (GOLD analysis project Ga0126384, IMG submission 92543) | Tropical forest soil microbial communities from Panama - MetaG Plot_36 | ecosystem: Environmental > Terrestrial > Soil > Tropical forest > Bulk soil | place: Panama | collected 2016-02-17 | reverse complement strand
TACGCAATCTGTTCGGATCGAAGAGCGAGGATCAGCCCCCGGTGGCGCACAACGAGGCGCCGGTCAAGCCATCCGCGCCGAAGGCCAAGTCCGCGACATCCAAGCCGAAACGTCCTGCCGTGGCAGCGGCCGGCGCCCATCCCGCCAAGCTGGCGAAGAGCAAAACTGCAACTGAGGTGCCCAAGGCCTCACCTAAGCGAGAGGCGGGCGCCGAGCCGCAGAACCCATCCGAGAGCTCGATGCCTCACTTGCTTAGTGGCGCGGCGCCGACGCTTCCTACCGGAAGCTTCGAGAATCGCGTCGGTTCTCCGCGCTAGGCCAAACCGGCAATCTTGAAATCTCAAGTACGGGCGCCGCCGCTCGCGCGCCGGCGAGATGTTATCGAGCAAGCCGGCGCTAGTTCATCACGCCCGTCTATGGCAGTTTGTCGTAGCCCTCGCCGAAGCCCTTCAAGCTAATCGGGAAGCCGATGCCTTCTTCGGGCGCCCGGAAGATGATGAAGATCGCGGTCTGGCCGGCGCGCAGCTGCTTGAGCAGATTGTCATCCATGACCACCTCGGCAACGCAGCCACTCGGCAGGCAGCGGACGAAGCCGGCGCGCCCAACATCGGCTTGGTCGATCTTCAGCCCGAGCCCGGAGGGAAGCAGCACGCCCATGGGGGCGATGACACGCATGAGCCGGCTCTTCTGGTCGGCGGTCTTGAGCACCATCACGGTGAGGCCGACACTGGGGCGATCTTCCGCCATGACCGTCTGCATGAGCGTGCATTGCTCTTCCAAAGCGCCAGGCGGCGTATCACAGCGCACTTGCCAGTCATTGTGGACCGATTTGACCAGGCCCTGTGCGCTGGCGTGTTCGGCTGTGCCAACGGCGACTGCCAGTGCCATGGCGATGAAAGCCCGCGGCAATCCCATTGTGCGAGGGCTTCGCCCCTGACTACAGCGGCGGCATAGCAGTGCGGCACTCGATTTCATAATTGAGTTTGTTCTGTTACCACTCTCAGATCAATCTTATCGATCAGTTCGGCTCTGAGTGCTTCGGCACTTTGTACGGCGGCCGCAGTTTGCTTGGCTGTGCTCATATTCGATCCAAAAATGACGGTGCCCCCGATTACAACGGCCATGGCGCCGATCATAGCCACTGGATCAAACCTAATCACTCCCAATGTGAGGGCCAACAGCCATATACTCCCGGCAGCGACGGCTATCTTTGACATTAGAATTATCTTGCGGCACCTCTCGATGACTTCTGTTAGCTCCTCGATCTCGGTTTCGAGGCGCAATATTTCAGTGCGCGGATCACCAGCTGGCAAGCGCATAGTGTCATGCGGATGGGGTTGCCGGTGAGTTTCCATTGTCCGTCTGTCGCGCGCTCCGTTTGAGGGAGCTGCAGCATCATCAGCAATGCCCGACGCGACGCTTACGCCGGACAGGTAACTATCAGCGGCGGTGGAGACGGAAACTGATCAGTGGGAGAGAGCCAGTTGCTGACAATTGGTCTCCCTAAAGCTGCTTGGTCAGGCTACCGCGGTGTGCTGATGCGCCTTGCGTTTCGTTGAGGCGATTCGAGCGAGAATGGCTTCGAGGCAAGCCGCTGCACCTCAATCTCATGTCTGGTTCCGCAGTGCGGGCATTGAAAATGGAGTACATTGGACCAAATACGCACTAGGGTTGCGTCGTCGACATAAAGTTGAAGATCAACTGGTTGTCGGCTCTCACGGCACCAACCCGTCAGACTACGCATCGCGTCGCCTGACAACCGCAAAAAAAACCGAGCTGCTTCGTCGCAGCCTTCTTGCTGCCGGGTTGGTTTCACCGCGCACGCTACATGGGGGCCGAATAAATTGTGTAACTCTGAAGCGGCACCTCGTCGTCGCCTCTCGCTGTCCAAAGTTTCAATGTGGCGGACTAGATCGCCGACGGCTTGTATTCGATCGATATCGTCATCTGTGATTTCGACGCCGGCGAATTGATCTTCGACCGCTATCATTAAATCCAGACGGTCGAGCCAGTCGGCGCCTAAGTCATCAGTGAAGTGCGCGTCATCGGTAACACGAGCGACGCTGACGCCAAGTTGGTTGGCAATGAGCGTGCGGACATCGTTGGTGGTAAAGGCTGCTTTGATAGCCTTTGTTTGTTTACTCAATGTCAGGTCACCGATGATCATGATAAGCCCCCAGTAGTTGAACACGTCAGGCATGCGACCAAGCAATCCGCTCCCCAATGTGGCGCTGTATAAAAATCTAAAGAGTGTTGTAATAGCACCACACTTGCTTGAAAAAATCTGCCGGTTGGCCTCCGTGAAAACTGCTTTTGGTGCCCGCGGTCGCGACCGGCCTCGGCGCGTTGCGTGACTGCCTTTGGGGCAGCGCGCGCCTTCATTGCTTCCCGAGGGTGTTTCTTTCGGCCCTGCCCTCGGTGTATGGCCTCTTGCTTTTGCTGTGGCGCGGGGTTGGCCTCAGCATGTTCGAGCGATGTTAAGATATGTGTGGCAAGCCGGTCACGCTGCCAGACAATTTGCGAGTGGGCCAAAAGGAATTTGCAGTCCCGGCGGAACCATTCAAAAAACTGGATGTTAGCTGGTCGGGTATTCGGGCGGGGGACATGATCGCAATACCACTCCCGAATATGGATCGATGGGCGGCGAATGCGGGCCGCTCTGAAGTTGCGCCATAGCGGAAACGGCTATGCGTCGAAACTAGGACCATTGGGGGGTGTCTCATGAAATCTACGGTTGTCAAGCGCTCGATCGTGGTGGCTGGCCACAAAACGAGCGTGAGCCTCGAGGATGCATTCTGGAACGGATTGAAGGAGATCGTACGCGAGCGGCACATGACCGTGTCGGAGTTGGTCACCGAAATCGATGCTCAGAGGCAACTCGACAATCTGTCATCGGCCCTTCGGCTTTTCGTGCTGGAGTTCTATCGCACCCAACTTTCCCACGGTAAGGAAGAGCGCGACGGAACTCACGAAATCATGGGCTACCCTGCGCCTGCTCTTTCTTGAGTGTTGGCAACCCTACCGGCAGTTGTCCATTCCACCCGGACCAGGTGAAGCGGTACGGGGTCGCTGCGCTGCTAGCGGGCAAGTGGCGTCGGCTTTCTCGGGCCCGCCCTTACCCAGTGCTGCTCGGCTTTCGCGAGTAACAGCGGCGCTGCCAAGATAATCAAATTCCCTGCGAGCCCGCGTGACGGAATTGCAACACAGTTCTGGATTCATTCATCCCAAGCGTTTTGAAACCGGACTGTTTAACCGTAGCAGGGAAAATGACGCCTCGCTCGGACTCGGGGGAGCAGGGGCAATGTGGGGGAAGCGAACGAGGTTGTTTGGATGGGCGGCCGTCCTATCCATGGCATCGCTGGGCATTGCCCCGCGCTCTTTTGCGCAAGACCAAGGAATCGTTCCCACCGGTGAATGTAGAGAAGGCGTGGTCGTGGGCGACTAGAAGCTCTATCCAAAAATCTATGTTGGTGCCGTTAGGGATACCAACATTGATCAGCAACCATCGGGAGCCCCCGCCGGGAGCCGAGCCAACCTCTCGCACTGGTGCGCGGGCAGTTCCGTATCTCAACGGTTTCTACGATGGTGGAATTCACAAGACCTCGGTCTACGGGGTCGCCGACGCGCGGTTTTTTGACGCCAACACGGTTTCGGCCACCGCAGGGGCGACGCACCGATACGAAGCGATGCGCGATCTCATCTTTAATTTTTACGGCAATTACACCCGACAAACGGACCTTTTCACCAACGCGCTGAATTTCAACAATGGTGCGATCGGTCCTAATATCAGTGGAACGCCTGAGACCAATATTCCGGTCATTCTCAATCCATTTGGAACTACGCCGAGCGTCAATCCCGCTTCCTACAATCAATACACGGGCGGGGCATCAGTCTTGATGACTTTCGAGAATAACACCTTCGCCAGTGTGTCCGGGACTGTATTCCATATTCAGTATGATCATACGACCGCTTTGCCGATCGGGATTCCGTTTTCGACCTCGCTCGATGGTACGAATTACTGGGCGACGGGACGGGTCGGCTACAACGTTACGCCACAGTTCTACTGTTTGTCGAAGGGTCGGGAATTTTCCAACGGTTTAACAATTCCTTATTTGACACGAACGGATACAGAGCCATTGGGGGCGTTGGGTCGCAGTTCAAGGCCGGCAACTGCGCCAATCCCCGAGGCCGGGGTAAGCGCAAGATCCCAACAGAAGCCGAGATCATAAGAAATGTCTTGAATTTCCCGGCTGAATTTAGCGAGCGCGGGAAAGTCGAAGCGGGCGCCTCGCGTCTGGTGCCGCAATCAACCCGGTCGCCAGAAGGGCGAGGAAACTGGCCACAATTCGAACCGTCATGGTGCGCATCCCATCCGAGGTCCGCATTTCATATATTTAGCATTCGAAGGCCATATTTCATATATTTTGCCTCAAGCCCCAATTCCAGGGCAGCGGAAAAAAGCGCGTATTTGTGATATTCATCACATCGCCGATGCAGAGGCGATGCTAGTGTGGCTCGCTGGAGATTGAAGGTCCGTGCAGCCAAAAGGGCTTGATTTACAATCTCAGCGGGTCGTGTTATCAAAGAGCAAAGGGAGCAACTATTATGTATAGCCACACATGGATTGCGGCATTGGGAGTGGCGGTGGTGTTCGCCCTGCAACCGACGACCTCCAATGCCCAAAGCCGGATCGGATCAGCCCACTCCGTGACACCTGAGGCGAATGGCAGCGTTGGAGGGGCGCTCTCAGCTGGGAGCGGCGTTCATGCCAACGAGACGATTCGCACCGGAAGCGCCGGGAAGGCGGGCATGCGCTTTATTGACAGCACGAATCTCAGCGTGGGAAATTCGTCGACTGTTCGCCTCGATAAGTTCGTCTACGACCCAAATAAGGGTACTGGAAGCGCGGTTATCGACGCCTCGCGCGGCACGCTCCGGTTAATAACCGGCCCGCAAAGCAAGGGCGACTTCAAGGTGAAGACTCCGAGCGGGACCCTCGGTGTGCGCGGTTAAGGTGCACGGCATCGCCCTAATCGGCTAGTAACCGAACACACAGCTGCCGACCTAATCAATCGCGGGGACGGCTTCCGGCGAAATTGCCGTAGGTTCTCTCAGCGCGGCGTACATGGGCGCGAAACTCCCATGCGTGCCGCAATGGCTTGCTGATGCTCGGAGCGCTCGGCTGGGAGTTTCTTGACGCAGGCGAGCCTACGTTGCCACCCGAAGGTTGACGTCGCCGAACCTGCCACAACTCGGCCGGATTTCCACCGCTATCTCTCTCCCATCGCCCACAGGGGGCGGGGCGGGGTTGGCTGCCCATTTGCGCCCTGAAGGTTGGCGACGGCGAAGTGAGCGGCTCGGGCAGTTGCTCACAAGAATGGAACTGCTAAGGACGCAACCGGCAGGGGTCGGCGGCAGAGCAGATGCGCGGGGGACTCCAAAAACGCGCCGAACCGGCCTAAGGAAGCTTGCGCGCGAAAGCTGTGGCCGAGGGGAAGAGGTGCGTAATGAATAGCGTCGCCTGTTGGGTTGCGGTCGCCGTATGCCTTGTGGTCTCTGGCTGCACGGCCGGTTCCCTCAGTGAAGCCGAGCAACAAACCTTAGCGGCAGCCGCGGTCGCATCCCCGAAACTTCAGCCGGGTGACAAAATTAGGGTCAACGTCTACGGCGAAAATACGCTCAGCGGTGAATACGAGATCGATCCGAGCGGCCAAATCTCATTACCTCTCGCCGGAACTATTGAAGCGGTCGGTCTGACCCAGACCGAACTTGAGCAAGCGCTGGCCAAGAAGTTCCGCAGCGAATATCTCAAAAATCCAAAAGTAACCGTCACTATTGCGACGCTACGGCCCTTTTACATAATGGGTGAGGTCACGAAACCAGGCGAATATTCTTACAAGAGTGGGCTCAACATCCTCACCGCACTCGCCATCGCGGGCGGCCCCACATATCGAGCAAGCCGCAATACAGTTCAGATCCAGCGGCGCGGCGAGTCGAGCATGCGCGAGTATCCCATATCGGCATCGGTTCCAGTCCTGCCGGGAGACGTGATTCGGGTGCCTGAACGATACTTTTAATCCGGCGTCAGTTTATTTTATTTCGTTTCGGCCACAAAAATTCCCGCCCAATCTGCAGGCGGGGCACTTGCTTGGAACGCCTGGATACGTGTCGAGTACAAATCAAGGAGCGCCCCAAGTCCGAAATTATTCTCCGCTGACCGGCACAGTTCGATCGCCTCTAACGCACCTTCCCAATCGCGACTCCGGTAACAGTAAATCATAGTCGACCAAAGCTTCCGGAATTCCTGGAAGCGACTGTCGCTAGCAACCTCTTCCCGGCCGAGTAGTGTGTAGATAGTGTCCGGTTCGGTTTTTCCCTTCACGGTAACAAGATCGATCTCGAGCATCGCAAACTTTTCCTTGGCCTTTTCCCCGGTTCTCGATCCGATGATAATCGGAACGCCGTAGTACTTGGTCTGGCCCTCCAAACGTGAAGCGACGTTTACCGGATCGCCGAGAACCGAATAGTTGAAGCGAAGGTCCGATCCGAGGTTGCCGACAAGGCATCGGCCGGTATTGATGCCGATGCCGATTCGTAACGGTAGGAATGGCTGACCGGCCGCCTTGGCTTCCTCCTGACGCTCGCGATTAAGCAGCGCGAGGCGGTCGATCATATCCAAGGCAGCTGCGCATGCTTTGAGCTCATGCTGAGGAACTGCCAGTGGTGCGTTCCAGAAGCCCATGACTGCATCGCCAATGTATTTATCGATGGTTCCTTCCTGGCCGACGATCGCGTTTGTCAGCGGGGTAAGCAGTCGGTGCATGAGCGATGTGAGGCCTTGCGGGTCATCTTTGTACAACTCGGAAATCGCGGTGAAGCCTCGCACGTCGCTGAACAGAATGGTCATCTCGCGCTCTTCTCCGCCCAGCACGAGCTTCTCTGGGGTTTGCGCCAGCTGCTCGACGAGCGCAGGAGCAAGATACTGGCCAAATGCGTGGCGGATCTGGCTGCGCTGTGCCTCGGCGCCGTGGTAGGTGTAGAAGGTGATGATTGCGGTCAGGCAGCCCAAGAACAGGACTGGATACGATGGGTCGAGCAGGAGATTCCCATATCGAAAGGCGGCCCATCCGCCGACCAGGATTGCTCCAATTGTGAGAAAACCGATGGCAGCGGAGGCAGTGGCTGGGACCCGTGGCAAAACGAAAGCGAGCATTATCCCGAAGGCGAGAAGGACCAGTTGCTCCAGCGCCAAGGCATAGTCTGGACGCTCGAGAAATCTGCCGGTCAGCAATGTTTCGATGACTTGCGCGTGAATATCGATCCCGGGCACCTGCGCATCGACCGGGGTTGCCCGTAAGTCGAGCAATCCCGGCGCGCTGGTGCCAACAAGCATGATGCGGCCTTCGATCTCCTCCTGCGGGACCTCTCCAGCCAACACCTTCCAGGCGGGAATATACGCAGCCTTGTCGAAGTGCCGGAATTTGAGATAGATCCCTCCCCCTCCATCCGTGGGTATCTCGACGTCGCCGACCTTAATATGGTTGAGGCCCGTGGATTGTCCGAAAGCCGTCTCGCCACTCGCATTTGATGCCTTCAGCAAGTAAGTGGTTGCCCCTTGGGCAACGCGAAGCGCTTCCATTGAGAGAGCTGGCACGAAGATTTCACCAAGCCGGAACATGAGTGCGACGTGGCGCACGATCTGATCGCGGTCGGCTAGCCAGTTGAATGCACCGATTCCGCGGGCTGCATTCTCGAGCTCTGGAAGGTTTCGGGTGGCCCCGTTGAACGCCAGTAAAAACGGGCTCGGATCATCGCCTCCGAAGGCGAAACCCGCTTTTGCTTGAAATGTGGTGCTGCCGCCCTCTCCCAAAGCAACCGATAAAACGCTCGGCGAGTCCTTAAGCGCGGCGGCAAAGAGCTCATCGTTGCTCGGCTGTCCTGCCAAAGCAGCCGTTACGGCATTTGCCTCGCGGGGCGGCAGCTGTTTTACGATCGCTTCGATTGAAGTGCGGTCTGGCTCGGCAAACAGAACGTCGAACGCGACAACCGCAGCCCCTTTGGATGTCAGCGCCGACAATAAGTCGCGCACTACTGTCCGCGGCCACGGCCATTGCCCGTGAATAGCGAGGGATTTTTCGTCAATATCGACGATCCGGACCGGCAGGTTGGGGTCGAAGGCGGCAGGATCGAGGCGCTGATAGTAGTCGAAGGCGACGAGGCGCAACCCTCGGACGAAGAACGGATCGGCGTATCGGAGCAGAATCGCCCCGCCGATAAGCGCACACACAAGGGCGGTGTAGATGAGATGCGTGTAGCGCCGCGTCATCTATAATGTTCCCGTCAAGCCGCTCCAGCAGAAACCCTTGCTGCACGCCGACGATGATGAAGAGAATGTTACAACGTCCAGTTGCCAAACTAGGCGGCTGCGCCAGAAAAGTCCACTTGTGGTCGCAATTGTATCGTTACTAGCTTCCGCGGCGTCTTTATCGGTGTGATGGTATTGCAACACAACCTTGGATTCGCTTGCCCTTCAGCCAATCGGGACTGGACTGTTCGATCGCAACGGTAACAATGCAGGGGTCAGCGTTGAAGCTCGGGGGAGCAGGGCAATGCGGGGGATGCGAGCGCGGCTAATTGGATCGGCCGTTGTATTCATAGCAATGCTCGTGGGCATTGTCCCGCGCTCGCTTGCGCAGGAGATCGCTCCCACCGGTCAGTACCAAGAAGGCCTCGCGCTGGGCGCCTGGATGCTCTATCCAAAAATCTATGTTGGTGGGGTTTGGGATGACAACGTTCATCAGCAAACAACGGGAGTCCCAGAAACCTCTCGCACCGGCGCGCGGGCAGTTCCTTATATCGCCGCTCTCTACGACGGTGGAATTCACAAATCTACGGTTTACGGGGTCGCGGACGCGCGGTTTTTCGATACCAACACGGTTTCGGCGACTGCGGGGCTCACGCATCGTTACGAGGCGACGCGCGATCTCGTATTTACTGGCTTCGCTAATTACACTCGGCAAACAGACCTTTTCACCAATGCGCTGAATTTCAACAATGGCGCAATAGGTCCTTCTATCAGCGTCGAGAGCAACCTCCCGATCATTCTCAATCCATTTGGAACCACGCCAACTGTCAATCCTTCCGCCTACAATCAGTACACCGGCGGGGGTTCTGTTAGCCGAACTTTCGATAAGACCTTCGTCGCTCTGAGCGGGACGGTGTTCCATATTCAGTTTGACAATACGGGCAATTTGCCGCCCGGTAATCCGTTTCAGACTTCAATCGACGGTACCAGTTACTGGGTGACGGGAAGAATCGGCTACAATGTTACGCCGTCGCTCTACACGTTTGCCGAATCGTCGGGGATTTTCCAACGTTTCAACAATTCCTCATTTGATACGAATGGATACAGAGTTGTCGGCGGGCTTGGGTCCGTCGACGCAAACAGTTTGTACCGGGGCGAGATTTACGGCGGATATCAGGCCCAGGAGCTAGTGCACGGGTCAGGCATCCTGCTCGATGCCAACGGCATCCCCATTATCCCCATTGCTGTCAACGGCGTGGGTAACCCGTCGAGTGTCCCCACCAATACCAATAGCGGTATTTTTGGTGGCCGTCTTTATTACTACCCCACCCAGTACTGGACGCTGGTGGCGGCAGTCGACGAGACATTGGCCGTTTCGACCACACTATCGCCAACAACTCCGGCTGGAATTCCTTTGCTGGCGACTAATGCCATCCTGCAGACGAATTATAAGCTCTCGCAGTGGTGGTGGCTTGGCGCTCGGGTCGGTTACACCCGATCGAAATTCTATGGGTTCGATCGGGTGGATAATGGCTGGATGGCTGGCGGGTCATTCAATTATGAAATTTGGCGGAACTTGTTGCTGACTCTCGATTACCAATATTCGACGGTGCGCTCGGATGCGGTGCTCTCCGACTTTACGCGCAACGTGTACACCGCCGGTCTGACATACAGATACTGAGCGAGTTGCTCTCGATGGCTGGAAACTCATGAGGAGCCTAGGCTTTGGAGGGGTGAACCATGTATAGCCACAAATGGATGACTGCATCAGTGTTAGCTGGTTTGTTCGCGATGCAATCAGCTGTTTCCCACGCCGAATCGCCGATCGGGACGGCCGCCTCTACAAGACCCAACGTAGAAGCAGTCACCGGAGGCAATACACTGACGCTTTCGTCTGGTAACGCGATCTACGCGAACCAGACGGTTCGTACGGGAAACCGTGGCACGGCAGACCTCGTGTTTATCGACAGCACCAATTTAAACGTCGGACCCATGTCAGAAATCCGGCTCGACAAGTTCGTGTACGATCCGACGGGTTCTTCGGGCAGTGTTGTTTTGCAAGCGAGACGCGGCGCATTCCTCTTTGCTACGGGCTCGCAGGCCAAACGCGCCTACCAGTTCAATACCCCACATGGGACCCTTGGCGTTCAACCTTAAGCGCGGAAGAGAGAGAGGAAATGTCATGTGGCGACTTTGGCTCAGCACCCTCGCGGCCGTCTTGCTGATATCTCAAAGCGCTTTTGCGCAGGGCGCAAAGGTAGAAGTCACGGTTAGTACCAACCCGAAAGACGAGTGCGCCACAAAGGTCAGGCTGATCAGCGGCGCGGCCAACTTCACTGTTGCCCAAACAGGGAAAGTTATTCCGCTAACACAGCCATTTACTTGTACTTGTATCTCGGCAAAAGGGGAGGTCACGAACTCGTTTTGCCCAGACTCGTTAGTCCAGTTTGAATTCGTCCCCGTACAGAATACTCAACCTATTGTTACGAGCCCGACCAAACTGCCCTGATGAGGATTAGACGGAATGTCATGGACACCGATTGGGTCCCACTCTAATCGGGTCGAACCCACCTCAAAGTAAACTGGCGGGTCATTCCCGGCATCAGGGGTGAGGATTTCCCGCTAAGTACCGGCGGGACAAGCCTTAATTTCGGTCCGAGCCGGTGCAAACATGCGCCCAGCCGTCATGGCTAAAATGGCGCACGGTCAACATATGGTCGGATTCGGCAATAAGCTGTTACCTCTCACGGGAAGGCGGGAGGGGTTGCGAGACCGAAGCGCGGCCACCTCATCCATCACATTGACCTGTGAAACCGAAACGTCCCCCCTGAACGGGGGGATCACGGTCTGACTGGCGGGTGAAGCAGCGTTTCACCCCAAGGGTGGTAACGTGCCCAATTTCGGGCGCGCCCTAATCGCGGTCAAATTCTTCCGCCTCCGCTACGACCATCGCGCATGAGTACCAATGTTTCGCGTTCCGTCGCGGGCTCGGGATCCGTGGGGGAAGACAACACATGGATGCGCTGACGCCGGTGGTCTCAAGGGCGAGGCTCCCGGTCCGAGGCACCACTGTGGACCGAGCACTCATGTGCGTGTTCATAGCCGGGCTCGTATGGTGTCCATTTTGGTTCGGTAGCAACGTACTCCTCGCTTGGGGCGTTAATGCTGTTCTGTTCCCCGGCCTGGTCGCGATCTGCGAGCTCTCGCTGCTCATAAGAGGCAAACGCCACCCCGTCGGGATCAGGCACATCAGGGTACCCGCTGCGCTTTTTGCCGCCGTCGTAATCTGGATTTTAATCCAGAATGCGACGTGGACGCCTGCATGGTTGCACCATCCCATATGGCAGATGGCCGCCGATGCGCTGGACAGGCCGATTGATGG
>Ga0126384_10002262_pt1 | contig 11691 bp, 10 predicted proteins | sample PanSoiMetPlot_36_FD_92543 | JGI IMG/M metagenome (GOLD analysis project Ga0126384, IMG submission 92543) | Tropical forest soil microbial communities from Panama - MetaG Plot_36 | ecosystem: Environmental > Terrestrial > Soil > Tropical forest > Bulk soil | place: Panama | collected 2016-02-17 | reverse complement strand
TCGTGGTGCAGCCGGCAACGCCGACGCGGGTCACCGACTACACCGTGCCGTTCGGCGCGTTCGGGGGAGTGGGCGCGGTCGGATTCTCCCCGGCGAAGGCCGATTTTAGTGCCGCCGAAGCTGCGCTGGTCGCGCAACTGCAAGCCGCCGGACACTTCTCGTTCAGCCCGATCCTTGCAACCTCGGTGCCGATCGAGACCTTCACCTGCTCGTCGGAAATTACCGCCACCTGCTCGACCTCGACGACGCCGACCGCGACATTCGATCTCAAGTTCGAGATTCGTGTAGCCGCGCTCGATACCACCAATGATGGGGTGGTCAATTACGATACCCTCGTCTTCTTCGAGAAGACGCAAGGCATCCAGCCGGGGCCGTTCCAGCGGCCCTCAACCGGACCGGCTTATGTGAAGCTCGGCGGGCAGTCGGCCAGGTTCTATTTCGAGGGCACCGGCAACAAGGTCGGCGCGGCCTACTTCGTGTCGCAGCTGGCCCCGGATCTGTCCACGGTCCGCTTCGCGCGATACGGTGCCAACTTCATCCCGCGCAATGCGCCGGTGATCGCGGACGTCGATGACATCAACAACAACATAGGGTTCTGGCGGCCGCAAGCCGACTTCCGCATCCCGGAACGGCTGAGCCCCGGATTCACGACCTTTCCGGACATCGAGCTGGAGGCCATGTACCACGACATGGTCAAGACATTCGTGCGGTATCAGAGCCGCATTGCCGAACGGGCCATCCGGAGGAACCCCGATGCCGATCTGGTGATGGTCTATATCGAGCAGCCGGACGGCTCGGAGCACCAGTTCCTGTTGACCGACCCGCGCCAGCCGACCGATCCGCGCGATCCCAATTCGATCGGCGCCAACCAGGATCAAGCCAAGGTCGCCCGGTATAAGTCCTACATCGAGTTTGCCTATCAGCAGGCGGACCGGGCGGTGAAGCGGGTCATGGACGCGGCTGGGTCATCGGCCAACGTCTTTGTCGTCTCCGACCACGGATTCGCGCCCTTCCACACCGCAGTCAGCCTGACCAACATCCTGAAGAATGCAGGGGTCGATACCACCAAGATCGCGATTCGGACATCGGGACCCGCGGCGAATATCTATGTCAATCTCCAGGGCCGCGAGTCCGGCGGAACGGTCCCTCCGGCGGCGTATAGCGCTCTCGTGACGCAGATTGCCGACGCCCTGAAGAATGCGGTCGACACCAACAGCCTCTACAACTTCTCCCTGAACGGCGGGCACGTTTTCACCGTCGTTGAAAGCCGGCCCACCAGCTGTCCTCAGGGGATTGGGCTGTGCACGAGTGCGACGATCGGGCAGGACTTTGGCGACGTCTTCGCCCAAATGGCCGAGGGCTACAACTTCGACGGAATCCAAAGTCCTGGCGTGGCCCGTCAGGGTGATGCGCCTTTCAATGCCGGCACCACCATGTTCTCCCTGCCGAATTTCTACGGCGCCCACGGTCATGATGCGACGCTGAAGTCGATGAGTGCGACCTTCCTGGCGGCCGGGCCGAAGATCCGGAACCACAAGACGATCGCACAGGTGCGCAACATCGACGTGGCCCCGACCATCATGCACCTGCTCGGGGTGAGCCCGGGACCCGACGTCGACGGTCGCGTGCTTAACGAGATCCTGCAATGATCGGCCGTTCGAAACCTGCCGACAATTCGATGGGCGCCCAACGGCGCCCATCCCATTTCTTGCGATGGCCGCCCCGAGCCAGCTCCAGCACCGATGAAGCAGCGATTTTACGGTCTTCCGCCCAGATTGCCCTCAACTCAACGGCCGCAAACCACGGGCGGCGCCGATCGCGGCGTGACCTTTGAATAAACTCGCGTCGCTCGCAGCGCGTGGCCTGTCGCACGCGTGCGGGTTGGACCGAGTGACGCTGCGGTACGGCGATGTTGCGGGGATGGCGATAGCAAGACCGAGCGAGTCAGCGCCTCGCGTGTTGATCATTCCGGGTCTGGCGCACGTGCCGTACTGGATGCCGTCCCCTTGCTGCCGGGAGCCGGCAGCACAAGCGTTACGGTCTGCCCATCCTTCTGCAACGTCACCTCGCGCCCGATGACCTTGCGCAGCATCCATCCCTGGTGGCCATCACCCAGCTTGAGCCTGACGATCTTGTTCGTGGTCTGATCGAGGAAGACGCCGAGACCTTCTTCCTCGCCGGCGACGGTGCCAACGAGCGCGAGTTGGGGACGCTCCGGCTCGCGCGGCGCAGGCGGAGGCGGCGGGGGAACATAGGGCGCGGCGACGACCGCTGGCTGCGGCGGTCGCCGCGACGACGAAAAGATCGGCCGCTCGCGCGTCACCGCCAGCTCCTTGAGCGGGATCGCCCAGAGCGGATTGCCGGTCGGGACTTCGCTCTCCGCGCGCTTGACGCCGGGCTGCTCGAAGCCGGCGTCGATGTCGATGGCGCCGAGCTTGGGGTCTGCGCCAACCGGCTCAGTGATCGAGGTCGGGACCGCCGCCAGGCCGGCAGCCGTGCCAAGCAACACCGATCCAGCCGCAAATCCCATCCGTGCCCGACGCGAGATCATGATCCACCTTGCCATTGGCCGTAGACGGCGAGCAGGACGCGCAAGCGACCTCCCTCCGCGCCCGCCGACATCGCCGGAGCCTGCACGACGAGCTGCTCGACGAACAGATATGGCATTCCCGCTTCCAGATCGTACAGCAGCTCCTGCAGCGCCGGCTGCTCGAGCTCGCAACTGGTGATGACGCCAATGAGGCCCGACTTTGATTGGGTGCCCCGCAGTTCCACTTGCGAGGACAACATGTTGCCTCCGACCTTGGTGACTGCGCTGGCAACGCGCTGCAGCAGTGCGGCGCCAGCCACGGTCACGCTCGGTCCTTCGAGCAACGCCGAGCCGACGGGCGCGATCTCGCCCTCACGCGAGGCGGTCGCCGTTCCCGGTCCGCGCCCCTGCAATCGTGCCGCTAGATCGCGAGCGACCGCCACCTCGGAACGACGCTCGAGCACGTCGGCAACCGCTCCCCAGATCACGCCGACGAACGCCAACACGCAGCCGACGTAGACGGCCGCCGCGATCCATGGATAGCGCGCCAGATGGCGCTCGATCAAATCCTTGGCTGTCATGTCTGCACTCTGAATACGGGTTTGATCCGCGCCTCGATATGGAAGCGCTCGCCCGCGTCCGTGGGCGAACGCGTCGTCGGGGCAAAGAACGTGGCGCGCGCGAAATGCGGAGATTGCTCGATCAACGGGATCAATGACGGCGCGTCGCGCGTGACTCCGATCACCTGCAGCTTGTCACCCTCGATGCGCAGTTCTGTCACATAGGTATGGTCGGGCAGGAGCTGCGACAGCGCTTCGATGACGATCACACTCGACGGCGTCTCGTGCTTGCGGCGCTCGAGGATGCGCAGCTCGGACGGCGCGCCGGACCCGGCACGCCGCAATGCACCACGGTAGTCGGCGATGCGGCGGGAGAGCTCCTGGCCTTCCGTCTCCAGGGCGTCGCCGACGAGCCGGCCGGCCGGGACCGTGATCCCGGCCGAGATCGCCAACATAACGAAGACGGCGGCCAGCGCGTGACGAAGGTGCCGCACGCCGACGCTGCGGTGCCAGTCGTGTTCGAGCAGCGCGACCGGCGCACCGCCGGCATCGGCCATCGCCGGGATGGTCGAGACCACGATCGAGCTGGCGCCAAGCTTCGCTAATGCTTGCAGATAAGGCGTGATCAGTGCCCGCGCGGTCGCCACCACCGTCACGCGGATTCGGTCCTGCGCAGACTCGGTCGGCGGCGTCCAACCAAAGATCGCTTCACTTGCGCTCCACGGCGTCAGCCGGTCGATCTGGGCGCGGATGATGCCCTGCAGGAATTCCGTCGCGCGCTTGGGCAGTTCGAGTGGCCGCGCGAGGCAGCGGAAGGGCTGCAGGATGAGCTCGACCCGACTGCCCCGGATGGTAGCCGCAAGCTCGGGAGACAGCACGCCGTCGATGCTGCCGTGCGCGAACCGAACCCGATCCGGCAGCGGCCCAAAGGCTCCGCGTCCGCGCTCGATCTCGGCCCGGAAGACGCCACCCTGGTCTTCGACCAGCCGCACGCGTCGCCGCGAACGGCGTCGTGCGACCAATGTCAGCAGCGTTCGCGCCACAAGGTCGATCCAGCTTGAGAAGGCTTCGGCAATCGCGTGCAGGTTCATGGGCGCATCCTCGGTCGAACAGCGCCCCCCTGTGCATCGATATCCTCGCGCCAGGACAGCACGCGGAACGGCTCGCCCTCGCCATCGACAATGATGACCGCCTGGGAGGTGATCCGCCGTCCGTTGTCCAAAGCGATATGGACGGTTACGCGCGTCGCCTTGCTACCCTCGACGGTGGCGTGAGCCCGGCCGGGCCCGAGCTGCGACAAATCCGACGGCGCGCCGCCGCGCGTCAGCAACGGTCGCTCGCTGAGGAAAGCGTTCAGCCGCTCCGACGTCATTCCCGGGAGGGCGGCAATGACTTCGGGCGCGGCATCAAGCACATTGATGTCCGGGCGCCCGCTGAAGACGGTGACATAGAACATTGCGCGTCCGACCATCGCCGGCGGCAGGCCCAGCACCAACCAAAGTTCGTCCACATGCTCGAAAGGCGCTCCGCGCGGAGCGTAGCTCAGCCCGGCCGCGCCGTAGAGCGATGCCTCCCTGTCCGGGGCATTGTCGCTCGGAGTCTTGCGCCAGGCTACGATCCGGTCGGCGTATTGCGCCGCATCGTCGGCCTGCGCTCCCAGCACGCCGAACAAACCGGCGAGCAGTTCCTTGGGCGCTGCGTTGAGGTCGATCCGAGCGGCTTCCGAGCAGAACTCCACCGCAATCTGGGCGCTTCGCATGCGGAAGGTGAATGCCCCGCGCGTTGGTCGACGGTCTTCGGGCGCCTTGAGCAGTTCAAAGGCGGCAAGCTCGACCGCACCCGCTGTCAACGCGTTCGCCTTGACCGCGTCATCGTTGATCGCCACGGCCATCGCCGTGTTGGCGACGTACAGCGCGTAGATCGAGGCCAAGGCCGCGAGCGCGCCCAGAACCCACAACACGGCGACGAGAATAAAGCCGTCGGACGCCGTTCGATCGTGTCGGCGAGCGGTCATGATCAGCGCTCCCGGACGGGCTGGGGGGTGGTGGGATCAGACGGCGCTTCGGCCGAAGGCGGCCGGGCCGACATGCCGCAGCGACGATCGTCCTTCGAAGCCGCGCACGCTGCCGGCACCTGCGCATGGATCACAGCCGTCGTCGAAACCGAGAGCGTTCGCTCGGTTCCCGCTTCGCGGACCGTCAGGCGCACAAGCGACGGGAGTCCTCGCTCCTGCACCCAGGTGCCCTTCCACACCCGATCCTGCCCGGCATAGGCAAACGTCAGCCGATATGGCACGCGCAATAGCACAACCGGATCGGCGAAATAGACTTGATCAGCAGCAACGTTCGGCACGAACGGCGCGCGCGCCCGCACCAGCACCGGCCCCAGGCGATCCGCCGTTTCGGCAATGCGGACGATCTCGAGACCGGGCCGCGCATTGGGCCCCCAGGCCGAACGCACGAACGTGACGGCGAGCTCCGACCCTTCGAACAGAGGACGCGTCGTCCGGCGGCCGGCGGTGACGAACTCGGCGGCCGCGAGATCCGCCACCACGCGATCGAGCGCGATGTCCAGCAGCTCGGTCCGTTGCACACGACCGAATCCGCGGCTCCAATTCGGCAGCCACTGCGCCGTGACGATCGCGAGCGTACCGAGGATGATCCCCATGAGCACGGTCGCAGCCAGGGCCTCGACCAGGGTGAAGCCTGCTTCGCCGCCGAGCGTTCGCCGCAGCGCCTTGCTCATCCGCCGGGCCCCCGCACGAGACGCACCGTGTCGACCTGAAGCGTGGCGCCGGACGGCGACCGCACCGTGATGGTGACGAGCTGCGGCAGCCACGCGGCCTTGTTCGCCGTCGGACCGGCCGCAGCGGACAAGGGCGTTACGTCCACTCGCCAGCGATGGCCCATGGCCTCGCCGGCGAAGCCGCCCCCCGCAAGCTCGTCCCGTTTTGGCAGGCCGCTTGCCACGGCCCGCGTGGTCTCGACGAGCGCGACGTGCTGCTCGAGCGAGCGCACGCCGCGAACCGAGGTCGCGATCACGGCACCGATAGCGGCGAGCGATGCGGCTACCACGGCCAGCGCGACCAGCGCCTCGATGATGGTGAAACCGGCGCTGTTGCGTCGCTCAGAGCGCGTTGCGGGCGACAACTTCGACTCCTCCGGTCAGCCAGTTGACGCGTATCTCGTAGCCCACTCCGAATCGGGTCAGCGCAATGGCGCCGCCGCATGACATTCCGGAGGGGAAGAAGCTGATCGCCGAATACGCCGGCCGCTGGTTGCATCGTTCGGGCAGCATGGCATCAAACACCACATCGTTCGGAATCCGGACGATGCGGCCAGTCGCGCCGGATCGGACGAAACGCGACGGCGCGTTGACATCGCTGACGACCTCGACGCGGCGCCTGATCGCCGCGCTGCGGTCGGCCTTGAGCACGCTCGCGGCTTCCAGCGCATAGGCTTCGAGCCGCGGACGCGATGTGCCGTCCGCAATCCTCGGCAGCAGCACCGCGGCCAACAGCGCGATGATGGCGAGCACACAGACGATCTCGAGCAGGGTGAACCCGCCTTCACCGCAAGCGGCGTTATGGCGTCCAGCTCGTGATGTCGGCGGCCAAGCCCGTTCCGCCTTCCTGACCGTCCGCTCCGAAGGAGACAAGATCATAGGCACCATGCTCACCCGGTGATCGATACACATAGGGTTTGCCCCAGGGGTCGTTGGGCACGTTTCCGCCCCTCAGATAGGGACCGTTCCATGACGCGACGCCGCTGCCGTGCTGCACCAGCGCGGTGAGGCCTTCGGCGCTGGTCGGGTAGCGTCCCGTATCGAGGTAGAAGAGATCGAGCGCAGTCGCGAAGCTTTGAATCTGGATCCTCGCGGTCTTGACCTTCGACTCGCTCAGGTAGTTGAGCACGCGCGGACCGACCAGCGCCATCAGCAGGGCGATGATCGTGATGACCACCAGGATCTCCACCAGCGTGAAGCCGCGCTCGCCCCGACGAGCGGACCGGCGGCTCCTTCGTAACCTTTCCACGACTTCTGCCTTGGTTTGCATTGCGGCACCTCCTCGGACCATCTTGACCTTCATCCGACAACTTGGCTGACTGACAGCAATGCGGTCATAACCGAGGCGATCAGTCCGCCGATGACGAGGCTGATCACGATGATGGCGAGCGGACCGGCAATTCCGACGATCCGGTCGAGGCTGCGGCGCAGCTTGGTCTCATAAAAATCGGCGACGCGCCCGGCGAGCGTGGCGAGTTGCCCGGTCTCTTCGCCGAGCCGCAACATGCGCACCGCCATGGCCGGCAGCACGCCGGTCGAGCGGAGCGCCTCGGAAAGCTTGCCGCCATGCCGCACGCGATCGGCCGTGGTGATCCAGACCGTCCCGTTTCCGGTGGCGGCCATGATGTTGACGAGGATGCGAAGCGTCGACGTCAGGGTCAGTCCACTGCGCAGCAGAATGCCTAGATTGCGACAGAACAAGGCGGCGCGATAGGAATTCAAGATCGGTCGAATTCCGGGCAAACGCGAGGCTTGGGACAGCACGGCCCGGCGCGCTGCCTCGCGGCGCAGCACGAGCCACGACGCAAGAGCGAGACCAATCGCGCCGACCCCCACCTCAGCGACATTCGCCCGCAAGAAATCCGAAAGGGCAAGGAACGTTGCCACGGTGGGATCGAGCTTGGCACCGAAGTCGCGCAGCACCGCCGAGAACTGCGGCAGCACGAACATCAGAAAGAATGTCAGCACGCATCCTGCTGCGAGCAGCAGGAAAGCCGGATAGCGCAGCGCCTCGACCAGCCTGCGGCGAACCGCGTCCGCGCGGTCGCGTTCATCGGCGAGTAGCTCGAGAATCTGATCGAGGGTGCCGGAAGCTTCTCCAACCCGCACCAAGGCCACATACATCGCCGAAAACAGCGATGGGTAGGCTGAAATTGCTTCGCCAAAGCTTTCGCCCGCGAGAACGCTTCCCCTGATCTTGCCAACGACCGGACGCAGGCGTCCGATGTCGATGTCGTTGGCCAGCAACTCCAGCGCGTCGTCGATACGGGCACCCGCCCTGAGCAGCAGCGCGAGATCGCGCGTGAAGATCGTGACGTCGCCGGCGCGCGGCCGCGACAAGAAAGCCAGGTTCGTTCGCGAGAGCGCCGCTGATCCCTTCTCGGCGACGGTCTCGACCGGAACGAGGCCAAGATACTCGATACGACGGGACACTTCGGTCGCGGTCGGCGCCGAGATTGATCCGCTCACCATCTCGCCGCTCTGCGTCAAAGCACGGTATTGAAAGTTCGGCATCAGCTCACCGGATCGTCGTGACGCGCAAAATCTCCGCTGCCGACGTCACGCCGGCGCGGCATTTCGCAACGCCGTCGTCGACCATGGTCGTCATCCCGGCTCGAACGGCCGCGTCGTCGACGTTGACTGACGCAGATCGCGCATCGATGAGGTCGCGGATAGCAGACGTGAGCTCGAGCACCTCGAAGACGCCGACGCGGCCGCGATAGCCTGTGCCGCCGCAACGCTCGCAGCCGCACGGTTCATAGACCACCTCCCCCACTCGAAGGCCGAGCATGGAGTAGCGCGGATCGGCGGCGAGATCGTCCGCGTTGAGCGACTTTCGGGTCTTGCAGCGTTCGCAGAGCTGTCGCACCAGGCGCTGCGCGAGCACCGCCCGCAGCGTCGACTTGAGCAGAAAGGCTTCGACACCGAGATCGAGTAGGCGTGGCACGGCGGCGGCTGCCGTCTCCGTGTGCAGCGTCGTCAGTACGAGATGGCCGGTCAGGGCGGCATGGATCGCGATGTGGGCGGTCTCGGCGTCGCGCACCTCTCCGACCATGATCACATCGGGATCCTGACGCACGAAAGCGCGCAGCGCGGCTGCAAAGGTCAAGCCTATCGAGGGCTTCACCTGAGTCTGATCAATCCCGGCGATCTCGTATTCCACCGGGTCCTCGATCGTGAGGATCTTGCGCGTCGGCGCGTTGAGCAGCGACAGAATCGTCGCCAGCGTCGTCGTCTTGCCACTGCCGGTCGGCCCGGTGACCACGATCATGCCATGCGGCAGGTCGATGAGACGAAGGAGTTTGCCGCCATCGGACGGGGACAGGCCGAGCCGGTCGATCGCGAGCAGCCCTCGGTCTCGCGGCAGCAGGCGGATCACGGCTGACTCGCCGTGTTGCGTCGGCATGATGGCGACACGGATATCCAGATCAGACTTGGCGACGCGCAAACGCGCCGCGCCGTCCTGCGGCAGACGGCGCTCGGCGATGTTCAGTCCGGCAAGGATCTTGATGCGCGAAATCACCGCCTGTGGCAGCGCTTCGGCGGGCGCGGGGACTATGCGCAGCAGCCCGTCGATGCGCATGCGCACGACTAAGCCGGTTCGCGAGGGCGCAATGTGAATGTCGCTCGCGCGCAGTTCAATGGCTTTTTCAAGGAGTTCGTTGACGCCGCGCACGACCGGCGCCCCGCTCGCGAGGTCGCGGAGACTTTCAATGTCGTCATCATCGGCATGGGCGTAAGTCTGTGTCCCGGCATCCGACGGCGCATTGTCATCGCCAAGCCGCTCAGCCAGCACCGTTGCGATGTCCTCAAACGAGGCCACTTCCACTGCGATCGGCCCGCCGAGCACGATCTCGGCGGCGCGAATGCATGCGGTATCGGTGGGGTCGGCGAGGGCGAGCCTCGGCGCGCCATCGGCGCCGCGATAGGGAAACGCCGGCATGTCGCGCAAAAAGCGGCGGGAGAATTGCTCAACGAGCGCAGGAGCGGACAGCAACTGCGGCAAGCCGACGCGCGGCAAACGGTAGAACTGCGCGACCTCGTCAGCGAATTCGCCGGCCGAAAGCTCGGTCAACTCCCAGAGCTTGGGCAACTGCCCGTCCTGGCCTTCGGCGCCCTCCAGACGAGGGCCGAGGTCCTTGGCAACATGATGCCTGCGTAACAAATAACTCGCAAAGCCTTCTGAGGCATCGCCAGTCATGCACTTGTCCTTGCCCGTTTCCGACCGTCGCGGCGCAAACGCCTATTCACGATCGGTCGGCGCAGACGCCAGCAGGGAGAGCGACGATGACGCGCCCTCCCGGCCCGCGCTGCGCCAGGACTCACACGACAGTCCCGTGATCACCTTTCGGCTTGACGTTCCTCGCGGTTAGGCACGAACTCGTAGACGGTATTATCCCCATGCTGCTGGGTGAAGAAGCCGCGCGCCTGGGCGAGGTTCTCTGAAGTCCCCAGCAGGTGCTTAGGGTTAGCACTGCCGTTCGACACGAACAAGCCCGTCGGCTCGTTGTCTTCGGCGTGCACAATCGCACTCGCGTCCCGGCCGAGGGCGATGAAACGCAGCGGGGTCTTGTTTGCAGACTTCACGTCGAATGCCCAAACGCTGTCAAGCGTGTTGAGCTGGATGTGCAGCGTGTCGCCGCGGTCCTCGGTCGCCATCAGCTGATGCTCGTTCATGAAGGCGAGATTGTCGAAGGAATTGTGTGTCTGGTCGCCCAAGAAGAACAGCGAAATGCGGCCATCATTCGCGTCATGATCGTCGTCACGAAGATCGACGCGGAAGATGGAGCCATAGGAGCCGCGGGCCTGCAGGGTCGGGTTGTCGCCGGCAACCCGATCTGTGTCGCCGGTGGGGCAGAAGAAGAAGGTGCGGAAGTTGGATCCCGGCAGCCAGGCCATGTTCTCGGGACGCTTGAAAGGCGTGGCGCCCGCAGCCTTAGCCCTCGCATTGGCGTCGAACGAAGCGGTGTCGCCCGGATTTGAGGTGTGAATCGTCACCCACTTGATGGGAAAAGATGTTCCCGGCGTATGCAGCTTCAGCTGGGCCGGGGCCAAGATGTCGAAATCGACCGCGCCTGGCCCGCCGAACACGACCGGGCTACCATCGATGATGACCTGCAGCGCCTGCAGGTCGCCGCCGTCCTCGATCCGACTCGGATTTTTGGGGACGAACCGATAGACGAATGAGTTGGGCTGCCGAGCGTTGTTGATCGCCGGCGTGTGGCTGGTAGTGCCGCCTGCATCCTCGATGATGTAGATGTTTCCGTCCTTATCGGGATGAATGCCCTCATAGCCGGCCTTGCCAAGGAACGCATCGAGCGTGTTGACCTGCGGGGGCCAGTCGACCGTGACCTGGATAACACCGCCGTCCGCGCCTCTTTCCTGGGTAAACAGCAGGGTGTTGGTGAACGGGTTGTGGGTGGAACCGTCGATCGAGCCGAAACCGGTATTGCCGGTCGCTGGATTGACCGGAGTCAGCAGTGTGATGCGGTGCGGGCTTCCGCGCGGCACATCGAGATTAATGCGTGTAATATAGGCGAATGGCGCCCCGTTCTCATGGCCCTGGAACAGGAAGTGACGGCCGTAGTCAAACCCAGGCGTGGGTCCGCCGGGATTGTGGTCGAGCACGAGATAGGTGTTCTCGTCGGGCTCGGTCTGCACGCCAGTGCTCAGCATGCCGAAAAGTGTGATCACGCCGCTCGGGTTCTCCAGCGGTTCGATCCCGGTCGCGATGACTTTGAGCTGGAAGTCGGGATCGATCACGGTCGCGGGAGCGCCGACGCGCTGGTTCGCATTCGGCACGCCGTTCTTGATGTC
>Ga0126384_10002261_pt1 | contig 11693 bp, 9 predicted proteins | sample PanSoiMetPlot_36_FD_92543 | JGI IMG/M metagenome (GOLD analysis project Ga0126384, IMG submission 92543) | Tropical forest soil microbial communities from Panama - MetaG Plot_36 | ecosystem: Environmental > Terrestrial > Soil > Tropical forest > Bulk soil | place: Panama | collected 2016-02-17 | reverse complement strand
TGCTGTCGGTCGAGCGCTCGGTCGCGAGCCGCACCAGCCTCGGCGGCACCGCGCCGAAGAACGTGACGGCGCAGGCCAACCGCTGGCTCAAGAAATTCGGCCGCGGCTAGAAGCATGACTTAGTCCCGAAAAGCTGCAGACTTTTCGGACAAGATCATGCTCCAGAATCAATAAGATGCGAGCACGATGCGATTCTACCAGATCGCATCGTGCTGAGGGCGTTCCGTTCTTACCGAATCGGAACGCGCTCTCGGTTCGTTGCTTGGCGCATGTTCTTATGGGCGAGTTGGTGCCCACCCTGGATCAGTCCTGGGGGGAGGGTTTCGCTGGCGGTTTCGCCACAAATCCAACACGCGGGAATTGTCAGTGGATAGCGGCGCCAACCGGGCGAGGGCGGGGACGCACAGATCAGGCTCGCCTCCGGCCCGCGATCTGCTATGTATGGGGCGAACTCGGGGGAGTGCGCGCGTGAACCGTTTCCGTCACAGCCTGCCGCTGCGGCTCGCCGCCATCGTGGCGCTCGGCGCCACCCTTGCGCTCGCCGGCTGCGGACGCAAGGGGCCGCTCGATCCACCGCCGTCCGCCTCGATCTCGCCGCCGCCGCCGACCGAGCCGTCGCTCGGCGAGAACAACGATCCCAATGTGCCCGGCTTCCGCCGCCCGCCGCGCGAAGCCGCGATGGCACCCGCTCCGGCCACGACCGCCCCGCCCGAGCAGCGCAGCTTCTTTCTCGACTTCCTGATCAAATAGGCGGGTCCGTCGCGCTCGCGACCCAGCCGATCTCGCGGGCATGTTCGAATACTTCCCCAACAACTATCCCTGGAGCCTCGCCGTCATGGGCGCGCTGTCGCGCGGCGGCCAGATCGGCGAGGTCGACGAGGCCTGCCGCTCGCTGCGCGAGATCGCGGCGCGGAAGAACGACCCGGCCGCACAGATCGCCTGGTTCGAAAGCTGGATGAAGGTCGCCGAGCGGGTCGAGCGGCTCGCCGACATCGACGCGCAGGCGAATCACCCGCTCTCGGCTGGCCGTAAGTACATGCGCGCCGGGCTCTACTATCTGCTCGCCGAGCGCATGCCGAGCCACAGGGATCCGCGCCGCCTGATCGCCTACCGGCGCGGCATCGCGCTCTACGAGCGCGGCCTGAAGCTGCGGCGCGAACCGGTCGAGCGCATCGAGGTGCCGTATGGCGAGCACGCGCTGCCGGCCTTCTTCGTCAAGGCGCCGGTCGCCGGCCGCGCCCCCTGCATGGTGCATTTCGACGGCTTCGACGCCACCAAGGAGACGATCTACGGCGCGGTCGGCGAGGAGTACCGCCGGCGCGGCATATCGCTTCTGATCGTCGACCACCCGGGCGTCGGCGAGGCGCTCCGTCTGCGCCACCTCCATTCCGGCCCCGATACCGAGAAGCCCGCGGCCGCCGCCGTCGACTATCTGGAAACCCGCGCCGACGTCGACCGCGACCGCATCGGCATCGTCGCGCTGTCGCTCGGCGGCTATTACGCGCCGCGCGCCGCGGCCTTCGAGAAGCGCTTCAAGTGCTGCGTCGCCTGGGGTGCGATCTTCGACTTCGGCGTCGCCTTCGCGGCGCGTGTCGGCGGCAGCGGCGAGCCGTCGGTGCCGGGTTTCGCCGAGCACGGCCAGTGGGTGTTCGGCACCGGCAGCCTCGAGGAAACCAAGGCGGTCACCCAGCAGATGACGCTGGAGAAGGCCGCCGCCAACATCACCTGTCCGTTGCTGGTGGTGCATGGCGAGAACGACCGCCAGATTCCGCTCTGGCATGCCGAGAAGCTCCACGCCGCCGCCGTCAACAGCCGCGACCGCGAGCTGAAAATCTTCCATCTCGCCGACGGGGGCGCCGAGCATTGCGGCGCCGACAACGGTGCGCTGATCGTCGACTACATCACCGATTGGGTCGCCGAGAAGCTTGGCGCGGCCCCGCAGGGGCTTTAATAACTTTTTTCACAGATAGGTTGTAGCCCAGATGGAGCGCAGCGTAATCCGGGGACACACGTTCCCGCATTCCGCTATCGCTCCCTGCGGGCTACGACGAAAGCCGCGAGCGCGCGATGCACCACTTCGACTACCGTGACGGCGTCCTCCATGCGGAAGGGGTCGATCTCGTCGGCCTCGCCGAGGCCGTTGGCACGCCGTTCTACTGCTATTCGACCGCAACGATCGAGCGTCACTACAAGGTCTTCGCCGGCGCCTTCGCGGACGTGCGCGCGCTCGTCTGTTACGCTATGAAGGCGAATTCCAACCAGGCGGTGGTCGCGACGCTGGCGCGGCTCGGCGCCGGCGCCGACGTGGTCTCGCTCGGCGAATTGCGGCGCGCCCGCGCGGCCGGGGTGGCGCCCGACAGGATCATGTTCTCCGGCATCGGCAAGACCGCGCGCGAGCTTGCGGCGGCGGTCGACGAAGGCATCCTCTGCGTCAATGTCGAGTCGGAGCCCGAGCTCGACCTGCTCGGCGCGATCGCGTCGTCCAAGGGACGCACCGCCAACGTCTCGCTGCGGGTCAATCCCGACATCGACGCCAAGACCCACGCCAAGATCGCGACCGGGAAATCCGAGAACAAGTTCGGCATCCCGATCAGCCGCGCGCGCGACGTCTATGCGCATGCCGCGAGGCTCAAGGGGGTGCGGGTCGTCGGCGTCGACATGCATATCGGCAGCCAGATCACCGAGCTCGCGCCGTTCGGCAATGCCTTCGCGCTGCTGTCCGACTTCGTGCGCACGCTGCGCGCCGACGGCCACCACATCGAGCATGTCGACCTCGGCGGCGGGCTCGGCATTCCGTACCGCGATGACAACGAGCCGCCGCCCGATCCCGACGCCTATGCGGCGGTCGTCAAGCGCGCGACCCGCGATCTCGACTGCATGCTCATTTTCGAGCCGGGGCGGCTGATCGTCGGCAATGCCGGGATCCTGATGACGCGCGTGCTCTATCTCAAGCGCGGCGATGCCAAGACCTTCGTGATCGTCGACGCCGCGATGAACGATCTCGTCCGCCCGACGCTCTACGAGGCGCATCACGAGATCTGGCCGGTGCGGCGCCCGGCGCCCGGCGCGCCGCGCATCCACGCCGACGTGGTTGGCCCGGTGTGCGAATCAGGCGATTTCCTCGCGCTCGATCGCCAGCTCGCGGAACCGGCCCCTGGAGACCTCGTTGCCGTCATGTCGGCCGGCGCCTATGGGGCGGTTCAGGCCGGAACCTACAATACCCGCGCACTGGTTCCGGAAGTGCTGGTCAGGGGCGTCGAATCCGCCATCGTGCGTCCACGCGTCGAGGTCGAGACCCTGATCGGGCTTGATCGGTTGCCGCCATGGCTGGAGGGACCGGAACCGATATGTGCGGACAAGATCCCGTGAGGTCGGGCCGAACGGCGCATTTCGGCCTTTACTGGATGGCAGTATGACGCCGGCATGATATGATGTTGCGGCGCAATATGCGGCGGAGAATCGCTTGACCGATCTCACACCCGATCCCGTGGAGGCTGCGCCCCGGATCAGACCGCGGCCGGGCGCCAGCACGGCGCTCGACCGCGCATTGCACCGCGCCGGCTGGGCGATCCTGTGGGAGCGCACCTGGCCGCTGCTCGCCGCCCTGCTCACGGTCATCGGCCTGTTCCTGGCCGTGTCCTGGGTCGGGTTGTGGTTGTGGCTGCCGCCGGTCGGGCGGGGCCTCGGGCTCTTCGTCTTCGCTGTCCTGCTGGCGGTGCCGATCGTCGAGGCGCTGCTCTGGCTGCGTATTCCCTCGCGTCAGGACCGCCTGCGCCGGCTCGACCGCATCTCCGGCCTCGCGCACCGGCCCGCCACGGCGGTGTCCGACGAGATGGCGACCCCCGACGGCGACACCTGGTCGAAGGCCTTGTGGCGCGCCCATGTCGAGCAGGCGCTCGCCAAGGTGCGCGATCTGAAGGCCGGCCTGCCGGCGCCGCGTCTCTTGATGCGCGACCCGATTGCGGTGCGCGCGCTGGTCCTCTTCCTCGCGGTCGCGACCTTCATCGCCGCCGGCGGCGAGCGCACCCGGCGCATCGCCGTCGCCTTCGATTGGCAGGGCGTCTCGCTGCCGCCGAATTTCCGTCTCGACGCCTGGGTGTCGCCGCCGAGCTACACGGCGAAGCCGCCCGTGATCCTGCCCGGCGTGCATCCGGGCGAGCCCGCGCAATCGCAGATGGCGGCCGTCTCGGTGCCGGTCGGCAGCGTGCTGATCGTGCGCGCCAGCGGCCAGGTGCGGCTCGACGTCGCCACCAAGGGCGGACTGCAGGAGGTCGCCGACGACCAGCGACCGCAGGCGCCAGCCGGCACGGAAGAGCGGCGTTACACCATTGCGGATCGCGGCACCGCGACGCTGAGCGGAATCGGCAGCGAGGACATCGTGTGGGCGTTCAACGCCATTCCGGATCGGCCGCCGACGATCGCGCTCACCAAGGACCCCGAGCCGCAGGCGCGCGGCGCGCTCGCGCTGTCCTATAAGCTCGAGGACGACTACGGCGTCGCCGAGGCGAAGGCGACGTTCGCGCTCAAGGACGCCGCGAAGGCGCCGCATCCGCTCTATGGGCCGCCCGATTTTCCGCTGGCGCTGCCGCAGGCGCGCACCCGCAACGGTGTCGGCCAGACCACCAAGGATCTGTCCGAGCATCCCTGGGCGGGCGCGGAGGTGAACCTGACGCTGACCGCCAAGGACGATGCCGGCAACAAGGGGCAGAGCGAACCGTTTGCGATGCGCCTGCCGGAGCGCGCCTTCTTCAAGCCGCTCGCGCGCGCCCTGATCGAGCAGCGGCGCGACCTTGCGCTCGACGCCGACACCCGCGACCGCGTGCTGATCGCGCTCGATGCGCTCACGATCGCTCCCGAGACCTTCACGCCGGAGAGCGGGACCTATCTCGGACTGCGCACCATCTTCTGGAGCCTCGCGCAGGCGAAGAGCGACGACCAGCTGCGCGACGTGGTCCAGCGCCTGTGGGAGATGGCGACCCAGATCGAGGACGGCAACGTCTCCGACGCCGAAGCGCGGCTGCGCCAGGCGCAGGACGCGCTGCGACAGGCGCTTGAGCGCGGCGCCAGCGACGAGGAACTCAAGAAGCTGATGGACGACCTGCGCGCGGCGCTCGACAAATTCATGCAGGCGCTCGCCGAGGAGATGCGCAAGAATCCGCAGATGGCGCGTCCGCTCGATCCCAACACGCGCGAGCTCAGCCAGCGCGACCTCAAGAGCATGATCGACCGGCTCGAACAGCTCGCCCGCTCGGGCGCCAAGGACGCTGCGCGCGCGCTGCTCGATCAGCTCCAGCAGATGATGGAAAATCTGCAGATGGCGCGGCCGGGCCAGCAGGGCGACGATGACGACGACATGATGTCGGCGCTCGACGAGCTCGGCAACATGATCCGCGAGCAGCAGCAGTTGCGCGACAAGACCTTCCGTGAGGGACAGGACCAGCGCCGCCAGCAGCGCGGCCAACGTGGCCAGCAGGGTCAACAGGGCCAGCGTGGACAACAGGGCCAGCAGGGTCAGCAAGGCCAACAGGGCGATCAGAAGGGGTTCGGCGAGCTGCAGCAGAACCAGCAGGCCTTGCGCGACCGCCTCAACAAGTTGATGGAGCAGCTCAAGCAGAAGGGTTTTGGTCAGCAGCCGGGCGACCAGTCGGGCGAACAGCAGGGTCAACAGGGCCAGCAGGGTCAGCAGGGCCAGGGCGGGCAGATGGGCGAGCTCGGCGAGGCCGGCAACGCCATGGGCGACGCGCAGGAATCGCTCGGCGACGGCAATGCCGACAGCGCGGTCGACAGCCAGGGGCGGGCGCTCGATGCCATGCGCAAGGGCGCGCAGTCGCTGGCGCAGCAGCTTCAGCAGCAGATGGGCCAGGGCCAGGGGCAGGGACAGCCGGGCCGCATGGGCCCGGCGCGGGCGCAACAGGACACCGATCCGCTCGGCCGGCCGTTGCGCGGCCGCGACTATGACGATTCCACCGTCAAGGTGCCGCTCGAGGCCGACGTGCAGCGCGCGCGCCGCATCCTCGAGGAACTGCGCCGCCGCTTCGGCGAGTCGCTGCGCCCGCAGCTCGAGCTGGATTACCTCGAGCGCCTGCTCAAGGACTATTGACGGCCGCGATCGGCTCGGCTGGGGAGCGGTTTTGAGCAGCTCATCATCGGAGGCATCGCGCGCCGTATTGCGCCGCCGCGCGGCGCTTGCGGTGGCGATCGTCGCGGCATCGTTGATGCCACGGCCGTCCGCCGCGCAGGACTGTCCGACCGCCCAATCGTCCACAAAGGCTTCGTTGTCGAACGCAACGAGCGGCAGAAGAGCGAGGTGTTTGCCGACGACAAGGGGATCGTGCGCACCGTGATGCGTTATGACGGCACGACGCTCTTGGAGACCACCCAGTTCGAGGGCGTTTTCCAGCTGGAGCGAACCGATCGCGGCAAGCGCACCAAGTTCGCGCCGAGCAGCGACCTCAAGACCCTGTTTTCACTCAAGCCCGGCAAGCAGGCGCGGGCGAAGTTCGTCTCCGAGGCCGACGGGCAATACGGCCGGCTCTCCGTCGAGCTCGACGTCAAGGGTCGCGAGGATCTCTACATCGGTCCATGCAAATATTCGGTGCTGCGGATCGAGCGGAGCGAGTCGCGCAGCGCCGTGCCGCCGCGGTTCGTGTCCAGCGACCTCTACTCGCCCGATCTCAAGCTCGTGCTCGCGCGCGAATACCGGAACCGCGACGGCAAGACCCAGCTGATCAAGTACGATCGCATCTATCCGATCAAGAATTGAGCCTGGGTCCCTCGGTATTGCGAGCGTTCCGCCTGCGCTCGCTGCGCGAGGCCGCCTTCCAATCGCCGCATTTGAGCCTCATTTGCTTAAACGAGTGGCGGGTCGCAGTTCGCCGGATGCGCAACGCGATTGCGCCCTGCGTATTCAACTGTGCAATTGATCTAAAAGTTTTCCCTCAAGCGCGCCGTTTGTCTGACGCTATGACGTTGGTCCTCACCCTCGCGTCCCGCAATCTGTTTCATGACCGGATTCGGCTGATCGCGACGGTCGTCGGGATCGTCTTCTCGATCGTGCTCGTCACCGTTCAGCTCGGAGTCTTTCTGAGCTTCGAGCGCATGATCACGACGATGATCGATCATGCGCAGGCCGATGTCTGGATCGCTCCGGCCGAGACGAAAAGTTTCGAGGGCTCCGCCCTCCTGGCCGGGCGCCAGCGGTTCCAGGCCCTGTCGGTCAATGGCGTCGCCGAGGTGATACCGATCGTCGCCGGCTACGCCTCGTGGCGCAAGCCCAAGGGCGGCGCGTCGACGCCGATCTTTCTCGTCGGCTCGCCGATCGGCGCGTCCTCGGGCTCGGCCGGATTGCGACCCTGGAATGTGGTCGAGGGGCGTGTCGACGACCTGTCGATGCCCGATGCCGTTGCGATCGACCTGTCGTATGCCGAGCAGCTCGGGGTCGGCGAGATCGGCGGCACCGCCGAGATCGGCAATCACAAGGCACGCGTCGTCGCCATCACCAAGGGCATCCGCTCGTTCACGACGACGCCGCACGTGTTCTCCTCGCTTGAGGGGGCGCGCGCCTATCTCGGCGTGCCCTCGAGCATGGCGAACTATTTCATGGTGCGCGTCGCGCCAGACGCGGACGTCGCCGCCGTTCGCAACCGTCTTGCAGGCGACCTGTCCGACGTCGAGGTGCTCACGCCGGCGGAATTTCGTCAGCGCAGCCGCACGTTTTGGCTGTTCGACACCGGCGCCGGGGCGGCCCTGCTCGGGAGCGCCATTCTCGGCATCATCGTCGGCACCATCATCGTCGCGCAGACGCTCTATGCGAGCACCAAGGACCATCTCAAGGAGTTCGCGACGCTGCGCGCCATCGGGTCGTCACGCGTCTACATTCTCAAGGTCATCCTTGTCCAGGCGCTGCTCAGCGCCGTCATCGGCTTCTCGATTGCGGGCGCCATCGGCCTCGCGCTCGTCAACGCCACCGCCGATGCGGCCTTGCCGGTGGTCCTGACGCCCGAGCTGACGCTCGGCCTGTTTGCGCTCACGGTCGCGATGTGCGCCATCGCGGCGGTCTCGGCGATCAGGGTGGTGACTCGCATCGATCCCGCCATGGTGTTTGCGCAATGACGGACATCATGATCGAGGCGACCGACATCGTGAAGGTCCTCGGCGAGGGGGCGGGGCGCGTGAATGCGCTCAGGGGCATCAATCTGTCGCTGCCGGGTGGCCAGCTCACGCTGCTGATGGGCCCGTCCGGCAGCGGCAAGACGACCCTCCTCTCAGTGCTCGGATGCATGCTGTCGCCGACCAGCGGCACGGTGCGGATCCGCGGCCGTTCCACCACCGGGCTCGATTCGGAAGCGTTGGCCCGCCTGCGGCGCGAGAACGTGGGCTTCGTGTTCCAATCCTATCATCTGTTCCCGACCTTGACGGCGGCCGAGAACGTCCGCCTGGCGCTCGACGTGCGCGGCGACCGCTCGCCGCGCGCGCGGGTCAAGGCCGAAGAGGCGCTGGCGACCGTCGGCCTCGCCGATAAGGCGAACGCGTTTCCGCGCGAGCTCAGCGGCGGCCAGCAGCAACGCGTCGCGATCGCGCGCGCGATCGTCGGCGACCCCTCCGTGGTTCTCGCCGACGAGCCGACGGCGGCGCTCGACAGCGAGAACGGCGCGGTCGTCATGACGGTGCTGGCGAAGATGGCAGAAAACCCGGCGCGCGCGCTGTTCGTCGTCACGCATGATCCGCGCATCATACCGTTCTCCGACCGGATCCTGCACATCGAGGACGGTCGCGTCGTCAGCGATCAGCGGCGCGACAGGCGCAACGGCTCCATCCTGACGTTGAAGTACGCCAGCGGGGGGGCAGCATGACCTTCACGCGACGCCGGAAAATGGCGCTGCTGGCGGTCGTGGTCGTTGCGGCAGGTGCGGCGATTGTGCCGCAATTCGTGCAGCGGTTCCGCGCCGAGGAGGTGGGTACGGCCCGTGTTCCGTTTCATGCGCCGGTCCAGGGCGCGGGGCAGCCGGCAGGTCGGTCTGCAGCTCGGCCTCCTTGGGACGCGGTCGCGCTCGGACGGGTCGAGCCGCTGTCGCGCGAGATCAGGATCGCCGCGTCGGTGCCGGGCCGCATCGCCGAGGTGCTGGTCCGGGCCAACGACAAGGTGTTCGCCGGCGAATTGCTGGTCCGCCTCGACGATGAGGAGGCTGCGGCGCGCGTCGCCGCCGCCGAGGCGCGGGTCGCTCTCGCCAAGCGCGCCCGCAACGACCAGTCCACGCCGGCCGCATCGGCCGACCGGCGCAAGGCCGAGGATGCGGCGGCCGACTCGGACCGTGCCGTTGTCGATGCGCGGTCCGCGCTCGACCGGGTCGCCGCCGATCTGCGGGCCGGCCGCGCATCGCAGGCCGATCTCGACGCGGCGCGCTCGGCCCTGTCGCGGGCGCAGGGCCGCCTGCGCGAGCAGCGCGACACGGTCGCGCGGCTCAAGGCGGCGCCCGACGCCGCATTGCCGAGCCGATTGGAGAGCGAGTTCAACGTGGCGTACGCCGAATGGACGCTGGCGCAGGCGGCGCTCGAGAAGACGCGCATCCGCGCGTCCATCGACGGCGCCGTGCTGCAGGTCGACGCCCGCAAGGGCGAGCTGGCCGTGCCGGCGCCGGAGCCGGCGCTGGTGATGCTCGGCGATGTGTCGGCGTTGCGCGTGCGGGCCGAGGTGGACGAGCAATATCTGGCAAGGATGCGCGTCGGACAGGGGGTCCTGGTGCGCGCCGCCGCATTTCGCGACCGTGAGTTCGACGGAAAGGTCACGTCCATCGCCCGCATCGTCGGCCCGGGACGGATCAACGCGCGCGGCCCGCGCAAGTTCAGCGATGTCGACGTTCTCGAGGTCGTCGTCGATCTGTCGGATCCCGGACCTCTCGTCGTCGGCGAGCAGGTCGACGTCTATTTCAGCTCGCAGCGTACCGACCAGCCGGAAACGCAGTAACACATCGTGGTAACGCCGCCTCAGAACAGGGGCTGCATCTCACTGACCCGCAGCGGTCCGAGAAACACCACGCCGTCCACGAAGCGCAGCGGCAGTGCCACGGCACGCCGGCCCTCGAGCTCGGTTGGCTGGCCCAGCATCGCGGCCCCCGCGGCCGCGATCGCGGCATTGCCGCGCGGGCCGAGCAGGCGGTCGAGATTGAGCCCCGGCACATAGCGGTCGAGCGCCCTTTGCGAGGCCTGTCCGACCTTCTGGTCGATCCCGAGCGCGACCATGAGCTGCTCGATGCCCGCGACTGTGAGGTCGATCTGGCCGTCGAGCATCCCACGCGCCGTCAGCTTGAGCGTGCCGCGCCCGACGCCGACGATGTCGCCCTGCTGGATGCGCGCCTGGCGGACCTCGAGCTCGCCGTTGGCAGCCTGCAGGTCGCGCAGGACCTGCCGCCATGGCTTGGGGGTCAGGCTGCTGATGCCGCGTAGCGTCGCCGTGACGTTGGCATCGAGCGGCACGTTCGGCATGCGCGCGATGCCTGGAAACAGGGCCTGCGCCAGCGTGACGGAGAGGTCGAGCGCCGGCGGGTCCTGGGGCAGGTGCGGCGCCGCGCGCGCGTGCACCTCGGCATGCGCCGCGTTGGCGATCTGGTCGTTGCCGCCGAGCGGCTTCAGGGTCGGCTGGTCGAGCACGAACGAGACCCGCTCGGGCGCGGGCAGTCCGCGCACGCTTGCCTGCGCCAGCGCCCAGTCGACCGCGACGCCACCCTGGCTCTCCTCGGTGATGGTCAGCGGGCCGGTGAACTCGGCGATCGCCAGGGTCGGCTGATAGATCTGCACCGCCGCCAGCATGTCCTTCGTGGCGAAGGACAGCCGTGCCTTCTGCAGGTTCAGCGCGGTTTCGTTGCAGCGCAGCTCGAACCGGAACGGAAAGCCGGCGAACTCCTCCCGGCCGCAGCTGACAACGCGACCCGCCGCCGCCTGCCTGGCGCGCCAGGCCGCGAACTCGGTCTGTGCCCGGCCGGCCGCGTAGAACCAGACGCCGCTCCACCCGGCCGCCAGCAGGACCACGAGCGCGAGCGGCAGCACGATGGGCCAGCGGCGACGCGGACGAACCGATCGCCGGTCATTGCGATCGTAGGTGCGATAGCTCACGGACATCTGCCCTCGCGGTTGCGTCCGGCGGACGGGTTTGTTACGCGGACCATCGGCCGGGTGCCAAGGTAGCTCAAATCGCCGTCATGCCGATCGATTCGCTCGAGCACGCCGACGAAGATCTCTGGGTCTTCGCCTATGGCTCGCTGATGTGGCGCCCGGGCTTCGACTTCGCGGAGCGCGCGCCCGCGCGCCTCATCGGCCTGCACCGGGCGCTGTGCGTCTATTCCTTCGTCCATCGCGGCACGGCGGAAAAGCCCGGTCTCGTGCTCGGCCTCGACCGCGGTGGCGCCTGCCGCGGCATCGCCTATCGGGTCGGCCGCGCGGCGCGGGCCACGACCATCGCTTATCTCCGCGCGCGCGAGCAGGTCACCATGGTCTACCGTGAGGCCTGGCGCGACGTGCTCATTGCCGGCGAGCCGGAGCGGCGCGTGCGCGCACTCGTCTATGTGGTCGATCGGGGTCATCCGCAATATGCGGGCCGGCTCGATCTTGATGCGCAGGTGCATTTCGTCCGACAGGGTCATGGGAGCTCGGGCGCCAATCGCGACTATGTGCTCGCCACGGTGGGCGAAATCGAGGCG
>Ga0126384_10002259_pt1 | contig 11704 bp, 8 predicted proteins | sample PanSoiMetPlot_36_FD_92543 | JGI IMG/M metagenome (GOLD analysis project Ga0126384, IMG submission 92543) | Tropical forest soil microbial communities from Panama - MetaG Plot_36 | ecosystem: Environmental > Terrestrial > Soil > Tropical forest > Bulk soil | place: Panama | collected 2016-02-17 | reverse complement strand
CCGATGGCCCGCGCCAACTGCATTGGTGTTGTCGCAACCGCGCCTTGCCCGATGCCCACCGAGATGGTTTCACCTGCATACCACTTCTGCTTGAAGTTGCGGATTTTCCACTCCTCCGATGGCATCACGCCAGAAACTTCCTGTGGCAAATCGATGCCGGTCCTTTGGCCGAGTCCCACCGCAGTAGCCCATTTCGCGATCTTCCCGATTCCAAGCCTCTCTGCCAGCGTGTAGAAAAACACGTCGCAGGACTGATAGATCGCTTTGCTGATATCGACGGCTCCATGCACCCGGTGCTCGGCCACAACCCAGCATTTAAAGTAGCGACCGTAGAAGCTAGCTCCTCCCGCGCAATTCACCTTCATGTCCTGCGCGATTCCTTCCTGCAAGCCGGCGGTCGCCATAATGATTTTGAAAACCGACCCGGGAGCAAGCTGGGCCTGAATTGCCTTATTCAGCAGGGGGTGATTTTCATCGTTGACCAGCTTGTTCCACTCGTCGCGCTTGATGCGCACCGCGAAGTCGTTGGGATTGAACGTGGGCCGGCTCACCATGGCGAGTATTTCCCCGTTGCGCGGGTCCATCGCGACCACCGCTCCATTCTTGCCCTCGAGCGCCTGCTCTGCCGCGATCTGTAAGTCCACATCGACGGTCAGCTTCAACGGCTTACCGGCGACCGCGGGCGTGGAGTCGAGTTGCTGCACTTCTTTGCCGCGGCTGTTGACTACCGATCGTCGTGAGCCATTCTTGCCCATCAGAAAATCGTTGTACTGTTTTTCGACGCCCGACACTCCAACCACGTCACCCGGACTGTAAAGCTCGAATTGCGGCTGGTTGAGCATGTCTTCGGTCACTTCGCCGACGTACCCGATGAGGTGAGCCATAAAACCGTTGCGCGGATAAAGGCGACGATGCGACATGATGGTGTCGAGCTCAGGCAGTTCGTTGCGATGGGCTTCAATGAACGCTAACTCGTCTTGTGTGATGTCTTCCTTCAGAAAGATGGGCTGATACTGCGGCATCGAAGCAAACTTCCGGATGCGTTCCCGCACTTCTTCTGGGTTGAGGTGCAGGCCCTGCCCGATCAATTCGGCATCTGCATTCAGATCGCGGCTCTGATCGCGCAACAGCAATGCAGTAAACGACGGATAATTGTCGACGATGATGCGCCCGTTGCGATCGAGAATCTTTCCCCTGGGGGCAAGGATAGGAACATTGCGAACCCGATTTCGTTCCGCCAGGGAGGAGTAGAGGTCGCTGTTTACCACCTGAAGCCGCCATAACCCGTAGGCGAGCAGCAGGAAGATCGCGAGAATGATGTATTGAACAGCGGTGAGCCGTTCGGGAGAGACCTTTTCATCGCGACCAAACATCTGTTCTCGGTTTTTCTCTCAGTTGCGGTTCGGTTCCGGCTGAGGTCTCACACGCTTCAGGGTGCCGCAAAGCATCATCTGGACGGGTGTTATGCCTATTGTAATCCTACTCAGGTGTATGTGCCCGAACTGGAATGGACATCAGTAACCAAGGTCATAAGGAGCCAAAAGCACTGGAATTCTCTTGCAACGCATCATGCCGCGACTATGAACGGAACAGAGTACGGGACGAGCCTGTCCCGAATCAGGCCCTTTGCTTCAGCCGGTCCAGCCCGGCAAACATAAATACCGCAACCAACGCATTCACCAGCGCAGCTACTACTTCATGCGACCAACTCCACTGCAAGTTCAACTGAACCATGCCGCGGGCCACCACCAGGTATATGACTTGGTGCACCAGATAGAAGAAGGCGGTGCCCAAGAATCGCGCGCCGACGTTTTCGACGTCGATCTTCACGCCTAGAGATGACGCGCAGTAGCCCACAATGGTTTTTGATATTCCATACAAACCAATTTGGTGATGTGTAAGCGAATCCTGTAATAGTCCGATGACCGCGCCGGTGAGCAGTCCCGACACTTGGCTTCGCCGCGCCACCGCAAAGAAGATGACCACCAGCAGCGGCAAGTCCAGCAGGGCAAAGCCGGGAAAACGTAGGGGCACGAACGCCTGTAGAAAAAGCGCGGCCAGCGGCACGAAGATCGCCGTTGGAAGGCTGAACCGGTAGACCTCAATCTGGTCCTGGGAAGTGTAGAGGATAGGCACGCTACTGAGGGTTTTCCTCCGCCGGTGCCCTTGCCGGCTGAGGCTGCTTATTTGTCGGCTTGGCACTCTGGTCCGGCGCGCTCCCGGCCGGGCTGACAGGCTTTTGAGCCACTGCTGGTTTTACCTCGTTGGAAAGCACGGCAGCCCCCGACGACGCGGTTGGCTTAAGACCCGAATTCGAAACCGGCTCCGGGTTGGAAACCACACCTCCACTGTCATTGGGAGTCGAGGGAACGGTCTTCTTAATCTGCTCGGGTTTATTTGGAGTTGTTGCCGAAGTCGCAGGCTCCGGTGTTCCTTGAGTAGTCCCTAGTGAAGGCGACTTAGCCTGACTTGGGTTTGCCCGCCTGGAGTTGGCCGTGGCTGGCGTCGCAGGTTTTGGGCTATCTCCCTGGTTCACAGTACCGGCGATTCTCTGGCCAACTTGATTCCCCGCCGCCGTTCCGGCTGTTGCTGGAGTAGCTTTTGCCGTAGTTGGGGTGCTGGAGTTCGGCCCGGCAGGAAGTGCCTTAGGCGAACCGGCGCTTTGGAATCCCGTCGTCTTGTTTCCCGTGCCTTGCGCAGTTCCGCCCGCGGGTCCGGTTTCCATGGGTTTGTCCGGGACCGACGGCAGTCTCCGCGTCAGGATGTCGATGGCACGCACTGGGCTGGCTACCTCACTTGGCGTCGGCGACCTGTCCTCCACCTTAGTTACAACGAGAACTTCTTCCAGCTTGCTCAGGTGGGCAGCGGGTTGCAAGCGAATGTCGAGGAAGGCGTCCTTTCCCGGGCTGACTTTAGCCACCCTCCCCGCGTCCAAACCCTTCGGGAAAATCTGATCTCCACCGCTGGTCAGCACGCGCTCACCCGGCTGCACAGTTTCGTCGTTCAGGATTTTCTCGACGATCACCTGACCCGTCGCGCTGCCACGCAGCACACCCTGTAGGCGGGATTTTTCCAGGATGACTCCTACACCGCTCGATTGATCATTAATCAGCAACACAAGCGAGGTCGAGCCGTAAACGCTCAACACTTTTCCAACGATTCCCTCTGCTGTAATCACCGCCTGGTCCGGTTCGACACCATCATGCGAACCCTTGTCGATGTAGATGGATCGGGACTTTTCGCTTCCACTGGAACCGATTACCTGCGCAGCCAGCGTTTTGGAAATGAATTTCTCTTTGAAAGCGAGCAGCAACTGCAAGCGGCGCGCCTGTTCAGCGTCTTCCGAGAGCCGCACCTGTTCCAGACGCATGCGCTCAATTTGCTGCTTCAAATCCCGATTTTCCGCGCGGACGCCGCGCAGATACAAATAGTTGTGCCACCAGCCTGAGGTGGTCTGCTGTGTCCACACCAGTGCTTTCTCGAAGGGAGTGACTGCGCTCACAGCCCAGACGCGAATGAGACGACTCTCTTCTGCATTCGCAGAGCGCTTAACCTGCACCGCCAATCCCAGCACTTGCGCAAACAAAACAGCCACCAGGATGCTGACGTTCCGGTGGCGGCTGAGAAGGTTATCCATGACTACAGTTTCCAGTGTCCAGTTTCTGGTTTCGAGAAGGCACCTGGGATGCCTCAGTAAGCGTGATCAGAACCGGGTTCGCACCAGAAACTCGAAACCCGAAACTCGCAAAACTACTCGATCGAAATCTTTCGCAACAGTTTGAAGTCGCTGAGCATTTTTCCGGTCCCCAGCACGACGCTGCAGAGCGGGTCGTCAGCGATTGAAACCGGCAATCCGGTTTCTTCGCGAATGCGCTTGTCGAGATTCTTGAGCAGCGCGCCTCCGCCCGTAAGCACGATTCCGCGATCGCTGATGTCCGCCGAAAGCTCAGGCGGTGTGCGCTCGAGCGCCACGCGAATCGCATTCATGATGGTCGACACACATTCACTCAAGGACTCGCGGATCTCGCTATCATCTACCGTGATGGTTTTGGGCACGCCCTCGATCAAATTGCGTCCCTTGATCTCCATCGTCAACGGCTTATCCAGCGGATAGGCGGAGCCAATCTCAATCTTGATCTGCTCGGCGGTACGCTCGCCAATCAGCAGGTTATATTTCCGCTTCAGATAATTCATGATGGCTTCGTCCATCTGATTTCCCGCCATCCGCACCGAACGTGAGTAAACAATGCCGCTGAGCGAGATCACCGCAATATCAGTCGTGCCGCCTCCGATGTCTACCACCATGTTTCCGCTCGGCTCAGTGATCGGCAGACCCGCGCCAATGGCAGCTACCATGGCCTGTTCCACAAGGTGCACTTCGCTCGCCTTCGCGCGATAAGCCGAATCCATCACGGCCCGCTTTTCGACTTGCGTGATCTCGGAAGGCACGCCGATGACGATTCGCGGATGCACCAGCATCTTCCGGTTGTGTGCCTTCTGAATGAAATAATTGAGCATCTTCTCGGTAACTTTGAAGTCAGCAATCACGCCGTCTTTCATTGGCTTGATGGCCACAATGTTTCCGGGCGTGCGTCCGAGCATCTCTTTCGCTTCTTTGCCAACTGCTTCCACTTCCCCGGTATTCTTGTTAATCGCGACAATCGATGGCTCGTTCACGACGATGCCTTTGCCCCGCGCGTAAACCAGAGTATTGGCGGTGCCCAAATCGATTGCAAGATCGCTGGAGAAGACGCTGAAAAGCGAGCGCAGATTATGAATGCGCGAACCGTTGGTGTGAAATCCGTTTGCTGACATGCTCAGACTTCTCTCTCTCGTGTTTTCCGACGCTCGCCGAGATTGCTCCCGGTTTCTTACCTGTTCTTTGGAAACGAACTAATTACAATTCTAAATGGATATTACGCTTCTCTGCTTAAAACCAAAGTTCTTGCACTCATGGGGGTGCCCTGGGAGTCGCCCCGCCAGCAGCCTACTGAATAACTACCTTCCTCTGCTGTGTATTTACACCGCCCCGGGCATTCTGCGCCGTGATCGTGATCACGCTCTCGCCCAATGGCAGGGGTGGGGTGAAGTAGTGAAAACTGCCGTCGGCGCTCAACATCGGCACCTCCCGGCCGTTCACCATCACTCTGCCTCCCACCTCAGTTTTGCCTGTTACCTCGATCACATGCCCATGTTGTACAAGCGGATCCAGTTCCAAGGTCAGAGTCCCGCTGTCCCCGCCTTTGGCAATGATGGTAAAGCGGTTCTTTTCGCTCTCCATGGACTCCTTGCCATTCTGATCGTAAGACTGCACTGCCCAGTAGTACGCCCCCTCGGTTAGGCCGGAGACCTCAACCTCTGCCGTAGGCACTCGCCGGTCGATAATCGTCGACGAGAAGAATGGGTTACGGGAAACCCGCAGGCGATAACCCGCCGCACTTGCCATCGGTGTCCAGGAGAAGTCGATCGCCTTGCTACCATCGGCTGCGAAAATAGGCATCATGTTGGCCGGGGAAATCGGAGTGGGCGGCCCAATCTCCTTGGCCTTCTCCATGCGTGTAGCGCCCGCCTGGAAGCTAACCTTTTCAAAATCAGCGAGGTGCACGGTCTCGCCGTTCCGAACCACGTCGCCTGATCCTTTCTTGACCAGGATTTCATGGTGGTCCGCCTTGGGATCGTTGCGAACCATCGCCGCGCTATCGGGCGCCAGCGACGCTGTAGCCCCCGCCACCATCACCTTCGAACTCGAACCTTGAAGGTAAGTACCCGTCGCTAAGTCCACCGTGCCGGTGCTTACTGTCACAGCCACGCTCGTCTGCTGCTTGTCGTTCGACGCATTCTCCTCAATCACGATGAGCGAGTCCTGTTTCACCGTGTAGTTCGTCCCATCGTTGAAGACCACCTTAGCCATGCCTTCGGAACTGGTTTGAACCACATCACCCTTTTCCAGAGGCAGACTGTAATTCGCCGTCACCCAACTGTTGCTATTTGCTTTCTTAACTTTGACCACACCATCCAAGTTGGTGAAGTGGGCTTGGCGTGAGGTGACTGGGCTCGTCTTTTCAGTGCCGGCGTCTCCTGCGATACCTTCCAAAATGCGATCGGTTAACTTGGAAACCTCTTTCACGCCAGCGTCCGTCACCTGCGGCAAAGCAAAATGCATCACTATCGCCACCAACAGCAGGAACGCCAAGACCATCAGCACGACACTGCGATAAGTGACGGTCCTCCAAGCGAGGTAGATTCCCGGTTTGCTCTTGTCAGACACGAAACCTGCAAAATCCCTTTAGCGTTGAGGAATATGGGACAACTCGGAGCCTATCACAAGCTCCAAAGCGCCGGAACAGAGTACAGACCTCCGCTCTCTTACTGAAGTAACTAGAAGATTTCGCTTATAGGGCAGGGCTTACCACGGAGATACGGAGGCCGGAGAGTTGGCGATTTCTGAATGATGATTACTAATTTGCTTTGGATTGAGAAGGTACGAGGTACGACGGACGATTTACGATTCAACGTCCCTCGTACCTCGTCCTTCGTACTTTTTCTCCGTGCCTCCCTGTCTCCGTGGTAAGGGCGGTCGCCTCTCACTTGCCCGCCTCTCACCCTGCCTGTAGGATTATGAGTTTCAGGTATTCCTGAGGAGATCTTATGGCTACCGACATTCTTTCGACCGCCCCCATGCTTGGCGAAAGGACCCCAACTCGCGTGTTCAAGAACTTTATCGACGGAGAGTGGGTCGAGTCCTCCACGGGTGAGACGTTTGAAGACCGCAATCCGGCTGACACCCGCGAAGTGGTAGGCATTTTTCAGAAATCGGCCAAAGCCGACGTGGATGCTGCCGTCGAAGCCGCGCGCCGTGCTTTTTCGAAATGGCGCCTGGTTCCTGCTCCCAGGCGCGCCGAACTTCTTTATCGCGCGTCCGAGATTTTGATCGAGCGCAAGGAAGAATACGCCCGGGACATGACCCGCGAAATGGGCAAGATCCTTAAAGAGACTCGCGGCGACGTGCAGGAAGCTATCGACAGCGGCTATTACATGGCAGGCGAGGGCCGCCGCCTCTGCGGGCCAACAACGCCTTCTGAGCTTCCCAACAAGTTCGCCATGGCCGTCCGCCAACCGCTCGGGGTCTGCGGCATGATCACGCCCTGGAATTTTCCTATGGCAATTCCTTCGTGGAAGCTCCTGCCGGCGCTGGTCTGCGGTAACACTTGCGTGATCAAGCCCGCGCAGGACACTCCTCTGTCGACTTTCAACCTGGTGCGAGCCTTAGTCGACGCAGGCGTTCCTAAAGGCGTGGTCAACATCGTCACCGGCTTCGGATCGAGCGTGGGCATGCCGCTCACCGAGCATCCGCAAGTTCGCGCCATTTCGCTGACGGGATCTTCGGAAGTGGGCCGGATCGTGGGTACCACCGCTGCCAAGACCTTCAAGCACTGCTCGCTCGAACTCGGCGGCAAGAACCCGATGATCGTGCTCGACGACGCTAACCTTGACCTCGCCATTGAAGGTGGACTCTGGGGCGCCTTCGGCACCACCGGACAGCGTTGCACCGCAACCAGCCGCATGATCGTGCAAAAAGGTGTTTACAACGACTTCGTGCATCGACTGGTTAAGCGCGCCAAAGCTCTGAAAGTCGGCAATGGCCTCGATGAATCCGTGGACATGGGCCCTGCCATCAATGAGAACCAGCTCCAGACCGATCTGAAATACGTAGAAATCGGCAAGGAAGAAGGTGCGAAGTTACTGTGCGGCGGCAACCGCCTCGATGAAGGCAAATACAAATATGGCTGGTTCATGGAGCCGACTGTGTTTGGAGATGTTGATCCCAAGATGCGCATCGCTCAGGAAGAAATCTTCGGACCCATCGTTTCCCTCATTCCTTGCGATGGTTTGGAAGACGCTATCATGATCGCCAACGACGTCCAGTATGGTCTCTCCTCCTCACTTTACACGCGCGACGTGAACCGCGCCTTCCAGGCCATGCGCGACTTCGAAGCGGGAATCACCTATATCAACGCTCCAACGATCGGAGCGGAGGTGCACCTGCCGTTCGGTGGCGTGAAGGCTACAGGCAATGGACATCGCGAAGGCGGCATTGGCGCCATCGACTTCTATACGGAGTGGAAATCGGTATACGTCGATTACTCCGATCGTTTGCAGAAGGCGCAGATCGATCGGCCGGAGTAGGCTGCATCCTTCGATTTCTGATGTTGGTTTCAGATTGTTGATTGCTGCGGATTTGGCTTCAGTTGTCAGCACTCAGCTATTCGCGAATTGTCGGGCGCCCGGTCCAGCAAACGACATCAAAATGGATTCGAGCAATGTCCACGTGGGGACGGGCGCCCTCGCCTGTCCGGCCGAGCGTAGCTCGGCACTTTCGTTTTTTTTCTAACGAGGAGCAAGGCGGGTAAATTCCTCCGTGACCCTCTGCGCCCTCTGTGTTTAAATTCTCAGTATGCCGCTGACACAAACCCGCGAAATTGCCGCTGCCACGCGTCTCGATAACGTTCGCTACGCCATTCGTGACCTTGCCTCCGTAGCCGACGAAGTGGTCAGGCAAGGCCATAAGGTCCTCCCGCTCAACATCGGCGATCCTCTAGTCTTCGACTTCCAGACGCCCGCTCACATGATCGAAGCCGTCTACAAAGCCATGCGCGACGGCAATAACGGCTACGCTCCCTCATCCGGGATCAAAGATGCGTTCGACGCGATTCGTGGCGATGCCGAGCGCAAGGGCATCACCACCATTCAAGACGTCTTTGTCACTTCCGGTGTCAGCGAAACTGTGGACATTTGCCTTGCCGCTCTGCTCAATCCTGGCGAGAATCTCCTGACACCCAGCCCCGACTACCCGCTCTACTCAGCCGTTCAGGCCAAGCTGGGCATTGAAGCCAACACCTACGAACTGAACGAGGATGACGGCTGGCAGCCGGATCTGCTCGATTTGAATCGCAAGATTTCCTCGCGCACGCGCGGCATTGTGCTGATCAATCCTAATAATCCGACGGGCGCGGTTTGTTCGCGTCGTATGCTGGAGTCAATCGCTGAACTGGCCCGACGCCACAATCTCGTCATCTTTGCCGACGAAATTTATGACAAGCTGATCCTCGATGACGATCCACACGTCTCCATCGCGGCTATCGCGCCCGATGTTCCGGTTATCACTTTTGGTGGATTGTCGAAAAACTATCTTGCCCCAGGCTGGCGTATCGGCTGGGGGATCGCCAGCGGTGAAGCGGCCGCTATCCGTCCATATGTCGAAGGAATCAATCGCCTGCTTCGAGCGCGCCTCTGCGCCAATCATCCTGAGCAATACGCCATTAAAGCGGCGCTGGAGGGCCCGCAAGACCATTTGCCCGAGGTGCGCAAGAAGTTGCGTTCGCGCCGCGATCTCACCGTGAACTGGTGCAACTCTACGCCTCGGGTTAGCTGCGTCTCACCACGGGGCGCTTTCTACGCGTTTCCGCGTCTGGATATCCCCGAAGGTGACGAGGTGTTTGTGAAAGAGCTGATCCTGCAGAAGCACGTCATGGTCGTGCACGGCTCGGGCTTCGGGCAACGCGCTGGAACTAAGCACTTCCGAATCGTCTTTCTGCCGGACGAACACAGTCTGACCAACGCCTATCAGCGAATTGCTGACCTGTTGCACGAACGTTATCACTGACTCTTTGCTTCCGGTATTAGCGATACCGTCGAGGCACGCAAAACAGGTTTTCGATCCCTTGAACTTGCGCAATTATTAGCGGCTCGCCGGCGGGATGATTCCGTTCATTCGCAAGTAGATCACCAACTGTCCGTCGTGGTCCGACGCATGCCAAACGGCTAGTGTCGCAAGACCCAGCTTCGTATTGGGCCCGCCGTACATTCCATCCACACGCGATGTCGGTGGTCCAAATCCGGCGAAGAGTAAGGCGGAGTCGATGCGCTTGGGCGAGCAGAGACACACTGACCAGCAATATGGGGATTACCCATGCAACACTAGGGTTAATTTCATGACTCACTCCTCGAGTTAGTAGATACCCGGCAACATCGCAGCCACGTTCCGCGTGTACTTCTCAAACTCTTGCCCGAACGCCTCATGCAGCAACTTTTCCTCGCTGCGGATCCGGATCATGGTTCCAATCAGGAATACACCGATCGCGGGCAACAATCCGATCCAATGGCTTACTGCCAAGCCCGTTGCCAGCAGCATGCCAAACATTCCGGTGTAAATGGGGTTGCGGACCCAGCGATACGGCCCCTCAGTGATTAACTTGTGACCTTCCACGAGACGGGCACCGTACGCCCACTGCTTGCCCAATGCGCTCACTGCCATCATCACCAGCCAGACAGATAAGGCCGCGATTGCGACAGTGATGATCGCCAACAGGATCTCGCTTGCGAGGCTCATGCTGACGATGGGAGAAAACATGGGCCGCTGGATAGCCCACACCAAAGCGTATCCAACCGCTTGCAGGACAATGCCCAACGTCGCCCGTTTGTCACGCCTGGTCTCTTTCTGCTCGGGTGGTTTCTGGCGCGCGAGGAAAACGCCGACGAACATTATCCAACTGGAAATCACCAGCCAACATACTGCCATTGCAATTGGATCGTGATGCTGGATTCTCCACACAATTTTCATACCGCTCCCTTGTCCTTGCAGGCTCGAGTATGGCATTGCCGCACAAGCGTGGGGTCTGCGTACGTCTATCGTGTCCTTGGCCGGGAGCGGCAAGCATAAATCTGCGTGGCGGTTAAGCCGTCGCCCAGCTTCTGCCCTCACGCTTGGTCTTTTCCGGGATTCTATTTAAACTCCATACACTCGTGATCGATATTCACTCGCACATCCTGGCCGAAGTTGATGATGGTCCCAAATCCTGGGATGTGGCGCGGGAGATGTGTCGATTGGCGAAAGAAGATGGAGTGGAGTGCATGATTGCCACTCCCCACGCCAACGAGCGCTACCACTATGATCGCGAATATCTCATACGCGCGCTTGCCCATCTGCGGCAACTCGTGGGTCCCGAGCCGAGACTCGGCCTGGGCTGTGATTTTCATCTCTCCTACGAAAACATTCAGGCGGCGCTGGCGACTCCTTCACGCTTCACCATCGAATCAACGAACTATTTGTTGGTTGAGCTCAGCAACTTCAGTGTCCCGCCGCAGATCAGCGACAGCCTTATGAAGTTGGGCGACAAAGGACTGATACCTATCCTCACTCATCCCGAGCGCAATCCCATCCTGCAGAAGAGCCTTAAGCGAGTTCTGGAGTGGGTTGAGATAGGAGTGGTTGTGCAAGTAACTGCTTCTGCCCTAACGGGATTTTGGGGCGAACCGGTTCGCCGCAGTGCTCATTGGTTGTTGGAACATGACGCTGTTCATGTTCTGGCCAGTGATGCGCACGACCCCGAGCACCGCAAGCCTGGACTATCCGAGGCTCGTGGCATTATCAGTGAGATGCGCGGGCACGAAGTTGCCCATGCGTTGGTGGACGGCAATCCGCGCGCGATCGTCTCAGGAAAATCGCTGCCCTACTTTCCCAAGCCCCTCGGACGAAAATAACTTAGGGTTAGCGCATAAATAACTTGAACAACTTGAAAGGAGCAGTATACTCTTCTCCTGTGAGAGAAGAGCTGGCTAACTTGCGCGAGAAGTACCGAGCAATCTCTGGCGTGCTGGATGAACGCGGGCTTCGAGTGTGGGCCGCAGCCGAAGCACGATCTCT
>Ga0126384_10002257_pt1 | contig 11706 bp, 12 predicted proteins | sample PanSoiMetPlot_36_FD_92543 | JGI IMG/M metagenome (GOLD analysis project Ga0126384, IMG submission 92543) | Tropical forest soil microbial communities from Panama - MetaG Plot_36 | ecosystem: Environmental > Terrestrial > Soil > Tropical forest > Bulk soil | place: Panama | collected 2016-02-17 | reverse complement strand
ATCCTGCTCCGGGAGGTGGAGGGAAGCTTTATGAGGACGGCCCAGCGGCATGACGTGAACCTCGATGTGGGAGCTGCCGGCAACGCACTCATTATCTCATGTACTTGTCTGACAGGACACTAGGCGCCCGGCACGACCAGCCCGCTCTCGTACGCCGCAACCACTAGCTGTGCCCGATCCCGCGCGTAGAGCTTCGACATGACACGGCTCACGTGCGTCTTGACGGTGGCCGGGCTGACGAACAGGTCGGCCGCGATCTCGTCGTTGCTCTTGCCAACACCCACTAGAGCCAGCACCTCGCGCTCGCGCTCGGTGAGGCTCTGGAGGTCCTTCCCGGAGACCCGGCGCTGGGCCGGGCGACCGGCAAACTCGGCGATCAGCCGGCGAGTGACCGACGGTGACAGCAGGGCGTCGCCGGACGCCACGGTCCGGATTGCACGCAGCAGGTCCACCGGCTCGATGTCCTTCAACACGAACCCGCTCGCACCAGCGCGCAGCGATTCGAATACGTACTCGTCGGCTTCGTAAGTCGTCAAGATCAGCACGTGAGCGCCGGCGAGGCCGGCCTCGGCGGCTATCCGGCGGGTCGCCTCGATTCCGTCCAGGACGGGCATCCGGATGTCCATCAGCACCACGTCCGGAAGCGTCTCACGGGCGATCCTCACCGCCTCCTCACCGTTTGCAGCCTCACCCACCACCTCGACGTCAGGTGCGCTGTGGATGAGCACCTTGAAACCGGCGCGGACGAGCGCCTGGTCGTCCGCGAGCACCACCCGGATCACTCGCCCTCCAGTGGCAGCGTGGCGTGGAGGGCGAACCCGCCCCCGGGCAGCCCGCCGGCCTGCAGCGAACCGCCGACGGCGCGGACCCGTTCGCGCATTCCGGCGAGGCCATGCCCGGCTCCCTGCCTGCCGTCGACGGCGACCGGGACGGGGGTTCGGCCGCCGTTCTCGACGTCGATGATCAGGGCCTCGGGCTCACGTCGTACGGCCACCGTCGCCGAGGCCCCGGGCGCATGACGGACAACGTTCGTAAGCGCCTCCTGTATGACGCGGTAGGCGGCGAGGTCGATCGACGTCGGCAGCGACGACTGCCCGGTGTCGATGTCGAGTGTCACCTCGATGCCGGCGCGCCGGACGTTCTCCACGAGCGAGGGCACCTGGTCGAGGCCGGCGGCGGGCGACCGTGACTCAGACTCGTCTGTCTGGCGCAAGAGGCCGAGGATGCCTCGCAGATCGCGCAGTGCGTCGCGGCTGGCGGCCTTGATGGCGAGCAATGCCGCCCGCGCCTCCTCAGGACTCTGGTCCATGACGTGAACGGCCACGCCCGCCTGCACGTTGATCATCGCAATGCTGTGGGACACGACGTCATGCAGCTCGCGGGCGATGCGCAGTCGCTCCTCGGCGATGCGGCGCAGAGCCTCCTCTTCTCGGGCGTGTTCGGTTTGCCGGTTGATGCGAGCCTGCCACTCAGCAGCGGCCTGACCCGCGAGCTGTCCTCCGACGCAGACGACCGGCGCCCACACCGCGGAATTCGTGTCGACCGGGCGGCCAAGCCGCGACGCCGCTGCGAAGAGCGCAAAAGTCAACAACATGAACCCCGCCGCTCGCACGCGAGCGCCCGCCGTGCCAGAGCGATAGCCGGTCACGAGAAGGCCGATGAAGAATGAGCTGTCGGTGTGGTACCCGAGGGCGTAGTAACCGGCCGTGCACAGGAGTGATGCCGACAGCGACGGAACAGGCCAACGCTGAGTGAACGAAACCGCGCCGGCGGCGATCACGAGCAGTACGACGGCGAGGGCATCGATCGGCCTGCCGCGATTGGGCGGCGAAAAGATGGTCCCGCCCAACGTCACGATCTCGACGACCGCGGCGGTCGCGACCGGCCGCACCCAGGGCGGGGCCGGCTTTGCGGATCGGGAGCCCACGGCTGCGATCGTACAGTCCGCATCACTGCGAGTCGTCCCCCTCAGGTTGTATCGACCTACGACCGCGGGAGTAGCTGAGGAGCGCGGGCTCGGAGCGCCGGGTTCGACTAGAGGTGCGGAGCCTGCAGCGAGAGCGCGGAGGCCAGCGTCCGCCACTCCCCCATGGGCAGCTCCGCGGCGGCGGGAGTGAGGGCCTGCAGGCAGACGTGGTCCGCACCGGCCCTGTGATGCTCCGCGATACGCTCCCTGATCGCGTCGGATGATCCCCACGCCACGACTTCGTCTACAAGGCGGTCGCTGCCGCCGTCCGCCAGGTCGTCAGGCGTGAAGCCGAGCCTTAGCCAGTTGTTCGTGTAGTTAGGGGCCTGGAGGTAGAAGGTCAGATGCTCCCGGGCGATGGCCCGGGCCCGGGCGGGATCCGTCTCGAGCACGACGGCCAGTTCGGGAGCGAGCAGCCGTCCTGTGCCCAGCAGTTCACGGGCGCGCCGGGTGTGCTCTGCGGTCCCCAGGTACGGATGAGCCCCGGCGCTGCGGTCGCGAGCCAGCTCCAGCATCCGCGGGCCCAGGGCGGCGAGGATTCGCTCCTTGACAGGGACAGGGGTGGGGGCCGCGTCGAGGCTGTCGAGGTAATCGCGCATCCTCGTGAGGGGCCGGGAATATCGGCCAGGCTCTTCACGGTCAACAAGGTGCGCGTGACTCACGCCGAGACCGAGGAGGAACCGGCCTGGGTGGGCCTGGGTGAGGGCGTGATGGGCGGCTGCGGCGTCAGCCGCCGTGTGCGTCCATATGCTCGCGATGCCTGGGGCAACGACGACGCGGCGGGTGGCGTCGAGCAGGTCCCGCGCACGCTCGAACATCCTGGGGGCGTTGGGGAACCAAAGCGTGCCGTAGCCGAGATCCTCGAGTTCGACAGCTGCCTCCATCACCCTGTCGCGCTCGCCCCAGAGGTGCCTGCTCCAGATACCAATCCGGCCAAGTTCCACGTTTCCATTTTGAGACCCTGCACTCGCCGGCGCCTGAACGTATCAAGCGCGCCCAACCGGGTCATCCGCCAGCGGATATCCGCCTGGCGAAGCCTGAGAGAGACCAGGCGTCCGGGGTGGTGCGTTGGTAGAGCAATGGAGAACCGCATATCCAAAACGGAGGCTTACCGATGATTCACGCACTGCTCGTGCTGGCCGTGATCGTCTTCCTGATCTGGCTCCTCGCGCACGCGGCCGGAGCCCTGCTCAATCTGCTTTGGCTCGTGATCATCGCCGCACTTGTCGTGTGGGGTGCACGGATGGTGCTACGGGGTCGCGCTTAAGGGAGGGAACGCTCGCAATCGCGGTGATCTCGACCAGCTGACCCGGACAGCCCAGTCACGCTTCTCTGGTGAAACAGGGCCAGAACGGTGCCAGGATGAGCGAAGAGCGGAACGTTACTAACCGACTCTGACCGGTCCCTGTCGATGCCGGATCGCGTTGCTGAAGCCTGCCCGCGAGCTCGACCTCCCTCCGCCGACGCTAGCTCAGCTACAGAGCTAATCAGTGGCCAAGCGTGGGGAACCCACTTTCTCAAGTGCCGCGGTGTACAGGCTGGTATATCGCTCGCTTACCTGATCGATCCCGCAGAACCTCCGGAGCACTGCCGCATTCTCCTCGACCCACTGCCTCTCAAGATCGTGATCCATCAGCACAGAAACCGTCGCGTTGAGTGCTCGGTCCAGGATGTCTTCCCGGAGCACGTGCAGCCCCCCGAACGCTTCCAACCTGCCAAGCTTCGCCGGCTCCCCGAGCGAGATGTAGTGGGGGATGTGGTCCCGCACGAATCTCTTGAAGACCGGGTATTCCAGGACCGCCAGCGGGCGCTTCGCCCAGACCGACTCAATTGCCTGGTTGCCGAATCCCTCGTGTTCGGGTGGGTAACACACCAGATCCACAGACTGATACGTGCTGTAGAAGGGGGTGTGCCCTGTGTCGCCGGGCCTGTACCGCCTGTCCGGTACGACGACGTTCCCACCGTAGGCCAGGTTGATGCCCAGGTGTCGGGCGTAGGCCTGGAGCCTGTCGAAATAGTCTCTGTTCTCGTCGAGGTCTTCGCCTTGCGGCAGAAGCAGAACGATCCTGCTCCTTGCCGTGAACTGGCGTCTCCTGCCGCCCAACCCGGTGGACAAGTTTTCCAGCAGAACCCTCTTCGTCTCAAGCCCAGCCGTGAACTGGATCGCCAGCTCGATCGCCTTGTTTATTGCCACGCGAGCCGGCATGGAGACCACGAGATCTCGGGTCGTGACCGCGGCCTTTTCTCCGGCAAGGATCTCGAGCTTGCTGCGGAAGACCTCCTCGTCTATCTCGAGGACCTGACGATCGAAGTCGAATCCATCGGGGACGACCACGGCGCTCAGACCTTTTCTCGCTCTCAACGCCTCGGCTGCGATCGGATTGATCACCACGTGAGTGGCGTGGGGCAGGTCTGGACACGTGATTCTGTCTATCAGCTCCGCGACGTCGCGATGCCTCGTGTTGAAGTTCCTGGCGTTGGGGCCCTCCCAGAAGAAATCATGATGCTGCATGATGAACGCGAGGTCCCGTCTGTCCCTGGCCAGCTCGTAGAAGGCCAATGTCGCCGGCAGGTTGTAGGGCAGGGACATCACGTTCCGAACGTGGAGCAGGCGAATGTCGTTGGCGTCGATGTAGGGTTCTACCTGTTCTCGTATTCGTCGCGCCCGGTCGACCACTCGGGCGAGGAGGTCGGTACCAACTGTCTGGTCCTTCGGGGGGCCATCCGCCGGACCAGATTCGAAGATGCTCTGGCGCAGCCTGACCGCGTCATCGGACTGATAGGAGAGTTCATCAAGCCGCAGGCCAGTCGCGTCACTGGGCAGATCGGAGGCGCACGAATGGACGCGCCAGCCGCGTTCCCTGAGTGCTTTGGTCAGCTCCTGAGATTGCAGGGAGACCCCATCTGTGCCGAACAGCTTGAAGTGAACCTCCATGGTTGCGGTGGGCATGGAGATTGTTTGTCGGTGAACTGCCATCTGTCGTAGCCCTCGCTGAACCTGAACTGCCGTGCCTCGCAAACGTATCGCAATCACGCTCTCGGGTCGCCCAGCAAGTCGGGGCTGACGGCCGCTGACCAATGCCGGAAGTCCGCCGGATCGCACGGGTTATTCCGGAGCTCACTGTCGATCCGGGTCATGCCGGTTCGACTATGGGGTGCCGATGAGATCCAGCGGTGAACGAATGGAGGTTCGTGGATGAGGTATCTGTGTCTGCTGTATGTGGCGGAGGACACTGCGCCGGCTCCGGGTACGCCCGAGTTTGATGAGGTGAGAGGGGCGAACGTGGCGGCGAGGGGGGCGATGGCCAGGGCCGGTGTGCTGGTCGACAGCGCGCCGCTGCACCCGGTGAGGTCGGCGACCACCCTTCGAGTCCGCGAGGGCGAGACGCTGCTAACGGATGGACCGTTCGCAGAGCTCAAGGAGCAGCTGGGTGGCTACTACCTGCTGGAATGCGCCGATCTGGACGAGGCGCTGCGCTGGGCGGCAACCATACCCGCTGCCCGGTCCGGGTCGATAGAGGTGCGCCCGGTGATGAAGGTGGAGGGTCGGACCTGAGCCGCGACCTCGACTCGGTGTTCCGCGCTCACTGGTGGCCGGCCGTGGCCACCGTAACCCGGCTGGTCGGTGACCTCGAGGTGGCGGAGGACGCAGTTCAGGAGGCGTGTGCGGCGGCGATCGTCAAGTGGCGCACCGGCGGTATTCCCGCCAACCCGGGGGCGTGGCTGGTCGGAACTGCTCGGCACAAGGCGCTGGATTGGCAACGGCGGGAGGCGAGACGCCCCCTTAAGGAGGAGGCAGCTGTGCGTGAGCGCCAGGCGGCGTACAAACCCCCGCGGGTCGGGCCGGTAGCGGACGACCAGCTGGCGCTGATCTTCCTCTGTTGCCATCCGGCGCTGGATGTTGCTGTACAGGTGGCGCTCACACTTCGATCCGTATGCGGGCTGACCACGGGTGAGATAGCGGCTGTGTTCCTGACCTCGGAAGCGACCATGGCGCAGCGCCTCGTCAGGGCCAAGCGGAAGATCCGCGAGGCAGGCATCCCGTTTCGCGTGCCGCATGCAGAGGCGCTCGCGGACAGGTTGTCCGCTGTTCTGCGGGTTGTGTACCTGGTGTTCACCGAGGGACACCGAGCCTCGGCGAGCAAGGAGCTCGTTCGGCCTGAGCTGTGTGAGGAGGCAATCCGGCTGGCCCGGGTTCTGCGCGATCTGTTACCGATGGAACCCGAGGTCACCGGCCTTCTGGCGCTGCTCCTTCTCGTCGATGCGCGCAGGCCCGGCCGGATCGACGCCACCGGAGGGTTGGTACTCCTGGAGGACCAGGACCGCAGGCTCTGGGATCACGCGAAGATCGTCGAAGGCGCGTCACTGATCGAGCATGCGCTGCGTGCTCGACGAGGAGGGCCGTACCAGATTCAAGCGGCCATCGCGGCCTGTCACTCGACTGCGCCAAGCGCCGCCGCCACCGACTGGGCCGAGATCGCCGCTCTATATGGGGAGCTCGTGCGCTATGAACCCACACCGGTTGTCGAGGCCAACCGTGCCATAGCGGTGGCCATGGTGGAGGGTCCCGCCGCCGGCCTGGTCATTCTCGACGCCATGGCCGGTGATCCACGGCTCGCCCGGTGGCCGCCTCTGCAGGTCGGCCGCGCTGACCTCTTGTCTCGACTCGGTCGGCACTCCGAAGCAGTCGAGGCATATCGGGCCGCACTGTCGATGGAGCCCCCTCAAGTCGAACGGGCATTCATCACCAGCCGGATCCGGCAGCTCACCGCGCCTGAGTCAGGACGCGAACTGTGAGGAGTCGGGCTGGTCCCAGTTCGCGCGGTCGGAGTAACTGCCCTGGTCCAGGGGCCGTTCCCATGCCATGAGGTGGCTGACGCCGTTCGGCGTCGGGGTGGCGTTCGTGGCGTTGCTCTATGGGAGCGTCCTGGTGTTCATGGTCTTCGACCGCAGTTCCCACTCCGCCAGCGACACGCTCCGGCCATTTGTGATCACGATGGCACCGGTTTGGGGCGTCGCTGTGGCCGGCGCTGCAGTGCTGCTGCGTCGCGACCGGACGTAGTGCTGGTACAGGCCACTCAGTGTCGCGGGTCGACGCTGACTCCGTAGGCGGCGAGATGGTTGCTTTCGTCCGAGCAGTACACGTGACCACCTACGGCGAGCGGCGACTCCCAGTGCACGTGGCCGATGGTGCCACCGGCCGCGTCATCCGCGCTGCTCCAGAGCGGATGGCCAGTGCGCGGGTCGATGGCCATGAGATTCTCGTTCGTGGCGGCGAACAGAACGCCTCCGGACACCATGGGCGACGTGGCCTGAACGGCCAGGTACCAGGCCGTTTGCAACTTCGTCGCGCCCTGGGGGGACGTGACCACTCGAAACGCATCCATGTGACACAGGGTCGCCACGAACACCCACAGCGCTCCACCGGGATCCTGCCAGGTGACGGGCTGCGCCAGCGTCGGACACTGGTCGGGCAGCGTGATCGTCTGCAGTTCGCCTCCCACGTGGGCGGGGCCGCCCCGGCCGCTGAGGTCTCTGCGGTTCAGTAGGCGCAACAGCCCTTCCTTGCCGGCCTGAACCGCGAGATAAGGGGTCCGGCTCTCGGGAATGGTGGGCAAAAGCGTCGGGGCCGTGCTGCCCAGGTCACGGTTCTGAAATGCCTCCGAGAGGAAGTTTTCTGGAGTGTAGGAATCCAGAACCTTCGCCCCATCCGGCGTCATCTCGATGACCGTGTCTCCCCAACTCTGCCCCTTGCGGTTGGCGGTGAATTCGCCATCGCTGACTGTGAAGAAGATGTTTCCCGTGGTTGGATCTTGCTGGACGCCCGGTCTTCCCCAGACGCCGCCGCCGTTGTCCTTGCACTCGTTGAGCGCCAGTAGATGTGTGTGATCGTTGCAGAGGCTGTTGAAGACGTGGGTCGCTCCAGTCTTGACGTCCACCGTCACCACGTGCCCCTGGTAAGGAGGAGCGTCCCCGGAAAAACTCGCAGTGGTCACGTACAGGTAACCGTTGATCAGGTTCAGCGCGGAGGACACCTTCTCGCTCACCGGCATCCTTGTAACCGTCACCGGCCACCCACCGCCAAGCAATTCCTGCCCCGTCGTGGCCTTGAAGCGGTGCACACTCCCGTCGAGTCCGTAGCTGTAGACCAGTTCCTGATCACGATCGATCGCGGGTGAGGCCTTCGTGTACTTGGGATTGTGGTTCTTGGGGGTCACCGCCCAGAAGGTTGAGCCGGTCGCAGCATTGAGAGCGATCAGCGTCCCTCTGTCAGTGGTCACATAGAGGACGTCGTGGCGCTTGTTATCCGGCATTAGCAGATTGCCCGCCATGACGGGTCGCTCGTCGGCAAGGTCAGGAAGCTCAACGCTCCATGCGCGGGTCAGGTGACGTACCGAAGATGTGTCTATCACCGTCTCGCCCAGGTTGACACTGACGTGCGCAGGATCGCCCCCGAATGTCGGCCATGAATAGTCGGTCGGAGGGTCGGGGGCCCGCGCAGGTCGCGATTCAACTGCTCGGCCGCAAGCAGCGGGCAGAAGTGCGGCCAGGAGCAGCAGGCCGGCCAGGCGGGGCCGGTCGCCGCACCGCCTTCGCCCTGACCCGTTGAGGGGGCGTCCGCCCCTGTAGGGAGGTCTGTCAGGTGTCGTGGATGTCCTCATCTGTCTGCGCTGTCAGTGCGGTTGGGGATGAAATTCAAGCGACGCCTGACCGGCGCCCGCAGGCGGTTGCGGCTCCGGGTGGCACCGTCCGGGGCCGGGGGGGAAGGCCCCGCCTGTGAACTTTATCAACCACGCTATGCGCCAACGGTGCCCACATCTGCTGCTCTGTGTCGGGCGCGGTGCAGTAACAATTGCCGTACCCGCGACTCAGCGGCGACGCTGATCCATGTGGGGCAGTTGAAGCACGCCGAGCGCCCGGATCGACTTCAGCTGTCGGGCAGGCTGCCGAGGCGAGGGAGGGTACTGCCAAATGGCCGTTACGACCTATCGCGGTTGCCAGTCGCGCGCCTCCACAGCGACAGCTAGCTTGGCGGCGATGGGTTCCTGGAGCACGGACTCAGACGGCCGCCCCCGTCCAGGTGGCGCCAACCCACCCGGGGGACCGGGGGAGCCGGCGGGCGAGCACGTCCTGCTGCCAATCATTCACAAGCACTGGATGATGATTGCCAGAGAGCTCGTGATCCCCGCGGCCGTGGGCATACCCCTGCTTCTGCTCGCACTTGTCTTTGGCAGCGGCCTGGCGGTCACCTTGGTCTTCGCGGGCTTCGGCCTGGCGGCCATCTGGGCGTGGCTCCACTGGGCATGGGCAACGGTGACCGTGACGGATGAGCGGGTGATCATCAAACGGGGCGTCCTGGTCCGCACGACGCAGGTGATCCCCCTGGACCGTGTCCAGGACGTGTCGACTCGCCAGAATCTGGTAGGCCAGGTGCTTGGCTACGGCTCGCTGCTGATCGACACGGCTGGACAGGAACAGAACCAGAGGATTGACTATCTGCCGGCTCCCGGCCAGCTCCGCGAGCAGGTCTTCGAACTCTCGGATCGTTTCTGGCGGGGGCCTGACCTGGGCGAGCCCTGAGGGCCTCACTCCGCCGAGCATCCCCCAGTTGCCTGTACGCGGGCCGGCGGGGAAGCCGGCCCGCGTCAAGAAACGGGTGCCCTAGGGCTCCTTCACATCTTGAGCAGACCGAAGGCTGCTCCCTGGGGGTCGCTGAGGATCGCGAATCGCCCGCCCGAAAAGTCCTGCGGCGCCATCATCTCCCGCGCGCCGGCCTCGGTGGCGCTCTTGAATGACTTGTCGACGTCATCCACGTTGAAGTAGACCATCCAGTAGCTCGGCACCTCGGCAGGAACCATGGGGTTCATCTCCATCCCGCCTGCGATGCTCTCGCCTCCCACCTGGAACTCCGTGTACGGCGGCGCGCCTTCGCCCATCTCGGTCGTCTTGTCGGTCCAGCCGAACACCTTCTTGTAGAAGTGGATCGCCTTCTCGATCCCACGCGAGTTGAGCTCGGCCCAACCGAACGTATTAGGCGCGTTCGTCTGGAAGCCGCCCATGGCCTTGGGCTGCCAGGCCGAAATGAACGCTCCGGTGGTGTCCTGGAAGGCGGCCATGCGGCCCTGATCCATCACGTCGAAGGGCGGTGCGATCACCTGACCCCCGGCCTCCTGCACCTTCTTTGCCAGCTCGTCCGCATCGAGCGTTCCGATGTAAACCATCCACGCGGTCGGCTGCTCCGGTGACTGCTTGGGTCCGATTCCCGCAACGTCCTTGCCATCGATTCTCGCCAGCGCGTAGCCGCCATACTCCTCGCCGGGTGCGACCTCGACCTTCCAACCGAACAGCTTCGAGTAGAACTCTCGCGACGCCGCCGGATCGGAGCTCGAGAGGTCGACCCACACCGGCTTGTTTGCGACCCCAGTCGTGGCCTCTGTCACGTCTCACCTCCTTGAACCATTGCCCTGCGTCCTCCACCCCAGCCCTCTCCTTGATGTGGAGGGCGCGGAGGACAGAAACCCAATTGTTGCACTGTGGTCTGCATCAGCTCGTCCTGCAACTCGATTGGATTGCTAACCGCGAGCAGGCAGCTGCTGCACGGCCCAGCGGTTTCCATCCAGGTCGCGGAAGAAGACGAAGGAGCCCCAGTCGAAGGTCTGGATCTCGCTGACCTCCACTCCTCGCTCGACCAGCTCTGCGCGCGCGGCTTTGATGTCCGAGACGACCAGCTGCATGCCCTGGGCAGAGCCCGGCGGCGCGTCCACGAGTCCGGTTCCGAGGGCGATCGAGCAGGCCGAACCAGGCGGCGTCAGCTGGACGAAGCGCAGATCATCGCTGATCGTGTGGTCATAGTCGGCATTGAAGCCGGCCTTCTCGGTGTAGAAGGCCTTTGCGCGATCGACGTCAGAGACGGGAATCGCCACCAGTTCCAGCTTCCAATCCATGATGCGTCTTCCTTTGCTGTGGTCGGTACCGTATGCGCCGCGCGACGAGCCGGCGTCGAACCACCGATGTTAGTTGCAATTGCGGTCAATTCGAGTCCGCATTGCTCACCCGCTCTGCTGATTCGGACCCCGGTCGAACATGGGTTCGGATATGCTGGAGGGGATGGCTTCGGTCCGGCGAGCGACCATCCTCCACGTTGACCTGGATGCCTTCTACGCCTCCGTCGAGCAGCTGCTCGATCCCTCGCTGCGCGGCAAGCCGGTAGCGGTTGGCGAGGGCGTGGTGCTGGCCGCATCGTACGAGGCAAAGGCGTACGGGGTCAGAGCCGGAATGGCCGGGTGGAGAGCGAGCCAGCTGTGTCCAGGCCTGCGCTTCGTCGGCGGCCACTTCCGCGAATACCAGCGCCTGGCCGATCAGGTCATCGACGTGCTCCGGGATTTCACCCCGCTGGTCGAGCGCATCTCGATCGACGAAGCGTTCCTCGACGTGGCCGGAACGGAGCACCTGTTCGGCTCGCCTTCCGATATCGCGATCGCCATCCGGCAGCGAGTGCGGAGCGAGATCGGCCTCGCTGTGTCAGTCGGCGTGGCGCAAACGAAGCACCTCGCCAAGGTCGCTTCACAGGTGGCCAAACCCGATGGTCTGGTCGTCGTAGAGCCCGGTCGGGAGATGGAGTTCCTGCATCCTCTCTCCGTCGAGTTGATGTGGGGAGTCGGTCCCGCGACGCGTGCCCGGCTGGCTGACATGGGCATTCGCACTATCGGAGACCTCGCCGCCACGCCAGGTCCCCTTCT